>Ga0099825_1000136_pt1 | contig 57035 bp, 29 predicted proteins | sample SiratroredBW_FD_76838 | JGI IMG/M metagenome (GOLD analysis project Ga0099825, IMG submission 76838) | Root nodule microbial communities of legume samples collected from California, USA - Siratro red BW | ecosystem: Host-associated > Plants > Roots > Nodule | place: USA: California | collected...
CAATACAATTTTAAAAAGGATTAATACAGTGATTTTCTAAAAAACTTATAAACTTAATATACAGATAAGAAAAAAAAACTTATATTTAACTTATATATGTATAAATCCGTGTTTCCGGATCTTATAATTTAAAGATTACATGTGCCTGTATTTCGGTGTTCGTGTCAGGATGTGCTTCATAGTATCCTACCTGTGATAGGTAAAAGTTGCACGAAATAATGTAAAAAGAGGAGGATAACAGAAAACTTGCCTGCAAAAAGTCTCCAATATTAACCACCAAAGCACCAGGTACAGGGTTTATATCAATCCATTGGTCATGGCATCTTATTTGGAGGCCACCAATATGGTCCTGGAGAAGGACTGTGAAGAAATCATTGTCAGAATGTTTGGTGGTTCCCATAGTCAAATGTGGTTCAGGACATGCAGGATAATAATGGCAAAGACCAAATACTCTCTCAGCACATCCCATATCTTTGAGATAGTTTGAACTCAGACCCAAAGCTTCTGAAAACAACTCAAGCAGCAAAATCCCAAGCTTCATTATGTATTTCCTGTAATCCAGCAGTATGTCTCTGCAAGAACATGCAATCAACCAGAAGTTGGAACTTCAGTTTTGGACCTTCTCAATTTGTCTCGGTTAGCTTCTACAATAGTCTAATTTTTCAGACATCATCTTTTAACTTTCATCTTACATTATGCAGAAATGAACACAAGTCATAGATCAATACTACCTTTGATTGTACAATAAAATCAGCAAACCACATTAGATTGATTCTGATCATATTCAATTTAAGTCTAATTCATCTTCACTTAACTGGTTTGTAAGAACTTATCTTCACTAAACTAACTGGCTTTACTTATATAATATAAATTGATCTTATTTTTATGGATGTGAAATTTCCAACAAAGCCTAGTTTTACAATAAAGATATACACATCAAAGGATTTGACTACCACTCATATTAAGACATCATGATATTCAAGTTTTGCCATTATTCACAATCAGCATCTAACTTTGATCAATTCCGTTTGATTCACTTGATAAGCATTGAAAGAAATTTCGTTCCTGTGTATCCATATAGATTGTAATATGCAAAGCCAGATAAGTTTCCAGACATTATTGTGTTCCTTTCTTACTGCAAAGTCTAGATTTGACCAGAAATGCTTCTTTGCATAGCATGTCAGAACTGTACTTTTCCCACCCAACGAAACAAACATTGCCAAATTTGACAAGAGACATAACAAGTTAAAAAAGGTGTTTAGTTGTTTCCAATTCACATTCACATAGACCACAATAGTTCATGACCTTGAAACATAGTTCCTTTTCTTGGTAGATTTCCTTTTCAGGTATATTTTATCAAGTGTTACCTTCCAATTTATGATCAACAAATACATAAATATAAGCCTCCAAATTTGTGTACTTTAACCACAATCAAACCCCCCTTTTTGATGAACTCAGTACTTCAGACTACTTTCTCCAAATACTAAGATTTATTTAAGAATCCTTTACCACATTTAGCTGCATGGTTATCACTAATCATGTCACACCATGTTAGTTTAACTGCACAAATTTGAAAGAACATGTAACTGATACACATACATACCTGCATACTGCAGGAATATCTTCTGGTTTGGGGCCATCAGGATACAACAAACACTTAAAAGTATCCCTCCAACAAAGTGCTGGCTGTGAGCCATACAGATCAAAATTGCTGTTATAGAAAAAGGGTTTTGTTCTATCTCGTGAATAGAACTCCCTTTTGTGTTCAGCATCAAGCTCATGAAACCTTCTGACCCCATTTTTCATCTCCTCAAGAACACTCACAGGGATCTCATGATTGATCACCTGAAAGAACCCCCATGTCTGAGATGCTTTCTTGACTATGTCAACAAGCCCTTGGCGTTTGCTTGCATCCTTGCCAATATCTGCAAGGTCTATAACTGGAATAACATGGCTTGTGTCGACCTTCTCCTCAGATTTCTCAGGCGGATGATGGAATATGCTAGGAATCTTCTTAGAACCTGCATCTACAAGCCCTTTGACACCAGCTTTTGTTTCATCAAATGCTTTTCTTTCACTGAGAACATAGTCAAAGTCAGACTCAGTTGTTGCTGCCATTTTCCTTTTAGCTGCAGTGTGACTTTGGAACTAGGAGAAGAATTGAGTAATGTTATGAAAAAGCTAAGGCTTAAAGATGTGCTTGAAAGAGAGTCAATGAAAGAGGATACTGTGACAATGGATCCAAACTCACAATCATCAAACACTTGGACACTAAAAAAATGAACGTGTAAACATATCACAAACATGTGATATGTTTGTTATTAGAAAAATACTAGTTTCACCACTGTTCATATAGACACTACTTTCTACTAATAAAATATTATATATAAATAAAATAATAATATATATTAATATTAAATGGTATAAAAAATAAATAATGATATCAAAATCTTACCACTTTTCTTATTATCATGTTAATAACATTTAATTTTTACTTTATCTTTTTGTTTATTTGTCTTTATCCTCTTGTTTGATATAGCAGGAGACTTTTACTTAAAACTGTGTCCATGTACAGAAAAAAAGATTGAATTGCGTATTTAATTTTTTAAAAATTCATAATCAAATTAAAAATTATAAATTAAAAGAGATGGAAAGATTAAAATAAATCCTAAAACATTTTCTAAAAGAAAAAAAAAACTGTCAAATATATTTGAAGTTGTAAAAGTCTGTCACAATTATCTTAAAAACAATAAAAGGCTGAAAACAATTTATGAAATTATATATCATCAATCCATTTATTTATCGAACTTATAATAAAAGTTTAAATTAGTCTAAATTAACTAACAGATAAAGTAATCCTTAAACTATAAATTAGTAATCAATTAATCCTTATATTTGTAATAATAAAAACATAGTGATACTTAAACTTTTTAATTTGATAACCAAACATAATCACACATTTAAAATAAAAAATGTAAATACAAACGTTTTATAATTAAACAGTTGCTTCCTAAACTATGTTTACTATACTTAACAAAATCTTAATATACTAATAATATTCTTATTTTATTTTAAAATTTATGTATTAAATAATTTTTTTTTCTCATATATAAAAAAATATCTAAATATGTTATATGATATATTTTTATTTTTCTTAACAATAATAGAAATAATGTTAAATTCTGTTAAAATATTTATAAATTAATATGATTAATTTTAAAAATTTAAAAAATAATGTTAAATTCTATTAAAATATTTATAACTTAATATAATTAATTCTAAACATTAAGTTGAATATATTATTATCAAATATTTTGTTTTTTGATAATTAAATTAATATTAGTTGAAAAAAAACATAAATATTTTTTATTTATAAGATTATTTTTTATTATTTATCAAGAAAATTTGTTAATATTATTAAAAAAAAATTAATAGTTTTTTTTTGTATTATGTGTGTGATTATAATTAGACTCTAACTATATTCCGTTATCGTACATTAATTAATTACACAAACTATTTTGTTATTTTATTAATTTCAATGAACAGTTTACGATTTTAATTTTCAAGTGCATATTTAGAAGATTTTTTCCAGAAAATAGGAAGAAGAAAAAAATATAAATAAAAATAATTTATTCATGACCTAAAATTAAGCTATGTATAAATTAATTTATAGAATTTCTTTCATATTATTGAAATTAAGTAATATATAAATAAAATTAAATTTTTTGAACTACACGACGCTGCATTGCAACATGCTAATGGGTCTGAAGGATCTGTGAGAAAGGAAAAGGCGAAACGCGATTTTGGCGAAGAATCTGAGAACGGGAGATGTATCAGTGGCGGAAGTTCGAGTTCTTCGAGGAAAAGTACGGCGGCAAGTGCTCCGTTCCGGAGGGCGACGACGGAGACGACGTCGTCCGGGAGAAGAAGATCGAGTGCTGCTCCAGCGGTAGGGGCAAAGTCGTCACCGGCTTCGACGACGGCGTCGTTTGCTTCTTCGATCGAGGCTTAAAGTTCAATTACGCTTTCCAACCTCACTCCTCTACCGTTCTCTTTCTTCAGCAACTCAAGGTAAGAGATAAATTGTTGTTGCGATTTTCTACAATTGTTCCGTCTGATGATGTTATTGGAATCTTTTAGAATTTTAATTGTGAAGATCGGTGAGAGAATCCGCGAGTTTAGTGAAGTGTTTTTTTTTTTTTTTTCTTTTTCGTTTTTGAAGGATTGAGGAAGGTATTGTAAGGTGGGATCATTGATGGAGTTTTCTAGAATCCTGCTTTCAATTGTGTGTGAGTGGTGGCTGTTTCGGTGGAGGAAGTTTCTAGAATCCTAATTTTAGTTGTGAAGGTTGGTGATAAGAGTTACCGAGCTTAGCAGCAAGGTTTTAAATTGCCGTTTTGATCCTGTTGATGTGGGAAATTGTGGATAAATGTGGCCGCATGCGATTGCGGTTGCCGTTAACTCCGAAAACCTTGACGCAGCATCTGAAACTGCAGTTGTGTGGTAACTCCGAAAATTCTGATGCTGCGGTTGTTACCATTTTTTACAACATTGCTTAGTAGTATAGTTTTTTTTATGTGATTAGGGATTGGACATTGGTGAAGGGCTTTTGTGGTTTACGAGCATGTATGGTGAAGGGCTTCAAACATTCCAATATCATGAAATGTAGAAGCAAAAATTTCTGTTATTTGTATTGAACTTTCAAAGCAAAAATTCAGTAAAGTTGTATTTTTTTTTTTTCTGTGTATTTGTTTTTTGTTTTGGCATTTTGGTGTGTTTATGAGCATTGTGTCTGTTATTTGGTCATAAGGACAATGTAGGCATGACTAGTAAGTAACAAATGTTACCTTTGATCTGTGAATACTTCTGTTTTCTCTATTTTTGGTCACTCTACAAGGTTGTTCTTTTATTGTGTTTGGTATGTTTGTTACTTGTAATGTTGAGATGGTTGGTGTAATGGGTATTCCAGAAGCTCTCCTTAGTACAAATCTTTTTTGTCTTTGGGCTTTGAAAGTTTCCATCTTGTTCTGGATCTCTGATTGCTGGCACATTCCTTCGATGAGAGGTTTCATTGAAACAGTCTGAAATTTTCTAAAGGATTTGTACTACAATTTTGAAATTAGTGGGAAAAAAAGGGGATTTAGAGTGGGAGCTGATAGTAGTGTGTAGAAGGTTTAGATTTTATGCTATGGAACTTTGAGTATTCAGCATTGGCATATTCATGAATGTTTTCACTATTGTTTTTAATGTAGTTTTAACCATTTGCATCTCCAAATGTTCATTGTTCAGTACCTTCCCTATTTGTTTGTAATTTAAAAGCATGACACTAGATAGCTTGCATTGGGAAAGTTATGGAGCCAGATAACCTTTTTGGAAAGTTGAAGTTGCCCCATATTCATTGGCTTGTATTTTAAATTTGGATTGGGACTCAATCCCAAAAGTAGTTTATGAGCTGAGGAGTGCTTGAATCTCTATAAGCTCTAGTTTGGTCATATTCATAGTCTTAACAAGGTAAGTAGATTAGGCTCAAACTTCATAAAACCTAGCTTAGACTAACTCATTTCCCACCCTAATATATGTCTAAGCCTACCTATGTTTAGAAGCTAGATGCCTTTGAAATAGTTATTGAATTTGAAGAAACTAAATCAAATCCAAATTCTTTTTCAAGTAATTGATTTAATCTTTGGCTTCTCCTAGGTTGAGGAACAATCATGTTTTTGCTAGGGCTATTAAAAAGTTGAACTAAATTGAATTACATTAAAAAAACTAAATTGTTTTTGATGGAAAACTGTATTGAATTGTTGTTTTAATTCAGTTTTTATAAACCAAATTGCTTCTATATAAATTTCCTTAAACTGAACTGAACTGTACTATAACTTATGAAATTAGAAAATATGTTTTAAGATAAGATGTGTATTGATTATATAACAGAAAATTGATATTGATGAAACAATTTGAAATATTTTAATTCACTCAAATTGTAGTGTAGTTCAAATTATTTGAACAATTTTACTGTTCAGTTTTGTTGAATCATTAGATCAGGTTTGTTTTATAGTAGTTCAGTTCTTGTATTTGGTCCAGCCCAGACATTGAGTGTTTAAGTAATAAACATGGAAAGATAGTAATGTTCAAATAGTGTTAAGTGTTCTTATAAATAATTTGTCTCTAATACCAAACATGAGTGAGAAGATAATGTAGGAAATTGAAATATTTGAGTTACAATGTGATGTGTCTGCTTGTTTGTAACCTGTAAAGTTATGGTCATCATTAGGAAACAATGAAGATTCTTTAACAACTATTTTAAAAGTTTTGTCCTTGTTTACATTGTGTACTTGGTCTTGGAACTGATAATTGATAGCATTCCATTTAGGTTAGCAAGTCAATTAGTACACTCAACAGGCCATAATCATACATATCTTTTTGCCTGTTAGGCTTATCAGAAGTATTTTGCAGTAGAGAATTCAATTCCACAGAAAAGCATATGTATCAATCTATGGTTTTTAGTAGAATTATGATGCTTATATCTATTCCAAGAAGCCAAGGGGTCTAATTTAGTTGGTTCTGCAGGGCGCATGAGTTGTTGTAAACATTGCTTAGTAGTACAGTTTTTTTATGTGATTAAGGATTGGACATTGGTGAAGGGCTTTTGTGGTTTAAGAGCATGTTTGGATGTTCGTTTGTAATGACGTGAACTGACATTCAGGCATTCTAAATCATGAAATGTAGAAGCAAAAATTTCTGTCATTTGTGTTGAAGTTAGGTTTGGTTAGTTTAATTTCAACTGATAAGATAACAAACGCATGTTTTATTGGGTTGTACTTTGATTCTTGAATTGAAGTTAAAAGAGGTGTCTTTTTGTGTGTTGATTACCAGCAACGCAATTTTCTGGTAACAATTGGGGCGGATGAACAGCTTACTCCCCAGCAAACAGCTTTGTGCCTCAAGGTTTTTGACCTTGACAAGATGCAGCCGGAGAGTTCGAGCACAACGAGTCCTGATTGTGTTGGCATATTGCGGATATTCACTAATCAATTTCCTGAGGCAAAGGTAACGAATGCATGACATGCTTGTTACTATTCATTTTATGATTGATGATAGTAAAACTGGTTAGTATAGTAACGTAGTTTTATTGTCTGAGACCCACATTTTGATGTTTGGAACTGCGGTGTACTGCAGATTACATCTTTTTTGGTTTTAGAAGAAGTGCCGCCTATACTGCTCATAGCTATTGGTTTGGACAATGGTTCTATTTACTGCATCAAAGGAGACATTGCACGGGAGCGTATCACGCGTTTCAAGCTTCATGTTGAAAACAACCAATCGGGCAAAACTCTTTCTGCTGTCACTGGACTTGGGTTTAAGGTGGATGGTCAATCTCTTCAGTTATTTGCTGTGACTCCAAGTTCAGTGAGCTTGTTTTCATTGCATAATCAACCCCCGAGAAGGCAAACCCTTGATCAGATTGGATGCGGTGTAAACAGTGTTGCTATGAGTGAACGCTCTGTATGATGTCTTTGTCATTGTTCTCAAATATATTTTGTAATTGTCATAATCATATTCTTTGTAAATGCTTAATGCCTCTATTTGTTAATATGAATAGGAGTTGATAATTGGTCGACCAGAAGCAGTATATTTTTATGAAGTTGATGGGCGTGGTCCTTGTTGGGCTTTTGAGGGAGAGAAGAAATTGCTTGGATGGTTTCGTGGATACCTTTTGTGTGTTATTGCAGATCAAAGAACAGGAAAGCATACTTTCAACATCTATGACCTGAAGAATCGATTAATAGCCCACAGTGCATTGGTTAAAGAAGTTTCTCATATGCTTTATGAATGGGGTAACATCATACTCATAATGAATGACAAATCAGCTTTATGTATTGGAGAAAAGGATATGGAAAGCAAGCTAGACATGTTATTCAAGAAAAACCTATATACTGTAGCAATAAATCTTGTACAGACTCAACAAGCAGATGCTGCGGCTACTGCTGAAGTGCTAAGGAAATATGGGGATCATCTATATAGCAAGCAAGACTATGATGAAGCAATGGCCCAGTACATACTTACTATTGGTCACCTTGAACCTTCTTATGTTATACAGAAGTTTTTGGATGCTCAAAGAATCTACAACCTCACAAATTACTTAGAGAAGCTACATGAGAAGGGTCTTGCTTCTAAAGATCACACCACACTTCTATTAAACTGCTACACCAAATTGAAAGATGTTGAAAAGTTAAATCTATTTATTAAAAGTGATGACAGCATTGGGGAACTTAAATTTGACGTGGAAACAGCAATCAGGGTCTGCCGTGCTGCCAATTACCATGAGCATGCAATGTATGTTGCAAAGAAGGCAGGGAGGCATGAATGGTACTTGAAGATCTTGCTTGAAGATCTGGGTAGCTATGAAGAAGCCTTGGAATATATTTCAAGCCTTGAATCAAGTCAGGCAGGAATGACAATAAAGGAGTATGGGAAGATTCTGATTGAGCACAAGCCAGTGGAGACTATTCAGATTCTCATTAGGCTTTGCACGGAAGATGGTGACAGAGGACGCTCAAATGGAGTGTATATGTCTATGTTGCCATCTCCTGTTGATTTTCTTAGCATTTTCATTCATCATCCTCAGTCCCTTATGGATTTTCTAGAAAAATACACGAATAAGGTTAATGACTCACCTGCTCAAGTTGAGATTCATAATACCCTCTTAGAGTTGTATATATCGAACGAATTGAACTTTCCTTCAATGTCGCAAGTCAATGATGGTGGAAATTACCTTAATGGAGTATCAGCAAAAACTATGAGTGCTCAGTCTAATGGAAGCACTGCTGATCACAAAAGTTCTGCACAGGGAAAGGACGTTCTTGAAAGGCATAAAAAGGGTTTACACTTGCTTAAGAGTGCTTGGCCTCCGGAGACAGAACATCCACTATATGATGTTGATTTAGCAATTATACTATGTGAGATGAATGCATTCAAAGATGGGCTTTTGTATTTATATGAAAAGATGAAACTCTATAAAGAAGTAATTGCATGCTATATGCAGGCACATGATCATGAGGGGTTAATTGCATGCTGCAAAAGGCTGGGGGATTCAGTTAAAGGAGGGGACCCATCTCTTTGGGCCGATGTACTTAAATATTTTGGGGAGCTTGGAGAAGATTGTTCTAAAGAAGTAAAAGAAGTTCTGACTTATATTGAGAGAGATGATATTTTGCCCCCTATAATTGTGCTTCAAACTCTCTCACGAAATCCATGCCTCACACTTTCCGTGATCAAAGATTACATTGCTCGAAAGCTTGAGCGAGAATCAAAGATGATAGAGGAGGACCGACAAGCTATTGATAAATATCAGGTTGGGTATTATTTTTATTTATTTGTTTTTAGGATATAAGATTGTGTCTTAATTATTTGATGGTTTATAAGTTGTGCCATCCTTTGTGTCCATTGTACATACTCTTGTAAATTGCCATTCCTTTTGTTTTCTGATGGTATAAAAAATTTAAACAAAAGTAAAATGCATTCTGGAAAATACATACTTAGCAGATAATGGTTTTTAAATCTAAGGAGTTTAAAATTTTACAATATAGAAAACACAGGAAGCTAAGTGTTTTTTTTTTTTTTTTCACTAAAAAAATTTAGTCAGAAACGTATATAACATATCTATGATTTCATTCATTATCCTGATTGAAGTTTAGTGGGAGCAATACTTGAAATTGAGCTCCATAAAAATGCACTAAAATTAATATCAGTAAAAATAATGTACACAGAGACGTATTAGAAATGGCACGAAGTCCAAAATTATATGAACAGTTTCTTCCTTGTCTATTCTATTCTTAAATGTCTATTCAATCCGTTCCTAAATAAATATGAACAGGAGATGGAGATATAAAATATTTGTCATGCATGAAGAACTGAGTGACTGTCTAAGGAATGAAAAACTTGTACTTGAAATTTAGAGCATTAGCAACTGGGTGATTTTGATTATTCAATGAGTGGCAGATATCTGTTCTCTGTTACTGTATATGTTACAGTCAGCATCTTCATGTTATAAAATATGCCTGATGCTTTTTATTCATGTAAAGTGAATTTTCATCACCTAGGATCTTTTGGTTCTTGTTAAGATGTAGACCAGTGCATTGTGAGGATAAGCTGGTAAAAACAAATGATTATGAGCCCCATTTGTTTAAGCTTTTGAAACAGAACAAGTCATGTTAAGAGTGTATGAAGAAGTGGTTAATTTTTTAGAGATTTTATGAAAGAACAAGCTATTTTTTTGTTTGGTACCAATCATCAAAGATAATTTTTTGTTTTAAAAGATAATTAAAATTATAGCTTTTCTTTTTGCCGAAGCTATACAAAGTAGCTCTTCAAAATAATAAAATATTTGAATTTTCATCACCTAGAACGCCTTTGGTTCCGGTTAAAGATGTAGTGTATTGTGATGAGAAATAATAAACACAAATGATGATGATTTTGATAAAAATACTTTGAATATAATGAGATTTAATTTATTAAGGAATATTTCTCGGATGCTACTTTTTATATAGATAAATTTCCTTTGCCTCATGAGTCTTTGTTGATTGTTATTCTTTAAGTAGTAAGGAAGGATTTACATAATAGTATTTCTGTGCAGGAAGACACACTGTCAATGAGAAAAGAGATTGAAGATCTTAGGACAAATGCTAGAATTTTTCAGCTTAGCAAGTGCACTGCATGCACCTTCACCCTTGATCTGCCTGCTGTGCACTTCATGTGCATGCACTCATTCCACCTGCGCTGCCTTGGCGATAATGAAAAAGAATGCCCTGAATGTGCTCCTGAGTATAGGTCTGTCTTGGAAATGAAAAGAAATTTAGAGCAAAATTCTAAGGATCAGGACAGATTTTTCAACCAGGTTAAGAGCTCTAAAGATGGATTTTCTGTCATTGCCGAATATTTTGGTAAAGGGATCATCAGCAAAACAAGTAATGGATCGACTTCTGGACCCAGATCCGGAACTGCATCATCCACTAGTGATTTCTAAGGCTTGAGATTTCTGCCACTTGCTTTTCAGCACTTCTTCATTTAACATCAAACATGTTGGGCTCTGGATTCTGGATGAAATTTGATTTTTTTTTGGGTTTCAGATTTCTTAATTGCTGCGTGTTGTCTGGAGTCCAAGGTTAATATTTTCCATAATGTGCTGAATGTTGTAAATTTTAACCAGGAGTGGTTCATCCCTGAATGGTCTTGCACTTGTGCCATAGTATTGAACATTTTGGGAGGATGTGGGCGATTCAGCTTTTACTTGATGGAAATACAACCCGCTAATTTAAGGCAATGTGAGATTTATTAGGTATGAATTCAGGTGATAATTTTCTTTTTCAGTGTAAAATTATGCCGGAATATAGTCATGGAAATGAGATTTTTATTTTGATTGTTTTAATTTTTGTGAAGGGCATAGTAACAATATGAATTGTCTGCTTTAGCCTACTGCAATTGATTTTCTTAGATTTGATATTCTATTTGTTATTATCTGCTCTATTAAAAATTCCATTTGTTTTGTATTTCTTTAAACATACATTGGTCTTTACTCTGTTCTGCATGAGAAAATACATGTTACTTCTAAATTCTGATTTGGTTTACCCCAATTGGGTTAGACATTTAGAAAATGACGAAGCTCTAGCTCTATCTGATGTTGGATGTTTAAAGTTAAATCCATTATTAGTTTTTTTTCTCCCATTCAGACCATTAAATTTTAGTTTTCAGAGTAAATTTTCAACTTGGTTTCAAATCTGACCTTGGCTACAGGAGAAATCTTATTTTAATCTTTGAGAATTATAAATCTTAGCATTTCGAATCGAACACATTAGAGTTTTTTATCTATTCACTTATGACATTAAAATAATCTAATTTTATAATATAATTATTTTTATTTTCTCACTTTTTCCAACCAAATAAAAAAAAGTATTTCTATGATATACCTTCATCCAAAATTAGAGAAAATATCGGCATCATGATACACTAATGGAAATAGAGGTGGTGTTGCATTTGTATCCATATTTTTTATGATTATAAACAACGGTCAATGTAATTGAAAAAAAAAATTGAATTATTATAACATTTATCATTATAAAAAATTATCAAAACATGAAAGATGAAATGGGACAAAAATGTGTAAAAGAAGTATTACTAGAAAGAATCTTCCTTATCACTTAATGATATAGATAGCCTTTATTATATAGAGAATAACATAGGATAACTGTCTACATTACATAGCCTTTATTTCTAGTATATAGATTAGGTTAAATAAATTAAATATCTTTATTAGATTAGGGAACTGGGTAATATTTATTTATTAAAATGCACAGTATTGAATTAAAAATATAACAGATGGTGAGATTTATATTATTACTGATTAGAGGGGTATGGATGTTAATTTTAGAATTATATGGGTGAGTCTCATGTATTAGAATCTTAAGAGTCATAAATATAATTTTTTTAAAATTAATTATGTGTAATTTAATTTATAAAAATTCTCTTAAATTAGTCTCTTTACAAGATGACTTTTAATTCATACATAAATCAATTTAAGTTTATAGAAAAATAAATTTTATCTTTCTTATTTTATATATTTAGAAGTGATTGTAGAGAAATTGATATAAATAGCCATGGTTAGATGATCAATAATTAACATGTGTAAATTATCTTGAAACCTACTATAATATTTCTTTGAATATTAATTTATTAATATAATTGGTATTATTGTAAGATAATATATATATATATATTATAAATGTTGCATAACTTTTATCATAAATATTATATAATATTAATATGTAGTGTTATATTATATAAATACTATATATAGGATACTTTATTTTTTTACTGGAGGAGAGACTGAAGAGGCATTTTCAACTCTAGCCATTGGGTTTTAATATTGGACAATGAATAAAAAGATATAATTTTTTTTGATAACTATCTGAAGGTAATTAAACAGGCATACTTTCATGCATTCTGATAAGAAATTAGTTTCTTAATCAATGTTTTTAATACATAACCTTTGCCTGCTGGTGGTGTATTTGGTTTAGAAGATAAAATTTGTATTTGGTTTAGAAGATAAAATTTGAAGAAATGAAAATACAAAGAAAGTTGAGAAAAGAGGTAATTAACTGTTAAATTAAATGTGTAGTATAATAAAAATATTAAAAGATAAACCATAATTATTTCTATATATTATGTAAATTAAAAAAAATAATAAAATTGATGATATCATATTTTATAATGGATAAATAATTGATTTAGTATAACAATTATTGTCATATTTTATTTTTATTGTAAGAAAAATTGTAAATTTAATACACAAATTTGGTAATTTTATTAATTTTAGTTGAACTTCATTAATAATTAAGATAATTATCACATATATTTATTGAAGAAAAATTAAAATTATTATGTAATTAACTTTGATTGTATATTAATTTAAAAAAAAAATATGTGACAAGATTAAATATGTATTTAATTATATTAATTATTAATAAAGTTGAAAGAAAACTAAATAACAAAACTAATAATTATATTAAAATTATAACTTTTTATTATATTAAAAATATATGTTCCATACTTAACCTATTGAAACCAATTATTTTTTCTAATTTTCAACAGACATTCACTAAAAACAAGACAAGATGCTTAAATATAAATATACTGTCAAAGCCACTTACTTTGTCTCTTACATTGGCGTCTTATATAAATATTTTAAATATTCTTTTTGTCTTTCATAATATTTTTATCTATATATATTGTCAAAAGCCACGTACTTTGTCTTTTTGTTTGGTTAAGAATTAAAATATAGACAAAATTTTCATAAAGTGCCCAAATTAAAAACTACTCTGTATTATTTTTATACCAAAACTTATCATATTAGTAAAAAAAATATGCTTAAATGCTATTAGTTTGGTTTATATCACGTTAGTTCATACACCAAATTTTTTTTTATGCCTAACATATTTTTAATCCGATTATCATAGTGTAGTAATAACACATTATAAAGTTAACTATACACATATAAAAACTAATTTAATAACTTTTTTTGTGGAAAGATTAAATAAAAAATGTGTACACATTTATCTAAAAAATTAAAAGTCTATTAAAGTTACTTTTACCTCCTAATAAAAGTCGCACATATCCATCCTCTTCAAACTTCAAAGCACATGTTCTGTTCTTGTTGTTGCACCTCGCACTCACATGTGTAGGTAGCATTCAATTTAGTTTCGTACCACTCTTATTAGTGGATCAAATTTCATCAGCCAAACACGTGCCCTTTTAATTTTAACTATTATTATAGTAATATAATATTCTAGTATAAATTTTATTATAATAATCTAAATCTATTGAATATCTACATCACTTTCTATAAAAAGTCATCTAACCAAAAGTTATTCAATACTCCAACAAATAAATAAAGTGAACATATAATTCGTTTACACCATTTTCCATTACTTACACCACACCAACCTTGTTTTCAAACTACAACCATGTGCTTGATAACTTTGTGCACCTTTATTAGTTGACATTTATTGCATGTCTATTTATTTATTTATGTAATTTAAGATTATATATATATATATATATATATATATAGATTTAAAACAAAATAAATAGAATTCTTTCACAAAAATCATTATATTTTTCTTTATAAATAGTAAAAGTATTAAGTTGTAATTCCATCTAATTATTTTGTAATTTACAATGAAATAGTGAATATCAAACTTCCTAGCTAGTTTATTACGAGGAATAAGAAAAAAAATGTTTTGTTTATGCCATGAAACGTGACTCTTTTTTTTTCTTTTTGTTTAACTTTTTTTTAGTTCTTCTAGGAATAATTGTAGTCAAACTTGTTAAGATTGATACGAATATTTCATATTTCTTGTGCAAAGGATCTAATATAAAACCAAAACCAATGGTTCAGTTCCTCTAAGTTCTTCTATCTGATAAAGTTGTGTACTTTCTCACATATATCATCCAATGGAGAAAAGGGTTCACATAGCAGTAGTTCCTGGTCCTGGCTTCAGCCACTTGGTTCCAATTCTTCAATTCTCCAAGAGACTTGTTCATCTTCATCCAAACTTTCATGTCACATGCCTAATTCCCTCACTTGGGTCTCCTCCAAGTGCCTCAAAATCCATCCTTGAAACTCTCCCACCAAACATCAAATCCATTTTTCTTCAACCAGTTAAACCTCAGGACCTACCACAAGAGGTTGCCATAGAAACTCAGCTTCAGTTCACAGTGACTCTCTCTCTTCCATCCATACACCAATCCTTGAAGACCATCACTTCAAAGACTCCCTTTGTGGCCTTGGTGGCTGATTCCTTTGCCTTTGAAGCATTGGATTTTGCTAAAGAATTCAACTTGTTGTCCTATATCTACTTCCCTTCATCTGCAACAACACTTTCATGGTACTTGTATGTGCTCAAGTTTGACAAGGAAACATCATGTGAGTACAGAGATTTGCCTGAGCCTGTGCAAGTACCAGGATGTGTGCCGATTCATGGTAGGGATCTGAATAACCAAGCTCAAGACCGATCAAGTGAAGTCTACAAACTCTTCCTTGACCGTGCTCAGAAGTTTTGTCTTGCTGATGGGATTTTTGTTAACAGCTTCTTGGAAATGGAAGCAAGTCCTATAAGAGCATTGAAAGAGGAGGAAAGAGGGTACCCTCTTGTGTATCCTGTTGGACCAATTGTTCAAAGTGGTGAGGATGCAAAAGGGTTGGAGTGTTTGGCATGGTTGGACAAGCAACAAGTTGGTTCAGTTTTGTTTGTGTCTTTTGGGAGTGGTGGAACACTCTCACAAGAGCAAGTAAATGAGCTGGCTTTTGGTTTGGAATTGTGCAATCACAAGTTCTTGTGGGTTGTGAGAGAGCCTAGTAGTTTGGCCTTTGATGCATATCTTAGTGCACAAAAAGATGTTGATCCTTTGCATTTCTTGCCAGAGGGGTTTTTGGAGAGAACCAAAGAGCAAGGTTTGGTTGTTCCTTCATGGGCACCCCAGATTCAAGTGCTTGGTCACAGTTCAGTTGGAGGGTTTTTGACTCACTGTGGTTGGAATTCAATCCTTGAGAGTGTGGTGCATGGTGTGCCACTCATCACATGGCCACTGTTTGCAGAGCAGAGAATGAATGCTGTGGTGCTGAGTGAGGGTTTGAAAGTGGGAGTGAGGCCAAGAGTTGGTGAAAATGGGTTGGTGGAAAGGGGGGAAATTGTGGAGGTGATAAAGTGTTTGATGGAAGAGGATGAAGGTGGGAAAATGCACAGAAGAATAGAGGAACTGAAAGAAGCCGCTAATAGTGCAATAAAAGAAGAAGGGTCTTCCACAAAGACCCTTTCTGAGTTGGTGCTAAAATGGGAAAGCTTGGTTTAGGAAAATGAGTTTCATGCATTTCTACCTTTTTTGTTTTTCCTGATTCTGCTTTCTAATAACTGCTTATCATTCTGTGCTGTGGCAGCAACTGATATTACATGTAGAATTCTGATGTGGAATGAGATCATGGTCATGATTATTTGCACTAATAATCTGCTATTGCAGTGCAAATTATTATTTGCACTAATTTGAGTTTGTCTTGTCTTCAATTTATGGCCCTTTACTAATGTGTTTGATAATATTGTTGAATTTGGTTAGCAGTGATTCTGCATATTGCAGTTTATGCAGGGACGAATTTTATGGTTTTGCAGTGTCCTGATTTATAGTGTTTCTGGCTGTCTAAGATAGTGTAATTTATGAAATAAATTACTTTAGTTATTCCTAATCATAAAAGTTAAGCATGTTACTTAGAGAAGGTACATGAGAAGGGTTTAGGTTCTAAAGACCACTCCACTCTTGTATTAAGTTCAGATTCTTAAAGTTGTTTATATCCAATGAATTGAATTTCCTTCAATGTGGCAAGTTCATGATGGTGATAATTACCTTAAAAGCTAATTGTACCATGTTGACTTTCTCTTACACCTAACAAATATAGGTCACTTTTATGAATGAGGAAACATAAAAATAATTATTGTCTAAACTAATAAAAAATATATTAAGCAATTATTATAATATCTTGACTTTAGAAAGATTATTATTGTTGTTTTATTCTAATAACATTGAAATAAAGTAAATTCTTTAGGTTGTGGAGGTTCCTCTTTGGTTCTTATGTTATTTTCTCTCTTTGTTGTTTTCGTTATTTCTCTGCTCAATTTTCCTATTTTGCTTTTTCCCTTTCTTCCTTGCTTTCTATTTGATGTGTGCAATTTTTCTTCTTCCTCCTGTTTTGTGCTATGTTGAAAGCACACGTTTCTCTCTTGAAAGAATGTGTTGAACTTTAGTGATAGAAAAAAAAAAAAAAAAAGAGAAACAAGATTTTTCTTTGTTGTGGGTGGTTGTGGAATTTGTGATATGTGTAAGGGTGTGAGAAAAAAAGGGACGTGCAATAGTAAGAGAGAAAAAGTTATATTATTATTTATCTCCATTAAAAAAATGTATGGATATTTACAATGACTTTCTAATTGAAGCAGTTGAATGTGTTCATCTTCAATGTTATCTTTTATCTCTTTATTGAAAAAAATATCTATATTTATGTGCAATATTCAATAATTTTCTTTGCAGCAGTGTCATCTTATAACTTGCTAAGAAATCTAGTAGAAAATTCTTCATTCTCAATATATTATGAAGAGCCTGATTTAAAATTTATTGTTTAAAACCAATAACATTAACAAAGAAAGTTTCAATGTCTAGAAGTAAGATAAACACATGATGAGGTTAAAACCTATTAGTAATTATAAAATATATTGATTTTACTTTTCTTTGTTTAAATTTTGTCAGTCTTTTATTTTTCATCTCTTTTTGAATTTTTTTAATTTATAGAGTTAATCTCTATAAATCCATAAACTATTTATTTTTTTTAAATTCTTACTAACACATTACAAAATTTTGATCATACAAGTTTTCTTAAAAAATATGAAATATTATAACATTCTGAAATACTTTTTTAAAATTTCATTAGTTCTTATATTAACACAATCTTTTAAAATCTCAATTTAATATATTATTTATAATGGTATAGTATAGTATAGTGATATTTTCAAAAGAACTCACAGGTCCAGTAAGAATATTTTGGACAAAATACAAGCAGCCAAATTTGGCCAGAGTTATTATTGAGGGTCACATCATGACGGCTATTTATTCCAAAATGAAATGTGAGGAGTGGCATATTGAAAAAAAGAATATTTAACTTAAAATATTAATATTTTAATTTTTAGCTTGAAATATTAATACATGTTTATCATTTTATTTAAGTTCAATCGTAACATTTTTCACTTACAGATCTTTATTAGGTTTCGTAGAAAAAATAAAGCTGTGAATCCCACTAAATTTGCTTTAAACATTTTTTCTCATTTATCATATAATAGAACTTTATGTACTATATGTGCACAATGTTAAAGATAAGAATCCAACTCAACCAAGTCTATGAAAATTCATCCTACAATAGGAGCTTAATAAGTATATATGTTATATGAAGGAAAATAAATTTTCTTAATAAGTATATATGTTATATGAAGGAAAATAAGTATATATAGCCTTATAACTTTATTCCCAACCCATACTTACAACCAACAAATAGAAAATTACAATAAAATTAGATACATTTAATAGTAACATTATGCAATTAAATAAATAAAACACTTTCAAAAACATAACATTGAATATTTTATTTAACATCCTAATCCACACTCTTGTCCTTTTCCTCAACCTACCTGTATCCACGTTCTATTAAGAGACAATGTTACTAAAAATAAGTTAATATTAATATTTTAATTAGATTTATTATAATTTAAAATAAATTTGCTTTAAAGTTTCATTTCTCATATCACTATAAAAGTGTTTTGTATTAGTTGTAAAAATAAATTGTTGGTAAGAAACGGACACTATTTTTAATATAAACAAATTTGAAATGTTTAAAATTTCTGTTGATCAGTTGACGTTAGTGTAGCCAACACAAAAAAAAATAAAAATGGATCAAGAATTTAAATAATAATATTTTAACGTTAGTGTAGCCAACACAAAAGAAAATAGAAATGGTGTGTGGGCCTAGTTGACAAAAGAAATGGACGGTTTCTTCATCCACCTCCATAGCTTCTTCATCACCGTGTAAAATGTGAAAAGACTGAAATATCCTTAAATAAATTCATTAAATGACTCCGATATTTTCAGGTATTTCATCTTGGGATGGTTTTCACGAGTCTGAGCACTATTTTGGAAGTAACTTTGTTATAAAAGACATAATGTATTGTATAATTTCAAAACATCATATTTTTTCTAAGGACTCTTCAGTTTTTTTCGTAAGAATTTTTTGGAAATATAAAATTTTATGCAGAAAGAAGCTATAGAGGTGTTACAAGAAACAATCCAAAACATAAAATTAAATAAATGGGATAGCATTGACTTGACTGACGTTTAAAATATTTTTAATTAATGGTCACATTTTAATTGATTTCCCTCTCAGATATATACTCATCACAAAAGGTTTAACAGTTCTATTTTAGTTAATGTTATTAATGTCATATGAAAAATAAAAATAAATGTATTTTTACTTTTATTTTTGTATGTTTAGTTTGGATATAATGAATGAGTTTGTTTATTTTTCTTCTACTATGAGTTTTATATAAATACATCTATTGTATTCATTTTGGTAGATTTAAAATGATAAATATTTTTTTTTTGAAAATCTTGAATGTGTTATATATCAAGTGGTATTTCTTCTTTACTTATTTTAGAATAGAATGACACTTCATAACTTATCTCTTGGTAACTTATCGAAATTCAAAGAGAAATGAAAAGTTAATTTCTTGGGTTTTTTTTATCTTGTGAGCTAGGTCACAAGTGGCGATTCACCATCTTGTTAGGCTGGGTCACAAGTGATGGTGAATCACTATTTTGCTTTTCTCATAAATTTGGGTGATACAAGGTGTTATTCTAATTTAGGTGACACTATTGGAGTTTTTCATAAACTTTAAAGTTTATGTTCATCCAAACATCTTTCAGTAAATCATTTAGGAATTCATCCAATAATCCTTCCTTAAATTACCATAAACGTTTATAGCTTCCCTTTTACACATCTAAGTTAGGATGTGTAACAACTTGTGTATGTGATTACTAATATATGACTTGAAATAGAAAAATATCTCTAATTCTAGTTTTTAGACCTTTGTTTTGATTTATTTAGTACTATCGATTTAATTCATTAATATGTTTATATTAATATTTGTCTAATCGAATGAGATGAGATGAGTGTAAATATATTGTGTTTTCTAATTGTGATGTGTGATCTTATAGAGTAAAAGAGGAAGATCATAAAAAAATATATATATACTTTAATTTCTTATGTGATGAGAGAAATAATTATCCATCCCTTCATGATGTAAAAGTGAGATGCTAGTGACTTTAGTGCATTTGATCAATAAAAAACAAATTTTTAAGGTTCACATATAAGAATTTGCTTTTGATTTCTATTATATATTTTAGGCTTATGATGTATTTGAATGAAACGGAACTTTTCTATAACCACTTTAACATTTCAAGGAATTTTTTGCATAAATCAAAATTAATTTAGTTTAAAGTTTAAAACAAAAACAAAAATTAATTTAGGTTAAGTATATTACAATTTATAATCTTACAATTTCATTAATTAAAAAAATAAAATATTAATTATACTTATTATATTACTCATGAACCTTACATAAAACTTTTCCTCGTTTCTTATCATTTGTCACATTTTTTTCTCTTAATTCAAAAACGTGACTTCTCATCGAAAATAAGAAGGATGAAAAGATTACCGAGGAAGCATGGATCAAATGGAATCAAGAAAAAGGAAATGATTGAAGTGAGAGAGTAGGGGTAGGTTAACAATATTTTTGTATATATATTCTATTTGTAAATTTACTTACAAGATAACAAAATTATTCATTTCATATATCATTCATTACCAATAATTTAAAAAAAAAAACTTATATTAACTTGTTTTCTGAAAAAAAAAGAGACTATATTAAAAAAATTTAAAAATTATTATAATAATAAGATAAAAAACTATCAAAAGTATAATAAAATCATTAATTAAAAAAAATACATAAAATATATTAATAATAATATAAATACTTGATTTTCCTATCATTTTTACTTATATCATTTAGTTAAAACAAATCACCTTTCACTTTTTATTTTCACTCTTTAAGTGTCTATTTTCTAATTTATATAAAATATTGTTTTGTTTATATCATGATAGTGTGATATTGTTGCTTATATAACACTTATGATGTCATTTAGAGTGGTGACATCATTTTTGATATTTGTATTTTTAATTTGAAAATCGGATTATACTACTTGCTGAATTTAATCAAGTTTAAGCGATGACAATAAAAGATCGGTAAATCAAAAATATTTTTTATTCGAAAAGTTAATAAAAACTCATTACGCAAAGTTATTTAACCAAAAATTCATAATAAAATGTTATTTTAATCTTTTTCCTTCAAAAAAAATGCGAATCATTAATTATTTTTTTTCAATTATTAAAATAAATGTGAGTTGTCTTGAATGGAGAAGGCTTGGTAGAAAGGCCACACAGGACTGACATTGAAAGCAACAAATAACCCCAAAAGTTATATAAAAACCATTTAAAATAGAAATACAACTAAGCACTTTATAACACATGCTATGTCTTCTATTTATATTGTAAATAAAACCAACATATTTTGTTTTATTGAACATAATATGTGCTTAGTTAGTTTAATAATTATGGTATTCCTAAATTTTAACTTCGTAATATTAACTACAAACTAAAATTTTATTATAATAATGTAAAAATAACTTAAATAACTTGAAGCAATAAAATTAATAAGGTGTGACATTTAACTGAATATAAAATTCACCTTATAAATCCGCAAAATTTAAAGTTTACCCTTTAATAATTAGGAAGTTATAAATTTAATTTAACTTTTTATAAACTTTTTTTTATAGAGATTGTGTAAAATGTCCAAAAAGAGATGTTAAGTAAGTTAAATCATAATTATTAAAATAATTTTCAAAGAAAATTGTTGAAAAATATATGAATTGTCCCTTCTGACAAACTTGGTAAATTAAATCATAATTGAAACATAATACTTAAATGGTTATGTTTAACTTGAATAAGTAAGTACACACTCTATCAAACATGTTTAATAATTAAGTGTCTTCCAAAAATTAAGTTATGATGATTACATTGTAAATATATAATTGATTATATATATATATATATATATAAAATTAATTACATTGGAAATATTATTAATATATATATATATGTATATATATATAACAGAAAATAAAAAGATAATTATAATGTTTGCAATGATATAAGATGCCACAATCCAATAATTGTTTGTTCCACTTCTGTGGTTCTGAGCCCATTTCCCAAAAAGTCAATAATCATTGTCAGCTTTCTTCAACCCTATGCTTCAAAACATACCCTAATTATCCATGACACATTACAAAACCAAAAAAATCCAAAACTTCACACATCACTGTCTTTTACAGGTGTTTAAAATATTTTATTTTACGTAATTCAAATTTTAACTTTTGCAGTAAACGATATATTTAACTATATCATTTATTGCACAATAAATAAAATTATACAAATAAAAAAATGGTACATGCATGTGTATATTTTTATTTATGAAAAATTACAAAACGATTTAATAAAGTAATGTGAGTAGACTTAAGTATGAAAGATTTGTAAAAGTATAAGACACTTTCAATTTAATCATTAAAAAAAATAAAAATCTGATTTAGTCTATATATATAATATATAAAATAAAATTTTAAGTATTTTGTAAATTTAAATGTTTTTAATTAAATTTCTATTAAAGATTTTCATTCCATTCAGTGTTTTTAAAATATAATTTTTTTAATTTATTCTACTGTTTGATTTTTGTCGTTAAAAATAAAATATAATTATTAGATTTATTTTTTTTTATTTTTTAACTTGTCGATGAATTTATTTCTTATATTTTTGAACTCTTTTTTCTCTCTCAAATAAGAAGTTGACCTCTAAATTACATGAAATTGAAAAGAAAAAAAGTACAAATTAATCCATAAATTAGAGAAAAAAATAGAAATAATAATAATATTATCCATTAAAATTCAATCAGAGTGATTAATATTTAACCACACATACACCCTGCAGCTTTCTTCTTTTTTGCATCTGACCTAACAACATTATTCAGTTAATTTATATATGCTTGGTGTAATTGTGTAGAGATTATATGCTAAGTATAACTCTTGAACTTTAAAATAGTTGTTATGTCTAGTAGTACACAAACTAAAAATTGGGTTTAATTAGGATTGAGATAAAGTTTTGTAATAGCTAGAACTTGATAAAAAAATTTGTAATAACTGAGATTAGAATATAGTTTTACAATAACTAAACCTTGATGATTTTTTTTTTATATATAGATTGAAGTATCCTTTATACTTTTATTAATTTAATTCTTTTACTAATAAAAAGGATCATATCATCCATTAATAACGAAATCAAACATTAGAAAATCTAAATAAAAAAAATTAAACCAGAAATAAAACAACTAGAATTTAAAAAAAATATAATTCCAAATATTCATTCTTTTTAATAATAAAATAAAGATAGTTAAAAACAAGATTTTAATATATTACTTATGATTTAAATTTTACACAAAATCATGGAACAAGATCAAGATCATAAACATGTCTAATAAAATTTTAAACCTGTCATCACGATTTTATTTTTTCTGACAAAAATGAATGTAATCAAAATTTGTGTAGTTAGCACCATCATCCAATCAAAATAAATATATTTAAAATTTAAAATAAAATCCAAAGCAATTAACAATTAATAGTTTTTTTTTACCTAATTGAACATAAATTTTAATTTTAATTAAAATAAAATCACCACCAAAATAAAATTAATGTAATTAAAATTTAAAATAAAAAATTTCAAATCCAATCAAGATTTGAGAGTATATTCTATTACACTATTTATATGTGTTTCAATTTAAATTAAAATAAAACTAAACAAAATTACTTTTAATGTAAGTTTTTTTTTATTTCTTTTATAATATTTCTAAAATATTTTTTACTTATTCTCTTTTATTTACAAATAAAAAAATGTGTTTTATATATATTACTTAAAAAAAGTAAAATCTATTGTTTATATTACAATTTTATCAGTTAGTCACGATCTTATTATAATCTTAATTTTAACCACTTTAAATAAAATAGCTATTGATTTAGTATTAAATTGTTCATGATTGAGATAAAACTAATAGAGTTGGTAGATTCTGGAAAGGTGATCTAACGAGTCTTCACTCCTTATGATTGCATAATGCACTCACCCCATTAAATCATTGAGTTATTTAATTTGAAAGAAGACAAGGTTAATTTTGGCACAAGGGTTTGAATCCCCATGCCACCATTTTGTCTGCATCATCCAACGGTGGAAATTGAGCTCGCATGAACAACGAGTTGGTTTCTTGTCTCCATTGTGTGTACCTTAAAAGACTGTTCTTGGACTTGGTTGGGCAAAGATCTCAGTTCTTCCACTTTTCTTTCCATGGAAGACTCGTGGGAGAATTGGATTTCTTCATTGGTAATCACAACCCAATAAAAAAAACACTTTCTTTTTCTTGTTATCAATGTGATCATCATCATCTTTATCTCTTTTAACTCTTCTATTTGGTGTTTTCCCACTTTTTCTTTTTTTTTCTTTGGATTAGGAAATGGATGAGGACAATTCCATTGGCCATTCTCACATCAATTCTCTTCATGAAGATAAGTTCCTTAATGGGATTGTTCTTGAGCCACTAAACTTCTCATTTCACAACCCTTCTACTTCTACCATGTACTCATATGATCATGATCATGATAATGATAATGGCAAGGAAGGTTTTTCCACCACCATGGGAAGTAGTAGCTTGTCCTATGAAGATGCAAGCTTTGATGAGAGGCATCTCAAGAGTAATAGCTCAAGCTCCATCATTTCTCAAGATGGTGCTAACAACAATGCTTCTTCCTCATCCTCCTCCTTCATTTTGTCCTTTGAAAACTCAACCATGGAACCTTCTCTCCATCATCATCATCATGGTAGTTGCCATAGGTTTTTTGGTGGGGATCATGCCCTATGTTCTTCACTTTTCAGCTCAGAAAGTGACCATGTCACCAGACCAAAGGCCAAACAAGGTGCCAACAAGAAGTATAGAAGCTCATCTGAGATTCAAGATCACATCATGACTGAGAGAAAAAGAAGACAGGAACTCACTGAAAGGTTCATAGCTCTTTCTGCCACCATACCTGGCTTGAAGAAGGTTAGTTCTACTCAGTTCAATGATCATATTCATAAATTTTAGTCTTTGTTTCTTTACAAGTTTTCTCACTTTTCAAGACTTTTCAAGACTTCAATGTGACTGAATTGAGTCAATTTTGAAGTAAAATTTCCACATTACTAATTAATTGTATGGTAGGGTTCCTTGGTTTGAACATTTTGTATCAGTAGCAGAAGCAAAAACTGATTCCTTGTCTGATTATTATTACTAACTTCTGCATTTTACTGGATTAGCATATAATGTGTCAATGCAGTAGATAGAGAATGTTTTCATTTCTTATGACAATACATAGATTAGTAAATTTTATATAGTAAAAAACTATATGTTAAAAAAGTATTAATGACATTTTCTTAAAGAAGGTTTATGAAAAAGATAATCAACTGTATAAACATTACATTCTGTAGTACACATAAGTGATAAGAGTGAATGTGTTGGACCCATGGTCACAGGCATAGTTATGAACTTTCAAATCAAAAAAGTGTTTAGTATGGTAGATAGAGAAGTTTTACAAAAGAAAAAAGCTTTGTGTGCAGTAAAAGCAGGGCCACTGTGGCAGAAAAACAAAGCTGTTTTCCTTAGTTTTGCAGCACTTTTTCAGACCACAGCTTCCTGCAAGCTTTGCCGCATTCTTTATCAGCAAAGCTTTCTGCACTCTTTATCAGCAAAGCTTTCTGCACTCTGTTCACTTTTTTTTTTCTTTTATAAATTTTTTAACACCTTAATTCTGAGAATTTAATCACTCATATATCATCTTCTCAAACATGTAATGTTACCATTTTAAGTTTCAGTTATATATTAATCTCCTAATTATCATAATTTTTTTAATATAAGTGATATGTATAGCTTTTTAATTATATTATGCGTAGGCTATTCTTGAAAAGAATAGTCTAAAGAGTTTTAGAAAACTCTTATTTTAAAAATAAAAGACAATTAAATAAAAACATATAAGAAACACTATTATCTTTTTTTTATCCATCACATTGGTAAATCTAGTTGTTATAGGAAGAGAATAATATTTTGAAGTTGAATGTTGAAGTGAAGGAAATATATATAAATTTTTCACACATCCTCACCACACATGCTTATTCAATGGGTTTGTGACTTATTACACATGATGTAAAAGTTTCCAACATGTTATAATTTTCGGACAACCTATTCTTCTAATTATTGTCTAAATCTAAAAGTTTGGATTGGACGTTATTTCACAAAATCATTTCGAATGAAAGTAAAAGATATATCAAATCAAGATGAAAAGATTTATGCTGTCTCTTGTTTAGGGTTTAGTGGAGGGTCAGAATGGGAACAAATATTATTTTTACTTATTTTTAATTTTAAAAAATATCTGTTTGATATTATTGTTTATATTATATTTTTATTTGATACTATATTTTATTAATAAAATATTATATATAAATAAAATAATAATATAATTTAGTATTAAATGGTGTTAAAAGATGAATAATAATATTAAAATATCATCAACCTTCAACTTTTTATATAAACTTTTTTTGATAACCTATCTTACCATTCTTCGTAGACCTTAAACCACGGTTAAGAATGAAATCACTACTATTCTATCTTATAATAGAGAAAAATATATAGTTTATTGTATCTTATAATAGAGAAAAATAAATTAAGAAATATAAATTATTATATGTGTAAGAAATGTCTTTTCTAGTTATACACTCTTGATGTAAAATTTATTATACTACCAAGTTTGCATGAAAGACATGCTTTACATACTTTTACTTATAAATATGAATTTATAGACAGACAAGGCTTATATACTTAGGGAAGCAATGATATACATGAAACAACTTCAAGAGAGAGTGATTGAGCTAGAAAATCAGAACAAAAGGAGAAAGACAGATTCAAGAATATTGATCAAGAAATATTCCCAAGTGTGTTCAAGAGAAGAAGAAACCACATCATGTGATGAAACCAGGTCTCATATATCAACTCCTCCACTACCTCAGGTTGAAGCAAGAGTGTTGGAAAAGGAGGTTCTCATTGGAATTCACTGCCACAAACAAAAGGACATTGTGCTCAAAATCATGGCTTTGCTCCAAAATCATCATCTCTCTCTTGCTAGCAGCAGTGTGTTGCCCTTTGGATCTTCCACTCTCAAAGTTACAATCATTGCTCAGGTGATTATAACATATTTTTCATCAAGAAAAATGATGTTACCATGCACTTTAACCATACCCTTTTACTATTTTTCTTTTTATTATGTTGAACTTGTTAAAACTCATAAAACAAAGTCAAGATTCTATAAATTACTTTGTCATAATTTCTTTAGGTCAACCAAATTTTCAATGAACTTCTTACCTTTATATAACATGATAACAAGTCATTCTGATGTTGTTATTTCATTGGTTGTTAACATTGTTACTTCACTGTTAAGAGGAAACAAAGCTCATCATATATTAAGAATGAAACACTGTGAAGAAAAGTTTAAGAAAAATGTTAGTATATGAGAATATTTATTCTGCATGCACATAGTAATAACTTTACATTCTGAATTAATTTACTTTGGCTTTGTTGCAGATGGAAGAAAAATACTGCATGACAGTGAATAATCTTGTAAAATGCCTGAGGCAAGCTCTCTTGAAAATCACATGACATTAATGTTCCTAAGAGTGCCAACATAATCTGCAATATTGTTTATGGAGAGTGAGGTTTGCAGAAATTTTAGTTTTGGCTTCTTAATTTTCAATAAGAGAAAATTGTGAGAGTTTGTTCGTGATGATGTATTAAGGTATGGACAACACTTATTAAGGAAAATGAATATTTTTTTTATGTGGATTTAGACTAAGAGATAATGAAGAATGCTAAGAACACTATTTAAGTTAATGTCTAAATATAAGACCTGAAAATATAATATACACAAAAATGATAGACTCTAATAAAATAAAAGCAACAACAAAATCGAGATTAATATCATGTTTATCTTTTTATACTAAACTTTGATATTTTTACATGACAACAAGTTTTAAAAATAAGAGCGTGTTATTTTTTAATATTTTATAATGAATTTGTTAACGAATTAGGAACGTGTGCATAACAATAATAAGAGACGTTATTTTTACATTATGTTATGTTATTTTAATGAAATTAAAATTTCATATATATATTAGTTTTAATTTTGTATATTTATTTTTGTTAAATATATGTATTATAGGTTTAATGTAAAATTTAAATGAAGATGACGTTTAAGATATAACGAGTAAAAGATGAGCTAATTAATAGTGTGTATCATATCTTCTTAATGAATGAGTAATTTATTTTTATTACGTTATTTTATTGGTGCATATGTAGTTAAATAATTATAAGGCTTACCATATTGGAAGTTTAAAATATAATTAAAAGCAAAATAAAATATGAAAGATAGTTTTCATAATAATTATTTATAATATATACACTATTATCAATTAAAATTCTAACAAATTTTCAAGTGGTTAAGTCCCATAAGTATAAACTATCATCATAAACTACTTTGTAATTTTATTTAAATTAAGTAAAATGATTCTAAGTTATAACATTTTTTATTAAATAATACATGAATATCTAGAATTTAAATTTCAGATAATACACTATGGTGAAAACATGCTCGAATTTTATTTTCGAAGTCTAAAGATTCTCATTATTTTCACAATAAATATTACCCTATATAATATAAGTTAAAATTCAATTTTTCATTTTCCGACCATCATGATCTTCCAAAACTATGTAACACGAAACCGGTGTGAGTTCTGAACATAGACTTATCATGCTACTATTTCCACTAGAAAGTAAATAAATTAGTAAATAAATAAAATAAAATAAAATAAAAGGAAAATTGAAAGGTTGGAAGGACGATGTTTGTGTTCACTCAAACAAAGGAAAAAGGGAAAATCATTCTCTCTTATTCCTTCTTTTTCTCATGATCAATCTTTAGACCAAATAGCAGAGAAAAATTGAGCTCTTACTCAACATTTCTACCTTTTTCTGTACTCTAAAATCTGTAAGTTCTCACAGTATGTGTGTGTATATATATATATATATATATATATATTTTTTTTTTTTTTTACACTGTGGTTTGTATGAGCTTGAAAGGTATGAATCAAAGGAATAGTAGGTGGGGAAATAGTATGCCATGAGTTTTTCTTTGTGTGTGAGAAAGAATAGAGGCTGTTTGTGCAAGTAAAATGTGGTATTTTGGGTGGTTGTGTTTGTTTTGATTTTACCTTTGATGATTTTGTGGGTTATGATTGGTTTTGTTTTAGTCTTTGGTTTGTGGGAATACCTTGATTTGAAAAAAAAAGGGGGGGTTCCTTGGCTAAGTAGTGGTTGCTTCACATTTGCTTATATATGTAAAAAAAAAAATGATGTAACAGACTCTGGTTTCATTTTGTACTCCTTTGTGCATTTCTTTGTTACCTTAATATTTTAATGTTGGTTTTTAAGTCCACATTTCTTTGTGCATTCCATTTTTCTAAAATCATGTCAAATACAAGTATACACTTTTACAATGACATGTCAACACAGATGGATTGTGTTTACAATGTTAAAAGCTATAAATTGAATATTTTTTTTCTGAATGATATGAGTTAGTTTTTGTGTGTTCTTAGTTTACTTTTTGTGTGTCATATTTTAGGTATGCTAATCTAGGTTGTGCCCTTGGAAAGTGATGGACTACTAAAACTTATATGTTTTCTATTACACACATAGCTTTGGACATCTAATGGCATCATCGGATGAAGAGGGTGAAATTATCCCGGATCTTGTGAATGGTTATTGGTTTGAAAATGCTAAGGAGGATTTTGTGTCACTTTCTAGTTTGACATTGTTGTTTAGCATTAGTGAGATGGAATGTGACTTGGGAGAAAAAGTATTTTTGCGTGGCACCACTGATGATGGCCTGCAGAAAATTTACAAACAGATCATAGGATGGAGGTTTGAACTTCCCTATGAGCAGCCTGAGATTTCGGTGCTTTCAAAGGACAAAAATTGGATAACACTCCAAAGACCAAGGAAGTGTTTTGAAAGTATAATTAGGACAATCTTGGTCACTATATATTGTTTACATTTTCTGAGATGGAATCCAGAGGCATCTCAAATATCTATTTGGGACAAAATGAAGAAGACCTTTAGGTGTGAATTTTCTCTTGTCCTTTGTACATTTTTGATCTGTCATGTTCCATTCAATTCGTTAATTCTATGTATGTTGTGCAGCACATTTGATATCATACCATCCGAGAATGATATTCTAAGTCATCTGAGTTTGATGAGAGAAGCTGTTAAAAGGGACAAAGATTTAACAAAATCAAAGGTATGAAGTCCTGCATTATTTTTATAAGAATTGGAATACATTATAAGGAATACATTATTCCATATGCATGCACTAGATGTCTGTATATGAATGATTTACCATCTAATTCCTTTATCTTCTAAACTACTGTGTTGAATTACATCTTATACTACTCATTGAGCTATGTGTCCACTTTGAATACGAAATACATTATTCTATGTTTAGCCTGCACCTTGTATATTGAATTCCTTTGTAAAAGATTTTATCACAAATATTTATTTATTTCAATGGACAGTACCTGCATGATTTACTGGAAAAGGGATCTTCACATGAAGGCTTCCATGAGTACCATGTAAATTTGACCTTTTTCTTTTAGTTTTATCTGTATTTGATCTTTGAAGTTCTTTCTTGTTCAATGTTAAGTTGGTTAATTAGCAGGATGCTCTTCCTACAATGAAACCAAAGTTTATTGTGGACTCAGAGGATGAGGAAAATGTTCAATCTGATGGCAAACTCAATCCCAATGGAGAGCAAAATATTGGATATGATACTGTTTGTTCAATATGTGATAATGGTGGAGAAATACTTCCGTATGTCTTTATCATATAACCATAAAATAAACTTACTTATAATTAATTAAACCTTTTTAAATTTTTACTTACATATTATATTTCTTCTGTTTTAATATCAGTTGTGAAGGAACTTGTTTGAGATCCTTCCATGCAACCAAAGAGGCTGGTATAGATGCATTTTGTGAATCCCTTGGCTACACCAGTTCTCAAGTTAAGGTAACTACAGTGTTTCTCATCCTCTGTTACTATGTTTGAACAGTAAGAAAAAAGAAAAGAGTAATATTTTATTCTTATTTGGAAGTATTATTTTTTTAACGAAAAAAACAAGGAGGGAAGGAGAATAAAGGGGAGATAATTCTCCTTACTCTTCTATAAGAGAGTAAATTCTAATACTCTCCAATATGGGACAGAATTGAGTATAAATAAATTATTCTCTGGAAATAATTACCAAACTAATGAGAGTGAGTTTATTAGCATATTCAATTCAAACAATGTGATGATGAATATCTTTCTTTTTCTTACCTTTTCCTCACTTTTCACTTCCCTCCCATCTCCTTCCCTTTTCATAATGAACTCCTTAACTCAATGTCAGCATTATTTTTGAATAAAACTGCAACTGTTGTTTGATAGAACCAAATCATAACATTGCAGGACTTTCCAAAATTTTACTGTCAAAATTGTAAATATAAGCAGCACCAGTGCTTTGCATGTGGCAAACTGGGTTCATCTGATGTATCATCTAAAGCAGAGGTATGATTCAGATGCATTTTAGCTTTTGTATACATTGTATCTTGTCTTTCTCTACCTCAGGTAACATTTCATTCTAATAACATCCAGTGATGGATGTCATTAGTTTTTCTTTCCATAGGTTTTCTTTTTCTGATTAGTTAGTGTCCAGAAAATATTCATCTTTATTTGTGCAGGACTAATAAAGTATGATATTTAGAGTTTTTAGAACATTTGTTTCATTGGTTTTCGGGCCTTTCAATATTGGAATAATGGGATGTATATTTAATATCAAATGGAGCCAAATATCAATATTTTTCATAACATTTTGGACTAACCCATTGGTACATATGAACTTCTTACAAACACCTACGTATTTAATTATTATTTCCCTTAAATCTTGCACTTGCAACATTACACTACTAGAACTTGTTCATATTATTTAAGGTTATTTTCTTCTTTTGTAGTCTTGAATGCAATTTTGTTTTAAATGCTGAAACTAATTTACTTGATTTTTGGTTTATAAAATTTGTAAAGTGCATAAAAACTATCATTGATTGTTTCTTAGGTATTTCCTTGTGTTACTGCAAATTGTGGTCACTACTACCATCCTGACTGTGTAGCAAGGCTTCTGTCCCTTGGCACTGACACTGAACAAGAGGAAATGAGAAAGAAAGTTGCCTTTGGCAAAGCATTTATCTGCCCTCTTCATACATGTTTACTATGCAAAAAGGGTGAAATTAAAAATGTTCATCATTTGCAGTTAGCAATATGTAGACGCTGTCCTAAAGCTTACCACAGAAAATGTTTACCCAAGTAGGTTTGTTTTTTTCACTTCTTTTCCTTTTAATTAATTATTTATGGATACATGTATTCATGTCAACAGTATTATTATGTTTATGTTTTATTTGTTGAAAGGAAAACACGCTATATGCTATTATTATTCCTTCTTTGTGCATGCTCATACCTGCATCTACATCTCTCATTGTTTCTGTTGCTTTCTTCAGGGAAATTTCCTTCACACTTGATTATGATAAGGGCATTGAGCAGAGGGCTTGGGATGGTTTACTTGACCATCGAATTTTGATATATTGCATGTAAGTTGTTAGTGTTTAAATGATTGGATGTTAAAAAAAGTGTTTGGATTATAGATGTATCCTTATTCTATATGATAGGAACTTGGAATTAGAAGTAGAAATAAGGAAAGCCAACCTCCTTGCTAGCCTAGTACAAGTAAGTCTCTATTGAGATTGATTTCACAAAGAAAATGCAGGAAGATAAAAGATAACCAAGGAAAATCTGCAGGCACACCCTTCTTTTTCTTCACTTGTCACTTAGACAATGTTGTCACAGTCCTTTGCAGTTCATATTTCTCACCTGTCAGTTAGTCACACTAGTCTCAATGTAGTACTCATATGAGGCCTAAAACTTGTTCTCAACCCATTCTTGCTTAGGGATCATGAGATAGATAGCAAACTTGGGACTCCTGCAAGAGACCATCTGGTATTTCCTGATATGGAAGTCAGAAGGAAGGTATTCAATTACAAATTATTTGACAAAGGAAAAGTTACTATAAATTTGGGTAAAAGTTTTGAAGATTTTCCTCCTGAGGAAACATTGGTACCAAACTGGGTTGCAAAACAAAGTGTCAGCATTCAAGATGGCAATGTTGCCAAAGATGTGGAGAAAATATACTGTAAGAAAGATATACATTTCTCTAGTGCATCAGTCAAGTTTGATAGGGATCGAAAATATTTGAAGGTAAAAAATATGCCTGTGTTGAATCACTCCTTACCAAGTCCTGCAAAAAGGTTACCTCTGAAAGTTGCTAACTTGTGTAATTCAAGATTATGTGAAGCTAAATCTCCGCAGAAAAAAATGGTCAGTGGAAGAATTGACAAAACTGGCTTTGGGAAGCCTCTAGTGAAAAATATCCGAACATCGCTTGACTTTGATAAGGCTAAAATGGAAAACAGGTACTTAATGTGCATTGTCATTTGTTAGTGTTTTTTCTTGGATTAATTAAGGAAAAAAGGTTAATTTTAAGTTCAGGTGTTTACATTTATTCGTCACTTTTTATGCAGGATCTTGTCTTTAATGAAAGAAACCATGTCTACGTTTAATGAGCAAGAATTCATTAAGAACCATCAAGCCTTCTCTACAACATCAGGTTTAACCGAAACTGAATTTTATAAGAACCTTACTCAAGGGAAAGTAGAAGATTCAGTTAAGGTTTGTCTTATTTTTTCCTCTTGAAAGCATTCAGTATTGTTGTTAAATAGAATCTGAGCATGTTAAGTTCAAATGGCCTATTAGTAATTGTTGTTCTAGTTAAAGGATCTCTGGATTTCTTGCAGGCTGTTCAAACAGCTTTGAAGAGGTTAGAAGAAGGATGTAGTATTGAAGAAGCAAAAGCTATTTGTGATCCAGGGGTCCTCCATCAGCTTTTCATTTGGCAGGTTGAAATACCTATCCGACATTCTTGTTAAAGATGTTAAATGAAAGCATTCATTTGTCTTCATCTAATCCTCTTAGTTTTCATCATGAACCAATGATCCTGAAAAATTTACATTACATCTCTGACATGCCTTCTCATGCAAGAGCAGTTTGGTCTTAAAGCATGCACACTACACGTGATTGGATTGTTAATTATTAACTTTTATGTTATAAAACATAATTTAGTTTTATATTTTTTTATAATTTGATTTCTTATAATTTTATATTACTTTATACTTCAAATATATATAACATTGAAAGTATAAATTTAATAAATACTAGCTCAACCACATTTCAAACTGTGGTTGAACCAATGAATCATGAAAGAGTACTTTCACCACTTGAATTGCCGGTGTGATTTGTTGTACCATGCACACGTTCAGAGCACATGGACTCTCGTATCTCTCCTCTTTTTCATTTCCTTAAATCAACAATATTGGTGACATTTTCTCTGCACTTGCAAGTGATGCAAATACTATTTGGTGGCAATGCAACATAGAATTCACTTATACCTGTATTGATTTGAGTTGTGTTTTATGAAAACTTCTGCTATCATGGAAAAAGTTATCTATATCTCAATGAATGTTATTTGAAGGAAACATAAAACATAGAGTCAATTTTCTGATTATTAATTCGCTTGCAGAAGCAGCTCAAGGTCTATCTTGCACCTTTTCTCCATGGCATGCGATATACTTCCTTTGGTCGCCATTTCACGAAAATAGACAAACTGAAGGAGGTAAATACATTATATTAGATTCCTTTGAAGTGTAAGTTGTCAAAAAGGAGAACATTTATGGCATTTGCTTGGCTTTTTGCTTTAGTTATGAAGGACAATTGGTTATTAATTATTATACTAGTGTGTGTATGTTTGCTTGTGTGTGTGCACATTTCATCCCATTTCTTCTCTTATGTTGGATTTTTTTATTGGTTTTCCACATTTACTCTAACCAATTTATAAGGGTTACAGATTAACCAATACTATTATGTAATATTGTATAATATTGGAAATGTCACATTGATTAGAAATATAACTGAATTATAGTATGTAAAACCTTATTTTACAAGTTAGTTTTGTGAAATTGAGTTTGATTTAAATTTTACTTTCTAAAATATAAGAATGATATTGCTCGTCTTTTTCAAAACAACTCTTGAGAGTTTCATTGTATCTAAATAGCAAGTCACTAAATTATATGCCTAAATTCTGAACTAGGCCGATTTAGTGTCAGGGATAACTAATTGTAAGTAATGATTTTGTGAATTAAATTGCTACAAAAAACTTAAAGTGACGAACTTTCTTGTGTTTTACTTTTCAATGTTCTAATTAGTAAAGCTGATGTCAGAACTCCCTAATGCAGGTTGTTAATAGGCTTCATTGGTATGTTCAAAATGGAGACACGGTATGTGGTTCAGTGGTTGTCCTTCATGCTTTTCTATTTTGGTTACACATGCCTTGACTATAACCTAGAATAGAAAATAAGATAAAAAATAGAGATTTTATTTCTTAATTGGAAATGGTAGAATGAAAAGAGAGATCTCTCCCTAGGATCTCCCTTAACAATCAATCTTTCCTTGTTTCCCTTTTTCCCTTCTCTGTTGGTACAAGACAGATTATCTACTCTTCTACACTGTACAATGTAAAGCTATGTCTATTTTCCTCTTTTTGTAGAAAAATAATTTTAACAGGGGCTCTGTATAGATCTAAAATGCAGCAAACAAAATCAAATAGTAATAACATCGAAATTTTAAAACAAATTCAATATATCCTAAAGTCTAAATAATAAGAAGGTCTTCATCTAAACATGCATTCTAAATATTTGAGACAGTTAATAAATTCCTAAAAACTAAATTGTCCATTTTCAAACTACAGATATTTAAGCTTATTTTCAACAAAGTTAATTACATCTACTACTTTAACCGCCCAAATATTCTAACTAACCTGGTATTCAAACTAATTACACTGGCTCTAACATTCCTTGTATTAATTTTTGTTTTGTTAGTGTGTTATTGATATTAATTAATTAAAGTATAGGTCATAATCTTTGAATACCTTTTTGAATGTGTTCATATTGGAGTTCACTACTTGTAATTCTCTGTCAATCCAAATGGGGGCTTTGGATTTTTAGTTATTCCAGTGTGTTTACTTGGAAATCCTTTATTTTGTAGCTTGTTCATTTTATTTGGAATGTGGCAGTAGTAAGATTAGTACAGATGATTATTCAGATTTATGCATCTTCCACTGCTCTATTTAGTTGAAATTCAGAAATACTAGGTTCTTCATTTTTGTATTGTGATGAAGAAACTTTACTAAGGTCCCCTCTTTAAGGGGGTTCATTGATGAGCATTTGTTGTGTCCTACTTTAAGTATGAGGGTTTGTTATAAAAATTTGAAAAAAAAAAAAAAATAACAGGGAGGTGACAGTTTGTTGGCAATAAGTACTGTAGGATACATGAATAGATGATAGGCTCATATTTCTTGAAATTAGCCATTTGACGAGCACATTCAATAGTCAGGCTTTAGTCTATCAAGAGACACTCTGATAGTCATCCTGTGTGTTTTTGTTTGCTGAGATTTGCAATAGGTGACATCTCCTATATGTTGTTGCATACTATTACTGATGCTACGTTGTTGATCGTTATGTTATCTGAAGCATATATACTTCCTATGTCTTTAGAATAAATTATTGGAATCAAAATTTTCTAGCATTCAATTTTTATGGAACTTCTCAAGCTGATAAAATTTGAGAGATGAGAAATATTTTTAATCTTCATTCATGAATGATAGCTGCTGACAATTTCTACTGGATTTAACCTGTGTTTACTTACTTTCTCCATCCATACTTATGTGGTATCCTTGCAGGTTTTGGACTTCTGTTGTGGTTCTAATGACTTCAGTTGTCTAATGAAATCAAAGCTTGAACAGATGGGGAAGTCATGTTCATTCAAGAACTATGATTTATTCCAACCAAAGGTAAGTCTATATGTTGCTCAAATGAAGGCATTCATGGCATAGTCTTTGCTTCTGTTTTTGTTTGCCTCCTGCTTCAAATTTAAAACTGCAACTACTATTGGTTTGTTTCTTCCATTTCCCTGTTGCAAATTTGCCTTTTATTGCTAATGAAGTCCTGCTGCATGTAGAATGATTTCAACTTTGAAAAGAGAGATTGGATGAGTGTCAATGCAGAAGAATTGCCCCACGGTTCTAAACTTGTAAGAGTCTAAAGCTTTTACTTCATAAACACATGAATACTTCCATGTTTAATATCTTCATTAACATTTTCCTTTCACTGTTGATATTTTACTAGATCATAGGGCTGAATCCTCCTTTTGGGGTGAACGGTTGTCTTGCTAACAAATTTATTAACAAGGCATTGACTTTCAATCCAAAACTTCTTATACTAATTGTACCAAAAGTAACTAAAAGGTTAGTTTTTGTTTCATTTTATGCTCTTGTTTTTTTTCCATGTAATCAGAACAAAACTCATCTCTCTACTACGTTCCCAGACTTGACAAAAGGAAAGGTGGATATGATTTAATCTGGGAGAATGATGAACTGTTTTCTGGAAAGGTGAGTTAGCAAAAGTTCAGTGATTTCAATTTCAACCCCAACTTTGTTTAACCAGAAAAAGGGACATATAAACTAGCTCTCATCTTTTTGCATTTTGTTCATTCTTGCAGTCATTTTATCTACCTGGTTCTGTTGATGTAAGAGACAAGCAATTGGAAGACTGGAACTTGAAGCCACCACCTCTCTACCTTTGGAGTCACCCTGAGTGGACCACTAAGCACAGGAAAATTGCTCAAGAACATTGCCACATCAAGGAGAAATATGATGTGCATGTGAAGAACTATCTCATGGAGGAGAATCATGACTGTTACCAGGACTACCCTGGCTTGCATGCACCTGGGGATGTTTTGAGCATATTTGATGATATTCCATGTGATCATGATGATGGTGCAGATGAGGAAGTTGCAACTAGCAATGCTCTGAGAGAGGTGAAGGGAACAGTGTTTTCTGAGTGTGGAGGAGAAATGGAATTGGAGAATAGGTTACCCTTTGATGAAGCTGAGGAAATGTGTATTGATATGGAGTTATCAACTCCCTAGAAACATGTAATGGCTATACTGCTACAGAATGAAGAAATTATGTCTTACTAAGTTTGAGATGAATGAAACTGTCAAATGAAATTAGTAGTAGGATTGGTTATGGTATGTTCTTACATTACAGACCCTATAAACATAACTTTAGTTTACTGCATAAATTAATTCAAAGAATATTTTACTTCTTACATTTATGGAATGTTTTTTTTTTTTTTTTTTTTTTTTTTTTTTTTTTAAAAAATAATTTTTAATTTTTTTTTGAAATTTTTTTTTTAAATTTATTGAATTTTTTTTTTTTTTTTTTTAGTTTTTAGATTATTCTCAAGAATAAATTTTAAATTGCTTTGGAAAGTTCCTTTAGCAATATATGACATTCTAAAACTATTATTTACTTTTTCAAAAATATAAAAGATTTTAAAGATTAGTTTCGTCATTCCACTTTAATCAGATATGTAAAAGGAAATCATAGACACTTTTTTAGTACTCACATTTTATTATTGCTGCTAGAAAAGTTCAAATGACTATTTAAACATGGATATATTATTTAGACATGGATAGTGAATTATATACATTTTTAGTCCAATATGAAAATTATTATAGATTTTATTAAGAAATCTCATCTCGATTAGAGATAATCATATTATATAAGTAAAATAATTCATTTTATAAATTAATTTTATAAAAATAAGTTAAATTTAAACTCATTTTTCATATAATATTAAAATTCGCGCATAACGTAAAAGTATAAAAAAAATATGATATCATCATTTTGGAAAGGAGTTGTTGGCAATATTTTTTTGCTTTCACAGTGACTTGGAAGAGGAGTTATTGGTTGCAAAATATTGTATTCTATTTTGGAGGCTGTTCTTCCTGCACCTCCATAGTTTCTTACAGCATCTCCATACATTTATAAAATTTCATGGCTACCCCGTTTGAAAAGACTCTTGTGTCTCTATGTATATTATTATTATATATGTTTTGACTTTAAAAATAACATATTTTGAAATATAAAATTTAACTTTCGGAACAGTTTATTCTTAATCTAAATTTCACATTTTAGAATAGGCTGTTCTAAAAATATAATTTGACTTTGGGATTTATTAACAGCTTTTTGGGATGGATCATTATGAAAACTAAAAAATACTTTTGAAATGGCTCATTCTCAAAGCTAAAAATATATCTTTATAATACTTTCAAAATGTTGTATTTCAAAATCTATTTTTAATCTGAAAATAGCTTTTAAAATGAATCATTCCGAAAGCAAAAAATACACTTTCATAATATTTTTAAAATAGCTTACTTTGAATGGATCAGAAATATAAAGTTATACTGTAGAAAGGTACAACAAACAATCTAATCTTTAGATGAATTCTTCCTCCATCCCAATATCCTTGTCCTCCACTTTTATAGTTCAGTGAAAAATACAAACATGTCCTTAAATGATAAATGGTAAGAGATTAAAATATCCTCTACCCCCATTAACCTCCTTAACCACTCTTATCCGATTCATTTTCCTTTTGCTTGCATTCGATCCATTGCTTTAATGTAGCATCTGGTTCAATCATTGTATCTGTTTTTCAGCTTCACCATCAACAAAAGTGATTTATGCGTGTGAGTGAGAGTCTACAACATCCGCATCGCAGATCTGGGAGGAGAAACTGCGTATTTGCTTCAATCTGAATTAAAGCTTTAAACAATTGAAAAGTAAAAAAAAAAATATGTTTATTATCAATTTGTGAGTGGTATTGATGATTAGGGTAGTTAATTTGATGATTGGATTGTCATCGACCGTAAATCTGCATTTCATATGAACCGGATGCCCCGCATCCAATTTACATTTTTGGAAAAAAAAAAAACAAAATGTGAACCATATGATACCCCATCCGGTTTATATATTTGAAAAAAATTGTAAACCGGATGGAGGGCATCCGATTCAATAATTTAAAAAAAAAACAGAAGATCATTTTGATTATTTTTACAGCGACAATTTTGATATTTTTAAAACTTATGGAGGTGCAGAACGAGAGTATTTGGATGCAGAAAGATTCCGTCCAATCTTTAATAGACAGAAGTGTGATATGGAGATGTAGGAAAAAAGTCGTCTATTTTGAATTATACAATCTAAAATACAAATTTTATATTTCTAATTGGACAGTCCATAAACTACATAGGTCAAGGATTTAGGGTAAAATGATAATTTTATTTTCTCTGCAGATAAACTATGGAGGTGCAGGAAGAAGCCTCCCAGTTAGGGGAGTGCAATTTGGGCTGGTTTTTATGCTGTGTTAAAGCCCAAAGTTTCAGTAAACCCAAAACTCTTACCCGCAATACTTGCTCCACAGTCCAAACACAGGTTAACCCATTTCTCTCTTCAAATTTCACCCTTTCTCGCTCTCTCTCTCTCTCTCTCTCTCTCTACACTCCTTCACTCTTTCTCTCTCTCTCCGACCTAGCGAGACCGAGCGATCCGACTCTAACATCGCCATGCTCCGCCGTGCTACCTCCTCCCTCCTCTCCGGAATCTCCCGCCGACGCCTCTCCACCGACGTACCGGCAACGCCCGCCGCCGATTCGAGCTTCGCGGAGGCCTGGAAGAAAGTGAGCTCGAATCTGGAGCCTCCGAAGACGCCGCTCTCCTTCATGAAGCCGCGGCCGCCGACTCCCTCGACTCTCCCTTCCAAACTCACCGTCAACTTCGTCCTCCCCTACGCCTCCCAATTGTCCGCAAAAGAGGTCACGTTTTTTTCCTGTTCTTTGAATCTCTCGAAGCTTCTGTTTCCGTTTGTATTTTTCTGCGTTTCACACGTGCTGATCTGTGGATGTAGGTCTAGGGTTAACGAGCTTTGTCGTTGCGTTGTTTGATGGAAATGGAAAAATTTCAAGCTATTCCGTTTAATTAGGGTGTGTTTGGGACAAATGTGAAAATTAGATATTGTGTTTCGATATTAGATTATTGTTGTAATCGATTATTATCAGAATCGTTTCTTATAAATGATTTTAAAATAATTAATTTTGTTTAGATGCAACAAGTAGATCGTCTTTAGTGTGAGGAAAAAAGTAGCTATGTGGCTGACGGAAAAAAAAAATCTGAAAATAGTCATAAATTACAAATTTTCGGATTCATAAAACAATTCATTCTTTAGGTTATTCTTTTCTACTAAATGTCTGTTGATGTCTCGTGTCTATCTTATTTTATAAATGACTTATTTTTCAATGAAACAACTGAAATTGATAAGAAGTACTTTCCAAAACGCGCTTATGGTTGTTTCAGATCATCATACTTTTCGGAAATTGCATTGAATCTCTACTGGTTAGATTTTGTGTGCATGACTATCTAGTTTACATTTTTTTTGGTATATTGTTTTATTTAGTTGGATGCTCACGTGTCTTAAATCAATGTTTCATCCATTGTTCGTGCATTACATTGTATACTCTAACTATGGTAAAATGTTGCACAGATTCCTGTTTATTCAGCTTATGTTTGTGTATCTGTGATTCTGTCTGTGTCTATGTATGCATAATGACTAAAGAAAACAAGATTTGTGTCTTGGCACTTTTAGCTTTTGACATGGTGAGTTAGGTGTGAAATGGTAAAATGTAGGAAAATTTGGTGATTTGATTTGGTTATCCCCACCATTGATTGCCTCTGGTTAATCGATCTCTACTACACTAATGTGCTACGAGAACCAATAGTGAGAAATCCAAATATAGTTGATTTCGTGGAACATAATCAGGCTTCCAATTGAATGAGATACTGTTGTCTAATAATTTTATTATATTATAAATCACTTCCTCCGGTCTTTAATACAAGGTGTGCATTCTAAGCTGTCTACATTCCAAAGTACTCCATTATTTTCAAATGTAAATTTTGAGGTGTCTGATTAAACTGGGTGCGACTCTTCTAATTAAATTTATGTAAGCTGTTAAATCCAGTGGTTCATATAGCTGCATGAGATAGTGTTATTAGTTTGTGGGATATGTGATTGCATTTAGATTGTAATGTTTTCCAATCTCGTCCACCAAGGGCATGTCGACCGGTTTCGGATCAGATTATAGGTTGATTAACAAGCCATTCTCAATTTCTTATCCATATTGTAATTGTCATCATGAAGATGCAGCAGATCAATTTTGTGGAGACTTTCTCCTAAACCTGAGGTGATGAGTTGATTTTAACCCATGGGAGAAGCTGATTTTTTTTTTGGGTAACTCATCTTCTGTTAGAAGTATTGCAAAGGTCATTGACCCATTTGGTTGTGTTTTTTTTTTCCTTGTTCTGTCAGGTTTCACATTCTCTGGTTTGATCCAATCCAAGTTTTGGATATTAGTAAGAGAAAATTCTTTAACTGATGTTCTTGAAAAATGACGCAATTTTGTGCAACAGGTTGACATGGTGATTGTCCCAGCAACAACTGGGCAGATGGGTGTTCTGCCAGGACATGTAGCAACAATTGCTGAGTTGAAACCTGGTGTCCTCTCTGTTCACGAAGGGACCGATGTGACAAAGTACTTTGTGAGCAGTGGCTTTGCGTTCATCCACGCAAACTCTGTTGCTGACATAGTAGCTATTGAGGCCGTGCCAGTAGATCGAATTGATGCAAATCTAGTTCAGAAGGGCCTTCAAGATTTCACTCAGAAGCTCAACACAGCCTCAACTGACTTGGAGAAAGCTGAGGCTCAGATTGGGGTGGACGTTCATAGCGCTCTCAACTCTGCTCTTTCAGGCTGATGATAAGTGCTGTAGTGTTGAGTCATTTCCTTTTGTATTGTTTTTCCCCCCAACTGCGTGGCGTTGATTTGTCACGGTGTAATCAAAGTTTCCAAACAACATTTTCACCATGAATTCTGTGTTCAAAGTGATTTCACAAAATAATATTTCAACACCTTCCCTTCTAGCTCAAGGATGTTGGGCAAGACCTTCAAATTAGAAACTAAAGCTTCATTTTTGTTGTTGTTTTGGATTATATTATTATAGGCACTATATTTCTGTCTACAACACTATGCTTCATATTGCTGCTACACATGCATGAAATTTACACCAGTACAACGATTGTTATGGATTAAAATTGAGCTGCACGAGAGAAGTTGGAGCATTTTTATGGTTGAGATTTTCAGTCTGATAGGGTATATTGATCCAGTTCTGTTGTTGAAAGGAGTGCATGAAGACCCTTATATTTTCAATATTAGATCAATCAAAAACCAAAATTGAGAAAACGTATGGGACTAAATCATATTTTTCATTATTTTTTTTACATAAATGAAGATCTTCAATACTATAATACTTGAAAGCAAAAATAGTATTAAATTCTTTCCACCCCTAATTATAAAAATAAACTCCAATTAACATGAAGTGTTAATTTTTATTTTATTTTTTAATGTGTTTTCAAATTAATTACATCCTCTTTTGTAGACTATCTCCATTGCAGAATTTTAATTTGCTTTCTGTGACTCTTATTATACAAGAGAAATATCTTTGCAATTGCAAATAGTAATAAAGTTTTAATTTTCAAAACTGAACTCTTCAATGCTTATATTATTTTTGAACTGAAATAAAAAAGATTATTTTGGTAAAAAAATAATTAATTTAAGAGGAAATTAAAATAAAATATTATAAAAGGGACACAAAAATTAAAATAAAATTTTGTAATTAGGAACGGAGAAGTATTACACTACATAGATGAATTAAAGGATTAAATTTCATGGTTAATGAATTAAAAATTTATTTGAACAGTCTGTTTTACTTAATCATCAAATGTCATATAAGAGATATTACATTTTCTTGTAAAATGAAATTTTGACCCGATATCTTTTAGTTAAAAATTAAAACTCTACTATTATCATATTAAATTAATTTAAAGATATATTTATATGATAACCATATTAAAATAGTGACGCCGACTATATTAATAATGACAATACTAATATAATAACAATGACAGCATATTAACGTATCCAAAATAAATATAGAATAATTATTATTAAAGAAAATAATAATATTCTAAAAAACTATAAATCATATTTTCTTAGTTAAAAAGAAACAACACAACCTGATGAATTTTCTTTTGAATCTTGAAACTCTACACAAAGCTAAGAGTGAGTGTGAGAAGAATGAATGTAAAGAACTGTGAAAATGTGTTATGTAATGATTCATCTGAATTACATTTTCAAATTCAACTACCTATATGTAGTTTTTCACTATGTTACATTTATTGTCAAAATCCTTAGGCTTCTAGCAATGGGGTACAAACTTGTAATGGAGTAAGAAAAATGCAATCATAAGCAAGAAAACTGATAGAAGAAGAAGGCACCATTGAAATTAATCAGCAAAGGTTGAATTGTTATTTTTAAAATTATAGGAATATAGGAAGAGAAAATCATATAATATACCTCTTAACTAGTTGTTTTTAGGTAGAATGTTACTAAATTAAGACTTTGTTGATAATATAAGACTTGTTGTATAATAAAGATATTAAATAAAAGTATATAAAAGATATTATGTACTAAAGAAATGGTATATTTTATTTCCAAAAAAAAAAATATTAAAAAAATCAAATTAAATGAAAATTTAGCAAGGATAATCTTACTGTCTAAGTCTCTGCCAAATTATATTATTATTATTATTATTATTATTATTATTATTATTATTTATTAATAACATTATTTGAATTTAGATATATGTGCATCAAATGCCGTGATAAGTTATATAAAAACTTTTTTTTTCTATCTACTAAATACTTTTTTATTTTTAATTTTTGTTCTCTAAAATATGCATCGTGTATTTTCCATCAGGGGGTGATAGGTCAAGTTAAGATAGTCAATAAGATAAAATACAACTAAAAAACCTTTTAGAATCAAACAGTCAGAAAACAATTTTAAGAATCAAAAGAAAAAAAATTAAATTTATTTATGTTATGTAAGTAGAATAGGTAGTGAACTTGTTTCAATTTGGTATTCTTTTACAATGAAATAATAAATTTAATTTTTATGAGTATCATTTTGCCTCATGACTGCAAGGATTATCTTATTTCATAGGTAGAGGTTCTTATAAATATATATTAAGCAATTAGTTTTATATTTGTATGTCTAAAGCAGTTAATGATCTGCAACAAAGTTATAAGAATATAACTAACTTTAATTATAAAACATAAATAAAAAAATAAACTTTCATATAAAAAAAATAGATTTATATCTGAGAAACTATTAACTTTATCTTATTAAGATAACATATAAATTAAAGTAGATAACATGATAGCTATTAAACTTATTACTATGATTATAAATTACACGAAAATATGATATTTAAAGAAAAGATAACAATCTGTTCTAGTTATTTTAGTTTTTATAATTTACTATTCTACATGTTTAACTTAAACTAAAATGTCAGTGGTCCAAAATCAACATATAAAAAGTTTGGGTTGAATTAATTTTCAATTTTAGTTTTATTTTATTTTTATTATTAAATTATCAACTAAATGAAATTATATATATTAATAATTAAAAATTAAATATATTATTTATAAGGCGTAATATAATTAATTGTAATACAACTCTTAAAATAAATATTAAAAATAAATTTAATATACTTTTAGTATTACAAAATATCTTTAACTAAATATATTCTTCTCAAGCTCTAATAACACATTTTCTCAACCAAAACTTAATTGCAAATAACATTTTTTTATTAATATTTCTCATTTTTTAATAAATATAAATATAAATACTAATAATAATAAATCTTCACCTTATAATTTATTTTCGTAACATCTAAAGTATACTTTTTATAAAATAAAATAAATATTTTTCTATTTCTAAACAAATATAAAAATATTTTGAAATTTAAAAATAATTTTAATTCTATCTAAAAATAACATTTAAAAAATAGAAATTCATTTTTATACGAGTGTTTTATCTATTCTAAATTTAAATTTCTTAACTTTAATTTTTTTTCTATCATCTTTTATCTTTATTTTATCTTTTTCATTTTTCTGTCAAATTTACAATTTTCTTTTAACTTTTTATCTTTCCAACTGTACCTTAGACCAAATTCTAAGTAAATATTTCACTGTCACTTTTGTCAAACATTTCACCTTCTTCCTTTCACTTTCTTTTTTCTTTTTTCCATAAACCATGACAATGTCAAAGTATATGTGAGCATCCATTATTACCATGGTATGTTTGAGTTTATTTTATTTCCTCGAATACTCAACAAATAAAGAAATTATAAACTATCTTTCATAACTAGATTTTTTAACAGTGAACTATCTTTCAATTTAATATTTTTTAATGAAATAATTTATTTAATTTTTATGGCATTTGTTCTATTTAATAGGTAGATATTTTTATAAATATATATTAATTTAATAGTTCTATCTTAATTTGTTTAATTAATTATATTTTTGCGTTTAATACAATTAATGATTTACAAATATAAGAATACAACAAGAATTTGAACTTTTTTTAATGAAAAAATTGATTTACATGATATTGTTACCTCTATTTTATTAAGATAAGATATAAATTAAAATAGATAACATGATCAATATCAATATTAATTTTCAGTTTTAATCTTATTTAATTTCATTGTTAAATTATCTATTAAATGCAATGACATATATTAATATAATAAAAAAAATTAAACATATTATTTATAAGGTGTAAAAATTTTCTTTTGATAATATTTTTCTCTTTTTTTCTAATAATAATAATATTTTTTCAATTTTTTATTTATTATGGTAATATCAATGCATATATATTTTTTAAATAAAATAATTATTTTTTATTTTCAAATAAATATAAAAATATTTTCAAATTTAAAAATAATTTAATTCTATTTTAAAATAACATGAAAAATTCAATTGTTTTACCTATTCTACATTTAAATATGTTATCTTTATCTTTAATTTCTTTTTATCCTATCTTATTTTTCTTTTATCTCTCATCTTTCTCTCTCAAATTTATAATTTTCTATTATTTTCTCAATACTAAACTAATAATATTTTTTCTTTTTTTATAAAAATAAATATAAATAATAATAATATTATTATTATTATTGTTATTGTTTAGTTTTTTATTCATTCTCACAACATCACCCAAAAGGGGAGTATGCCTTTTAAAAATAAAACAAATCTATTTTTCATTTCCAAACAAATATAAAAATATTTGGAAATTGGAAAATAATTTTATTTTCATTTTAAAATAACATTGTAAACAACAAAAATTCACCTTTTTAGAATGAGAGTTTTATCTATTTTAATTTGAAATATTTTATCTTTTATGTTTATTTTTTCTATCATCTATATGAAGAGTTATTTTCTGTTATTTTTATATTTGTTTATTTTCAAACAAATATAAAATATTTTAAAATTGAAAAATAATTTTAATAAAAGTGACATTTTAAAAAACAAAAATTCACCTTTTATGAATATTTTTCTCTAAACCTAACCAAATCAGTTTCTCGACACAATGATTTTCTCCCCTTTATGAGTATTTTATCTATTTTAATTTTAAATATATTATCTTTATTTCTATTTTCTTTATCCTCTCTTATTTTTATTTTTTTCTTTTTCATTTTGTTAATATTTTTAATAAAAAATGACAACTTCTTATCAGTGATAAATTGTCAGCCAAAGTTTTGGAATTATCAGCCAAGTGTTGGATTGGTGTGCAATGGGAAAACATCACTCTTTGTGGCTTATACACATAACATTCATTCATAACTGAATCAGGATCAGAACTACAAAGACAATATTATCTATGTGATATATATCGAGAAAGGATGAGACTTACAAAGTATATTATATTATGCAAGATAATTTTGTTATAGTTTTCATATTATTATATATTTGTTAACATTATTAGAATTAAAAAAAATTATAAAACATAAAAAAATATAGAAAATTAAGGTTTTATTGTTGATAATCTTTTAAACTCTAAACTCGCAACATGGAGGAATAAGGAGAGAAAAAGAGAAAAAAGGGCAAAGAAAGAGAAAAAGAATTTACCATATAGATTTATTTGTATATATATATATTATCGTAATTTTTTTAATGTTTGAGTATGATATTTTTTATCAAACTTCTTGCTTTTAACTTTAAAATTTAGATATTAAATTTAAATAAAATTTTGTAATTTTTTAATCTTTGAGTATGATATTTTTTTTTATCAAACTTCTTGTTTTTAACTTTAAATTTAGATAAAAATTTTAAATAAACTTTTGTAATAATTATACAACTAAAGGTGAATGGCATTCATTCTCACTATTACTATTTTGTTACATTAATGCATGATGTTTCCTCTTCCAATTCATGTATAATTAAAACAATGATGAACAGAACACTATTCACACTTACTTTTGTAAAAAAATGTTACTCTAAACTACAATTTCACCTTTCAACTTAATATCCCTACCAAACTCAGTGACAATATATTTATTTTCTTTTTATCATACCTTATTTTTATTATCTAATTTTTTACTCTCAAATGTATAATTTTCTATTATTTTTCATTTTTCAACATATATCATCACTGACCATGTCAAGATAAAATTCAAATTGATACAGAAAATTGCATAAAAAAATATTCTCACACAATGTCCAAATAAAATTCAAACTACTAAAAAAAATTTCACACATTATTAAAAATATATCGTCCGCTTGTATGGTCATAACATAAAAAAAATATATCCTCTACTTTTATATAAATAATAAAATAATTATTATTTGATTTTGTATTTATTGACATAATATCAACCAAAATTAAAATATGTTTTCTATCTTTTATCTTTATTTTTTTTATCATCTATCATCTATTGGTTTTCTTTTTTTATTCTTTTAACTATAAATACAAATATATTAATATTTAAACAAATTTCGTGTCCATGAATATTAGAACATAAGATACGATCACTCAATCCTCAACTGCTTAATTTGAACGGAGAAGAAAAGATAGGATCGATCATCTGAATTAACTCAAACACTCTCTCTTTCAAGAGTTTGTAATATAGTTTATTTTATTTTATTTTATTTATTTATTGAATCAAATAATACCTTTTTCCTAATAAACATAAATATAAATTATTATTATTATTTTGTCAATGGTAAAAGCAAACCAATCTATTTTTCATTTTTAAACAAATATAAAAATATTTTAATATTGAAAAATAATTTTAATACTATTTAAAAGTAACATTTCAAAAAAACCAAAATTTTATGTATTCTAATTTAAAATATTTTATCTTTATCTTTATTTTCTTTATGTAAAAACATTACTCTTTGTGTCTTATAACATTCATTCATAACTGTTACATGATTGATAGTAGTTAAAGATTATGAGATGGTAAAGTTATGTGTTATATCTTTCTCACTTCCCTGCACAATTTTCATGCAATAACTCAACAACCATCTACTTTTATGCCTGAAGTTTCCCAAAAATACCTTCCTTCTATCAAAAGTTAATAATATTATCAATTTCAAATAAAAAGTTAAAATTATGATGTAAGTATAAATTTCAATTCATGAATTCTGACTTTATTCATGACAATATCTTCTTCTTATCCTATCTTCTCACATCATCATAACAATCCTCATTTCATATTTTAACCATTATAATTTTTTCCCTCAATTCTCTAATATAATTTTTTATTAACATTTTTATATTTGATAATGAATTATTTTTTTTAATGGAGACTTTGTATACAAATGTCACATTTGATATTACATTTGTAAAGTATCACGAAATATCAAACTCAATAGTTATTAAGACAACTCTAAAATAAGAATGTTCATCCAAAAAGAATAAAATTACACGAGGTACAATTAAAAGAAAGAAGAGAATGATACGGAGAAAATGTAATATATATATATATATATATATATATATATATATATATATATAAACAATGTTATAACATAACATTATCTTCAATCTATTGAATACTATATTTTTATTATCCTACTTCTTGTTTTTTTTTTTAAGTTTAAAATTAAGTATGGAGCTTATATTTTTTTTATTAAGATAAAATTTTATAATATTTTTTTATAAATATATAAAAGAAGGAGACTTAAAAAGATAATAATTACTTCCTTCACTTAACAAAATTTTAATATATGAATTTAGGGTTTTATGTAATTGGAGTAAAGATGACTAAGAAGAATCATAGAAAAATAATTTTTTTTTTCATTTTTTCATACATTAATTAAATATTGTTATTTAGAAGTTTTGAGATTTTTTATATAATTTTTATTAGCATGGAATGTAAATGAAAGATTAGATTTTTTTATTTTTTATTTTTTATTTATTTATTTTTTTTTTTACAAAAAGATTAGAAATCTCATAGAGTTACCCATTTACTTTTAGTAAAAGATTTTTCATTTTTTTTTTGTGTGATTGATACTTTATTAACTTAAACTATTGGTATGAAACCTAAGTTTACCAAATATATTATGCAAGCTAATTTGTTGTAATTTTCTTTAATTAATATGTTAATATATATATTGGTTAACATTATTAGAACTAAAAAAAAGAAAGAAAAATATAAAACATAAAAAAATATATAGAAAATTAAGATTTCATTATTGATAATCTATTAGACTCCTACGAGAATGGGGAGAGAAAGAGAGAAGAAGGTTGCAAAGAAAATGGAAAAGAACTTATCATATGCATTGATTTATATATATATTATCTTAATTTTTTAATTTTGAGTACCATGTTTTTTTATTAGACGTCTTGTTTTTTAAGTTAAAATTTAAGTATGAAATTTACTTGGTTTATTTTTGAATTAGAATAAATTTTTATAGAAGCCATAAAAAGAATGAGATCTACAAAAGAAAAATTTTCTATGTGATATAAGAGTTTCTGAATGAATTTAGGGTTTAATGTGATTGGACTAAAGATGATTAAGAAGAATCACAGAAAAATAATGATTTTTTTTATGTAAATTACCATTAGCCTACAATGTAAATGAAGGATTTCATTTTTTGGTATAAAAGTTTAGAAATCACATAAACTTAATTAACTCACTTACTTTTGGTAAAAAAAAATTCAGTTTTGTGAATTCTCTCCACTGAAGGTTTCAGATTTTACAATGTGAAACTAAGGTTTAGAGTATGATTAGAGCTTCTTATTCAATATGATTAAGATTTTTTTATTGAAGGATGACTTGTTAGGATTAGGGTAAAAGACACCAAGTATATTATTCAAGATAATTTTGTTATAGTTTTCTTTAATTAATATGGAATTATATATTTACTACCATTTTTGTAACTAAAGAGGAAGAAAATTATAAAACATAAAAAATATAGAAAATTAAGATTTCATTCTAGATATGTTAGACTTCCAAGAAATGGAAGAGAAAGAAAAAGAAAGTTGTGAAGAAAACAGTAAAGAACTTATTATATGCATTGATTTTTATATGTATAATTGTTATTTTAATTTTTTAATTTCAAGTACGATAACTTTTTTATCAGATTTATTATCTTTTTACGTTAAGATTTAAGTATGAAAATTTCCTTTTAAATTAACATAAATTTTTATTATAATTATATATATATATATATATATACATATATATTAGTATTATTTTAAATACTATATGATATATTATATCTAAATAAAAATATATAAAATTTATATTTATGTTTATCACCTTGAGTCTCATATCTCTTGATACATTATTAAAATCTATAATGTGTCTATTAAAAATGGTGGTAGTCTTAAAATATTAAATTTAAATTCACTTGATTTCTACATATTTTGAATTTTCCATATAATTTTTATCAGATTGAAAATCATTCATATTACAACTCTTTGGAACAAATTTTCCATATCTCTCACAAAACTACTTCAAACTCTAAATCATCACTCTCTCTTTCTACTAAACATAAATAAATTTATTTGTCATGTTCATGCAACAATGTATCAAATCAAAGTTTTTATGGGCATTCATCCTCACCATCATTGTTTTTAACTTCACAATCAATATTTAGAATTAAACAATGACATCATGTTGGGAGTTTACAACATTACTATCAAGCTATGGCCATTAAAGATTAGCACTCCTATAGAAGTTCTTTGTGACTTGCAAATTCCCATGCAAGAAAGTATTTTATGTAATTCTTAAAGCAAAACATTTTATATGTTGAGTGTTACTTGATCAAAGAATTCAAAAACAGAAAACACAAAGAAGGTGAAAAATTAGCTTTTAGATGAAAAAGATTGTTTTGATTTTTTCTTATGTTGTAGTTTTGTTTTCTGTTGTTTTAGAGTTTGAGAATTCTTAGTGATGGTTGAGATCTTATGGATGTAAATTACTCTTGGCATGGAAAGAAAATGTAGGATTTCAAATCTTTAGAAAAAAATAGAAATCATGTTAATAAGGTTTTGATCTCGTTTTCATGAGTTATGAGTGCAAATGTTATAATTAACAATTTAACACATACCAAACTGTAATTAACTTCACAGATCCGTTTTTCCTCAAAATAATTGTTAGTTTTTGACTGGGTCACTATTTTATAGGCTAAACTTTATATTAGCCAATTTTAGGGTTGAATTGAACTACATGACATTGAATTTCGGATTGCATCTCAAGTAAAAACATAACTAAAAAGAAATTAATCAACTTAAATTATTAGTTCTCTTATGTTAGAGATTAATAATAAGAAATATTATTACAAAAGAAGAATTTAAAATCACTTTCCTAGTTGTTTATAAGATCTAAACAAAGTTTCACTTACTCCAATAAAAAAAAAGGAAAGTGAATTAAATACATTTTTTCTTGTTTGCAAATTTTCCAATTCTTCAATGCAAATGTTGGATATCGATTAAGAATGTGATTTGTGAAGTTTACGCTATACCATTCTATTGAATGTCTTCAAATGCCATTCTCACAGCAAAAATTTGTGGAATTCAAGTGATATGAACTCAACCCAATAGGAAGTTCCTTTATGACTTAATCAATTTCTTTCTCAACTCTACTTTTAAAATTTTCGAAAGTTTTTCAATCAAAAGATAAATTCATATCTATCTACTAAAGTCAATGAAACGAATTATCTACATTTTATCATGGTTGGATGTTGAGTGATATTCAATAAAACCCTAAAATTTTAATGCAAGAATAAGCACAAACATTTTTATTCAATTGAAAATCTTTCGAATATTATTTATTGAATTATCTTTTTAACATTTATCTGAAAGATTTATCTTTTACAATAGAAGTCTTAATTTAATAGGGACTAAAATATAAAAAACTAGAATTTAAATTGAAAAGAATATAATAATTACAAGTTACATTATAAATATGAGAATGATAATGAAATGGATACACAAATATTATAACTAAAACAACAAGATTAAAAAAGAGAAGAACAACATTTAATCAATACATTTTGAAGTAATTAAGGAAGAGAAGTAATAACTATTATATGTAAATACTATATTTTTCTTGTCGAGTGATGTGTCCCTAACCTCGTCATTTTGTTTGTTTGTTTCTATCTTTATTGTTCTATTTGATTGGTGTATGGATTCACTTGGGTAAGAAACTTTCCAATTTTTTTTGCGGTCTAATCTCAAGTGAAGTATTCCTAATCTCATTATTATATTTGATTGATATGTATTCCTAATCTCATTATTATGTTTGATTGATATTCCTTTGACTTAAAAAGGAGCATTCTCAGTTCATCTTACTTCAGGTGTAACACTATCTCAGGGAAAGCCTAAATTTAAATTAAATGTAGTTGAAGCGTATAAGCTCATTTGTCCTTACTACTCACTACATAGATTATTTAAATTGTTACACGTAAATCAAAGAGTGGGTTGGATTATATGTTTTACTTCATGGTCAACTTGAGAAAAGTGCAAATTAAGTTATACGTATTGGAAGGTTTTACTTTGGAGATTGAAATGAGTGGTAGATAAGCTAATTTATCTTGACTATTCACCACAAAAATAGTTTAAATTGATGTACGTGAATCAAATAGTGAGTCTAACTAATCATTTGTACTCATATCAGTGAGTTTAAGTTTAAATTTGAATGTTACAGTGAGCCTAATGTATCAGTGAGTCTGACTAGTGAGCCTAATGTATCAGTGAGTCTGACTAGTGAGCCTAATGTATTAGTAAGTTTGACTAATGATATCATTTGTATTTGTATCATGATATCATTTGTATTTGTATCAGAGTTTAATTGTATTATAATATCATTTGTATTTGTAATAGAGCTTGATTGATTGTATCATCAGAGTATTACTAATTGTATTATCTGAGTCTAACTAATGACATCATTTGTAATCATAACCAATAAGTCTAACTAATGGCATCATTTGTACTCATAACTAATGAGTGTGACTACTAGTACCATAACTAATGAGTGTGACTACTAGCACCATCTTTGCTTGTATCAACGAGGGTCAAACTAATTGTATCACATTTAAATTTTATAACATAGATGATATATAATATTTTAATTTGTAAAGACGTTAGGCCCACCATATATTTAATATCTATCGACATTTGCAAATATTAATTATCAAATAGATTTTCTATAAGAATATAAAAAATTCTTTAATTGTTATTATAAAAATTAAAATATGGATTTGAAATTATTATTGTTATGATATCAAAGAACTATATGATAACCCACTCTATATTTAATATTTATATTTATAAAATTTAAAATTTTAATTCTAAGGTCTTAAACTCATTCTGATCCTTATTAGACATATACTTTTATTTAATTATTATACAAACTTATTGAGAACACAAAATTTAAAAAATTAAAACTTAGATTTAATATTCTCTTTAAAATATTATATACCAAACATTCTCATATTCACATATTATAGATTTTAATATTTTATCAAGTAATATGGGACTCATCATGATAAGCATAAATAAAAAGTTTATAATATATTTTTATTTAACAACAATAATATATCATATATTATTTGACTATAATACTTTTTGAATAAAATAACTTTCAATAGAATTAAGTATATCTATAAAAAAAATATTACGACTAAGTCCTTTTTCTTCCGTTTATATATCAGTTTATATAACATATTTATTAAAGAATATTATAACAGGTTATACCAACTATAACCTAATATAGTAACATAATTATTAAATAATATTATAACAGATTATAGAAAATCTTAGTTAACATTCAATAACAACCTTTCCTTTTCATGTTAAAAAAAAAAAACTGAGAAACCTTTCCTTTTCATACCTTACATTCGAAAAGACTGAGAATCACAATCATATGTAAAGACTAGACAAAAAAAAACAAAAATAATTCATTTACATTGAATTTCATGTAATAGTAATTTACATAAAAATTCTCAAAACTTCTAAATAATAACATCAATTCATGAAACCCTAGTAATTACCATTTTTCTACCATTCTTTAATCCTTCTTAGTCCTCTCTGATCCAATCACATGAAACCCTAGTATCGTGAGGAACTTGTACATCACATAGAACAACATTCTTTGCAGGTCCGATCCTTTTTCCAGATTTCATCAATTTTGATGGCCATATTCGAACAGTAACGTTATAAAGCCCTGCGGTATAGTTCTTGTCTAACATCGAAAGCTGATCCTCGGTGAAATTCACTACATTTTTACCATTGAAGTGCATTCTCAACCCAGTAAAATCTTGAACCAAAGTTTCCTCAGGTTTGGAAGCGAACCTAATATTTAGGTACGAGGCGGTAGCATTGACATAATCTAATGAGACATGATTGTTAGGGACGGTGATAAGAAGAATAAAATTGTAAGTAAAGATAGTGGTAGTGGTGTTGTACGAGAAATTGAGCATGGTGGAATTGCTCACATAGAAATTATAATCATCGTACATTTCTTCATTGTGTTGAGACATGTGTTGAAAGAGGAAACAAAATAAAACAAAAGCAACCATTGTGAGGATAAATGCCCACACATACTTTGATGTGATGCACTTTATTGTAAATGTTGAACATCCCATATTGTGTAAAGATAATAAGAACAAAGTGGAAGGAGAAGAAGAGATTGAAAGGTTTGAAAAGAAGGAGAGAGGAAAACGTTTGGTTTAGGGTTTATGGAAGGAGGAAGAAGAGGAGAGTGAAAGGTTTGAAAAGAATGAGATAGTAAAATGATTTAGGGTTTAATTGGATATAAAAAAGGAAGAATTAAGGATTAAAAAAGTAGGATTGAAAATATTAGAGATTGTAACAGAAAATTAAAAATAAAGATAAGTGATAAAATAATAATATTTAAATTTAGAATAGATAAAAGGAAAAGTTAATTTTTGTTTTTTAGATGTTATTTAAATAGAATTGAAATTAGCTTTTAGTTTCAAAATATTTTTATATTTTTTCAGAATAAAAGAAAAAAATTGTTTCATATTTTACTTTTTCACGAGGATAAATAAAGGTTGAGGAATTATTATTATTATTATTATTTATATTTATCTTTATTAGAAAAAA
>Ga0099825_1000138_pt1 | contig 56577 bp, 41 predicted proteins | sample SiratroredBW_FD_76838 | JGI IMG/M metagenome (GOLD analysis project Ga0099825, IMG submission 76838) | Root nodule microbial communities of legume samples collected from California, USA - Siratro red BW | ecosystem: Host-associated > Plants > Roots > Nodule | place: USA: California | collected...
TTGGATTTGGATTTGGATGGATAAAGTTTGTCTGAACAGTGAGGCCGTAGGAGATGAAGAAGGTGAGGGTAATGTCCATGTGGATGTCCCTGTTGCTCCTGCGGTTGGAATGGAGTTTGATAGCTACGAGGATGTCTATTACTTCTATAATTGGTACGCCAAGGAACAGGGATTTGGGGTTAGGGTCACAAATACCTGGTACCGCAAGACTAAGGAACGTTACAGAGCAAAACTTAGCTGCAGCAGCGCAGGCTTCAAGAAAAGAACTGAAGCTAATCGTCCCAGACCGGAAACCAGAACTGGTTGTCCTGCTATGATCAAGTTCAGGTTGATGGATTCCACAAGATGGAGAATTATTGAAGTTGAGCTTGACCACAATCATTTGATTAACCCCACCAGTGGCAAGTTTTACAAGTCCCATAAGCAAGTTGCTCTTGGCACCAAAAGAACCTTCCACTTAGATGCTACTGCTGCTCAACAGGTTCAGAAAATTAGGATGTTTCGAACTGTCATAATCGATGCTGAGGATGATGCTGGTGTACATCCTGATGAAGGGGAATCCCCAAAAGGCCTCTACTCCAACAGTCAGTTGAAGCTGAAGAAAGGTGATGCTGAAGCAATTCTCAACTTTTGCAGTCACCAGCAATTGGCAGATCCAGACTTCTTCTATGTGGTTGATGTCAATGACAAGGGATGCTTCAGGAATTTGTTCTGGGCTGATGCAAAGTCCAGGGTGGCATACAGTTATTTCAGTGATGTTGTAGCAATCGACACAGCATGTTTGAACGGTGCATATGAAGTTCCTCTGGTTATGTTCCTTGGGATAAACCACCATAAACAATCCATCTTGTTTGGCTGTGGACTGCTTGCTTGTGATACGGTTGAATCATACACTTGGCTGTTCAGAGCGTGGCTTACGTGCATCTTGGGACGCCCCCCACAAGTTATCATCACCCACCAATGTGGAATCTTGCAAAATGTGGTTGCTGATGTCTTTCCAAGATCTACACACTGCTTTTGCTTGTTTAATATCATGCAAAAAGTTCCAGGAAAACTGGGAGCCTGCGTACAGTATGAAGCAATCAGTGCAGCTTTGAGCAGAGCAGTGTATTCCTCTCTAAGGGCTGAGGAATTTGAAGCAACTTGGGAGGACATGATGAAAAGCAACGAACTTAGAGGCAATAAATGGCTCCAATCTTTATATGAGGAACGGAAACGGTGGGCTCCAGTTTATCTGAAGGAAATCTTCTTGGCAGGAATATTTTCGATTCAACAAAGTGATGCTGTATCATTTTTCTTTGATGGGTACCTCGATGAACAGACTTCTCTGAAAGAATTTTTAGAAAAATATGATCAGACTTTACAGACAAAGCGACAACTTGAAGCTTTGGCAGATTTGGATTCAAAATCTTGTAGCTTTGTACCAAAATCGAGGTCTTACTTTGAGTTGCAGGTTTCGAAGTTATATACCAATGAAATATTAAGAATGTTTGAAAGGGAAGTGGAAGGGATGTTTTCTTGCTTTAACTCCAGACAGATAAATGTTGATGGACCGGTCATCACCTACAATGTGGAAGAACAAGTTGAAGTTGAGGGAAATCAGAGAGGTGCAAGAGATTATGAGGTGTGTTATAATGAAGCTGAAATGGAGATCTTTTGCATCTGTGGTCTGTTCAATTTCAGAGGTTGGTTGTGCAGGCATGCTTTATTTATTTTAAGCCAAAATGGGATAAAAGAGATCCCAGCTCAGTACATTGTTTCACGGTGGAGAAAAGATACGAAGCGTAGCAGCGTTTATGATCACAACTGCAGTGGCATTGATATAAGTAATCCAGTTCATAGGTATGATCATTTATACAAACAGATTGTAAAGGTTGTAGAGGAAGGTAAGAAATCTCATGATCACTACAGGACTGCACTACAAGCAATGGACAATATATTGAGGAAGCTTCATATTGTAAACGTTGAGGATCCCGACAAAATAATGTACAACTATTGATGTCCCAATAACTTCGGCATCGCCATTGTATATTTGCTACTTCATATTCTAATCATTTCAGGCCAATATTTGGTTCCTCTGACTTAACCATCATTAGAATTCATAGGAGTAAACTTTGGATATAAACTTGCCAATATTTGCCATAAGAGAACTCATATTTCTTACTACGAATGGAGCAATCAGGTAAGATGCATTAACAATGAGGGTGTACTTGTATTTGATACGGAATTCGTTTTTGTTTTCTTTTCCCCAAAAATAAAAAGGGTTTAAATTTATGTCCGGCATAAAATTTTAAAAACAAATCTCACAAGTCTAATATTTTCAACAATTCACAAGTTCTTCATTAAAACTTTCTAGGAAGGGATGAGAATTCAAGATTCCACCGAAGGAAAAAATTCTTTTAACATTTCATCTGCGTGAAAGAGACTGAATTTATTAAAACTACGAATTATTAAGAGCAATCGAAGTAGCACCAGCCTCTTCCAACGGAGAAACGATGATATCCTAGGTGTAATGCTTCACATATTGAGACCTGATTTTCTCGAACATTCAATAAATCATAAATGGAGAATTAAAATTATATATTAAAAAATATATTTTGACGATCATATAAGCACTCAACAATCTGTTTTAAAAATAATGGAATAATTAAAAAAAATTGTAAATGTGTAAAGAAAAAGGAAGATTAGTAAAATAGTTGCCTAAATTTGTTAGGTTATCCCGATATCATTGTCATTGCGGTTGTATATTATTAACGACACGTTGCAATAAATAAGGAACGACAGTACTTGAACCAAATATCGTGATGCTACCAATGGTTACTGTTCGCGACGGGATCAATGCATATACGTTACCGCTTTATAGTCGAGTTCTTTTTCCCTACTCAAATATAAAGCAAATAAAAAGAAAGGAGGGGGTAATGGGCAAACACAACCAAAATAGCTATACAAGAATCTGCTGCAATGCAGAAAACTAGCTTTCGTGACAATAAATCAACTTACAATTAGAGCTTTTTCTATTTCATCGAGGAAGATAACTAGAAACACTGTTGTATAAACTAACCATTCTAAAATCAAGAGTAATTGTCTATTGTCCCGACTAATACGTCAAACCAAATCTAAAACTCCACCCGCGTAAATTTTCCAAGACATTATAACGGGGAAAAAAATGCAACAGCCCCCACCACCCTCAAAAAAGGCCCAAGCAAAACTACAATTAATTTAGGTTAGTGAATTAATCCTCAAAATCTCCAGCATTTTCTAATAAGTAGTTGGCTGCCAATTGCTCGTCACGGTCACATGCTAAAAATGCCTCTATGACTGAGGCTCTGTCAAATCCCATAGCTTCAAGCTATATGTATCATAGGTAAAACCAATCAGCACAAATGAAGCTAATGGATACGTCAGTGGAAATGAAAAGAGAAAATATCAGACTTAAACATTTAAGACATACCCTTCCAATTGCCTCCTGCTCAGCTGGCGTCACATTGATAGAATGAGGCATGTCTTGCTCAGGTTGATCAAATATATCACTAGTAAAATAAAAAATTTCTGAGAATCCATATTCAGGTGAAGATAATAAACTAGTACTTCAATGTCGCGTGTCATAAATTGTCATAAATAATTCCTGGATAGGGTATCAAGCCGAGTCAAAAGGTTACTTTCATGTTACAAGATGGCAAAAGACTAAAACCAATTGAAATAGCAAATGATGAATCAGACATTACAAAGTATCGATGTCAGTAAAACAGAGTGATAATAAAATTGTCAAGCATATATGGCGAGCAGTACACTCACCCTTCTGAACCCTCAATAGGTTCATTAATCAACTGAAGAAACTCAGCATGATGCTCTTGAATTACTCTTAAGAGACCAGGATTCTGCTTTCCAAGCTCCTGAAGTACAGGCTGCAATAGAATGTTCATAAGACATTAAAAAGTGACTACTTCATCAGGTATTTGGTGATTGAGAAAATACTTAATTAGATACCTGCAGAATTTGTGGATTGGATTGCACCATTGATCTCAATACTTGAAACTAATAATGCAAAACAAAGACACAGTTACTACAACAATTTAAAGCTTGAAGCAAGATAAGAATAACAAACCAATTGCAATACTAAAATACCAACGCTGCATTATATTGATTAAGCATATGCAAATTCATATTACATTTCCAAACAGCTCCCATCATATAAACCACAGTATTAACAGTCAAGAGAACCAACGTCTAATTTTGTTTTACATCACCGCATTTTTCATATAAGCTAAAAATATGACAAAATGAAATAAAAACACAACATCAAATTTATTGTTTACTTTCAGGAAGTTTTGTACTTCATTTTCTTTTCAAACATATTACCAATGGGGGAATAAGCTAATTGATGGTCCAAATTTATATTTCAATCTCCACAGGATTAATGGTATTTCTTAAGAAAGTAGAATTTAAACATAACTCAATCTTATAAAACTGATTTTTAAGACGAGGTATGCATTTACCTACATCGACTAGAAAAAACCAAACTATAACATGTAAGTTGGTATAAATCCCACCTTATAAGCTAATTTGTGAAGTTGAGTTAGAATTAAATTTCATTTTCTTTACATGGAATCAGAACCATTGAGTCTATCATAGTCAAGTTTGTTGGATCTTATGTCACTTGCTATTAGCTATTGTGTTCCCCTTATTGTCGAGCAGCACACTTGGGATGTTCAGTTCTCAACATGAGGGTTGTGTTGAAAGGCACACATCGACTAGAAATAAGATCAAAATACGGTATATAAGTGGGTGTAAACCTCACCTCAAACGTCAGTTTTGTGAAATTGAGTTAGGATTAAATTCAACTTTCTTAAGAGTATTCATGGCATTATAATCTCACATTTTTAGTGTAAAAAGTTCAAGATACTAAAACTATTTCTTGCAACAAGGATATGCACAACATAAATGTTTACTAACGTTAAGAACATACCAATTTACAGAACCAAAACCCACCTGGGGATTGTTTCTAAGGAAGTCAAGCGACCCAATTCCAGCTCCAGAACCAGAAATTGCCTCCTGAAAAAGGTACATCTTAAAATAAAGCTCAAAAACTAACAGCAAAAAATGTAAAGACAAGGTTTACCTGTGGAAACATATTCAAGGGAGATGAGTTAGGGACCCCAGGAACAGCTCCGGCAGCGACCCCACCTGTTTCAGTTGTCTGACTATTCGGGTAAGAAGCAGCTGGCACAGCAATTTCTGCTGCTTCAGGAATTCCCTGCAAACAAAAAACAAATAAAAAAATGCTAAAACCAGAAGAAGTTAAGCAAAAAATCTATGCAGTTAATTCTACAATGAGCACTTTATGCATACAGAATACAGGTAGTCCACAGCACGCTCTGGGTTATTGTAAGCTGCTCGGAGAGCACGACTAACTGTATCTCTATCCCAACTGCCACCACCCATGTCCATAATATGCTGAATAGTCTGCTCAAGATTACTACCAGCAACTAAATTTGAAGCAGCCTGGCCATAAGTATCCGTAGTCACACTGCAAAAAGGATACCAAATGGTTTCTTGAGAAGACTTGATTACAGGAAATAGGAAAATGGCAGACAACTCAATTTGTTAATTGAAACAAGAGGGTGATGTTATATTAATTTAGGACATAACTATAATTACGAGCAATATTGTTAAAATTGCAAGCATACTCGTGCAATCCTACGAGTAAGGAAGACACAATGTGGTGACGAGCACAGTGGATCAGGAGCAACGTGGACAACCTATAAGTTATCAGGCTAGTCCCTAATTTAATTTCACCCTGATTTAGCTCAGACCAGGTTGACCACCCCTTCTGGACAGTGAAAATTTTTTAATTAGATCTGACCCAATTTGGCCTCAGGCAAAAATTAATTTGAACAGTATCCGAAGTAATTAGGTTGGCCAAATCAGCATCAGACTAAAATCAAATTACAACAAATGCATTTTACCTCTTGAATTTATTATTATAAATGAAAAGGATCCCTCATTATCAGCCTTCATTAGACAGAAACGTCTTAAAAGGAACATCAGGGCATAAAAATAGATACTTCATCAGAATTTATTAGCAGTATATTAAGGCAACCGTAGAGATAAAAGTCATACTTTGTAGTTGTGACATCTGTTGCAGGTGCATTGTTGTTTGTAGATCTGCAGAAGCAATAAGTTAGGCAAAAAATTCAGCTGATACAGAAACAACCACATAAAAAGCTACTTCAAATAAACTCACTGGGTTTGTACAAGAGACGAGGAATTTGGTGTTGATACAGTTGTAGGTGGGTTGCTAGCAGGCTGTCAAACATGCCCAATCACCAGCTCATACAGAGGAAAAAGAAATAAAACTCAAATGCCAAAAAGAAGAAATGAAATGGGCAAGAAACATGCCTGACTTGATGAAGTGCCAGCAGATCCCAAGGTTTTACTCTGCAATTGAAGAAACATGGAAAAAATATGCTTACAGAAGTAAAAGGAATCACAAACAAAACATACTGAAGCATAAGAAAAGTGTAAATGACTCGAGTTAGTTAATTTGTAATTTCATGGAATTGTCAGAGTTACGGTTTTACTCTATAAGGATTTCCAAACATAAAAAATAGGATTAATAGGGCTAATTCCAATTCCATGGTCCGATCTAGATGTCAAGTGGGGCACTAAAAGTGTTCAATTAAGTCGGTCTACAAATACACGATAGTTGTAAACATTTGACAGTGGGCTGAAACGCAACAGTTGCAATAGAAAGTCCCATAGCCACATCTGATGGTGGTATAGCCCCTTCATAGTGCACAATTTGACAATCCGGAGGAACATTTTGCCCCATAAAGTGTACTGGGTTTATCAATCACAGGAAAACCCTACCTAGAAGAGTACTTGGTCTTTAGGCTTATCACTGTACATCAAAATGCTTAACCGGGGTTCTGTTTGGCCATTTTAATTTTGTATCCTACATGCTCGGCTACCGTGACATTATTACCTTGCTGGTTTGCCACAATCTTTTACACTGGTGCAAATAATATTTCAAAATTGAAAAGCACAATGATTGCATTAAACCATGTTATCATAAGCGTCATTTGGTATTGTCAATGGATACTCAACCTAGGACCCAGCTCAATCAACCTAGCATATTATTCACACCTAACAAATCTATTCAGTTATGCTAGGCAGCCTCAAACCTCACAATCCCTCAACCAGTTTAAATGGCCATTCAAGATGCACTGACTTATCCCAATCAGCAATTCTTTAAATCTATTGTTTGTGGGGTGATTATAACCACCACTTCCTATAAAGTCAGGACAAACACCTTTCACACCCAGGTAATCATCATCTCCTTATAACTAACCCCTAAACCGTCATGCTAACTTAGGCATAATGGAGTGCTATGGGAAGTACACACACTCTTCCCACGCTCCACCGACTATATAACCGCAGAGGAAGAAGGATTCCAACACAACAACCATTTGAGGCATGTCCAGAGTCATTCTCATCACATCATTGCAGTTCAGAACGCAGCTCAGATGAAGCTCTTATTGATTTTTTTTTTCTTAAAAAAGATGACAATATTATTTTAACAGAATTTGTGATTAAGGAAATATACCTTACTAAGCATTACAACAAGAAAGCCATCCTCAGAGACCTTATTGTCTGATAATGTAGTTTCATCTTTCAAAACCTTACCATTGTGAATCAGCAATTGCTGTCCACATGGGTAGTTATCTTTGCCTTGTACATCTTCAATATTTTTCTTGACAGCCATAATCTGAGGGGGAAATGAATAGTAGTTCAATGTTAGCTAACAAAGAACAAAATTTGAATGACCCTTCATGTAATACTAGCAGATTGATACGATAAAGCATTGTAGTCGTATTTTGGATAGAAAAAACACGAGAAATGTAATGCTGCAGGTAGATAGAACAGGATAGGGTGGGAAACAGTGAAAGTAAAGGAGAAATAGGAATGAGAGATATTACTAACAGTGTCTGAGGGCTGAACCCTGATTTCGAAATGGCTGCCTTTCAAAGTTTTAACGGTGAGCTTCATGCCTTCTCGCCGGTCGATCGTCAACACCGCCGATCCCAATCCAATTCACCTCCGCCCCGCCAAACCCTAGAGTTTACCCTCACACCTTCTCACTCCCACAAACCCACGCTTTTTTCTTTTTCTTTTCTATTTTTTTTTTCCTTTTCCGCCCTACATAACACTCCCACTCCTTTATTTCATTCTCAATTCACTTATTGTGTAAAAGGAAGAAATTTAAGTAGAAAAATAAAAAAAAATCTAACTTCTTTTATTTTTTTAAAACCCCTTCTAGTTTCTTTTAATTTGTGCTAATTTAATTTTTAAATTATTTATACTTGTTTAATTTTATGGTAAGATTTTGTTAATTTTTGTTAGTCATTAATGAATATTACTAGATTTACCTTCATGAAATTTATTTGATTTTTAAATAAAAATAGAAATAAATGGGTAAAAATGAAGTGTTACACAGAATGACGTGTTAAATTAGTCTAAAAGTGTTAAAAGAATGATGCGAAAATAAAAAAGGATGATATTTGAATGATTTGCGTGATAGATTGATTACGTTTGAGATGGATGGATGCATGGTGGAGGATGAAGAGAAAGAAAAAGAAGGAATGAACTAAATATAGGGATAGGGAAAGTGAAACGTGGAAGTGGCGAAGGAGCATAAACGTTGCTGAAAAGGAGGGGGAACAGATCAGAGTACTTGAGTTACGGATCTGAAGTAAGGAAGAAGTAGAAGGGGGAGAGAGTATATAAGAGATCTGATAATGTGTTGGGTGGTTGGAAACTGTGATGTACGTGTGTGCATGAATGTATGCATCAGGGGAAGTGAGGAAGAAGATGAAGATGAAGATGAAGATGAGGAAGAGTTTGTGTAGCTCCTTCTGGACAATTCTGCTTCTGTCCTTTGCAATGATGGACCCATGCCATGTGGCTGCTTTCGACATAACCAAACTCATGTCGGAATATCCCGCCTACTCCTCATTCAACGACTACCTTACACAAACGCAGCTGGCCGCCGCAATAAACGCCAGGCAGAGCGCAACGGTGTTCGCAGTGGATAACACCGCCATGGCTCCTCTCTCCGGGAAATCAATCCACCACATAAAGACCATCTTGAGCCTCCACGTGGCGCTGGCCTACCTGGATCTCCACCAAAATCAAACCATCAACGTCACCACGCTGTCCCAGGACCAGGGACTGCTCCTCAAGATCAACAAGGGCGACGTTACCTTAGTGTCCGCCACCAACCCCAACGCCGTCTTCAGAGCCAAACTCATAAAACCCCTTTTTGCACAATCCCAGAAGCAGAGTAACATTTCGGTGGTGCAGGTAAACACCCTCATCAGGACCACCAATCCGGAGGAGATAATCCCGGTCAAGTCACCGGTGCCGGTGATATCACCCGTACCAATAATCACTCCAATTCCCGTCAAGTCCCCCGTCCCAGTAAAATCACCCGTCCCAGTAATATCGCCAGTTCCAACACCTACTCCGGTGCTAACACCAATTCCCGCCAATATTCCATCACCCGCCCCTGTATTCGTTCCCGTCCCTGTAATCTCCCCCGTTCCGGTCAACTCCCCCGTCCCGGTCATATCACCCGTCCCTGTAATCTCACCGGTTCCGGTCATCTCCCCCGTCCCCGTCGTATCACCCGTCCCAATTATCTCTCCGGTTCTGGTTAACCCCCCGGCGCCGGCAGTCAACCCCGTCATTCCGATTAACCCCCCAGCACCGGCACCGGCAGTCAATCCCGTCATTCCGATTAGCCCCCCAGCACCGGCACCGGCAGTCAATCCCGTAATTCCGATTAGCCCCCCGGCACCACCAGTACAGTCACCGCTGCCGGTAACCACACCGGTTCCGGTAGTAACACCTGTAGCAGTGCCAGTGCCGGTCCCAGTAATGACACCAGGAGCTGGTGACGGCGACGGCAGTTCCGGTGCTGCGAGTCCGGGCGATGGTGGTGCTGCGAGTCCAGGTGATGGGAGTTCCGGTGCCGCTCCTGGCGATGATGATCCTAAGTCAGGGGTGGTCCTGTTTGGCGTGAATTGGTCTTTAGCTATTTTTGCTTGCTCTCTCCTCTTCACCATTTACGAATTATGAATATGAATGTTGATGGATGATTAGTATGAGCTCCCAGTAGTAGAAATAGGATTAGGACAAGGACAATTAATTCATTCTTTTTTTTTACCTTCATCCTATTATTCCTGTAATGTTTCTTTACTATATAACACGCATGCATTGCAGAATAATACTTCAATTCCTTCATACTTTCTTCTTCTTTTCTTCTCTTTTTAACTTCTACCGTCTTAGAAATCGGAAAGCTTCTCAACACCCTGGCCATTCATCTCATTTTATTCAGCGATTTACATTACCATCTCCTTGCACAGCCTACCTCTGTTTTCTTTATCTTTCACATATTCCTTAACATGTTTTGGTACCACATTTTGAGTGAGTGGATTGAACTAATAGCCTTCGTTTTACCAAAAGAGTGTCTCGAGTCGAGTTAACGTTTATTTGCATCCTGTTTTACAGAAGAACTTCAGTTTTAAACTATTATTTTTTTCTTAATTCATATTCCATCAAAAAATCACTGAGGTCATTCTTGCAGCCTGCCTTGATCACACCATCTATCCCTCCTTTCCAGGGATGTCATAACAAAGATTAACTGAAAGTTTGTCCATGTTAAATCTCCTTACATAAAGATGCCTATCATTGCAACAAGAAATTCAATCTTGGGAGCATTTGAAACAACAGTTTGTATAAAGCTTAGAAAAGTAACTTATGACCTTCTTAATTCTGTACTTTTTCAACTTTTTTCATAAACTGTCTATTCACTCATACCTTTTCTATTGAATGCACATTTGAACGTGCCACTTTCATATGATTTGAAGTTTTGAGTGAAAGAACTCATTTGTAGACTAGCTTATCTTAACCAAGTTGTCCATTTCAATATAGCTTATCATAACCAAGTCTCATCTTGAATGTACCTATGTCTTTATAACATTAGTATAGATTTCTCCTCAAGTGCGAGCATTTCTTATTTACCAACAGATGTGAGAACATGACATTACCTTCGACAATAGGTTTTCTCAACTACATGTTATTCAACTTGTTTACTTTGAAGCATATGAGTTGTATTCAAGAAGTAATCTAGTTTTGACATTCTCATGAATCATTCAACCGAAGACTATACTTTAGGACGGTTAGTAGTTAATAAAACCAATCAATTTCAATCTAAACTGAGGTGAAGATGATGAAAAGCCAAATTATATACATCTTCATTGTAGCCTAAGTACTGTGTGGGCTAGCTTCAGCAGACTGCAGGGGTAAAAGGACATCTGTGTGATAAAATAAAATCTTTTACAATAGACTAAAACCGTATATAATTGGAACAATATATGTATTGGTATGTTAACATTACATTTCACCTATTAGCAGGCTGAGAACGATCTTGGAATTAGAAATTCACATATATCATATTACGATGTACCTGCATGTGTCTTCTGTTAAAGATCGTTGCGGTCTGAAAGTAGATAATTTTTTTATTATAACGCCACAGTGCTCTCACTGATCATTTCTACAGCCTATGTGTAAGTTTGACTCAGGATTTCTCTTTCACTTGTAGGCATACAGACAAAACTTGAGATAATAATCTTATGATCGCATTAAAATTAAACACTCTGCTGCTTGTTACTAACAACGAACACAGTTAATCTTATAGTCATTGACAAGTGAAATTTACTTGCTTTGCCGTTAGAGAAATCTGGGTGTGAGTTTTGACAAACTACTGGCATATTTACATACTACTGTCATACGGAGTACAGTTTCAGTTGTAAAAGAGAAACCTCAAATGATTTTGTTATCACAGTGACAAGTACTTGGTTTTAGCGGCCAAGAATCATGCCTCCGCCATGCTGGCAATGGGGAGATAAAAGAACGGTGGCTTGCCAGTTGCATACTGCAATACATCAGTGGAGGTTTTATTTGTAAACTTAAAACCTGTGTCTGGTTTTAAGCGTGATTTGCAGATTCTGATGAAACTTCAGTGTGGTTGGACCATACAAAGATCCTCCAGAATGGCAATTGCTTACGCTTATGGTGGTTTTCTATAACATCGCTTTCGGTTCTTTGTAGCATTTCCCACATCACTTGTACATCTTCATATCCACAAGTCTGTACATCATCCCGAAGCTTCAGCAGTCCTGCTCCTGCAGCGAATAACAGATTCATGTTAGAACAACAGATGACAAAAAACTAGTCTCAATATGAGATGCGTGTATGAATTGATAATCACAAAGGATGCTTTGGGAGATCCATTATATAAAAGTATCACCGATTAAGTCTATGTGACGTAACAAGCAACAAATTTTGGCTGTGACTGAACTTGGGTGCGGAACAGAGGACATTTTTGCTAGGCCATTGGGCATTATAAAGTAGGGATCACTAATAAAATAATACAAACTTTGAAGATGATATTTGAGGACACAAGTAAAGTTTTGGGGGGGGCGGCGGCATAAAGTTGCACTGAAAAAGATGTGGATCCTACTCCAATCCTTCTCTTACTTTCGGTGGGAAGGGTGATGAAAGGATTAGATAGTCACTGCTGCAAACACCTCTAGAAGGTAAAGAATTATAAACTGCAAATGGGTGAAAAAACATATACAAATTGCATGTGATGCAGAAAGGCATGATTATGAATAAGATAGTATGGATATGTTGTGCATGGTTTTATGATGAAAAAACTTGTTGTTTTGAAGAAATTTGAAGGCGATGCAATTGAATTATGATGATTTGAGGGAAAAGAGAAAGGGTTTAAACCGTTTTTGCGAGCCTTGAGGCGAGCAGAGAGAGCAAGCCAAACACGCCTGACAGGAAAAATGACGTTCCGCCACATATCCATGAGCTTCTTTGGTTTGGGTGTTGTGTGGAAGATCTTCTTTCTCTTTCTCTTTCTCTTTCTGTTTCTGATCTTCCTTCTCTGCCAAAGTGGCACCGCTACTATTCCTCTTAACCAGGCCAGACCTATCTACTGTTATCATATCATGTCATATAACACCAACAAAGAACAAGAACACGGACACAAACCTCACCCTTCCTTCGCTTCCGCATTTCTGTCTGTCTTATAAAACTCACACCACCACCGACACGTGATCTTTAATTATTCTCCTTTCACTCTTTTTCTCTTTTATTTATTCACGCCCCACCAACTATTATTATTCATCACCCTTCCATTATTAACACACTCACACACAATAACAAACTAAACTACTCCTGCTTCTCACATCACTACCATCTAATTTTTCTTTTCTATTATTAAATATTAATACCATATCACAATACTCCATTTATTATTTTTCATTTCAAATTTACAAAAAATGTTTATAAGTATGTAGATTTTGCTTCCTCAAATATATATGCGTTATATACTTGGTTCTCAATAGAATTGTAGTACTAGAGTTTTTCAGGTTTTTTCCATTCTTAATTTTGTTGAATCGTGTTCACATTCTCACTTAAATGTTATCTTTAGCACATTTTTATCATTCACATGCCTAGAAATATGTGTTGAAAAAAATAGAAAGAAAAAAGTGAAGTTTTAAAAAATATAGGTCATAGCAATTAAAAGATATATTGAGGCATATCGATTTCTATAAATTATTATGATTGTTAAGTTCATCATCTGGCGAAAATACAATATTATCCAATATTTGAGATCTGACCTTATAAAATAGAACTTAACAGGCTATTTTTAATTGATTTGTACATAAAGTGAAAGCAAATATAGTTTATATAATCCTGCACAGTACTTGAATTTGGAATATTAATATTCTTTGTGAGAAAAAAAAAATCTCTATTATTTTTACTCATTATTTCTTAACAAAAACGTGTCCTACTATAGTCTTGTATATGGTAGGAGTTTATATCAATAATAATTTATATATAATATCTTTTATACCTAGGTGAGACGTCTTTTAATGACATTGAAAAAAAAAACCTAAAACATCCCATATCTCAAATGTAAATTTTTCATATAATTATTAAAAAATAATATATCAATCAATAAAATCAGGGTGTTCCCTATTTTGTTTATTTTCTAATTTTATTATTTAAAAGCAAAATATTGGTCATGATCAGTGAGTGAGTGATTTCCCCTAAATGATTAGAAATTGAGAAAAAGGTAATTCAACAACAGCGGCACCAATTTCCTGACACTCTTTGTCCTTTTATTCATCAATATTTTAAGTTGTCACTACCACAATAGAAACAAACACGTTCTTCATATTGTGTTGTCCTCTTTCATCCTTATTATTTACACCATTTGGAATGTTTATCCACGTATTCTAGGCCATAGAGCGAGATTTTAGTTTTCATTTTGTTCTTTTTTTATTCAGACACGCATACAAAAATATTAAAGTCTTTTAGTTTTGAAACTCTTACCCTGTACTGCATAAAAATTATTTTGATTATTCAAATGGATAAAAATAAAAATAGAAGAAATTAATTTTAAGAATAAATTTAATACCATGAACTGTACTAATTAATTTTCTTAATTGAATAAATAATTTAATTAGGTGTAGATGGAGTGAGGAATTTAAGATGAAATATTTAGAATAATAAATGAAGAAAAAGGTTGGTGTCGGTGAAGTTTGGTGGAGAGTTGATTAAGCAGCAGACATTGAATAAAAGAAAGATGGTTGAGCAGCAATTATAAGAATAGGGGTTGGTTGGTTCTGTCACGCCACACATGTCCCTAAGTACTTTCTATTTCTCTATTTCAGGACAGAACAAACTTTTGGTCTTCTCAATCAATGTAAAGAGCCACTGTTACTCTCTGTAACCAAAATATCGGTTTTAAATATATATATATATATATATTTTATTTATCTCATCAAAATTCACCAAGTCACCCTCTTCAAAGTCCACCAATGGACCCCCTTTTTTTAACTTTTAAAATAACGGGACACAGATTTTCTGTTCCTCTGCCTCCGTCGAGGTTTCAAAAATTGAAGATTGTTTTTTTTTTATTAATAAACATAGTAGGTTGTACGATAAGGTATACATATCTCCTATTACATACACAATGTTAATAATCTAGGACACGAGTTTTGGATATGTCCTACTGCCTTGCATATTAAGTATCACTTTTTAAAAAACCACTTTTCCTCTTATAATATATGGAGGGATCACTAAAGAGGGAAAAAAGAAAGACATATACTTATCCAAACAACTTCTATATCAAAATTGGTAAATATACTTTTGCTCTTTAGATATAATGTGATATGACTTAAAAATACCTTACATTTTGTTTTGTTAAAATATTTTTTGTATCTATCTTCAAACTGTTCATATGATCTATCTTCAAAAATAGTAGTTAGAAAGTTTTAGTTAAAATTGTCAATGTGAGATTCATACTCACAAAACAAAGGCAGTTCACAAACCTTATACCAAATAATACAAATGATAATAAATTTGGTAGATGTAATTTGGATTTGCGTCTTAATCCCCTCAATTTAACATTTTTAAAGCAAGTGGATAAACAATTCCACATAGAAACTTAGTGTGAATTTTACTATACTAATAGACATGACATGGAGAAATGTTTTGTCTTAATAAGGTAAATAAAGAAGATTTGATAGTGTATCTAACGTCCCATAATTTATAATATTATAAATGTTATGAAAATTATGTATTGTTTGACACTATAAACTATACAGTCTAAAAGAGAATCAATATTTGTATTTCTTATTATTAACGAAAGGAGACGTAATTATGATAATTATATTCAAAAATAAAGAAGATTATATTTTTTAGAATGTTACCCAATTATCAAATGATGTTTTATAAGTAGGATGGAATAAGGAGTTAGAACATAATAGAAGAAGAAAAAAAACTTATCTAATTGATAGTAAAACAATCCTTTCTTTTAAAAAATTAGTAATAATAAGTTTTCTACGTTTACGGAACATTATAGGAATTTGACCCTTAAAAAAGTTTTGAATATGAAATAATTTCTAAAAATAATTAGATGTACTTAGATAAATATTACTGTAAAAATACAATTATAAATAAAAGTAAAGGTAACAAAAGAGAGAGAGAGAGAAAAATCCATATTTAGTTAATTGACCTGATTACCTTTATACCGAAACCATTATTTGATGGTGTTTAGAAAATGAAAATTGAGTCTAAAATACTACTTTTTCTAAAATAATTTAAAACATATATACTGATACCTACTATCCATGACGTAACTAGAAACAATAATTGGATCCCAAGAATATGAAAAGAAATTGGATACATGACTAAATCTGGAGATCAAATAGCACTACTTTGAATCATTCAAACAAAAACATGAAATGAATACATTCTAAAATGAGTGACTTAAGTGTGATTATACTTTTGCCGTTAAGACATCTAGGAAGGAAGGGGTGTGATCTAAAGTTACCTTACACTTTTGGCTTGGACAAACAAGTATGTGTAAAATATTGATTGATATTAGTAAGTCATATTATGAAATCTTCCGTTACTGTTGATGACAAATCATTATTAGTAAATTAAACTATTATGTAATTTGAAAGATGTGAGATTTATTAGATATTTGTTTTTGGATTGCAAGTTGATTTGTTTTTTTGTTTCAGTTTTTAATAAGTTTTTAATTAAAATAATTATTCTTAAACCTTAAAATAGTTGTTCCTAAAATAACTGTTCTTAAACTTTACTATAAGTAATTTCATTCATATATTTTTTCTTTTTTACAAGTATTATAAATATAATTTGTTCTTGACGACAGAAAAATAAAAAAAATAAAACATTTCTCTTCTTACATTTACGTTTATTTTCATTATTTTATCTGCTATGTTCCGTAAAACCAACAACAATTAGATATAGCATGGGCAAATTATGGAAGTTTTGAATAGGGTAAAGGGTTTTTGTACATGGACACTAATGGTGGGTCCAAGTTAAAAGCATTAGGTTATGTGGGTTGAATTTGTGAAGTTGAAATGTGCGGAAAGGGTAATAAGAGGGGTTGGCTATGAGATGGAGAGGAATAATTGATTACTGGGTTGGTAAGTTATTTTGTCTACTTTTCAGATCTTCAAGTCTCTATGCCCCTCATAAATCCAAACGTATCATATGTTACAATTACAAGTCAATAATGAATTAATACAGCAACAATAAAAATGTTAATGATTCTTATTATACGACACATGAGAACTTGTGTCCTTTATTGTTTAACCTAGGTGGACCACTTATCACACAAATTTTGTTTAATAATGTGCCTTTTTTCCTTAAGAAGATATTAATAAGTATCTTTGAGATATATTAGGTAAAAAAATATCAATACACTCCATCAGTGATTCTTATCACAACTTTAACAGTATTTCTAATAAAAAGATAGTAAATTTACATTGCCATGTAGGTTTGTTGAAGGCCCTTTTGTCCTATCTTTGAATTATGGAGTATCAGTCCATGCAATTGTACTGTCACAATCAAGCTGTTTTACACATTGCAATCAATTCGGTTTCTCATAAACGAAGAAGACTGATTGAAGTGGATTGTAACTGTGTTCGTCATCAAAGGAACTGATCAAACTGCACATGTCTCAATTTGCACACAACTTACAGGCATTTTTACAAAAGGCACAAGCCACAATTTTATTACTTTCTTGGCAAGTTGGTCACGTGTAATCTGCATGCACCAACTTATTAGCTATTAATTAGGCGTGAAAGCTGTCATGTAATTACCTTATTTTTAGCACTGATAGTAGGAAAAGTAATTTGTAATAATATCTGGTATGATATCTGTCATGTTATTTAAGGATAGTTGACCAAATTTTATAGAAGTGATGATAGGTATATATTAAGGAATAATTGTAGCTAATCTAATATGTCCTATGACAATCTAGTTTATATATTTCTGTAAAACCATTGAATAAAAAAGACGATAAATTAGTACTAATATCTTTTTTTAAAGTTGTCTGCTGTAAAACCAGCATTTTTGTTTAACTTTTTGGCATTATCTGGTGCAAATTTTACACTTCCAACCAACAAGATGTTATTATTGATATAATCTTTACTAAAGTCATAATAAAAGTTAACAATTTTATTCACACTACATATTATGTTGAGAAGTTGAAATTGAAGCTTCGATGGCGTTGATTTTTCTCTTTTTAATGATTAAAGTTCATAAAAGCATGAAGCGCATTATGATGGATGATTAATGTTGTTTGGTTCATAAACGCCTTCTTTTACCCATCTTTGCGTACTATATATAGCAAAGTTGGTGAGGACAAATTCATTTCTTCAACCCTTCTCACTTTCTATCATTATATATATATATATATATACACACACATATACACACACATATATATACATATATATATATATATATCAATTTTCCACTACTTTTTCAAATGAATTTTAAAAGTAAGTGTTATTTATTGTGAGAAAGCTACTATTAGGAACGCAATATGATATATTATTTGTGTATCTTTTTCACACTATCATATAATAATATTGTCTTTGTGTAAACTTTGTACTCTAAAAAGAGTTAATGAAAGTAAAATTGGATTAATAATAGGCATAGAAGTTGTTGCAGGTGACGACATGAGACATAATGGGTAATGGGAAATTAATTGGAATGAAGTCTGAATTAGGTCACCACATGCATATGCTTTTGCGCACTGAGATAATTCTGATGCTGAATAAGGGCACTGTGGATAAATTATAGAACAAAAGAACTCAACCACATTGATAACACTGGAAAAGGCGATTATTCTGGCGAAAATGGCAACTTCGAACCAATTCAAATAATGTTTTTTGGCTGAGCCATCCACCCAAATTTGTTGGCTTGGATGCATGTACAATAGAAAGGCAGGATCAATGAGGGCCACATCATGTTGTCATGTTGTGTTGTGGGACCCACAACCAATTTGTGCTAAAGTCAAACACACATCACCCTTCTTTAGTCTCAAATCCTGTTATATATATCTGACATTCGTTTATTCTTCTTTATCACAAACCCTCCTTTCTTTTAGCCAAAGCCAATAACAAAAGATAAGAGCAAACGTTAGTGCTTGTCCTTCGTGTTTTAGAATTGTAATACCTACATTCCACTTCACACCACTAACCACGGAAGAAATTTTAGTGTTTCGCAACTTGTAAAGGGGGGTAAAATTAGTGATTCTTTTGGATGCTTTTTATCCAACCCAAAGTTAGCATCACCAAAAAGTTGTCAACTTTCCAAAATAACCGAGCATTGGATTCCGATAAAGAGTGGACTATCTGGATTGTTCTGAGATAAAATGTAATCCTCACATTTCATCACCACAAAATACTTAACATGGAAGGATGGTCTTAGATAAGAGAGGACCATAAGGAATCCAGGACACGTTGGGAAAGATCCTCTGTTTAATGAATATATTTTCAAGTGATGACCTTTTCTACATGGTAAGTGTTCGAGATCAAGACTCTCATAACAACCACAAACAGAGGAAATGGCATCCTCTGTTTCAATAGCACATAATTATAATTATATGTACAACTACTGGTCTTCTTGTTGCGAAAGAGCACACTATCTTTGGTCTTGATCATTTCTCTCCATTCTATTCAATTCTGTGGAAAAGTTAGATTTCAAAACAGAAATAGTCAAGAGTCTTTGGCACACATCGCAATATAATACAAAAGACCTAAAGGAGCAACAGTTATCCTTTTTTCAGAAAAAAAATAATAACAAAGAGCTCAAAACCCAAACCATCTAGAGATTTGCATATATTCTCATTCTGAGGTAGCCGGGCAAGTGCTTTTGTGCCCACGCACGAAGGCAATGATATTCTTGGTGGGGTGGGGTTGCTGATTTATGTTATGTTCCTTGACCCTTGAAGCGCCATTGGCCATGGTCAAACCCTGCTTCAAATACAAAAATGATTCTTGCCTTGAAATGTCTCTAGTGCCTGGAACAGGAAGTGATTATAGGCCGAGGTGCTTGGTTATGTGACATAAAGCTGACAAAAGTTTGATGCTTCTGTTAACATCATTGCGTCATTTACCGTGATCACATCATTAAAATTAAGTTCCAGGTAGCTAAAAAGTTTTACTATTATCGCATTTTGTAAAGACAAGATTACGAGGACACTAGAAAAACATTGTAGATAATTTGGGAAATTGCCTAAAGGACTTTTACTGCACATCTGGAATGTGGCAGAAGATTTTCTTTAGCTTGGGGGAATTAGGCTTATAATATTATTTACTCACTGTTCCACCGCGCAATTAAAAAAAAAACTACCGATAGGATAGTGAGTCACAAATAAAACTTCTAATAATCCAGAGTAAAGATAATAACAAGGATTCATTAATTATCTGTGCAAACAGCAGCATCTTCAAGACTTCAAATGAATCATCAGTCGGTAGAGTTATTGATGGTCTTTTGTGGTTTGTTTCCTATACTAATTCTTGGATTTGAATGCTATAAAGCTGCAGCAGGTTAAATTAAAAGAATAAATACATCACCTTTGAACAAGCGGTTCAGCAATGAAAGATCAAACATTGCACTGTTTTGGAATGGAGATGACATTTCATGTATTTCTTTATCTTAAAATTGGGTTACATCATGATAAATTACAATTGTTATTAGAGCTAAACACTGTTCGAAAATGGACCGTATCTTTGATGGCAATTTACTAAGATAAGATTCCAAACTGGCCCAATCATAATAAACAAGGACTTGCACCACGAAACATTCTTCATATTAGTCATCTATGTTCTTCATGTATTCCTTTGAAAGCTTAGTTTCCATTATCAACTGTTGTTCTTTGATTAGAGAATAACCCGATTCAAGTAAAGCATCCACCGTTTGCTATCCAACCAAATACAAAAGCAGAGTCAATTTCATTTGAAATCTTTTCACATAAACCAAATGAAGATGTTAATAGGAAAATAACCAAGACAAGACGGTCAAACAGGTCCTTTGAATTTCTTGTAAGAATTCAATTCAATAAAAAATAGAGACTACATTTGTATCTTCTATCTACGTAGAAAACTACAAAAAGAGAATATGCTTGCATAATAAAATCAATTATTGTTCTTAATAATTATCTATTTTTTAATAAAATAATATTTCATTTAATGCTAGAATAAATAGTCAAGTCAATTTGAATCTCGAAAAGAGAATTCACCACGTCATTTCATATTCTCCAGAACTAATTTCAATAGGGCAATATTTCGTCACAACTAATTTGATCTACAGTCAACCAGGCCAGTTATTGTACCGTAACTGGATACAAAATAAATGCAGAAATAGGTAAAAAGGATCGATAAATTTACCTCTGGAGGAATAAATACAGGAAGGCTTTGGTCCTTTCTTTTTTTGAGAAGTTTGCTTCCGAAATTTTCAATACCTCCAATATCATCAATCCACTAAAATGCACCACATAGTGTTATTATAGACCAGCTTTCATGAAAAATTAATTAAATTTGGATACTGATCTTGCATTCTAGCTCTATGATCTCATGTATAAAGGCGCTTGTCAATTATCATTGGTGAAACTTGAAACATCAGCTATGTCCAGCATTGGTATTTATTTATTTCTATTTATTGTAGATAGGTGTATTAGTCATACTCCTGTAGCGTGGAAACATATTCCCTTAGATAAATAATACTAAGATGTAAGGTGATAGAAACATACATATTATGATGTAAGGGTTCTCCCTCTATATTGGTTCTCTTTACGTGACATTTGATAAGAGCCTTTATGACCAAATGGATCCTTACAGAATTTCAACAGATTGTTCATCCCAAGTTCCAATAGGATTTGAAGTATATAATTATTTGCTAATAGGGAATTTGCCATGAAGCATCATAATGCCTCACAAGATCTCTAAGATAAATGGGTGAATAATTTCTGTAGTGCAAAAAAGAAAAAAACACATTCAAGAGTCACATAAACAGAGAATCCATTTTTTGTTCTCTTTTTCTGTATCATTTGTATTGGTGCACCTAAACCTACTGTAAGTATTTCAATAATAAAAGTAAATAAAAATTATAGTTTTGCCTTATCGAAAAGGAAAATTGTATAGAAATATTTAAGATCTAAATGTAAACTTACCTTTAATATAGATCTGTCATAAGTACGTGATCTTAGAGCTCCATAAAAGTCCAATGCTGTCAACAACAAAATAAATGAAAAATAGAAAAACCCTGACATCCCAAAGATAATGCCTTCAAAATTCTTTGTAAAAATTGGTAAATGTATGTTACTTAAAATCAGCCGCAGATAATAACTAATAAGCATAGAATTAAATAGGCTTGTATGTGGACAATCATGAAATTTAAACCATATCCTACCAAACCAAGAAAAATAATTAGGCAACCGTGACACTTTCTTTTGTATTACTTAATTCATGAAATAAAGAACATGTTCTTTATAACCACACAAGCTTTAACAAAATAACTGCTAATTAAACTTTTCTGGACCTACATGTAATGCAGTGATAGAAACCTCTAAGATGCGGATCAGTTACCTTGATTTGGGAAAGTTTTCACAACCCTTTCAACTTCATCCCTAGAGATACCATCTTTCTCATACATTCTGTGAACGATATTTAGGATATCTTCAAAGTTAGGTTGCCTGTTCCACATTTACAGACAGCATTTTAATTTTAAGGAAGAATGGAATGCTTACATGCCTCCATCAAAACAGATATTTCCAACTCATTACATAAGCAATGTGATATATGATGTAATCATTCCATAATATAGCTTTATCAAAAACATCTATCATGAAAATTCCACCCGCAACACTAATGTAAAACTTCAAAAATTCCTCAAAATGGTAAGTATAACAATCCTAGAATAAGTGGCTTGAAGTTTACCAGTAAAACTTATCCATCCTTCCATCACGAATCAACGGAGCATAAATAGTTGAAAAATCATTCCCTGTTACAATGATTGGAATTCTGTTTGTGATATCTGAATCTCGCCAATCCTGGCCAACACTTACTCTTGTAGGATTGTCTGACAGATTCATAAGAGTCCCAACAACAATTTGATTGTTGACCGTCATTTGAGTATTCCCTGTATGAAGGTAGCAACATTACATTCAGTAGATAGTTGATCAAATACCAACCACACAAGAAGATGCAGTACACACATACACAGTGTAGTGAACAGTAAAGGGGGTATGTACCAAAAATTACACGTATTTATGTTTCTCCGTTCTAAATCAGATATAGGCTTACCAAATCTACCAAGTCCAGCATCAATATCATTGATCATCAAACAGCTCATTTTTCCCTGTATCAGGAAAGCACTACTCCACAATGTCAGAGGATTAAACAATTGCAATAACACTGCTCAACTCAAAACATAGGCATTGAAGCTAGAGGTGACACTAATATGAACAATCTTATATTATTTTAGCCAAATTTGTCAGCCTTCAGTATGCCATCACTTGGTATAGACACTATTCAAATAAAATTAGACCGTATCATCAAATAAAGGAATCACAGGAACATTATTATAAGCACCAATATTCAAGCTAGAGCTAAAATAGTGTCTTTTACTTAGAAACATTCATGTTAAAGGTGGTGCACCATAGGAGATTGACCTTTCCCTTCTTCGTAAATTAGATCCCTTAGTGGTAAATATAAACTAGAATTCAGGCACCGTTTGTTTTACCATAAGAATTAACTCTTGCATCCAATGAAAAGCACAAGTTCTAATGCACTTTGGAGAATGCAAAAAGAAAAAAGGTGGGAAGAAAAGAAGATGAATATGAAGTCAACAATCTTTAGGTGATGAATGTCATAAGTGTCTTTTACTTAGAAACATTCATGTTAAAGGTGGTGCACCATAGGAGATTGACCTTTCCCTTCTTCGTAAATTAGATCCTTTAGATGGTAAATATGAACTAGAATCCAGGCACCGTTTGTTTTACCATAAGAATTAACTCTTGCATCCAATGAAAAGCACAGTTCTAATGCACTTTGGAGAATGCAAAAAGAAAAAAGGTGGGAAGAAAAAACACTACAAGCAGATGAATATGAAGTCGACAATCTTTAGGTGATGAATGTCATAAGTCTCTAATAGCATAATCTGAAGCACACATTACATCGTTCAGAATAGGTCATATATACTTGCATTCTTTTCTGCCTAAAGCACCGGGAGGGTAAACTTAGGTAAGTTTGATTTGGACATATCACAGCTTAGTTTTAAACATTTTCTAGGTTATCTTTTGTCAAAAAAAAAAAAAAAAACATTAATTTCTTTCTAGTATCTTGATGAAAGAAGAAATAAATCAACGAAACATTTTCATAATACCTTAAAAGAAGATACAACCTCCATAAAACATATATAATATCTTTTCCAAAGCCAAAGTCATGTAATTAATCACATAAAGTAAAATATTAACTTTAAAACAAGACATACTGAAAACTTTAAAACTCCTAACTTGATTCTGGACCACTTGAGATGCTGTTCTATAACGTTCGCGAATTAATTTTCCTGGCTCTCCTGTAAATGAAAACTTAGAAGGATGGGGTAAGAAGAACTAGTGTAAACAAAAATTGCAATAAAAACAACTTCCAAATAATGCCACCAATAATTTTTTGAGTGTTAGATGGAAGAACTGATTTGCATCAGTTAAATGGGCATTATTTTGTTCGTTTTCTCAATGACTTCGTAAAACTATCTATTTTTTTTAAGTATTAAAGCAATCAACTTACCAGCTCTCTCTGATTCTAGTTCCCCGGCAGACATAATTACAGGTTCAATTCCCATGGCCTGAAATATAAGTTCTGTTTGAAATGATTTCCCTTGTCCTTTTCCTCCCCAAATACCTGGAAGAAATTGAAAGTAAAGATTAAATTTTAAAATAGAACGCACAAAGCATTTCCACTTGAATGTATAGATTATACATGAAGCCTGAAGATTTCTTTGTGCGCTTAGCCATAGGTTTCACTTTTTCAGCCAGATTAAATTTAAAATGACAAGTGTGAAGTAATATTAGACTAAAAAGGGGCAGGGTACAGGTTTTCTGAGAGACCATCAATCTCACAATCACATTCGAGACAGAGACAAATACCGTTTTTAAATAGATATAGTAACAGCAGGAACCTAACAACAAGTAGGTATTTTTACTTTGTTTTGGGTTTTGGACAGACTACAGGAACATTCATTTGCAGTTTGATTTATACCTAGAATTAAAGGAACTTTAGTGTTGAGGATATGAGCTAGGTAGTTCTTGACAATGTGACATACTGCATTCACAGAAAAAGTTAAGTTACAGTAATGCGCATAAAATGTAAGCAGCATAGAGAATTATATAATAAGGAAATGAGAGATGGATGGAGTACATGTAAATTATGTGATTCTAAAAGAAATTGCGGGAAGATTGAATAGGTATGATAAGTAAGTGCATTAAAGTAAATAGGATAAGGAAGCAGGAGCTGATGACGAGATGAGCTATAATAAATATAATTTTTAACCAAGCCCTCATACTGCATCATAATGAGTTACTGTGACAGTTTCCTCAGAAGGTTCCATTTCGAGAGGACTTACCCACTTTGTCCTGTAAAAAGGAAGAGAAGAGAAGGTTGCAAAGGTTAAAGTGTAGCCGGAAGAATTGCGAGAAAGGGGAATAAAGAGTAAGAAATTACCATGAAGAGAGGAGCAATGTAATAATCGCCCTGAAGGTATTCAAAGGACCTCGTCACTTTTTGACGATAATCAAACACAATGTCCGCTGCACAACAAAAGAAGGGAAAATGCGGTATTTGGAATTATTGTTGAAAAAATGTTGAGCTCAAAAAGAGAGTGACAATAACATTAGACTAACAATCTTTGCCGAGAAAATTGCCGGCGAAAAGGGAATCAATGACGCCAGCACGCTGGCCGACGGCGATGTTCATGTTATCAGCCTCTTTGCCCAGTCTGTAGAGATAGTCTCTTCCCTCTGCGTCCTTGGCTTCCCACGACGACTGCTCTGACAATCGCTTCTCCTTCTTCTTCTCCTTCTTCTCCTCACCCTCATCACTGCATCGAACACGCAACTGAGCTCTGTATGCATGCTGATATTGTAGTAGCCTTGTCTTTGGATTTGAATTTGGAAATGGAACGCACAGTGCTGAATGTGATAACCACCTCGCCATCTCGATATCACAATTCCCCGCCACTCAATCGCATTTCCGTTTCTTATTACTATATATATCCCTTACCCAACATATATTAAATATTAATCATATTACTTTTTTTTTTTATCTAAAATTGTAAATATATTATCAACATCAATTTTTATTATTGTTAAAAAAAACTTATTTTATAAAATATACTGTACATAGAATGGAAAAAAAAAATATTCAGTTTTTTTTAATTGCCGTGTTACTAGTGCACGTGAGAGAAGAAAAAATATTTAAATAATCAATTTTAAAATAAAAATATGTTTAGTATACTATCGTATAAGAAATAATTGTCTAAAAATTAATTATTCACTGTATTATTCTGGTCTTATCATCATTAATTCAATTATTTGTTTTTTTTTTTCTCTATTAAATTTGGAGTATGTAAAGAGGTATAAATTTAGAAATGTTGAAGAGCAGTAATATTTGTTGCAGCAGATACATTTGTTTTGTTTGAGTAAAAGACTATAGTCCGTTGTAGTAGGGAACTCCGGTGTCGGGAATCCAAGAGTCAGCATCTAACAGATAGGAGGCAGTGAAAGGGGTTACTTGGGTCGGGTGCTGAACCATTGTGACGCCAGCCCACTTAACTCTCCCATCCGTGTTAGAGCCCGGCCCAAAATTCTCAAACTCCATGTATCTCACTTTATCAGTAGGCTCGTTGGGCATGGGCTCCCAACCTTTAGGATCCACGATGGAGTCAATGTAGGAGTGGACGATGACGACGGTGGAATAGGGCCTGAGGGGACGGCCCAAGGTGGCATGCACCTCTTTCTTTCTGTTCTGATCCTCCGGGGATATTCTGAATTGGCATTTTTGGAAGGTGAAGCCGGTCTTCTCATCCGGATGCTCTCGCGATTGAGCCGTGAACGTCACGTACTCTCTGTAGCGCGCGTATAGCATGCAGTCCTGGAAGACCGCGGCGGCGTTGCCGTAGATGAAGTCGACTGTGCCGAAGATCTGGCAGCCTTTGTATAACTGACGGCCAGAAACCGCCCAGAGTGTGTCCTGGAGTCCTTGGATGAAGCATTGGTAGAATATGCTCTTGTCTGCCTCGTTCCGAACTGTCACTGCACTGCTTGCGTTTAGCCCTGACCAGTTCGCAAACCCTATCTTGGCTGCCATGAACCCATTTCCACGAATGTCTGCAAACCAATTTTACTTGTAGTGTGATGTTTGTGTTGGCACCAAAATTAAAAGGCAGAAGAGTTAAAAGTATTAGTACCTATGATGATCCCGCTTTGGTAGCCTACTATTTTGGTGTGGTGAGGTCCATCTCCAAAGAGCCTAATATTAGTCTTACTAGGAGGAATGAAGAGATACTCTTTATAAGTGCCTGCTCGAACGTAAATGGTATAAGGTTTCTCACTCATGTCCGGAGCATTCATTATGGCTTCTCCCACCGTTCTGTAATCTCCATTCCCATCCTGGGATACCATGACATGGCTAATACCACACTGCACCCGCCACACTGAAACTGAAAGAAATATCACCAACACTGCACTTTTTCTCGACTCCATCGTCGAACCATGCAACGCTCCTACATTTTCTTAATTTCAGTGCCTATCTATATATATAATACCCTCATCTAAATTTAATATTACTGTTCACTTCCGTTTGCCGTGAACGCTACTCTCAAACTACAGTTTTCCATATACATAACCGGTTCGGTAGAGAACACGTTGACTTCTCCACACTTCATCCATACCAGTTTTATCTACTTCAATATATATATAATATATTGTCAAATAACAGTTCTCTCTCTGTATATATAACAAAAGGAAAAGAAAACAGGATAATGTTATTTTAATACTGTTATTCACCTTTCACGTCCATTTAACACTGAAAGATATTATTATTTTATTAATATAATTCAGTGTGAAATTAATGTTTTTTAGGAACAGTAGATTATTCCTAAACCAATAATCTATTTCACCCTAAACTTCCAAAGAAGGGAAAGTCAAGAGAAGCATGGCCGTTTCAAATAATTTTGGCTTTCAAGTTCAATCATTTTAAATGTAAGAGAGAGGGTGTAAGGCAATTAATTTTAAAATTGATCTTGGGTTAAATAATTGAACTGTAATATCTAAAAGTAAGTGAAAACCACGTAAATTCAGTGCAATATTTTGGTGTTGGTGCAAGGAATGGAATAAATTTATGTAAGAACTATGGCATGAACTTTGTGGTGGTTAAAGTAATATTTGCATCCCATAAGAAGTGACGGGGTTGGTAAACCAAAAATATGGATTGGGTAGGAGCAGTTAGGCATCCGAGAGTTGATAAATAATTGGTGAATTGTTTTGTTGAGAATATATTTTTGATAATGAGTTGTTAAGTATCGTTGTTAGGGGCGAGAATGTGGAAGTGGAGGTGAATGAATGAAAAAGAGGTGAATGATTAATGGCGTGGGAAGGGTGAGTGAGGTAGGTGGAGGAGAAGAGAGGAGAGGTGGAGTGGGGTAGGTGGAAAAAGTCTTGTGGCGTAAGAAAAAGAGCCTTTGGTTGGGCCTCCGTCTCACCAACCCCATCCCCTCTCCTCCGTCGGATCATCCCTCCCACTGTTTCCTTTTCCATCCCTGCCCTTCACCAACCACCACCGTAACTCATTACTCATTACTCATCCTTTCTTATTACATTACAAATACACACACTATGACGCAGGCAGGGAAGGTGTGACTTCCTCTTCTCTTCTTCTTCGCCCATCACCAACGCAAACACAAATCGTGTGTCTTCTTTTGCGCAGGTAGGTATCATCATTCAGGAATGGCCATTCAAACCGAACAGGGGAAGGACTTTATTTTCAGGTCCAAGCTTCCCGATATATACATCCCAAAAAACCTCCCCCTCCACGCTTATTGCTTCCAAAATTTGCAGGAGCACGGTTCACGCCCCTGCCTCATCAATGCCCCCACCGGAACAGTCTACAGCTACTCCGACGTCGACGCCACCGCCCGGAAAGTGGCGTCCGGCCTCAACAGATTGGGCGTGCGACAGGGCGAGGTCATCATGATCCTTCTCCCCAACTGCCCCGAATTCGTGTTCGCGTTTCTCGGGGCGTCTTATCGCGGCGCCGTGGCCACTGCGGCCAACCCCTTCTTCACTCCGGCGGAGATTGCAAAGCAGGCCAAGGCATCCAAGGCCAAGGTGCTCATCACGCAGGCCTCTTACTACGAAAAGGTGAAGGAGCTGGAGGAGGTGAAGCTGGTGTTCGTGGACTCGTGTCCGGCGGCGGAGGAAGACGGCGGTCACATCCATTTCTCAGAGGTGTGTGAGGGCGACGGCGAGATGGATGAGGTGGAGATAAGAGGGGATGACGTGGTGGCATTGCCGTATTCGTCGGGGACAACGGGGCTTCCGAAAGGTGTGATGTTGACGCACAAGGGGCTGGTGACGAGCATTGCTCAGCAGGTGGACGGCGACAATCCGAACCTCTACTACCACTCCGACGACACCATCCTCTGCGTGCTTCCCCTCTTCCACATCTACTCCCTCAACTCTGTTCTTCTCTGTGGCTTGCGTTCCAAGGCTGCCATTCTCCTCATGCCCAAGTTCGAAATCAAGGCCCTCCTCTCCCTCATTCACAAACACAATGTCACTGTTGCCCCCGTCGTTCCCCCCATCGTTCTCGCCGTTGCCAGATCACCGGATCTCGCCAACTACGACCTCTCTTCCATCAGGCTCTTCAAGTCCGGCGGAGCCCCTCTCAGTAAAGACCTCGAAGACACTGTCAGGGCCAAATTCCCCAACGCCAGACTCGGTCAGGGTTACGGTATGACTGAGGCAGGCCCCGTCCTCACAATGTCCTTAGCTTTCGCTAAAGAACCCATGCACGTAAAAGCAGGTGCTTGTGGAACCGTCGTGAGAAACGCAGAGATGAAGATTGTGGATCCTGAAACCGCCCAATCCCTACCTCGAAACCACGCCGGTGAAATCTGCATAAGAGGCGACCAGATCATGAAAGGTATCTGCCTACCTACCCTCATTACTTTTAGTTTGAAAATGATGTAGAGCATTGATTAGGGTTGTTGATGTTGGCGTGTGTTCCAAGAAAAAGCTGAATGAATGAATGAATCAGGTTATCTGAACGACAAAGAAGCTACAGAGAGGACGATAGACAAAGAGGGATGGTTGCACACAGGTGACATCGGTTACATCGACGATGACGATGAGTTATTCATCGTTGATAGGTTAAAGGAACTGATAAAGTACAAAGGGTTTCAGGTGGCTCCAGCTGAACTGGAAGCCCTTCTTCTCACTCATCCTAACATCTCTGACGCCGCCGTCGTTCCGTAACTCTCTCATCTCACCTTAATCTCTTTTACTAACCACTGTACTGTATTATCCTCTAAGCAATCATAAATTTCAGAATGAAGGATGAAGCGGCGGGAGAAGTACCTGTTGCGTTTGTGGTGAGATCAAATGCTTCCATCGACACAACCGAGGATGAAATCAAGAACTTTATCTCCAAACAGGTACCTCTTTTCCTCATCTATCCACTTTTAGTTTTCCTGCAATAACTTTACTATGACACACTTAGTTTATCTGAAATGTGCAGGTGGTGTTTTACAAAAGAATAAACACAGTATTCTTCGTGGATGCAATTCCCAAGTCACCGTCCGGCAAAATCTTGCGTAAGGATCTACGAGCAAAGCTAACAGCAGCACCACCAGCAGCATCGGCTGTATCAAAATGAGACAACATCAATGAATCCTACGATACCATGTTCTCGTTATTATACAATACAATGTCCCCAACAACACACAAGCAATACCCATTATACCCTCTTGCTTTCTTATGTAACAACAGTGTATAACTTACGAGTATGATTTTCTTACACAGTTTTCTTCTGTATAAATTTCATTCAGTCAACCATTTTCACCGTTTATAATACCAAAATATTTTTTAACCAACATCATTTCAGTTTTAATTTTGAAGTCAAGCAATCTAAATAAACTGGTGCTTTTATATTTTATTTATAAACAAACAATCGTTATCAGTTAATATTTTATCAACATTCAAAAATATTTCGACCATGTGGTAGGCTTATTAACGTCCCATAATTGGTTAGATATCAGGATCAACCCAATTGCATTTCACTCAGACTAATTTCAATTCATTGTCACATATTATGCAGCTATATTCCCGTGGGATGAATTATTTTGAAAAAAGATCATCAAGTTGTAATTAGAAAACTTAACGATATTCATAAAGAGCTGTAAAGAAATAGTGTTAAAAACTCTAACTGTTCCAAACTTTATTTAACCATACACTTTACAAACAAGTGTTTTAATCCATATGGCGTGTACTTTTTGCTCATTCGAAAACATTTTTATTCTCTTCAAAATGTAATTGGGTTTTCACAATAAAAGAAAATTCCAAATATCATATTTATAATAAGATTTAAACAAATTAATATATTTAATAAAGTAATTTTTGTAAAAAAAAATTATATACCCCGGAAATCTTAAATTTTCGGAAAACACATGTAAATATTTCAAAGAATGTTTTTGATTAATTAAATATATTTTAATTATTTACAATAAACATAATTCTCAAAAAATATGGTTCTTAAATAAAATTTCTCCATTATCAAGCGCAGCACTTGATAACCTCGGGAGTTATAGGTAAGGTGAAGCATTTTGTAAGATATATGGAGTAAAGCTTTTGATATTAATATAGGCTCGTAATATTGTTTTAAATGCATTTAAGATTTTTATCTTGTCTCGTGTTAGAATAATATAGTCTAATATAGAATAGATGTATGAATTTAACGGTCTCATAAAAATACCAGATTAAAACGGATGATTTTTAGTTGTGAACAATTTTGGTTTGTGTTTAAAAAAATTAATAAATATATATAAAATAAAAAATAATTTGACATATAAGTTACTATAAAATTTAAGTTATAAGTCAATATAAATCACCGTTTTTATACTTGAACCCACCGTTTTACTGACATTTTGGACTGAAAATCCATTTTAACAACTTCAGAGTATCCCAATTCAAATATTCTGCATCAGTGTTACACGCCAACCTATTAGGTATTGGACTGAGCATCATCAACTACCACCCAGCAAGTAAGCAAGCAAGCATTCAAAAGTCAATAAAATGGTAATGAAACCTTGGAAATCCTTTACCCAGTGAAGGAATCGGATGAACTACTTTCACCACTCAATAAAATGCTACCATCTCCATTCTCCCCTTCGTTCTCCTCTAACTTTTTTTTTGCTTTTTTTCATTTCACAGGCCCAGTGGTAGGTTTCCATGATTGTATTTCACATGAACATATTCGGCATCAAATATGAAAAGTTCGGTCACACTCCAAATTTCCAATACCCAATTCCAAAAAACTAAAGAAACAAAAAATGAACCCCTCCATAATCTCAAAAGGACACTGCAAACAAAAAAATGAAAGAGCTTGACAACGATTGGTTACTTTCAACGTGATTCATTGGAGATATGAAAGCCGACAGGCTACAAGATTTTATGGTGAATGAATTAAAACTATGAAAATAATACATGTAACATGCTTTCAAAATTCAATATATAATACAAGGCTGAAAATTTCCAGTACAACAAATTGCTCGTGGCCACTTCAGGGGTTTCCTGGTCATGTTGAAAGCAGGTCGAAGGTTTTCTTGAACCCTTTCGAAATCCATGCTTCCTACGTTTTTGGTACAGAAAGTGGAACATTGACAACTACCGCACCTACTCTAAATATTTAGTCATCACCTGTACCAGATTCCACAAACAGAGCATTAGAACAGGCCATAACCATATATGTCAAATAAACAGTCAAACATAATCCTAACTAAGTTTCACTTTCTTATTAGTCAAATAAATATAATTTTATCTTTTCAACAAAATCATTTCAAACTGATAAGTTTAGCAGAAATGTGGAACTGGCAAATCCCCTTTTGGTATAGCATGTTCTCACCAGAGAGATGATGACATGTTATAAATCTGGAAGGGACCGAGCCCCAACACCCAGAAGTTCATATCGTGTAACAAGATATATACTTATCTTGAGAAGAAGAGACAGGTAGGCAAATACATAAAAAAAAGTCAAAAAACAAATTAAGCAAGCTTGTTGTGCGAAGTTTATTAAGCACAAAGAAATAGAGGAAATTCATCTATACTCTTCCTCGTTATTAATTTTTGTGAAACTATGCAGTATACTCCAGGTAACTCACCACTTTTAGGGTCTACATGTACGAAAAAACTGGCAGCAACTATAAGATAGCACAGCATAAGCATCAAGCCTTTAAAATAATTGGAGGTTCCTTCCTGCAAGTAAAAACAAATTAAAATGGTTGTCAAACACATTGACAATAGCGGTAATAACATTCCATACAATGGAATGAAAAACTGATGCCTGACATGGATTCCAATGATATGTTTCTCTCTTTGTTGATGTCATCTTAAAATTCATACATTTATAAAAGATTATATTATTGAGGTTTAATTGAAATTTTAGTCCCCATATAATACAGGGTATTTTTCTTTTAGTTACTGTCATTAACTCTAACTGTGATGACATCCTCATGATTTCATCAAACAACAAGTTAGCAAAATTATCAACTCAACAATTATGACATCCTTAAAAGTGTCAAGTCAACATGATGTCATCCAGGACTACAATAAAAAAATGATATATTTAGAAACTAAATAAAAAAAAATCATAATTTTTTTTGTTTCAAAAGATGGATTTGTACTGGCTTGAAAGAATTATATGGAAGGATCGTTGACAACAAGTTGACCTCTCTATGGCCAGCAACTTGTTTCTTCACAAAATGTGAGAGGTTCAAGAATTTTGAGAATGGAGAGTGCCGTTTGCACGTATTTTAGATCTGTTTTTCTTTTTAGGAAGAGAAAGTAATTCAATTTTAAGACATTATTTCACACACAAAATTGCACAATTCAATTTAGACCTTAATTTTTTGTTCTAACTTTACTTGTTTACCAAGCTTTTAGGACCAGCTCATCGACTTATTTTGATACTTCTATTTCAAATAACTAAAAAATGACATTGGCAAAGACTAATAATTGCAAAAAAAAAAAATATTACATTTAGTTTACTATAGTGAATTTTTGTTAACAAAAATTATCACAATTGAAGAAAATGAAAAAAATGGTAAATTATGTTTAATGATACAAATTATTGATTTAATAATTTTTCAAACGAATTATTAAATCTCCATACTCTCTCTTCAGCCACTTTTTATTTTTTTCACTCTACAATAAATTAAAACATAGGATTTTAGGCTTGAGTAAAACACCTTTAAAGGAGATCTAGCTTCCGACCATTAATTGCTTATAAGTTGGGAAACATTAACAACCACTAGCGACACAAATTATAGGTAAGAAATCAATACCTGCATCATAAATGCAACTACCAACACGGTGATAAAAAGCGTGGCAGTCTCAAAGAGTTGAAAATTCAAATCCATTTCCTTTCCCATGCACCACCCAACAACCACACAGAAGGGGATCTGCAATTTTCAAGACAACAACAATCATTAACTTTGTGCAATGATATACTAATTTTAAAAAGATAATAAACTCTAGCCCATTTCTCTTAACAGGATAGTTTATTCACAAAAGGATACACTAAATGTATACTCCAAATAACCATTTAATAACAGTTCAAGGCCATACCACAAACATAGATATCTGTGTAGACGATCCAATGGCAACTCCAATAGTAATATCCTGAGGAGAGATTGAATCCGTTAACAGATCAACAATATTCAAAGAATGAAGAGCAGGCTTTGAAAGCCACTTACAAGCTTGTCCTTTACGGCAAACATGATGGCACTGGCATGTTCTGCAGCGTTGCCTACAATTGGAAGCAAGATGACAGAAATAAAAGCCACTGACATATTCAATGACTCAGATGCACCCTGTAAGAGACCAGAAACACAATAAGTTTATGAATCAACTTATAACAGTTTACAGACAATAAGAATATCAGCGTTTCTGTCTGTCAACAAGGACAGTAAAAACAGATATTTTGTACCAGTCCTTGATCCAGATAATTAGATTAGTACAAATTAAGGCTATAGGGGCAGTATTATATACCACCATTATTTAAAATCTTAATAGTGGATTGCAATATATCTCTTTTCACTTCTACCAAAATTTCAATGCAGAATCAAGGTTTTTATCCCTTACACCTGGCCTGATCCCATCACTGGTTCCACTGCATAATTCCAAAAATAAGTAACTCATTTTTTGTTAAATCTAATCAGTATTAAGCCATTGCTTTTACTCCCGTAACCTTTTAAGTTGTTATATTCTTAAATAGCATCATAGTACTTAATTATGTAAAAGTGTTGTTGAGATGGGCTTGCTCGTAACATGACCTAAATATTATTAGTATAAATAGGAGTTTTTTAATTTGATCTTTGGCTTTGACCAGGGTATTTCCATAAGAATTGTCTGGAAACAAATCCCGCGAGCACTGTCACAACTACTGAATAAGAAGGAGACCATCCCAACAATTACATGCTTTGGGGTTCAAACTTGTTGGCAATTAAGATTGTCATTTAATGATTTTGCAATTTTTCATTTGCTTGTAAGTTTGCTTAAAGTTTTCCTATGTTCAAAACAAGCTAGTTGTGGGTGTGGGCTCATGATGTCTCTTTTTAGCTTAGCTCATGTAATGTTGGCAAGATGCTGTCATTTTTAAAAAATCAATTAGTCCTAATTCTTTAAAGCCACCATTGGCAATGAAAAAAAATGTTGACGTCAAAAGAGAAGGAGTTGTTGAAAAGTTGAAAAAAAGTCAAAGTTTGTTGAGTATGGTACAAATGCTAGAAAGGAATAATTCCCTGTGTTTCAAATATATGAGTTGCATCATATTTGACCTTTCGGATGTGAGCTTATGTCCATTAAAATGAAAAACAAAAGTTTTCCAACAGAATGGAAGGAAAAAAGACATGCATTCTATTTTACATGAAGATGCAATTTTGGAAAAAAAAAAAAAAAATACCATGAGAACTCAAGCATCTTTGGCCAAAACAAATTTGAGGAGGAAGAAAAAAGAGACAAAGTCTTTGAAAATTTTAGGACTTATATTGAATATTTCTTTCAGGGATCAAGGAAGGTGCAACAATTATGGCCATCTCTTTGGCAAATACAGGACACAAATCCTTAAACGGGAAAATCTTTGTCGGGATTATCATATTTCTTCTTATCAAGTCAATTTCCAGAGTCAGGGTACAATGTTGAAAATGTTGTTGCAACTGTCATGGTTCATCTAATACCAAAAGCTACATTCTTCAACATAAAAAATAGATTAAGATGATTAGAAGTGTTTTGATCCAGGTGATACAAATTTTGTTAAGGGAACAAATGTAGATGATCATGTACTTGGAAGTGATCCAGCAAACAGATGAGAATGATGTAAAAGCTTGGATTATTGAAGAAAAATCTCAAGGAGTGCTGGCAATTAAAGATTTTCCAGTCGTCTTTTAATGTTTCAGTATTTTATTTTATTTTGCTTGTTAGTTTGGTTAAAGTTTGCTTCTGTTCAGAATAAAACTAGTTGTAGGTATGAGCTCGTGATGTCTACTTTGAGCTTAGCCATAATTTGTTGTTTGTTATGCCCAATTAGGAGTTTCAGCCTTTCTATCTGAGCTCTTCGCTGTAAAATTACAAAGTGTGTAAAATCAGAGTGCAAAGTTAATATATCAAGAGATCAATTCTACCTCTTTCAAGCTATGTTCTGTTTTTAACAAAACGTCAGTACTTCCTTAGGAAGAGAACTCACTTAGCAATGCACCTATCTCTTCTTCATTTAAATAAATAAATGTGCAAGATTAGTGTTCTATATAACTATTATTCTGAGTGCGTTTGTGTTACCGATGTTTGCATGTTCCATGATCAACCCAGAATCAAGACTAAATAAAATAACAAGTCTTTTGATTTCTTTAAGAGTTTCCTGTGATGTTATTGGGCTCAAATAAGACCCATATTCTCAGGGATATTCATCTGTATGATTTCTTTTGTTAATTGCCTGTAATACCCTTACTAATCTCCTTGTACCTCTTTATAGGGATAAAATCATCCAATTTTCTTTCTCACTTGTGTCTCCATTGGTCTTCTCACCTCAATCAATTTTCAATCATACTTTTCTTGATTAGTGCCACAGACACCAATATAATCTCATATTCAATCATTTTGTATCTTATCCTGTTCTGTGTCGTCGCGTATTCATCTTATTATACTCATCTCTTCTTTTTCTCTTGTTCATTTAAAGTCCAACAGTCTCACTACCATAAGGTAGTTGGAAGTATAAATACAATTTATTTTGAGCTGGGTAGGTACTTCGAAATCACAAACAATCATCAATATCTTCCAATTTAATCACCCAAGTTGTATCTCTAGGGTGATATCTTCTTCATTAATTTCTCCATCATTTTGCAACATTGATATAGTTAGAACCTAAGGTAGATCTCCGGTTTACCTAAGACATTTTCCTCATTTTTTTTCCTAAAAATTGCAATGCTTATATACACTATCATGTTGCTTAAGCAAAACCCTTTGGTTGCAATGTCTATATCCAATGATCATCTTTAGATTTAACCTCTTCTCTTGATTTCTCAGTCAAAACTATATCAAAAAATATAGAAAACCATGTATTTAGTGATAATCTTTCAAGTTCCCAAAAAGCATATTAAAACAAGGGCTCAAGGTTGAGACCTGATATAAACTTATCTTTACACGACAGTCCTAGTTTTGCCTCAACAAGTTTCCACACTAATAATTAACCCATAATTCATTTTCTTAAAAGCACAAAATGATTCATTAGCTTACTGAGTTAAATGATAACTCATTCTCATATTTCATTCCAAACTTCGAGAAGAATAACATCAAGATTAACACTTTACCATTATGTATCATCTAAAGTGTTGCAAGTGGCATCAATTGTCCTGTGGTAGATGCCATGTGAGTCAAATCACAATCAAATTGTGACATTTGGACTATTACACTCTTAAATAGAAAGAGTAGCACCCAGACTATAAGCTTTAGCTTTTGACCTAATGGTAAACGCTCGATCTACCATCCAAACAAACCTGCATCTCATACCTTCTCTCCATACGAGACTATCAAATGTAACATCTGGCCTCTTCAACCATATTCAACCTTCCAACCATCACCTGAATTCCTTAATTTTGTCTCCACGAGTTTCCACACTAATAATTACCCCATAATTCATTTTCTTAAAGCACAAAATGATTGATTAGCTTACTGAGTTAAATGATACCTCATTCTCATATTTCATTCCAAACTTTGAGAAGAATAACATCAAGATTAACAACTTTACCATTATCTATCATCTAAAGTGTTGTAGATGGCATCAATTGTCTTATTGGCCGATGCCAGATGGGCCAAATCACAATCAAATTGTAGTGTTTGGGCTATTACGTTCTTAAATAGATAGAGTTGCACCCACACTACAAGCTTTAGCTTTTGCCTGGTGGTAAGCCCTGGATCTACCATCCAAACAAATCTGCATCTCATACCTTCTCTTCATACGAGACTATCACATGTAACATCTAGCCTCTTCAACCATATTCAACCTTCCAACCCTCACCTGAATTCCTTAGCCTACCAGACCATGCCATTGTCAAGTTAGACCCTCCAACATGGCAACGGCCAGTCTGTCTCCTAGACCTTCCTAGACTCCTTGGCCCAACCAAACCTCAACCAGCCACCTCAAGATTGATCAAGACAGGCAAGCCAGACAGTTCTTTGAGACTTTGGCCCATCGATTACGAGTTGAGATCTTTATCACCTTTGGTTGATGGATACAATGCTCCTCTGGACAACATGTTGAAGATTGACAACATTATGATTCAACCCTTTATCAAGAGTCACATGTTTGTCATTCCTCCTACCCTGAAGACATCTAAGGACATCGAGTTTTAAGTTTACCCTGACATCATATGCCCTCATCTGCCTGCACTCAACTTTAGGAAACTTATGGAGATTGCAACTCCCTCTCCCATGAAGCCCAAATCTGCTCCCAAGGTTACTCCTAGGGACTGGAGTTATGTTTACAAAGAAAAGCATGGTTTGATAGGATATTGTATGAAGATGAAACCATTGCAGTGTGGTATGGAAATCAGGAAGGCACTCTCTAAGTGCTTCTTCGTCTTATGAATATAATAGTGAAGTCCCTCACATTCAGAGCGAAAGGACGTTTGATGACCAACTTTACTTTCTTAGGCCAGTAGAGCAATATAATAGTTTTGCTTTTGTGAATCTTTGTTTATGTTGTTTCGTTTTTCTGTCTTGCATTTACATTAGTTGAACCACTTTGTTTTATTGTGCTTACTTGATTATATCTATACACAAAACACATGAACATAATACATGTTGCTTCCTGTTGTTCTTGACGCTTTTGGTAACTTATAGCTTTTGTTATCATCAAAAAGGGGAAGATTGTTGAGACACTAATAAGACCCCACTAGATGATCTTATGTATATAAATAGTTCATCAGATTTTGACAATGACAAACACTATAAGGTATGATATATATACTAACAAAGTGGTTTTATGTGCAGATGGAAATTAAGTTAAATAGAAGTTCATATCGTCCTGAACCGATAAACGATCTACGGTTCTATTGCAGTTTCTATCCTAAGTCTTTAATTACAAATGTAATTAAGCCGTAACAATCCTTTTATTTCTAGATAAAAATACTTAAATGTCTTTTTACTAAAGATTAGTTCTGACGAACACAAACCTATGTTTTGAAATGAATTCAATTTCAACGACCATAAGATATATCCTTAAGGAAACTCTTTATTGTATGATTAATGAGATATATTCTTTAATTGTTATATATTGTGAATATTTTTTGAAATGTTTCTAAAGGCAGAGGCTGATGCATAGAGCGTTGAAATCAATCAGATTAGAAGTTTCCTTTTCGAGTGTCTAATGCAATAAAGATGAAGATCTATTTTTAAGAAGATGCTGAAACAAAGCTTGGGATCAACATTCATCTTTAAAAGCACATATCAATAGAATTATAATAAGTAGAAACTATATATATATATATATATATACTATCCTGCTACAACCATTTTAAGGGTGGCCACTTCATGCCGCTATTGAGTAGTAGTAGTTGCACGAGTGTAAGAACTTTAAACACTCCATTTTGTTCCTTAGATTCTATTAAATACTCGCATTCCACCACCAAGAATCATTATCTATTGGTCCAAAGTCTTTTGATTCACCAATATTGCTTTAGCAATTTTTCTAATTTTATTAGACATCTTTTTCAGATGAGATTACACCTTTATTATCTGTTACCTTCCTCCAATATGTTACTTAAAGGTCAAATGTTTATCACCCTTGAGCTGTCACCAAATGATTCTTGGATTAGTAACTTAGTTTTCTATTTATGGCTCTAAAAATGAACATCAAACATCAAGGCGTTATATAGCATGGTAAGAATCTTTTTTGTAATCATCTTGCAAATTCTTGTATTAGAGCACCTTGCCGAAAGAAATTAACAAATAAAATGAAAGCATAATTAAGAAAAAAATATAAAGGCTCAAACTCAGGATTCCAAGAGAATATACAATAATAGTAACTAATGATCAAGAAGTTCCAAAATGATATAGCTATACCTGTATGGCATCCACAAGGTATCCAGACAATATAGATACCCATGCTGTCAAAATAGCAAGCCAGGTTATTGCCTCCCATTGACTTAATTCAAGTTCTTCTTCCTCATCAGAATTTTCACCATTCTCTCCTTCCTACATTATAAAGTAAGAAGATTATGTGCAAATGCAATGTTGAATCATATAGAAAAATGCATTCAATAGGAAACAATTTACTGAAGTAAATTCTTTGATATTTTGAAATATATGTAATCATCTAATATTCTAATCAACATTAGAAAAAAAAAAATTAAACCCCCACCCGAGGGGTGAAAAACAGAAAAGACTGTAAATTTTACTGTAAATTACTACTATTACAGAAAATTTTACATTATATTTTACTGTAAATATTATCTTTTGATAGCATTAACTCTTTTTGAATGATTTTAAACATTAATAACACTTTTCCCATGTTAAGTATTTTATTAGTTAATTTCCTTTTCAAACCATTATTGCCTTGTCAAACTAATTTTTTGCAAAACCTTCATATCCTCGTCGTATACAAGGAAACTTACATAATGTGACTTAAACATATAAATATGTCTTGCATGTGGATTTTTCACACAATTTTTTTCAACACAGAATTTCAGAAAACTTTGCTAAGATTTTGGAGTAAAATTTGTTAAAAAAATCATAACATTTGTTTTTCTTATTCTCATACAAATTTTGTTTTGCATAAAATATTTAATACTTCTGACAATTTTCATAAGAAAATGATACAAAGAAGTTCTCTAATGTTTTTATCCAGTAGCAAACAAAGAAATAGAAGTCATAAAAAACAAAAATTGGAAAGTATTAATAATAATAATAAATTAAAAGATATTTTAATAACATAAAAAGAAATTGATAAGAAAATTGTTAATATTTGAATAGTATAATGAAATGCTTAAAATCACCCATAAGGTATGATATTATCATAACAGTTTCATTTAATTTCAACATTATAAAATTTATTATTTGACCCTTCCAATAATTTTAGACTTTATTATACAAGCTCTGCCACTGCATCGTGCAAGTTGCAAAGGAAGTTCGGTCACACCAATTAGATTTAACGAGTCTGCTTTGATGAAACAAAAATAATGGTTGTGGCTGTGTTTCCCATTTTCTTCGGGAGTCTACCAAAATTTGACTGAGGAGCTAAACTTCACACCATGGCAATGTAGTCATCTCTCCCAGTTCTTCATTTTTTAAAGTATTTTCCACACTTTTAGTAAAATGCTTAATTAAATAAAATATTTGGGTCTAGCAATTGAAACAAAACAATTTTCTTTCTTCACGTGTATATATCTTTCGTCCACTAAACTCAAACTCGTATGTATGTTGAAGGTTTTAAGACTTTAACCTGTATAATAAGGGTCTACCGGTAAATGTGTAATACTAGTTAACACAGGTAAATTACAATGACTGGATGATTAAGTAAACGACCATAGTTGTGACAATTAACAGGTGCCAAATACTTATTTATTTCCTTAAATAGTTGAAAACTCAAAATATCTAATCGCCACTACGCAGCGTATTCTCATAAGAAAGACAACGATAACAAAACATAGACGGGTTTCACCCCAACCACATCACATGGTGCATGTCATGATAATTATACATCATAAACATGAGAGAAAAAGCAAAAAAGTTTTCAAAAATGGGGCAAAAGAACTAACCTCGTTAACTGGACTATAAACATTTTGCTGACTTCTAAGTTGAAAGAAAAGGTAGCCTGCATATGCCACCAGCATTATGCAGCTGCTAAATCTTGATAGAGACAACACTGACTTCCCTTGATGAACTTCTGAGTGAGTAAAGTAAAGCACAGCAGGAAACAGGATTCCCATTACAGCCATTAAGAGTAACCCAGAATTGACAACGGCAGCCGCCTGTTGCAAAGGCAAACTAAAATGTGAAGTCCGTGACGGCAGGAGGAGACAAAACACGAAGAAAAAATTACGTGCACTAATTTTCACTAAGGTCATGAAACGTACCTTATCAAAAACCTGTACTTTTTTGTAGTGGGCAATGCCACCAGTAAAGAAAGCACAGCCAAGAACTAGAAGCATATTCGACAGGATAGAACCAAGTAAAGATTGCTGAACAACCCTTATCATATTGCTTTTCAATGCGTAAATTGATATAATCATTTCAGTTGCATTGCCAAATGTGGCATTAAGCAGACCCCCAACTGCGCATACCAAAAGAAGTCAGTTCAATTGACACGTATTCATTCCATCTACTTCGATACAAGGCCTATACAGAAAAGGGAATAAATACGACAAAGGATGGTGTTACGTTAACGGCACGCGTTACTCGTTCTCAACAAATACCATTTTATGTCATCAATGAATGGTAAAGCATGATGCGTTATTGAACATAGTGAAAAGATGATGTAAGTAGCTAGGTCCTGTTGTATTTATGACTAAAATGCAACCTTAGCTTATAGATAATATATACAACACTAGTTACTTTTATAGAAGTTTACCTGTTGGTCCCGTGAAGAAGGCAAGCTGCCTGGATCAAGGATTAGGAGAGCGTGTTAGAGATTAGATTAGATAGGAGAGAGAATAAATGGGATTAGATTAGATTAGCATAGATTTGAGTGGAGGCGTGAAACTTACTCGGTGGCATAACCGAGACGTTCGGCCAAAGGAGTAATACCCAATAAGGTGAAGAAGAAGACCCATCCATGGTGACCGGTAAGATAGTGAAGTAAAATGGCGAATGGACCAAAGGGAAGCAAGATGTTGATCTTGGCCTTAATCAAGACGAAATATATACTCCTGCTGATGCGTCTAATGTTGAAGGCGGAGGAGGTCCGGAAATCGACGACGTTGGTCTCGAAATTGAAGGGACGGACCTTGGAGGCGGAAGGGGAAGAGGCGAAGGGAGTGTGGTCATCGTCGTCGAGGTTGTCGAAGGGATCGCGGTCTATCTTCTCCTCCACCGGACCCATGAGCTAAGCAGAGGAGAGGAGAGCACAGATCCAGCAAGAGGAGCAGTGAGAAAGAGAAGAGAGAGTGGTGGAATGCTTGAATCTAGGGATGTGATGATGAGTGAAGAAGAAGGAGCAAAGGACCAAACTCAGAAATGGCAACGACGATGTGATACCACACCATTCAAATCATTTCCTGTTCGCGTTCGATGGCCGGCACCTACGCTGTGCCTGGCAAGTCAGCAGTCACACCTCCGAACCTTCTGCGAAATATCCTTTCTCTCTCTTCTCTCTCTCTCTCTCTCATCGATCTCAATGTCTTTCTTTCTCCTTCCGCCTCCACGTGTCCTCTCCTATTCATTATATCATTCATTCATTCCTTAATTACATATCAAAACCACGTTCTAATACACTTCTTAACTAATCAGATTTACTAAACCTATTTCTTTATGTCACCGCTTTAGATCCAAAATAAATCATATTTTATAAGCTCATCACTCTATATATTATACATAACTTTTTTATTTTTCTAAAGTTTCAAATTTAAATAATAATTTAATATTTTACTGTCTACTCTCGATAAAGTTAGTTCATTAAAATTTCTTATGGCATGGTGGAAGTTTAAACAGGATTTAATTTTCAAAAACTCAGTTTCGTAAAGATATAAGTTTATTGACTTTCCTTACAAGCTTTTTTTTTTTCTTCGTGGACCATCTTTGTTTAAGATATAATAAGACAGTAGGTAGGATAATTCTCTCGAGAATTTAAACTTTCTGATGTATAATGTTATGAAAAAATGGTCACCTATACTTAACTCTGTAAAAATATTAAATCAAATGAGACATGTTTCTTTAAAGTAAAGTCTGACATTTGAACCTTGTCGATAAAAGTCAATATTACCATATTGTGTTCTTGAGTGAGACCGCAAATTAGACAATAAAAGATAATATTCATAATTCTGTATTTTTTATCTAATTCTTTTAAGAACACTTTTTTATATTGGCTTTTATTTCGGAAAGTTATAGAATTTTAAAGAAACATATTCCGAAACTAATCATGGGAGCAGTGATAGATGGGCCAAATTTTTGGATGGAACTAAAATAAGTTAAATGATATACTCGAAATTGTTGAGATTGTCTTGTCATATATATAAGCTTATAGATAGACACGCGGCACGTGCTTGAAGATTCCCCAAAGTGATAATTTGATTCGTGGGTGTGAGTAATTTCAAGATTTTGAATTTTTCATATAATATGTTAATCATATTTATATTATAATAACTAGCAAAAACATGTGTATTTACATTTTTTATTATATTAAATATAATTTATTACTTTTATAAGCACTAAATTAAAAAATTTAAAAAAATTAAATTTAATATATATATATACATATATTTTTATTATCTAGAAAATATTTATTTATTTTAAAATAAAGAGAAATGGCTCAATTGTTTATTTTATTAAATAAATAAAATATATTTTTTATTTATTTTAGCATAAATAATCTACACACTGTTATCATTGAAATAAAAATATATTATTAAATTGTAAAAGGACTTTTATTAAAGGTGATTATACAAATAAATAACTTTTCTAAGTAAGTAAATATTTTTATTGTGTATAAGGTTCTTTTATATTGAATATTTATTTAAATTTAAAATTATTTATTTATTGAGTAAAATTGTAAAAAATTGTATATAAAAAGAATATTCTTTTTATATGTTGTTATACATTATCGATTGTAGTTATAAAATCCAGCGTCGTTATTGTAGGAACATGTGATATTTAGTTAGATTGAATTTTATTTTTATTCTTGTAACTACTGAAGAAAGAATATCCTTGTATCGATTGAAATTGCAACGGCAGCGCACAGCCGAAATAATTAACTGTTAAAGATTGTTGAAGTTTTATATGTTTTCTTTAATTAGATATTTTTCCTTTCTTCTGGATTTGGTTTTGTAGAAAAAAGAAATCGTTTTATCTAATGCATACTATTCCACTTTTTAAGAAACCTTCACCTCCAATGTTCAAAGCAAGATTATTCAACAGAGAGAAATCGTCATGGACTCTTGAAAGGAATGATAATGCTAGGAAGCCCACATGAATAAAACGAGTTACTTGATTGGTACTTTAGCATATATAAGTTCTCTCACGTAAAGGACTAATATTTTCGGTTGGAACACGAAGCTAACAACTACATTACTGTAAATCATATAAACAAAAAACATAAAACTTTACCTACCGTCACAGCAGTACCTAATTCAATCAATTATGATATAATAAAATATTTTTTATAATTAATGATATTTTTACTATAATTATTTATATAAAAAATATTTGATTATTGATTATTATAATTCTTATTTATTAAAAAGAACTCAATTCCAAAAATATATATAGATATTGACAAACCACAGAAAATACACACATAAAATTTCATATCTATGGTCTACAAGTAGATTTGAATTCGATGCTTAGTAGAAAAAAAAAGACATAGTTTGATCAAAGGTTTAGGGTTTAATTACATTCCACTTCAGGAAATTCTAGGTCAATTCCATAAAGAACAAAAAATAATAAAAAAAATATTTCTCACTTATGATCATGTGCGATAAGGCATACACTTGTACGACCTCAAATATATCAATAATTAAATTATGACCCTACAAGTATAATCATCTTATTTTAGAAAATAAAAATATAAAGCAAACAATAATATTATTTTGTATATTATAAATAAAGTTTAATTTACCATAAAATTATGAATAGGACGGTGACAAACATTATAGCCGTTACTTCTGATTTTTATTTTATTTTCCAATTTCTCACGAAAACTTCAACTCGCATATGCATTATTATGCTAAAATGTTGTGATTACATCACAAAATAGTTACAATGATTGATTGCCTTTGGTCCCGCTAGGTGCCAATGTAAGGCCCACGGATGGAAACCGGTGGGCCATATGAATATCTCCATTCTCCACAACATAAGCATCTATCAACCTCAACCCCGTTTTCCAGAGTACAAAATTTGCAAGACCAAACTTTGAACTTGGAAACATCTTTCTGCATCTCTGTTCCACAGGCTTCGCATACCAATGCTAATGGCTGCAATACACCAAACCATCAGAAGTAATTTGTATTCAATGCATGCAAGAGCAGTTTTCCAATCAAATACAGAATTGTCAAATAATAATATTCTTATTAATAAGACAAAAGACCTCAGCAGACACAGATTTTGGTCCCTTTGCAGTGAGTTAACATAACCAACAAACACTAGATCAATGTGTTTTTGGGACGGTTGGGGATGCTACAAAGCATGGAAACTCCTCTATAACGCTCACGCATTTTTTCAGATAATCTCAACTTAATATGCTTTTCAAAGTTGGTCTAAGTACAATTTCTCCTACAAGTGTACAGGTTTAAACATTATTGACCCGATTCTTATATTATAGAAATCAAGTGATGGCACATTATTATACAATCTAGCAATGTCATTATTATACAAGCATAACAAATCGTACCTTATTTAACAAAGTGCAAGTGTTGCACTGCCATCTTGCTCCCTCAAATGTTTCCTTGGCTGTTGCAGATTGAATACCTGAAGTTCGAATAGATCTTGCAGAGGGTCCACTAGAACTTGCATTGTCCCTTATATAAGGCTCACTCCCTTGAGACTTTGACCCACACCACATGTCATCGTGCAGTCTCCTTTCAGCAGCCATGGCAGCAGCTTGTATTGGACTCAGAGAAGACTTGATATTTTTATCACCACCTAAATACTGAGGTCCAGAAGGCAGCAAAGCTCTATGACGTGCTCTGCTTTCAGCAGCTGCCAATGTAGTCTGGCGAAGTGATGACACATGTGGTTGCTGGGAGGACCCACCCAGACGTCTCCCATAAAGGTCAAATCCTTTCCCAGTGCCACTAATCCCTTTGACCATCAGTTCCTCACATTCCTACAGTAGAATAGGGTTTGAACTAAAAATACCAATTGTCTATGACCAGTGCCAATAAGGATGTGCGTAGATATACAAAGATAGCAAGTCAACAGAAACAATATCCTAATTCATAAACTATAATCAGCACATCATGTGAAAATAAGGATTCCACCTTTTATTTAGACAGTGTATCTGACGAGTCTTCATTTTAAATTTCATCAATACATGAAATATTCAATTATTTACCAGGATAACTTTGAAGCATAAGTTTATGCTAGATTTTAGGACTCGGGGTAACAATAGTCTCACAGTTCCCAAATTCTTTTGCTGCATGTGTATGTAGCTGTGCCTCCACTGAGACACTAATTCTAGCATCTACTAAACCACACATGCATTACGAATATAGTGTACTACACAAGGTGAATGTATACCATTACAAAGCACATGTGAAACAGTAAAAGTTTAAGGAGGTAGAAGAATGCATTCACAGTTAAGTGTAGACAACACTAGCAAATATAAATTGATAGAGAGCAACACAACATTACCCTTCTGATTTCATCCAAAAGGTTATAAAACTGAGCATTATGGGGACCATGTTCATTATGGCAAAGCTCGTGCAACATGGTATCAAGAATCTGCTCATAAGGGAAGAAATCCCACTCGCAGTTAGGCCTCCGCAGTCTTATCTTTATTTCTGCACCTGGTCCTATATTTAGCCCTAAAAGCGATGGATTGGCAGGGCTGCACACTAAAGTTTTAGAAAACTAATACTAACACGAGTACATAGCATTAAAAAAATGAAATGAAGGGAAGCATATAATCAAGTACCAGAATTCAGAAAGAACATTGACTTTCCATTTTCTTTTTCGCATTATTGGTTGAACCTGCTTAGCTACCTTTTCAAGAATCTTCCTAGCTTCATCTTCTCCAATTCTTCTTAGCGGCTTGATTTCCCAGACTTTGTTAAGATCACTAAGATCCATGCTAGCATAAGAAAAAGGTTCCTAAGCTTGCCTCTGTAACAAATTTGAAGCATATTCTCGATTTACGTTATTCGAAAACACAAGAATTATCAGATTTTTGTTGGCAGACCTTGCTTGTTTTGAAAGGCACAATAAAAACCAAATCTCCCCTTTTTAATGGTATGTGTATGTATTTCAGCTCGCAGCAAATGAAGCAAAAGAAATGAAAATTAAACGGTAGGAACGAACAACATCTGGTACTGATAAAAAGGTTATGCATTCTAAGATGTATACTTAAACTAACTAATATTTGATTTAAAAAAATGTGTAAAGGAAAATCTAACTAGAGACATGGAAGCAGTTGACATGTCACATGCTAGAGAATGGTTAAAGACAAAAAAATTGCCCTCTTCATCTAATCAGCTTTCCCAGATGACTCGGGTATCAGTTTGTTTGCTCCAGAAAAAAAGAAATGAGAAATTGACTTAAAAACTAACTGAATCAGGCAGCACGGAAAAATTCACAATTGAATCCACTAACAAGATCATAATTGATAATTGAAAGCATTCCTATTTCATACAAATTAGAAAGTAGGTGTGAAAGAGAAGAATTCCCAAAATCTGACCTTAATAACGGGTTACTTCGTATTTGGCAACAATAAAAACGAAGAATATAAGCGTGGAGGTTGATTCATGGAAACTAAGGTCTAAATTCTTACACTCTTTTGGTCTTTATTCATCTTGCGCTATGCGGGATTGAGGGGCGTGGAAAGAACGAAAACGCAATATGATTCGTCAATGCTGATTCCAAGGAAAAATATCTTACCTTTTTTAAATTTATTTTATAAAATCCAATACATAATTGATTAAAATTTCAATTTTAAAAAATTAGAATCCCACCAACCCAAACTATACTCACTTTGGCTTTGGCTTTGTCACAGAGAGGTTATTCCGTTCCGATTTTAACAAGTTTGGCTAAAGGTCATCACCTCGTGGCTCTTCATAATTATCATTTCTCTGGAAACCTCATATTATCAAATATAAGAAAATACCTTGATTTTATATTCATTATTAATATACGCTGTAATTTTCCGAGATGTTTTGACCAAGTTGAAGGTTTGTTAAAGGTAATGTCACCTTCAAAAGATTCTTCTACTGGTCACTAGAACATGAAGATGTATTTATATTTAAAATATTAATAAGTGAATAAATATAAAATAAAATAGGTACTCTGTATAAAATGAAACTATAAGTTTTTGTGCTTATTCAAGTAATCACTGTATATGGAATCTTGAATCTAGTAACATAAGATAGTTATTTATGACTTAGATTCTATAGATGGTTGGTAAGTGGGATAATCCTAGATATCATATCCATCTTATCCGGTTCATACCAAATTTTTACAATTTTAAGTACAATAAAATTATTTTTTAATAATATTAAATTGGTTTCAGTTTTGTTTATATTTAATCCATCAAATTTAGGTATTTTTTGTTTATATTTAGATTCTAACTAATCATTAAACAACATACCTTACAATACTTCACACAAATCTAGGAAGTATACATCAAAATCCTAAACTTAAATCTCTTTCACATATGGTCTTGAGTTCGGAAACTTAACTTAAAACTCTTCACATACATGTTTGAGTCCAGAAGCTAGTAGACGAAATAAACAAATATATCTCAATTCATCATAGAACAAGTAATTATCGAGAACATTTTAGTAAAAAAAAAAGTTAAAATTACTTCAAAAAGCTCAAGACTCTCATAGGCAAGTCTATCGAATTTAGGGACTAGTTTACTATACATAATTGATATGTATTTAACTAAGATCATACACCTGCTAAAATAATATCAAAGTATTATGTCAAATACTTGAGAAAGGACAAATAAAATTAGTCTTAATTAATGTTTAATTAAATATCTTAAAAAATTCACTTAAAGAATTGCGACAATTCAAATAAATCCTAAATAATGTTTTGGCTCATTTATGTACATAAGGTGCTTCACTTGATAAAAGTACATTCGATACCAATATTTACTCCTTTGGATACTGAATTAAAAGAACCTATCGGAGAAATGACCACATATCGACAAAGAGACCGCAAGATTTACTATTTTTTCGATCCATATAAGAACAATAATAATATTAAATATATTTAAAGTCGATGAGGATTTAGCTTATATAAAAAATATGTTATCCATACATTACTAGCTGGCTAGCCAAAATGAAAAAAGAATATTATCATGGTTATTATTATATGAGTACGTGAATGTGAATACCATTCCACTTACCTGTGGCAAACACATCAGAGACCACTCCCGTTCTTCTCTTCTCTCTCTCATTCAGAGGTCAAAAGTTCAAACTCCAACATTCCAACACGTCAATGTGAAAGCTCGAATGCAACAGAGAGACCATTTATTTGTTTCTGACAACAATAAATGACCCTTGCTTTTGTCCTCCCACATTCAACCATTACTTCATTTCCCACTGCAGCGACGGTGCTTCACCAAGGTTAGGCCTTTATGCTTCTCTACCTCCAAACCAATGCATTCCACCATCTTCACCAGGTGGCTTCTTCTCTTCTCTTGCTTCCTTTATGCTGTCTCTGCACTCACCTCCGATGGGCTCACCCTGTTGTCACTCATGCGCCGTTGGACTTCCCTGCCACCTTCCATAAAGACCACCTGGCTTCCCTCTCACTCCACTCCATGTTCCTCTTGGGTAGGAGTTCAATGTGACCATGCCCACCATGTCCTCTACCTTAACCTCACAGGTTATCACATTTCTGGTCAATTGGGTCCTGAAATTGGAAATCTTTCTCGCCTACACTACTTAGACCTTACAGATAACAACCTTAATGGCCCAATACCTCACTCACTCAAAAACTTGCACAGCCTCCGGTTTCTCAGCCTTGCTCACAATCAGCTATCTGGTGAAATTCCACATTCCTTGACTCAAATCCCTAGACTGCATTTGGTTGATCTATCATTTAACATTTTAAACGGGTCCATCCCCACAAGTATTGGGAACATGTCTGAGCTCCTGCAGTTGTATCTTCAGAGTAACCAGCTGTCTGGGACAATTCCTTCATCCATTGGGAATTGCAGTAACTTACAAGAATTGTTTTTGGATAGGAATCAGTTGGAGGGTATCCTGCCTCAGACTCTAAATAATCTCAAGCATCTAGCTTATTTTGATGTCGCCAGCAATAGACTCACGGGTACAATTTCTTTGGATTCCAGTAGATGTAAAAATTTAGTAGTTTTGGATCTCTCATTCAATGACTTTAGTGGGGGCCTTCCCTCAAGCCTGGGGAACTGTAGTAGTTTATCGGAACTTGTTGCCGTGAACTGCAATTTGGTTGGGAATATTCCGCCCACCATTGGCCTACTGACCGAGCTTTCTATTCTATACCTTCCACAAAACCATTTATCTGGAAAAATACCTCCAGAAGTTGGCAACTGCAAGTCTCTGACAGAGTTACAACTGTATTCCAATCGACTTGAGGGACACATTCCAAGTGAATTGGGAAAACTAAGAAAACTGGTGGATTTGGAACTCTTTTCAAATCAATTGACTGGTGAAATTCCACTCAGCATCTGGAAGATTAAAGGTCTTCAGTATCTGCATCTGTATAATAACAGTCTTTCTGGAGAATTGCCATTGGAGATTGCAGAGCTCAGGCAGCTGAAAAACATCTCGTTGTTTAACAACCAGTTTTCTGGTGTCATACCTCAAAGCTTGGGAATTAACAGCAGCTTAGTTCTATTGGACTTCACAAGTAATAAATTCACTGGCAACATCCCACCAAATCTGTGTTTTGGAAAGAAGTTAAACATCCTGAATTTGGGCATCAATCAGCTTCAAGGTAGCATACCTCCTGATGTTGGGAGCTGTACAACCCTTACAAGATTAATCCTCAAACAGAATAATTTTACCGGGCCTCTTCCTCATTTTAAGAGCAGCCAAAATCTTGTTTATATGGATGTTGGCAACAACAAAATTCATGGAGCAATTCCATCAAGTTTGGGAAACTGCAGAGGTATAACTGACTTAATTTTGTCCATGAACAAATTTACAGGGCCCATACCCTCAGAGCTAGGGAACCTAGTGAATCTTCGGACTTTGAATCTCGCTCACAACAACCTAGAAGGTCCTTTGCCCTCTCAGCTATCAAAGTGCACCAAAATGGACAGCTTTGATGCCGGGTTCAATTTCCTAAATGGTTCATTGCCATCAAGTCTGCAGAGCTGGACAAGGCTAACCACATTAATTTTGAGCGAGAATCACTTTAGTGGGGGCCTCCCATCTTTTCTGTCGGAGTTTAAAATGATTTCTGAGCTACAACTTGGTGGCAATCTGTTTGGAGGCAAAATTCCCAAATCGATTGGAGCAATGCAGGAAATGATCTATGGTTTGAATCTAAGTTCAAATTTGTTGACAGGTGAAATTCCTGTAGAGATTAGGAACCTGAAAATGTTGCGAACACTGGATCTGTCTGAGAACAATTTGACAGGAAGCATAGAAGTTCTTGGTGATCTCATCTCCTTAGTGGAACTCAATATTTCATACAATTCTTTTCGTGGTCTTGTACCAAAGACGCTGATGAAGTTGCTTAATTCTCCCTCGTCATCATTCCAGGGCAATCCTGGCCTATGCATCAGATGTTCAGTGTCAGATGGCTTGGCTTGCCCCGAAAGAAGCTCTATAAAATCATGCGATGACAAATCTACTGAACAGAAAGGCTTGAGTAAAGTTCAAATTGTGATGATAGCTCTTGGATGCGCCATATTTGTTATTTTGTTGTTGCCGGGACTAGTTTGTATTGTTGTTTATAGCAGAACAGTCAAGCAGGAAAACTTTATCTCTTCTGAACAGGGTTCTTCATCCCTTCTTAACAAAGTCATGGAGGCTACAGAGAACCTAAATGATCGGTATATTATTGGTAGAGGAGCCCATGGAATTGTTTACAAAGCTCTGATAGGTCCAGACAAAGCTTTTGCTGTGAAAAAGATAGGATTTGCTGCGAGCAAAGGTAAGAACTTGAGCATGGTCAGAGAAATTAATACCCTCGGGAAAATTAGGCATAGAAATCTGGTGAAATTGGAAGACTTTTGGTTGAGAAAAGAGTGTGGTCTAATTTTGTACAGCTACATGGCAAATGGAAGTCTCCATGACGTTTTGCATGAAAGGACACCAGCACCAACGTTAGAGTGGAATGTCCGGTATAAGATAGCAGTTGGAATTGCTCATGGATTGGCTTATCTCCACTATGACTGTGACCCTCCCATAGTGCACCGAGACATCAAGCCCAGCAATATACTTCTAGACTCTGATATGGAGCCTCACATTGCTGACTTTGGAATTGCCAAACTTCTGGAACACTCTTCTCCTGCTTCAAATACTTCCGTTTTTGTGCCGGGTACAATTGGTTATATTGCTCCAGGTAAATTATTATTGATTGGATATTTGTTTCCTTTACAAATCAGATTTAACAAATGTTGTTATGGATTAAGTAACAAGTTTACATTGGCTTGTTTGTGACATGGACAGAGAATGCTTATACAACAACAAATAGTAGGGAGTCTGATGTGTACAGTTACGGGGTTGTTCTGCTTGAGCTGATAACCAGAAAGAAGGCAGCCGCAGATCCTTCGTACTTGGAGGGTGGTGTTGTGGTGGATTGGGTTAGGTCTGTGTGGAATGAAACAGGAGAAATTCGTCAAATTGTTGATTCTTTCCTTTCAGCGGAATGTGTAGATACCCATATAATGGAAAACGTTACCAAAGTGCTTATGGTTGCTTTGAGATGTACTGAGAAGGATCCACACAAGAGACCCAAAATGAGAGATGTTATTAATCAGTTATCAGATGCTAATCCACGGACAACAACCACAAAGGCCTAGTTATCGTATCATGCTATAGGTTTTGCAGCATGCATTTTGCTCCTTGTCTCACCACCAATCCAATGCAAAATTAGCTAATATTTAATAGTAACAACAATAGTAGCAGTGTTGTACTTGTTTTAATTATATTTGAATCTTTGCTGCTAAATAGGTTATGATGTTTGTACCTTAAATTTGGTTCATTTGGGTTGTTGAATGAATCAAAGTAATGTACTTTACGCCATCCACGAGATCCGAGAGCCTTGCACAAAGTATTAGCAGCAATAATAATAGTAATTAATACAATTACTGCTATGCTAATCATCATTTGATCTGACTGCTTACCCTCCTCCACCCTCCATTATCTTCTTCACTGATAATCATTAGACAAAATTTAGACTTCTTTTGATACTACCATCTGTTAATTAAAATTATAATGTTATTTCAATAATTTTGATTGCTATTTTTATTACGAAAATTATAAAAATAAAACTTGTTTTTAGTAAAAAGCAACACTAAAAATACCAAAAAATAAATAAATAGACAGATCTAGATTTTGATCTTTTAAATTAATGTATTATCACATTCCAGCCGCGGTTCAGGGCATAGTCAAATCCTTCCCTCTGTCTGTAGGTTAACATGATTACTTTATTTTCCTTTTCTATTTTTTGTTTTTAATAATAAATAAATGTATTTATCATATTATATGATTTTTTTTAATTTACAAAAAATCATGTGAGAATTTTTATTATTATTAAATAATAATAAAATTACGCATTTTAATTTGTAAAAAAGTTATTTTTTTATTATTAAATAATATTAAAATTACGCATATTATATTTTTTTTTATTATAATTATATCCTGTTCTCTAAAATTTTAAGAGGTATGTATCTTATTTTTATGTAGTCTTTTACTTATAGACAATATGACAAATTACCTCTTTCTTCCCATGTTTATTATATGTTTATTTGTTTCTTTTCTTCACACTGTGATTGTGTATATTGAAAATATTGAATAAGTTTTCTTTGTCAATATCCAAATTTAATTTCAGAAACAGATATACAATTGAATACAAAACATGCTCTATAATTTTTACCATTTTAGAAAAATCGAGTCCACTGTGTCCATTACGAGGCAATACCTAAATCTTTTAAAAAGAAAGAAATATTATTAATTAAAAGAATCAAAATCCTGGTGGAAGTAATTGCCTACACAACATTTTAACACAAATCTGTCACAATAAACAGCAATTAAGCATTATATTAGGACATGTCATCTAACCCCATCTCTTCACTGTTATTTCACCTTCACTCCAAATCATTACATTTATGAGGTTATAAGTATATACTTATTTTTGTATTGATACTCAATGATAAAATTATATGTTCAATTATAATGTCACATCTAGATTGAAAATTGAACTTCACACTTTAATTAAGGGATGCAGTGTACTTTTCTCAACAATTTTTATCATTTGATATCACATTTTATTCCTCTGCCCATTCAAAAAGTCTGTTTTTTCATTTTTTTATATATATAAAGAACCCAAGTTGTGATGATAAAAGGCAAATTGATTCTTTTCTTCCATAATGTATATCTATATTTGTAAAAGAAAAAGGCAACATGGTCTAAATCACTAATCAATTGAATGATTATGTGTTTGTTTCACTACTGTGTTGTTTGTAGGTTGCACTCATTCTCAATAACTCACTGCACATTGTTTACACCAAAAACAGTGCTCTTTATGATTTGCAGCAAACTCACTTTCTTACCTACCAATATGAAAATAACAAATACCAAATGCCTCTTCAGTAATCTGTGTACTAATGCTAACATCACATTTCAAAAAGGTTAAGACTTTAGAATGAACAAGTTGAGATGTCTTTGTAGATAGCTCAGAGTTTGAACTGAACAAGTTGTAATGTCCAATATCTTTGTACTAAGACATCTGACCACACCACATACACAGATAAA
>Ga0099825_1000139_pt1 | contig 56569 bp, 27 predicted proteins | sample SiratroredBW_FD_76838 | JGI IMG/M metagenome (GOLD analysis project Ga0099825, IMG submission 76838) | Root nodule microbial communities of legume samples collected from California, USA - Siratro red BW | ecosystem: Host-associated > Plants > Roots > Nodule | place: USA: California | collected...
AAATATATAATGTAAAATAAAAATTTTTTTTATAATCATTGTAGTAATTATTTAATGAAAAGATTTTTTTTTTTTTTTTTTTGCATGGAACACTATGGTGAAAATAATCCTTTTTTTGTTTTCATTAAGATTGGTTCTTAAAATATGTGGAATGGTGAATATTAGTACCGAAGGCTGCTGATAGTAGATAAATAATCGTTTGGACTCCATATCTGCTTCAAACTTTTCAAACTTCTAAATCTCAGCCTGTATCTGTCAGTTGTAAGTATTATCTTTTATAACACGTTCTAACGGATATTTCAGGCTGCTGTACTGGCTTTGGACGAGTCAGTTTTAGATGTTGATCAAGTGGAAAATCTTATCAAGTTTTGTCCTACCAAAGAGGAGATGGATCTTCTAAAGGTGAAGTTTAATAAATTTATCCATACTTTACATCTTGTTTTAACAATTAAGGGTTTGATTAGGGTGGTTCTTAGTTGTAAATTTCAGAAGATTCTAAAAACTACAACCATTTTTAGTTGTAAAAATTAGTTTTTAGTTTAGGGTGATTTTGTAGTTTTGAAAATTAGTATTTATTTTTTTTCTAATTTCTGGTTTCAAAATAAATTAGATTAAAAATTCCTGATTTTGTTAAAATTAGTTTAAAGGTATGTTTGTATGGGGGTAGCGTCGATGGTGCTCGCAGTGGTAGTAAAAATAAACATGGTGGTGGTGGGAGTAGTAGCGTTATTGGTGATGGTTGTTGTATTAGTAACAACATTCATGATGGTGGTGCATGTAGAGGTAGTAGTGGTGTCTGTGATGGTAAAAGTGGTGACAACGATGTTAGTAGTAATGACATTGGTAGCATGGTGGCGTTGGCAGTGTAGGCAGTAGTGGTGGTAGTAGTAGAGACAATGGTGATAGTAATGATGGTGATGATAAAGGTAGTGCCGGTGGCTGTGACTATGAGGATGGGAAGGACCATAGTCAAAGAAAGTGAGATGTGGTTTTCTAAAACTGAAAAATAAATTCATAAATATATTTTTTGGTTTTTGAAAAGGAATTTGAGTGTTTCGAATTGAGTTAAATGGCATTTCAAATCCATTTTTGTAAAACATGTTTTGTTTTGAAATTGCATTTTTAAACCAAAAGCTGAAAACCTGCAACCCTGCCCAATGTGCCCTAAGGTTTCTATTTTGTGTCATCTTCTATTACTTTGTTCCTTTGGCTCTGATTTATTTGATTTCTAATTTTAATTCCTTTTGTTTATGGTTGTTTAGGGATACACCGGTGACAAGGAAGTTTTGGGGAAGTGTGAACAGGTGTGCAATGATTTATTTCAGTCATAACTATATGTATGTTGGTTATGAACCGGGAGTGTGGGTAACAGAATTATGTGGGCTGCCTTTTAGGTATTTGACTCATGCCTTGGTGTCATCAGGTTTACATGAAGGATGAGTGAGCTATTTTGAAAGTAAAATTTCCTTTAGAATATTGGTGATGGGATAAAATTCTCACAATTTAAGTTGAGGGAAAAATTAAACGTATAATAATGAATAAAACTATCAAGTATTAGCCAGTTTGTTTGGCCATCGTTGTCTGCAACAAAATCTGAGAGGGAGGTGGGAGGAATGATTGGATAGAATAATTGATGAGTATTCTATTAAAATTTAGTAATTGCAGGACTCTTGGTATAAATAGTTAACTCTTGAGATTAAAGCACTACAAAACAATTAAATTTCTGGTAAGAGATTTGGAGGTCGATGTCTATTTCTTTACCAGTTCTCTTTCAATTCTTGAATGTTTTGAATTATTTTTTTGGGGTTAAAGATGAACTTTTCAAAAAGTGCTTTAACATAGATTTTTAGATTTTAATCATTTCTTTTTCTTTTTGTTGTGTTGTCAAATCCTCTTACAGTCCTTCACCTATTTTTTGTTGTGTTGTCAAGAGCACCATGAGCAACACCATCAATATTGAAACTTCATCCAGTGACGAGGAGGAGATAACCAAAAAACAGGAATGATCGAAGGAACATTACCCTACTTAATAGAGATACCAAGATTCTTGAGAATATTGAGCTCTTTAATGTTAAACCTCATAGAAGAAGAGCACAGATCACCAAACTAGTTCATGTTAGGAAAAAAGAAATACAATTCTTCAATGTTAGATGTAGGTTATCAAGAGTATGTTCAATTGAAAGTGGCCTTGCACACTAAAGGTCTTATTTGCACTTGTGCTCATAATTCTCCAGTCTACATTTTTGGGATAGGTAATGATCTAAGTCATTGGATAATTGATTCAGGTTCCTTTGACCATGTTGCCAATAATTGTTCTTTATCTCCTCTATGTCTTCTCTGAAATTTCCTCATTGCATTACTCTTGCATATGGATATAAAGATAGAGCCAAAGGTGTCAATCATGTCTCATTCACTCCTAAAATTTAAATCCTGTTTTGTTCATTGTTAGTTATCCTTTTCACTAAATTTGGGTTTTAGCTCATGGGGTGAGAGTTGGCCTGTGTATAGACTATTTAGGCACTTTCTAGTCAATGTCTGACATGAGTTTTTTCCAATACACTTCCTCATGGACAACACTGTTAGCCTTGTTGTGTGGATAATATGATAGATGGCAAAATAACAGATTTAGGATGGACTCTTTGTATCAGTTTAGAATTGGGTTTTTTCCTAGTCAACATGGTACTTGGGTTTTTTTCTCGTTCCTTTAGTTTGATCTCCCTTTTTGTCAACTTGCTCTCTAAATTGCATAGTAACCTTTGATGTTGATTCTTTTACTGTGCAAGAAATTGGTCTAGGATGACTAATTGCTGTAGGGCATGAATCATGTGGTTTTTATTACCTTTAATCAAATACTTCTATAACTTGGATTACAACTCTCCAAACCTTCTTTATGAACTATTAGGTCACCCAAGTTCGTCAAGATTGAAGCAAATGGTTTCGAATCTTGTAAAGATAACTTTGAATTGAGTCATGTCAGTTCCTAAGCAAAGTTTAAAGATGTGTTGTTTTTCCTTTATTAATTATCCATTTAGATGTATGGGGAACAGGTTGTGTCTTTTTTTGGTTTTTGATATTTGGATGTACAGGAAACAAGTTGTTTCAATTAACTTTACATAGTGTAACAGTTGAACAACCACTCTAAGTTTGTTCCAACTATTGTTACATGAAACAAGTTGTTTCAATTAACTTTACATAGTGTAACAGTTGAACAACAACTCTAAGTTTGTTCCAACTATTGTTACATGCTCCTATATATAACTTCGGTAACTAACTTTTGTGAAACATTCCTAAACATGTCGAGAAGGGACTTGAACAGTGTTTTCCACTATTGATTCAAAATATCCCTATGGCAGCTGCTCTAGATGTCATTAGTATTAATAGAAACTTAGAGACTAAACACTCTATTGAGACTATCCACCACAGATACTAGAATACTCATATCTTACACTGGACGGTCTGATGAAGTTAGACGGCCTAGAAATCTTGACAAAATTTTACTAAACCAATTTTCAGATTTTGCCATTAACAATAAAATTCTTTATTAGATTTTATTTCCTAAAGATCCCATGTTTCATGTTAATCCTTAGGTTTTCGGATGTACTTGTCTTGTTTATAATTTATTTCCAGGTTCAGACAAGTTTTCTCTTTGTGCTATCAAATGTGTGTTTCTTAGGTAATTCTATGCTACAAAAAGCATATTGTTGTTATTCTCCAACAAATAACTGCTAGTTCTTGTCAACTGATTCACTTGTTTGAGTTTGATGTTATCCTTGAAGTGTTACCAATCCCATACTTATGGTGTTCTTTTTCTTCTATAAAGGAACTAACTAACACTACTATTGAATCTAATGAAGATTCTTCTTGGTCTGAACCTCCTTTAATCACCTATCAATGGAGAGAACGAGATACAATATTGAGGGAACAAGCTACAATACCAATTATAGAGGAAGTTGAATCTCCAGATGATTCATATCTTACTTGTTTAGACGCCTCTACTACAAACGTTCTTGAAGCATATTCTGACTAGCCTATGTTTTTATAAAAGGCATAAAGTCCACTTGCAATCCACGTGCTATTATAATTTCCCAGATATTATCGTTCATCTCCTTATTTTTCTTTTGTATTGTTAGAAATATATGAAATATTTGTATAGTTTATAAGGTACTTGATCACCTTGGATGACAATGCTTCATTATAGGTGAAATACAAATATTAGGGTATAGTGGTACCTAGGATTTAGTTCCACTTCTTTTTGTTAAGAAACCATTTGGATGTTGATGGGTCTGTGCTATTGAAATTGACTCAAATGGAGAAATTGATTTTCTCAAAGCTTGTTTTATGGCCAAATATTACACTTGGATTTATGGACTTGATTAAGTGGATACCTTTTCTTTAGTGGCAAAAATTACTTTTGTTAAGTTTTTCTCACCATTAAGGGTGGCAAAGTGAATTGAGTTCGGATTCTGAGCCGACTTTTCTTTTTAAATGAAAATTATGAAGTGTTTAAGTTTTGAGTTCTTGTCATGTAATTTTTTTAACTTGTTAATGTTCTTAAAAAATAAAAAAATATGTGTTTGTTATTGTTGCTACTTTATTTAATAAGCTCAACTCAATTCCTTTAATGCTGATAGGAAAAATATTCAAATCAAATGTAGACTAAGTTATTAACATATTTTAGGTCCTTAAACTAAATTTGACAATTTAGATTAATTTTATGAAATGAGAAATTTGGACTTTTCCCCTTTAATATCTTTCGTATTTTTGGCTGGTTGCTCTATCAACCACACCTAAGCAGGGTAGGCCAATTCTTCTAGTAGTGATGGGACTGGTCAAACGGGTCGGGCTTGCCCTTTTGGCCACCCCTACTTGCTATGATTTCCATGCATCATTGGCCTTTATAACAAGACTTGAGTTTTTACGCCTATTTGTATTTTGACATGATCTTTAGTTGATATGAGACTTGAGTTTTTCGCATTACACCCCTTAATGTCCGACATTATAGGGCTTGGTACATTGATAACGTGTTGAGCGACCCTTTCAGGGGATCTAAGATAGACTTTGATACCATCTTACAGATTAATTTTGTACCAACTCAATCGTACAATATTGACTATAAGGTGAGGATTGCCTTCACTTATACTTTGTACTTTGACATTGTCTTTAGTTGATGTGAGACTTGAGTTTTTCCTAATAGATATAAAAAAATGTCTTTCTACATAAAGAACTTGAAGAAGTTTACACAAAGCAACCTCCCATATTTGTTACTCAGAGGAGTTCGGATTGTTGAGCAAACTACAAAGATCTTTCTATGGGTTTAAACAATCAAGTTTTATTGTGCAAAATGAAGTGAAGCAGATCAGTTATTCTTCTATTTTCATACTTATTCAAATAGAAGTGTTTATTTGGTGTTAAGAGCTGATCATTGTTCTGAAATTGGTTCCCATTTGTTCTTGCATTTCTTTGTAGTCAGTAATATGTGTTCTGTTTTATTTTGGTAGAGATTGGGTTCCCCGGAGATCATTGACAAGTTATTGTGGGTTAAGTTTAGAGTATTTGGCTCTAGGGTTTTCCAGTTTTTTGGTTTTAATGAAATGCTAGAATCTTTAGTGGTTGGCAGTTGTTTGTTATGAACCTTTGCATAGTATCGGGTCATGGGAGACTCTTTCTTGCAACCTTTTTGTTAAAGGGGAACACAAACTTGTCCTTCACAAAGCTTGTCCTAAACTAACCCTAGTTTCTTCTGAAAATTATTTCTTGTTGATAATATTACACTCAAGTCTGCCCTTTGAAAAGGTTACAAAGATATCTTTAATTAATAGGATTATGTCAAATCTAACAATTATCCTAATTGATAAAATAGAAAATAAAGATATCCCTAATTCCTTTATCATATTTAATAGTTGTTCTAATTAATAAAATAAAAGATAAAAGATCCCTAATCAATAAATTGCAAGTAACAATTATCCTACTAAAAAATATTATTGTGAAGGACATGAACTCAGATTCTGATACAAAAATCTCATCATGATTTCGGAAGATAAAGAAATAAAATAAATGGAATTAAATCAATATTTAAATAAAGAGACATGATAATCATAATCAATGGTCCACGCACAAAAAAAGAAGAAAATGTCGGTAAGCAATTTGGTTTATTAAAAAGTCTGTATATAAATTCAAAATTCATTTATATAATGATTGACAGTTGGTTGATGCTGCTTGTTTCTTGTGGAAGAAAAAGTGATTTTTGGGAAGTAAATAAATTCTTTTGGATTTTTTTCCATTGAAGTTCCTATTATATATTATGTATATAATATATTTTGTGATGTTTCAGTTTTTTTTGGAGTTGATGAAGGTGCCAAGGGTGGAATCAAAATTAAGAGTATTTTCATTCAAGATTCAGTTTGGCGCTCAGGTCTGATGATGTCTGTAATATTTTTTTGACTTCTGAATGTTCAGTGAATTTGGCCTTTTCCTCCCGATGTCATACTTTTCTCGTTATGCAGCTTACGGAATTTAAGAAGAGTTTAAACATTGTTAACTCTGCCTGTGAAGAGGTACTTTACATTTCCTACCGATGAATCCTATTTTGCTTGGATTTCTTTGACCATGTGGACTTTCTTCTTGGTAACAGGTCCGAAATTCTGCTAAACTGAAGGAGATTATGAAGAAAATTCTTTATTTGGGTAATACATTGAATCAAGGAACAGCAAGGGGTAAGTCTGTAAGTTTTTTATACTTGTGGCAATTTTATTCTCATTATTTGTTGCTGGATGTACTATACAGATGGTGTCAAAATCTATTTGTTAGCAGTCAAAGTTTTATACGATTCTGTTATATGTTACCTAGTGTAGAATGTCCAGTTTATGGATAAGCCTTAATATAAAATGATTTCATTTTTTTGCAGGATCTGCAGTTGGATTCAAGTTAGATAGCCTTTTAAAGCTCACCGACACTCGTGCTTCTAACAGTAAAATGACACTAATGCATTATCTCTGCAAGGTATAAGTGTCAATTGCCACAAATGAAGATTTTATTTTGTTGCTAACCTTTTCTTCCTCCCCTATTTGGCTGTAGGTCCTAGCGGATAAGTCACCCAAACTCCTTGATTTCCACCTAGACCTTGTTAGCCTGGAAATTTCCACTAAGGTGATGTTTATTTTTTGGTTCTTCATGAACAAGAAAGGTCTTGCATTACTTTCCTGATTTGTTGATTCAATTTCAGTTTTACCCATTATTTGTAAAAGTGAGCACTTTTCTTCTAGTTTTTATAGCTAAGACCAAGAGACTTGGTTTTAGATGCTGCTGAGTTGGGAAGTGACTAAAAGAAACAATTTACCTCCTTGAATCACCATTGGAGACAAAAGCTCATTTCTTTTGACATAGTCTAAGGTCCTTTTCAATCCTAGCTAAAACTGTCACGTGGGACTTTACACAAAAACTGTGTTAAATAAAGTCGGGACTTAGTATAATGTAATTTATCGTGAAAGTGAAAATGTACTTAGGGTAGGCTGACAAAAAGGGTTCAACCCATTAGGTTAACTTGTTTAACCTGTTAAATAAATTGGGTTAGAATTTTCAGCCCAATTTTGGAATGGGTCCTACCAAACCCATTTTCTAAGTGGGCTGGGTTGGGTTGTGTCAACTATTTCTTCTTTTAATATTGTATTTATCCAAGATTTACAATTGTGAATTTGTTGGTCTTTCTGAACTAAAATATAAACATTTCCAGTATTCACTTTTTAGGGTTATTAGTAATGAATGGTATATGCATTTGATGTTTCAAAAAATAGTTGTTTTAATGGACTGATTAATGGTTATTAAGATATATATTTGGATGGGTTGTGTCATCCTTTTATAACGCTGTTTTTCTTTATGTTTGTTTCTTAAATATGGTGAATCAACCCAAACAACCTAAGTTTAGGTTGAGATTTTGAATCCATTTTCAAAATGTGTTTACTAGAAAGTGGATTTTAAGTCTAACTTAATCCTACAAAATTAGTTTGTAAGATGAGATTTGCATAAATTTATATACAAAATTTGGTTATATCTCTAGTCAATGTGGGATCTTCAACATGCCTCACGCTGGGAACTGCTAGCATTGGACAAAAGGGGCCAATGGCTTTGATACCATGTTATGAAAGTGGGTTATAAGCCTAACTCAACCCCAACTCAATTGAACCCTTTTTTGGTGGGTTAGGCCATTTTACCATCCCTAATTGAGGATCGCATGTAGTATGTGTCCATTTAGTACCACAATGCAAGTTACCATTTAGAACTAAAATGCAAGTAATGTTCCTCAACTTTGACAAAATTTTCATTTGGTTCCAAGTTTTGAATGAATATACTGAAAATTTATCAACACAATATTCCCTTTTGACCATTCACTGTGTGGATCAATTGGATTGATCTTTTTTAGTTTAATTAATGATTTTGAGTTTTGAGTACTCTGAGGGACGACTTTATTGTCCATAGTGATCCTATTTAGCTTGAGTAGGATTGCCTCCCGTGCAAGCTTATTTTGGTCTCTTTGTGTGTGTGTGTAAAAGAAACCATTGAGCATGTGATTCAACTGTTAGGAATCTAAGTGAGTTTGAGTATCACATTAATTAGAATTTAGAAAGTTGAAGAATATATGAAGAAGAATATCCACAAACCCATTGTCTTAAGATTTTGAGTAAGAGGTGATGTCATAATCTCTTATATGGATTCGTCACGGTTTATTGATAACAAATTTATCCCATGAATCCCTTCTCGAAAGACCCTCCAGTAATATTGGAGTCGATGGTTCGTCTTAATATCCAAATCAGATAATGAGTGAAGAATTGTAAGTTTGTGGATTCCTTATATTGAAAGTCTTTCTGATAGGTGTTCAAGCTAGTACGTTCTATTAAAATAAACAACACAAGTAAAGGTCTCAATCAAGGGGGAGTGTGCAAACGTGAAAGGGACTCAATTCAGGGGGAAATTGTCAGGAATCCAAATGCGAGTCATATTGAGTAAAAATGAGAAAGTTAAACAATAAATAAGAAAGAAGATCCGCAAATTCATTGTCTTAAGGTTTTGGTATGAAGTGATGTCATAATCTCTTATATAGGTTGCTCACATCTCATTGATACCGAATCTCTCCAATGTATCCCCCTTGAAAGACCCAACATCAACTAGTGTATGATTGGTCCACCCAGACTATTCGGCTTGAACAAGATTGTCTCTAGTGTATGTGACCTTCTATGCCGCTAGGCATGGCTTTGTGACATTTGTTGTCATTGAGCTTGACACTGCAACGTTCATTGTACAATCTTGCAACCTGCCACTGGGCCAACCCTAGCTAATACCAATTGACTATGATGCAGGGATAGCATACACGTATCGGTTATGATGTGTATCAGATACAGCGATACAGTTATTCTAAAAATAACAGGATACAATGCATGCAAGATTCATATTTAAAAATGTATAAAAGTTTATAAAACATAATAAATATATAACTGCAATTGTGCAAATCTAAATTAAAACCACATTAGACATTGCCGAAATAAAAAAATATAAGGTGTTATCATAAATTACTTTCTATTATTTACATACATATAGGAGTACCACTATTAATCTTATAACTTTTGAAAATTGTTTGTCAAGAACAATTTCCCTCTTTGGTTTAAGAAGAGATATGTTTCTAGATTACACATTTATATGTTTCTTGTAGTTTTATGGATATAAATGCTTTAAAAGCTTGGACACTTCACCAACACATACCACTGATGTATGAAAAAGTATCGCTAACTAGATATGTGAAACAGATAAAAGTATTGTTGCTTCATAGGTTTTGATTCTTCATATCATTATGTATCGGTGCAGTATCATAGAGTATCAGTATCAGATACATATCGATCACAGATACATGAGGCAAATTGAAGCATAGATATTTCATAAGCTGTCGAAAGGTTGGGTCAAAACTAGGGTTTTAGTGTTTATTTTTTACATCTCGTCTGTTTTGAATTGTTGGGCCCCATTTTGAGTCCAACAAATTTTTTTCTTTGTTTTATATGTAAAAATAACATAATATAATAAAGTGAATAGTAATAATAATGATATAATGAAACTAAAGAATAATAATAAAAAAATTTATTGTAAAGTATAAAAATGATTTTAACACTAATATATAATATAATAAACTAATGATAATTATTAGCCTAATAAAGCAGAATATGTGATATAATGATTACATAGTTAGAGTGATGAAAACTAAATAAAACGTAATATATAATATAAATTAAATAATAATAGTATTAAAAAAGTTTCTAAACAACATAATAAGAAATATATATAACAAGTAATAAAGAATAACATTTTAATGCAAAATAAATATATTGTTTATAATATAAACTGTGTATGTATGCAAAAATCCAAAAACTGTGTGTGTATGTATGTGCACGGTGCGTGCGTGTGTATATATATACATATACATATATATATATATACACATATATATACATATACACATATATATACATATATATATATATGTGTGTGTATCTATATATATATAAGGCATACCAAAAGTAAAAAGAAAGCAGAATAATGGTCATTCCGCACCACTATTTGCTATTGTCTACTATGATACAAATATTAAAAATAAGCATTGGTTTAATGGTATACTTTATTTTGGCAATTGAGGGAAATGGCCAAAGCAGCTTTCCTATTTTGGGTCCTGCAAATATGCAATTACCTATATTCACAATCAAGTGAATATCACCTAGTAGCACACATGTTGAATCAAGTTCCTGCAAAATCCCTTTTCTTTACACCGCATATGATGCTTTCATTTCTTAATGTGTACAAGGCTTATAAGCTGCTATGTGTTTGATGCTGTAAAAGTAGGTGATTACACCCCTCATTTACTCATGAATCAAAGTTAAAGTGATATTTACATTTTTAGATGAAAGAAAAAGCTGTTGAGATGGAACGATTTAACTACCTGTTTTTTGGGTAATAATATTACAATGTGTATTGACTGGGTGCACCACTTCTTTCAGATACAATTGAAGTCATTAGCAGAAGAGATGCAGGCAATCATCAAGGGAATAGAAAAAGTTAAACAAGAATTTGCTGCATCCGCAAATGACGGACCTGTTTCCGAAGTTTTCCATGAGGTGTTAAGAATTTTTATGTCAGTCTCTTGATTCTTCATCATATCAGGATGATAATTATAATAATAAAAGGGAAAAGTTCTATTTTTAAAATGAATTCAAAGTACTGGTTGTTCTTGCAATTATTAAAGTTTAAGATTGGGCGGGTTGTTCATGTTAGATGTGAAGATTTGCAGACTCTTGCATATTTTTTCTCATCTTGTTTTCTTCATTCTATGTGACTTTGTTAGATTAATTATCACAACCATTGATTTCTAGCATGTGATATAAATGTACATTTAATCGTAAATTATGCCTTACAATTTTTGTGCTGACAGTTTAGAATGTCTTTCCTCTTTATGTAAGAGGTGATCTTGTTGCTTTGAGGTCCCAAAGAGCTTATTGTCCGCTTGTTCTAGAATACCTCTGATAGAACTTGTACGGGATTTATTGTGGATTGAAACAACAGTCTTCAGAAGCTTACAAATGTTTTTTTCCTTTAATTTGTAAGGGAAATGGCTAAAAGTGGGAAACTGACTTTGCCTTAAATATCGAGGGTGTTAGCCTTACTAGGTTATATTATATTCCTCTAAAGTGAGGAGAGGTGCTTTAGAGAATAAGATGCACTTACTATAATTTATTAGAAAATCAATGGTCGATATTATGATAAAACCAAATGCATACATAGTAAAATCTAAATTTAACTATAATCTCAACGGTCAATTTTTTGCAGTTGATGGTTATTGTTGCATTTTATCTTTCTAAAGTGCTAGGGTTATTTATTGAATTGAGCTTGAGTATATGAACTTTTTCTTCACCTTCCAGATTTAATTGAATGAAAGGGATCACATCAAGAATTTAAGAAATAGTTAATGCAAATTACAAATGTTAAAATTATTATGAGAGTTTTTTGGAGGAGAATATTATAGGGGTACCACCTGGTGTTAGAACTGAACTACAGAAAGCCAGAAGAAGCTCAAAATTCCAAACTTGCATTTGAAAAGAAACGCAGCTGTAGTGACTTGGTGCCAAAACAGTTCTGTGTCCTTCCAAGTTTTGGGTTGCAGTTGTTAGGTGCTCATATGCTATTTATTTTATTCAGTTAGAACTTTTTGATCATATGTTTCGGGGTGTCCCATTCCCTGAACTAGTTTGGATAGTTTCTGCTCATGGCTATTTGAAACAAGTTACTATTTCTGATATGGGGAGAGAAAGATAAGCTTTGGTGTCTGAACTTGAAATATAGTTTACATAGACAATGTGCTTTGACTTAGGCAATTGTTTACTTCAACTTTCCTATTTACACGATGAATTATATCTCTCATCAATTCCAAGTGTTTTTCTCTACCTATTTTAACTTTGTTCTGTGTCCGAACTTTTTGCTCGATTGCTACTTATCAGATTCTTCTTAATTCTATTAGACCCTTGTTATGATGAGCAAATTATAAATTTCCACGTGTTGCTTTAGTCTTGAATAAACATTTGTGTCAAGCTGAAAGTAAGTAGATCTTTAATATTTTTACCAGTGGCCACATTTTCCTTCATATTTACATTCATGAATATAATTCTACTTTGTATGGCTTATTATCTGCTTTACATTCAGTACCTTTGACTTTTTTTTAATGTTCTGTTCAGAAATTGAAAGAATTTATTGGTGGGGCTGAGTCAGAGGTAGCATCTCTAACAAACCTATATTCTGTAGTGGTAATATGCTTAACCATACTCCTTGTACATTATGTACCAATATGAAGAAATATAAAGATTGTATAATTTGCCTTTGGACAGGGTAGAAATGCTGATGCACTGGCGCTATATTTTGGTGAGGATCCTGCTCGTTGCCCTTTTGAGCAAGGTAAATTGATGACTGACATGTTTATGGTGTTGGTACTTGGTATGATACGAAGGCATTGGTCTCTTCCACTGGTTACTTAGGGTGTGTTTGGTAAACAACTTGATTTAGTGCTTATTAAAATTGTCTATATCATGTAAGAATGTTGTAGAATAGAAAATAGGTTTAAACTGTTTCCAAATAAGTTGCAAGAATTTTCAGCTATTCTAAAGATCTTATTGATATGTAAAACAATTTATGATATATCATAAGCTCTCCCAAATATGTATACAAATTCTTATATCATAAAATAAATCCAAATAAGAAGTAAATAAGCTCTTCCAAATACACCTTTTTTTACTTGAGATTATAGAATATTCTTAACCTGTAATGTTTCTTGTGAAAGTATTCATGACCTGTTGCATTTGTGGTTGAGACAGGTATGTATTCTTTAGAAACTAGGATGTTTTAGAAATGTTTTTCTTGTCTATTTGTGTTGTATTTATTTATTATGACCAATGTTGTCCTTGTTTAACTTGGATAGCAACCTTATGAACTAGTTTGTGGGATGAAGTTTAAATCCAAGTTCTAAGATAGTATTAGAGTCTATCCAAGATCTATTATTGTGTCACCTTATACTCTAGATGTCTATTTCTAGGTGTGATGGGGAGTTGTTATTGAATCAACTGCATTTGTCAACACTCTAGATGTTCATTGTTTTGGTGTGAGGAAGTGTTCTGATATTCTACATCAATTTGAAATAGATTTTGTAAGGTTGACTTCTAAACCCAAATTCTAAGAGTTTCTAATGAATATGCGCCGAACTATTTCAAATCCTTCTTTAAAGTGGTAGGTATGGTAATGAGTTGCTGAATTAATAGAAATTCCTTTCCTCCTTGGATCCATGTGTAAGCACTTCTACAGAAAATGACTAGTTAAATAGAGGGAAAATCTAAATGGAATGAAGTTTCATCATCCATATGTGTTTCTGTTATGTTTGGAAAGAGTGGCAGTGCTTTCTCGCCTTTTCTTTTATGCTCAAGCTAACTTGTAATTGGTGCTGGTTTAACAATTGCAGTTACCACAACCCTGCTAAATTTTATAAGGTTGTTTCGGAAAGCACATGAAGAAAATATCAAACAAGCAGAGTTAGATAAGAAGAAAGCTGAGAAAGAGGCTGAAATGGAAAAGGCTAAGGGCGTTAACTTGACAAAGAAGGGTGCAAAAGATAGTTGACGACGGGTTTTCTGCTCCTTTGCATCAAACATCACACTCTTGCCAAAGAGCAGGAATGTACCCGAGTAAGGAGAATGCTTCCAAGATCAGCAAAGAAGCTTCCCTTTCCACCATGATGATGATGATGATGATGTGGCAATTAGCCTTTCAAGCTGGTATATTGGCTTGGAATAATGAATGCCTGCATCCTGTGGAATTGAACACACAACAGGCTTAGGAGAGTTGATTCTTTGATGGCATGCTGCTGAAAGGGATTTATGTGGCCAACTGATCATTTTTGTGAGAATACCCTGGAAATTCCCTGATTTAGATGCAGAATGGATGCTTGCTGTGATTGCTTGCGTCCAGTGTATACTGTAAATGTGATGGATCCAGTCCCTTTTATGTTGGTTCAAGAAGAAGTTTTGTAGCAGGGCATGTCTTATATTATGGCAGTAGAACTGGCATTGGCTTGCATCATTCTCTTGGCATTTTTTTTGGCTCCACAGCAGATGCCTTTCGGATTTGCGAAGCACCATAGTCCAACCCCAACCGTAGGACCATGACACCTTGTATAAAGCACTATCCCTTTCTCTTAGGATTCAATTCTTTCTCCTGTAACATAGAAATTAGCTCCCTTTTTCATAGAGATTTTGATAGGTACCCTCCACAAAATGTTGTATAGCTGTCAGGTTAAGAGAAAATAGAAATCAGGTCCCTTGTATTGTAGCCAATATTATTTTTAATTGTGAATCACGAGGCTAATTTTTTAATTGTGAATCATGAATCATATTGAATGAAAAGATTTTGACCAAGTGAAAATAGCTTGCAATATGTTGTGTAAATTATATGTAATGCTCCTTGTAATTATCTTCAAGTGGAAAACGATTTTAAGTCTGCAAAACTAAATCAAAGTCATGAATGTGAAACCTTTATTTTAAAATTAAATATTATATGCTGTAACAATTTATATTGGCATTTAATTACAAATTATTAGTATACTGATGATATATGTCTATTAATCAATACCACAAAAAAAGAGTAATTTTTTTTTTTTTATCTTTGATCAACTCTTAACATGTATATTAATTAATCTTTTTTCAAAGAACAAAATAGAATAATAAAATATCAAATAGAGTATATGAAATGAGGATATGACAGTTTGAAATCTTTATATTAGTAAAAATAAAAATGCATTTACATAATAATGCGAGTTTATTAATGCACTTCCAATTGTTTTTTATTTAATATTAGTGCTTATAAAATATTTCAAAGTTCTTATCCTTGGAAAAAATTCAATTTCCTAGTCTAGAAATGGTATAAGCAAATTGAAAAAAAAAATTAAGAATAATGAATCATTTGAGCTGTTATATGGAATCTCTCTCTTCCATCCATGCATGTATGATAAGATTCAAATTTATAGGTGATTCATCACATGATAGGAATCGTGGACCAGACCAAGATTATGAAATTATACAATTGTGCATCCTAAGATTATAGAAAGAATGCTTGTAAAACATGAGAGGAGCAGGCCAGTTAGAAATGCTAGTTTCATTTTTCATGTGAAATACACTACGCATTGTGTGAAATGTTTGTCACATTCAGTTCTTCCAGGAGTTCATGAAATTTGCAATATTGGATTGATATGAAAAACAGATAAAATATAACTGTTAATGGTACTGTCTGGAGGTGCACCTCAGCAGTTGTATTTATCATACCTTGTGTCACGTCATTAGAACCGCCCTGATGCTAGTTTGTCTAAGTACAATTGCTGAATTATGTTTGTTGAAAGGATGGTACTGCTGCTAAGAGGCTGAGGCTAGTACTGGTGTACAAAGGTCCGAGAAATCATTGTTGATTTTTTATTTGATGAATAAACACTAGAAGACTAGAGACAGTTGCACACATAGAAGGCAATTAAAGGGAAGCATTTGTATTATTCACACTGTAAAAGATTGCTAGTTGCTAATCTACAATGTAAAAGAGATTAAAACAAAAGACAGTATGAGAATATAACATAATTGCATTACATTTATATCAAATGTAGCTTCTTTGGCTTTGCACATAGTTGAGCTGAGGTCGCTCAATTGAAAATCTTTATGTCTTCAAAGTTGCTTGATTTCCTTCAAGCAACATCAATGAATTGTAAATTCCTTCTATACTCGTTTATAATAACTGGTTGCTCCTTCTCCTTCATGAAATGCGAAGAAAAACCTTAACCAAATTAATAATTTGCGACAATGTGCTACTTAAGGTATTTCCTTGGTGTTCATGTAACCATACTGGTCCTCATCTGGGAATTCAATCCTGAACAAATATTTATCCTCCTGATGGATCCACGATCCTGTTTTAAGGCTTTTGTAGAATACGCAGCTCACAATTGTGTCAAGGATGATGAAGATTGAGTAGAGGTAAGCAATGAAAATCCCCTCCAAAGCCACACAAGGCCCTGCTATTCCAGCAATATGATAGGGCCTTACAACCCGGAATTGGAACAAGGCCTCAATGGCTGCCAATGCCACATTGACAGGAAGAGCCAGGAACAAAGCCATTGATGTCCTTCCCCTTAAGAGAAGGCAAGCTTTCAGAATTGCAAAGTATCCACCATGTCCCTCCATGCCAGATAGAGCCAGTGCCATGTTGCATACGACAAGAGCATTGGCAAGAATCACAGAAAAGAGAACTGCCCCAGCTACTGACATGAAGAGGATGAGGCTACTGGGGGAAGAGTAGACAAATCTTTCAATGAAGCTGAATGCCAAAAACATGAGACCAAAACTAGTTGCATTGGCTGAGAGAATCAAGAAACAGTTGCAGAAGTAGGTATGGAGGAGAGGCTTGTAAAGGGATAGTACTGAATTGAAGGAGGGCTGGAAAGTTGGTTTCTTCTGATTGAGAGTCTGGATTATGAATGCTTTTGCAACGAGGAGAAACGTGAGGGTGAAAGGAAGGGTGAAGATTGAAGAAGTGATCGTTTGAGAAACCTTCAGGTTGAGAATGCTGAACAATTGTGAAGAGGAAGGGAAGCCAGCAGCATCAAAGAGAATCCTTAGGCGGCTGTAGATTTGAGGCAAGAGAGATGAAGGGGAGGGGACTAAGGCTTGGGAGAGGAGTATGGAAGCTGAGAAAGGAAAAGCTAGAAAAGCTGCTGTTGAGGTGAAGTAATGATAGTTCAGGAGAAAACTGTGAGTTGATCTTCTGAGAATCTTGCATGAAACTTCCATTTGGAGTTGTTGTTTTGGAAGCTTGCCACTAGAGGGAGAGGGAATGGGAGATGAGTAGGGTGGCTTCTCAGTTCTCACCAATATGGACTCTATATTACTCATCAAAAGTGTTAGAGCCAGGTGGTGTTTCTTTTTCTGTCCTAGCTTTTCTTAAATGAGTTTTGCCTTTTCTATTGGAAATGGTAGGTTAGAGAGTTTAAGGGTTGGTGTTTTGCATAAATAGATAGGCCAACAAGAACAAACTAACATAAGGTGGAAGTGTTTGAACTTTGTTTTTACCAGAGGCTTTGGACACATTCTTGTTTTTGCTTTGTGTTCTTCAAATCCCACCAGATTACCTAGTTTAAGAGGGCATAAGCATAGCACCTTTCCCTTGGTGTCAAGATTTAATTTATTAGCATTTATCAATAAGCCAAAGTGGAATTTGGTATGACAGGTCTTTTGTTTTTGTCTTGATGATGACAACAGCTTCTTCTCTTTCTAGATTGCTTAAATTGCACATTATTTGGTATATTATCATTTTGGCCACAACCCTTTTCCTAGTCCTACAAATATAATAGAAATGATGACCAAGTGAATTATGGAACACTCGATGTTGGCCCTACCATTATTCTTGTAATTAAAGCGTCATTAAAAATTTCCTAGAGCAATTTATGACATGAGTGGAAAATATAAAGTAAAATCTATTACTTGATAAACAAGGAGCATAAATTTTAATCCAAGTTGCCGTAACATGCATACCATGAAGATTGTTATAAGCTAGTAATTTGAAACATACCACTTAAAGTAGGACCATCACCCCAATTTTCGACTTTTGCTACTTTTTCACATTGTATAATAAGTGTGCAATACGTAGCTTGTAAGCTATACCATAATATTAATAATAACAAAAACAAAAATATGGATGTGAATAATAATAGTAAGATCTATAGAAATGGTTTCACTTTCATCAAAATTATTAGAGGAAAGGGACCCCTTAGCAATATGATATATCTATAAATCTAAACCAACAATTTAACGTCAAATCACATGCATATCACACACAACCAATGATTCATGTCAAATTAAAATGCCAAACTAATTGGATGAGAGGGGAAGGCTATGGAATTATGATATCCTTGATGTGGGGTAGGGGTGGGTTAATTTTTTTTATCATAGTTTAGGTCATTGATGGCCAATGAAAAAGTGACAAAACAGGATGAATAGTGAATATGGAGTGAGTAGGAACAATTTGGTTGGTGAGCTAAACTTGTTTGACCTTGTAATTTTTTGTACAAGTTGTTCAATGGGGTAATATATGTTATTGCACCAAAGGAATATTATCTCAATAAGCCAAATTAAGTATTTAAGTTGTAGTTTCTTTCCTTGTTAAGATGTCAACATATTTGTTGACATTTCAACTGAAATTTAATTGCAATTAGGTGGTTGAATATAAAGCAATAGACATTTGGCTTGGGACCTCTCTCTTATTATGGGAAAAAGAAAGAAGGAAACGTTAAGAATACAAACAAAATATTTTAGACCTAGCATTATAATAATACCACTATATTTACACTAAACAAAGTGTCGGTTCCTTTTATTTATAGTTAAAAATTAATTTAATCAGTCTATTTTAAATATTATGTTTGTCTAAAAACTAATCTAAACAATATTGACAAAAAGAAGGGTCGAAGTTGACAGAAAACCTTTTCCTGATAAATTTCTTTTAAGGAATTCTTTTGTATTATGTAATATAGTAATGTATTCCTTCTTTGGTTCCTGTGGCTTCAAATATTGAATTTTGTATGCTCATCTTTTCAATTTTAGACCCACTAATCACACTAACTAATGCTTGAAATGGATAATCTAGCAAGTTTTCGTGATGTCGAAGAAAAATATATAACCCCTTTTTTTGGGTATGGATATGGTGAAAAATATTTGAGTGGTGTTAATAGATGTGGTAAAGTATTAGAAAAATAAGTGAAGTGATTAATAATAGCACTAATGTGTCATTCATCGCATATATTCAACTGGTTGCATAAAGAGTGTTACATTCAACTCTTGCCAATTTTTTAATTAAAGATCATTGACAAATTGATACTAAGCTATTGTTGTCTTCACCACAGATACTAAGGTAGATTATATAGTTAATTTCAGTTTCATATTATCTCATTCATTTTTAATAAATAATCGTTACGTTTGATAAATGTATTACGTCTAATAAATGTATCAAATATCAACTGGCCATTTTATTTTATTTTGACTATATGTTATATCTAGTAAATATAGTACTTAATAAAAAATTTAAAATTAATTTAATTATTATTTATTCATTATAGTTTTATTTTATGAATATAATACTGTAATTTAAATTTTATTCATAACAAATAATCAAATGAAAACTACAACCATGAATATTATATTTGTAATTTATGTGATATAGTATTCCATATGTCAAATATATTATGTTACTTGTTTTATATAAATTAATAAAATTGGGACAAAAAAATTAATTTGCAAAGCCATGCATTAAGGAATAATATAATGTCATTAAATTTTAATTTTTATATGATTGAAAATATTAAATTGGATTGTAAAAATTTGCTAATTTTTTTGTGGTATGTTTTACTTTATATATATATATATATATATATATATATATATATATAGAGAGAGAGAGAGAGAGAGAGAGAGAGAGAAATAATTTAATGATGTATAGTATATTAGTCGCAACATTTAGAAATACGTCATATAGTTTAGTAAATGTTATATATTTTAACACCTACCAATCAAATAATTTATCTCTTAATTCTTATTCTTTGATTATATATTTTATTTAATAAATATAATAGCTTTATTAATTTTAAAAATGTAATATATAATATATGTGTGTGTGTGTATATATTTATAAATTGACTATTACATAAAAATTACTTGAGTATATATAATTTTATATTAAAATGTTATTATTTTCTAAAAGAATTGTATTTTCTAAAAGAACTAAAATTGTATTTAAGTGGAAAAAGCAATTTTTTTTAATAATATGGGTTTAGGGTAATTTTTTATTTATTTTTTCTCTACTACTTTATCTTATTGTACATTTTTTTTTTCTCCTTACTCTTAAACAACACATGAATGATAAAATTGTTATTCTACTGATGAAAATTTTTTTATCTATAAATTTTTTGTTTGAATAAATATTTAAATGGTGAAGATGAATGCGCTGCTTGATAGATTTTTAATTAAAATTTTCATATAATTGAACATTAAAAAATCATCTTTATACATATTAGATATTTGATATATAGATAGCAACTTTCTTTATTTATGATACAAAAAAGACTTATATAAAAACAGACGAAATTTTCAAAGACCAACATTTATAAATTTTTTAATAAAAAACCTTATAAATCAAAATACCCGTTTTTAATTTAAATATTTCCACATTATTATTTTTAGTTCAACGAAGACTTTATGACAAATAGTAAGGGAACATTGAACTAAAAGCTAGAAATGTAAGGGATTCATTTAACGGTACGCTGTTCTCTCCTTCGGCCTCATGGGTCTTTAGGGCTTTGCTATTTTCACTCCATGCTTTTTTCTAAGATTATCTCCTTTTTTTTTATTTGAATTTTATCAGAAATGTGTTTCAATTATATTAAAGGGATGACTTCACTCTAGAAAAAACATTTATATGGTTTGAAAACGATAATTTGTATCATACTTAATTTGACCACTGTTAAAAATGATAAATTATACTGTAATTGGTTTAATTTCAATTAAAAAGATAATCTATGTCATCATTATTTTGAAAAGTAATTTATATTTAGAATTGATCACGCAGTGAAAAGTATTTTTGTTGTAATAATTTTTTATAAAAAAATTAAACATATGAAAATATGTCTTTGTATCGTGTAGCACATGAATCTCGTCAAATCCCTTGATACAACACAAAAACATATTTGCATTTTGCTGGTAAACAATGTTTCTATGAAAATACTTTCAGAAAAACAGTAAACTAAAGGTACATTCTATTCCATTTTGTTCTTCGCACTTCTCCTTTTTTTCTTTTTCTTAATTTTAAAAATGAGTTTTGAAATGGATTTTATATTTTGACGAGTTTATGGGAGTGAAGAGAGAAAAGAGAGGTGCCATAATAGAATGGGCCTTTACATATTCATTTGTATTTTAATTAATTTAAGATCGAAAAAGAAAATAAATTAGTTTATATAATATATATATATATATATATATATATATATATATATATATATATATAATCATCATCTTACTCTTAAATGTAAATCTATATTTAAATGTTTACCATTTTTTCAAAATTCCTTTCTCTTCTTTTCTTGATAAAGACCTTTAAATAAGGGTATTGTTGGAATTTTAGATGACCACAAGATAGAGCACTAAGAATCATTGAGTTTTAATCTTAATAAAAAAGCTTAGACATCAAACTTCCACCCAACAGAAATTATTTGGTAAATTTAGTCTATTACATGTTTATAGTCCAATTAAATTGTATGTTAGACATAATTACTTTTTCTAATTTATGAAAAAGTATAATACTATCAAATTTTTTATTATGCGAAGAAGTTAAATAAAACTACAATTATTTTGGAAAATATGTAATAATTTCTCCTATTCTACACTAAACTTAGAGATTTTATCATAGTATCTCATAAAATAAAATAAAAAATCGGTTCATTTCAAACTTTCCGTGCTTATTCTTCTAATGCAATATTACCTCTAACTAAAATATTTTTAGAGTTCATTAACTCAAATGAAAAGATGGAATACACATGTTGAAAACAAAAAGTAAATCTCAATGTTGAGAGGCACTGATAAGGCACTTAATATATTTCTGTTAACTTTTTGCTATATAATGTAACTAGCACAACTCACAATTGAGATACAAAATTTTTCGTACTCTTAATTTTTTTTTTACACCTCGATCAACGAAGAAAATAGGGAGAAAATAAGAGTAGGGTGTTTCTATACTGAAACTAAAACTCCTGACAACAATCCAATTGGGTCCTGCATGTTGCATGACCATACCTATCTGATAAGCAGTGAATTTGGCTTTGAACCTTTCTGTGATTCCTATCTACCTAACGTTACCTTTATCTATATGAGAAAGCAAAACAGAATTATCCTCATTTGTGACTATACTTGAGCTTTTATCTTCAGGTTCATCAACCCTTGAGGCAGCTTCTTCTAGGCGCAAAGCGTATTCCAAATGCCACAACACATCCCCCATGCTAGGCCTATCAACACCACAATCTGCTAAACATCTCTCAGCAATTTCAACAAAAACACTGAGAGATTGAGGATTGATTGTAACAGCAATACGTGGATCAATTACTTCATTCAGCACTCCTCTTCTATGCTGTTTCTTTGCCCATTCAGCCAAGTTAATCTCTTCTGTTGGACGTGTAGGGCAAATAACTGGCCTAGCACATAGTACCTCAAATAGGACCACCCCAAAAGAGTATACATCAGATTTCTGAGTCAGTTGCTGACTCCTATAGTACTCAGGGTCAAGGTACCCAAAACTACCCTTCACGGCTGTGCTAACTTGGGCTTTCTCTGGGACAGCTTTTGACAAACCAAAGTCAGAAACCTTGGCAATGTAATTCTCATCTAAGAGGATGTTTGTTGTCTTCACATCACGGTGTGTGATGCTTTGAGCTGCGCCAGTGTGGAGATAGTGCAAGCCACGAGCTGCACCAATGCATATTTCAAGCCTCTTTTGCCATGACAAACAAGGGAGGTCGGAGCCATAGAGGTGGGAACGAAAAGGGCCATTTGCCATGTACTCATACACAAGAACCATCTCTGAGTTTTCATCACAGAACCCCATCAGTGAGACAAGGTGGCGATGGCGTAGCTTTGAGAGCATTTCTAGTTCTGTTCTGAACTCATTGATGCCTTGTTCTGAATCACCACTTCCTCGTTTTATGGCAACCTTTGTCCCGTCTTTCAACGTTCCAAGATACACTTTCCCGAAGCCTCCAACACCAATCACTCTATTCTCGTCGAAATTATTGGTGGCTTGTCGCATTTCACTGAAGGGGAAGAACCTTTTCGGCCATTGTGCATGTTTATTGCTCTTGTGGGAACTGGATGATGCTGTTGAACCTCGCCAACTGCTTTTGCATGAACACAACATAGGTGAATGGATAGGGAGGAGCCATGATGAGAACCTGTTATGCTTTTCCCAACCTTGAGGCCTCTTTCTCCACCTCATGCAAATTATTACCAGCAACAGCATTGTTATCACAGCCAATGCAAGTCCAACATAAGCCAGAATTTTCATTTCCGTGGTTATTGAACTTGGCCCTTTGTATTTTCCATCAACAGAGAAGAAACCATCCAAGCTGTCCGCGATGTTGCTAATCTTCATCACCTCAATTCCATTCAGAATTGCATCGGCCATGCCTTGTTGGAGATTGGTCGGTCCCACCTGAACCAAAATGGAACCGTTTGTTATATCCAGTTCATTTAACACAAAGTCCTGGTAAAAAGCAGTGGCTAGAGCTTTGGTTTGCGATGATAGATTCAAAGCCGACACACCCTCAATCCCGTTGATGTACACATTAAAGTATAACTCATTAAGATTCTTGCTCAAAATGTCACAGAAATGCATTCTTATCAAATAAGAGTAGCTCCTTTCCACGTTCACCATCCAACTGAGATTGAAATTCGGTCGCGTGACTCTAGCGTCCTTCATGTGTACAACACTTGCATAAACCAAGTTGGGAGCAATCAAAGGAGTAACCCCAGTACCAGGATACTTTATGTTTTTTTCGGACACAGAAACAGTCTCAGAACCCTGTGGGAAGATGTTGTATGAACCATCAGTTTCCCACGTTCTTGCCAAAGTGTCGTTGTCAGGAGTTATGGTGGGACCACCAACGTTTATTCTGTAGGATACTTCAAGAGCAGATATGAACAAGTCTTTGGATTCAGGACGTGGGGAAAGTGCAGTTGCCGAATCCGAAATAAGATCGTCAGGGGCTGAGACAACCTCGATTGCATTGATGAAAGCAAAGGAGCTTTTGATGGGCTTGAATTTGAGGGAGAATCTAGTATCAGAAACGTTAACGAGGTATTCCTTGAAAACAGGTGAGTCATTGTTCCTCGCGGAGAACTCATGCAGGAGCACCTGGTGATCAGTATGGACAGAGAAAAGCGCAGTTGTTAGGTTATATGAAGGGTTAGAGAGAGGGAAGAAGTAAAGACGAAGCCAAAGTCTACCAGGTTTGCAGATGTAAAAGGAGTAGGTGGATTGGTCTTGAAAAACCCTAGCGGTTTGATACAAAGGAAGTAATGAAGAGGGAATAGAAGATGAGAGATTTGAGTGAAGTGATATTTGCACATATTCAGATGTGGCAAGGAGAGAAGTGGTTTCACGATCAGATTTGAAGGTTCTTCCATCTGGGAGCTGAGTGGGGTTGGAAGAGCCACAATCAAGGAGATAGTTAACGGGAGGTGTGAAAGAAGAGTCACATTTGGCGAGGGTGAAAAGGAAAGGGTGGAGAATGAAGAGGAATAATGGAAAAGTGTCCATTGGTGAGGTTGGAATGAGGATGAGATGAAAAGGAGGAAGAAATTGAAGATGATTTTATGGTACGTGGAGGGTGCATGGAGCAGTTGGAGGAACAGAAGAGAGGTGTTTTGTTTGTAGTGAGAAGAAGAAGATTTGGTTGCATGTTGGAGAGGTTGTTAGAATGGGTCTGAAGGAGAGCGAGGTAAACGTTCGACCTCACAATGAAGTTCCTCCTAAAATACTTTCACATTTCAGGAGCAACTACAAGTAACATCCAAACTGAATCTGTTTACAAACAAAAATTAATGTTTTCATCCACACATATACCTCAAGAGATACTACTATTTAGATTATACATTCCACAACATTAATATTTATTTTATATAATTAAAATTTATAGTAAATTCATATTTTTAAATGTATATATATATATATATATATATATATATATAATTATATTATGATTCAAATTTATGATAAATTAGCATTTTTAATATATAAATTATATTTTATATTCAATAATAAATGATTTAAATTGTGATATAAAACTCAATACTTTTTTTTAAATGTATGGATATATCAACTAATACGAAATAAACTTTCAAAATTAAGATATTAAATCGGTTAAGAAGAAATCATTGTGACTAGCAACATGATGGCATTTAGATGGATTGTATTATAAGCGATGTAATAAGTGTGTATTGGATTATGATGGTGGGCTGGGATAGGTAAATACTACTGATATATTCAATTGCAGGTGTTAATTAGCACAGGTATTATAAATGCTATTAATAACAGGAGAATGAGTTGTCTTCTATCAACATGGAGAAACACGGGTGGAAGAGAGTCACAATGGTGTAAAGTTAATACGTTAGATTAGTGAGCATTCAAGTATTGTATGTTAAACTGTTTATCATTTTGATATATATAATTATACGAAAATTATTCTATTTCTATGTTAAATATATGTTTTGGTAATGTATATGATATAAGATGAAATTGTAACGGTAACTAAAACTCTCCATAAATATACATTAGTTATGTATAAGAATGGGAACATCCTTAAAAATACTTTATATATATTTCATTAATCCTTAAAATACTTTATATATATTTCATTAATTGATTGTTGACCGCTAAAAAAAAAATTGGTTCCTTCATTTCACTGATATAGTGCCCCCTCTAGATTTATGTAGTAAAAATTACATCAATTTATTGGATAATAGATGTAATAAATTCCCTTTCTACTTCCCTTCTTTTCTCTCCTCTGTGCTATCCTTCTCTTTCCCTGGTATCTTTAACTTTTCGTAACAACTTTCTTCTCATTTTGTATTTTTCAATTTTGTCCGCCCCTTTTCGTATCTTATTCAACGTTTTCTAATTGTAGAGATGATCAGGTCTAAGAATCACACATTCTTACAAGGTCCACAAAAATGGCATCAACGAGCCCAAGAGACATCACCACACTTCGACCAAAGGGTTAAATTTTTCACTTTTTAAAATTTTAAGGTTCTCTTTTTTTTTTATTAAATTGTGTTTTTTTAGATTTTTATGCGTTTTTATTGTTGACGATTGGTGTACACGGACGCAAAGGTACACTAAGCACAACAAGAACAATGGGGAAACTGCTAACGAGGAAGAGTAAAGTGGCGACACTTTCTAATGGAACCTTTAAGGTTTTCTTAAGCTTTGTTTTTTAACAGTAAACTTTGTTTGGAATCAATTTTTAGTAATATAAAGTATAATTAATTTGTTCAGAGAATGCAGCACTCCTATAATTTTGTTTTCCTGGTTTCTGTTGAAGACCCTTGAACTTTTTTATCAAATGGAATGAATGTTACCTTTTAGTCATTGCTCTGGCTTTGTGGGTGACAATTGAATATATTTTCTTGTCTTAATTTAGGATGTCTTGGTGCACTCATGCAGCTTTTAATATAATCATTTTATTATTTTTAAAGTGATGTCTGACTTATTCATTTTGAATTTTTTAGAACACTCTTTCCATAACAGAATTTTCTGAATGGAATTTCTGAAACTTTTCATAAATTCTGAAATAAATTTTCTAGAACAAGATTCTGAAACAAACTTTTCACAAGACATTAAATATATTCTGGAAAGAGCTTCTAAAGTTTTCCTCCATAACATGCTTTCTCTTTTCTTTTCTTTTTTAATTTCTTTGCAGCATTCTTCTTCTCTTCATTTTCTTCTGCAGTAGCAGTCACAACAGCAGTGATGTGCACGGTGGATGAGATGAGAATATTTTAGTCTTTTGCAATGGAGGTGCAGTAAGTAAACTTAACCTACTTTATCATTTCTAAAAAAATATGATTTACCTTAAAGTATGTGATGAGTGTTTGCATACCGATAGGTTCTAAATTTTGACCGCTTTTTCCTACACTTTCAAAATACCGATATTTTCAAAATTTTTAAAGTTCTCAAAATTACTATTGAATTAGTAATGGGCAGACAATATTACTAAAACGTTTTTACTCACTTGCGATTTGAGGGTGTTATTATGTACATTTGATTTTCGATTTTATACAAATCTAGAATAGGTTCTGGAACTGTATTTCAAAATTGTATAAAAACAGAAAATCAGGTATTCTGAAACTATCTTTCAAATTCGGAATACGCCTACACCACTACTCTAATTTCTGTAGCATCAACGTTCAGTGCACCTGAGACACTTACATTCTCCTATACTGTTACATTGTAACCACCAACAATATTGTCATTATAAATGAGTCAGTTTGAAATTATTTCAAAAATTTAAAAATGCCTAAGTGCACAAAGAAACAGTTATAAATTTTCTCAATTGGACTCAAACCTCTTGAGACATTGTTTTCTTTTTTGTCTATTTAGGTGATTAATAGATAATAATCTTCTTCTACAATCTGCTCTCAATCTAGTGACTAGTAAAAACAAAAATTGGTTTGTTTTTTTTATATATCAATCAACTTGTGGGTGACCCTTAAGTAGTACACACAATGAAAGGATGGACCTGTGTTTAATTATATATATATATTTTTTAAGTAAAGTTTTATATATTTTTTATTTATAATATTTAATCAGTATAAAATTCTGTTAAATTTTTATTCTCTACCTGAATTTTGTATTTGTCTAAATATTTATTAAATAAATTTTAAATAAAATAAAATATGATATTATAGAGTTATTTTTACCTAAGTAATCCATACAAATATTAATTATCTTTATTTAAATGCAATTAACTTAATAAATATCATGAATATACATAAATCACTATCTTTAATTATCCACATATTCAGTCCAAAAATAGGAAACATAAAATTAATAAATTAACTATGACAATTACTTTAATTATTACAAAGACAAATATTAAAGTTTGAAAAAAATAATGCTCAATAATCTTCATCAGAGATAAAATCAATGCTCAGGATCGATTACAAAAATTATGTTAAATTAAAAAGAATTATTGTCCACAATGTTTAACAAGAAAAATCCAATTAAAAAAATAAAGTATGATAGTGAAATGATTAAGAATCCATGTTTTATATAATAAAAATACTTATAATTATCTAATCTGCATTATATAGAATAATGTAATATTTATTGTAATAGCTATATAGAATAGTATAATATTTATGGTAATTGAGATATTGGTGCATGTTGTTGACATTCAAAACTCAGCAAAGCCTCTACAGCAGAGTGTAGTGCAAATGAAAATGAAATGAATTGAAGAGGATGAGAAAGTAAGAAAATAAACCCAATTCTGAGTCCTGAGTTGAATGAAGAAGCATGGGGAATGTGGATCCTCAACTTCCATCACCACTTCCAAATCCAAATGATTGCTCAATCCTCCATAACAAGAACGATTTGGTATTTCCCCCAATCCACCACGAAAACCTCCAAATTCTCTCACCACTTTCAGACAACCACACCCCCCAATCACCTCCTTCTTCCTCGCCCTTCAATTCTCCGATTCGCGGCTGGACCAGTATCGCCCTCCAGATGTTGCGTTCCAAGCTTGCCTCTTTCAGGAACAGAGGGGCGATTTGGTCAATTGGGATGCCCACTGTGGCCCTGTTAATGTCCTGCTTCGTCATTATCGCCATGAGGAAGAAGAGAACCCTCGCACCCAACGAAGCTCGTCTCCTCACCATCATCAATCAAAAAGAACGGGTTTGTTCGTTTTTTCTTTTTTTCTTTCTTTCATAAAAATTCTCCATTTTATGGGTTGCAGCCCTTGTTAGTTTTTTTTGGGTATATTAGTTAATCCGAGGATAGTTAAAAAAAAAAAAAAAAAAACTGAAGGAGACAACAATAGCTGTTTTTTGTGGCTTATATTGCATTATTCATGTGATTGCTTTGCTTCATTTCACTAAAACCTTAAATTGCCTAAGAGTCAACGCTAAGATAAATTTATAAACACCTTTATCTTCCTTCTAATGAATAAAACTGTGAAAACCCATGAGTTAAAACAAACAATACTTGATTCAATTGAGTCTAACAATGTTTAATAAATTTAAGGTCAGAACAGTTTTCTACCGTAACAAGGTAAGAAAGGTTCAGGAGTCATATTGCAAGTGAAGTGGAGGAAATTTACAATTAAGAATGACCTGAACTTGTTAAACTAATTTTGGCTATGTGATCAAGGCCTTTCCTTCTGCTTGACTTTATTCAAAATTGGATGTCTGTGTAGGGCATGAGTGATTGATTTTCTATGCAAATGCATGTGTTTTGTCTCTCTCATTTCTTTTGATTAGTTCTCTTGAAGAACACTTTTTAATGTGATTTGGCCTTGGTTTGTAAGTGCTGGTTACTTCTATTTACAGAAAATTGCCCAACTATTGAACCAGATTGCACAGATGAACGAAATACTTATCCATCGTCATAAAGCTCTGGTGGCTAAAGTGGAGAAATGATTGCCTACAGGTTTTGAATATGGTTGGTAGCTCACATTCACAAGGAACAGTGATCAAGAGCTTCACCCTCCAGTGATGCGGCTTTTATCTTTCTATTTTGAAATATCACTGCTTACCTGTGCATTTTTTTAATTTGCTTGTATTCTGCATGTGAGAGTTAGGTTGTAATAGGCAGAAGAACTAATTGTGATTCCTCGCACATGTTCCTGCTACAGCTGAGTGATTGAACATGGACTCAGGACTGGCATCTCCAAAGCAAGTGGTTGTCGAATTGAAGTGCCAACTTTGACGAAGGAAGTTCTACACTCCTCATGATTCGTCAATGACTAGATCAGCAGGGAAATGGCTGAACACTCTAACTGAACTAATGGTTATTCAGCTTAAGTCCTTTGTGCTTTAGAGGTATAGCGAATGTTTCATTTGTTCAGGCCCTTGATGTTTGGTGAACTTATGGAAAATCCCATTTTTTTATTTACTATATTTGAGATGCAAGCCATAGAACAACCAATTGAATGAACATAACATGTCCATTGTTAAGTCCCGAAAGAATATTTTCAAGCGGAGTTATGTTTTCCATTTCATGTTCTATACTTTTATTAAAAAAAAGTCATGCAATAAAAAATTTCTTTGTTAATTATATGTAGAAAATTTTGCATGGCATTCTCTTAGTTAACAATGATGACGCTGGACAGAAAGGACAGATTATGACCAAATAGAGTATACATGCAACTGTGACTACCTTGTGCACACCATAGCGGGGGTGTGTTTCATTTAGAGAAAAATATAAGTTAAAAAAAAGTAATAAATAAAATTAGATGTGCAGTTTTAGAGTAAAAATTAATGAGATGAATAAACCTCTATATTTGTTGGTATCCAATGCTAATAAAATACCCAAAGTTAACTAGAATATTCGAATTGGGTGATCGTGTAAGAGTCATATTTGAATATACGTATTTGTTGTCTTTATTTGTATACCAGTTATCTTTTTAATTATTAAAATATCTTTCATTTATTTGATATTCTATTTAAAAATTTATATAATTATAATTTTTTAATTGTTATTTAGGGTTAAAGAGAAGAAAGGGTGCATTTTTTAAATTGAATTTTTGATAATATTTTTTTATTATTTTCAAGTTATATAATAATATTGGGATAGATACAAGTAAATAAATATACATAGTATCCAGCAGAAACAATGATAAAATACAAAATTTTATAACCGTTAAATATCGATAGTAAGTATAAGTTTCTACTTCTGACAAATATAATGAAATTAGGCATGTCTCATTGCATTCTCTACTCTACCAAACAAGGAGTTGAAAATGAGTGCGGCAACTTGCATACTGTTAAGTGGAAATTTATGTAAATCTCATTAACCCTCTTCATTCTTGGAGTAAGCATATAATTCCCAAAATGACAACGAGGTTATAAAAAAATAGTACCAAAGAATTTGCTAATAGCCTAATATTAAAACTTTTGTAGCATATTATTACTAATAGTAAGTTGTTATTCTTTGCTCATCAACCATAAATGATAACCTGTCCTAAGTATTTTTTTCGTTAGCTCTGTCAAGAAAATCATTGGAAGAGAAAAAAATCATTGGAAGGTGAAAACAACTTGTCAAGAAAATACAAGGTTTTATTTCTGTACCTACAATTGTAGAGTGCGTAGAAATGTATAATCGGAATGAAAGCTTCATCTGACAAAGAAATATGCTAACATTAACGTGTAAGAAAGCAGCGCCTCGTGAGACACAATAATCACATATCAAGCAGCTCCATCGGTCACTATGAATGATACCTTTTCAGCTCCAAGACAAAACTGTGTTGCAGTTAAAAGATGTTGGTATGTCTGGTATAAGATATTTATCCTGCTGTTACATGTCAAAGAACACTCCTAACATTCTGGATTCTCTGTTACCTACCACTAGAGTTTTGTTGCTGATTAAAAAAAAAAAACCACGAGGGTAATGAATCCAAAACATTGTCCAAATATATCATAAAGGTTTACTTCGAATCATGATTCAGACAAACTATCACACACTTCCATTGCTGAAGATCATCCTTTATTTCCTCTGCTTTCTCTTGGAATTTAGAAACACACATTTGGGATCTGCAGATTAATATATCAGAAACAGACACAGAGAGTGGTGCCTCGTGTTACAAATCACAACGATATCAAGAGGACATTGGAAGTATATTAAGTTCGTGAATTCATTTAATGTCACAAAAGACCAAATACAAAGGAAGCTCAGTATACAGCAGATGAGTAAATAAAATTTGTTTGCTGATTCCTCAAACATAAAAAAGAAGATAAATTACGAAAGAATTCTATCCTAACATTCTCAAAAGAAGTACCAAGACAACAGAAAAAGCAGAAGTTACATGTGAACTGTCCCCAAATGAAATTCCACTTCTAAATAATTACTGTTTATAATACCAGCATTGAACAGCATTTCTTACTAGCTCTTCAATCCCTTGCTTTCCGTAGAATGACTCCGAATATCAAATTGGTCTACAAACTCCAAAGGAGTAACAGTCTCATTTCTGATCCTCTTGATCTTGGGGCTCAACAGACCACGATGCCTGAACCCATAGAGCTTAAGCACCTGATTATCAGCAAAATTGTAAGCCCTCTCCATGCTACTGAGGCACCTCTCCACAGGATAATCTCCATAGCTCCCACAGGGTTTACACCCGACAAAATGTGTCACAAACGGCCATCTCTCATCCCCCAACCCGGGGTGATACTTCTCAATCATCTCCTCATACCGATCAACCAACCCTGCCCAGTAACCGTGCAAATAGAACGAATTCTCAAGAAACACCTTATCCATCCACTTCTCCTTCTTGGACAGCAGCAAGTATATCAATGCAGACTGATCGTCGGCCTCAAATGCTGGCCTCCCCTTGAGATTGGCCGTCAAGATCTTGCCGGCCTCCTCCCGAACAGGCCCCTTGGGACCCATGGGAGCCCAATCATCAAGCAAATCCAAAGACCACTGACAGTTCCTAAACAGAAAACTCCCAGTATTCACCGCAATCCAAGACTTCTGGTCAAACAACAAATCAGGGTATCCATGAAGAACCAGATTATACGCATCGTACTTAGACATGGGAAGCTCAAACACCATATCAGTAAAAAAAGCATCACTATCCATCCACCAAATCCACTCAACCTCGGGATGTGACAACATCAACCTCCGAATCATAGGCAACTTAGCCCAGTAGCCGGCAAGTTCCACATCCAAATGAGCCAAATTGTACACAATTTCAATCCCGTGTAATCTACAGTAATCAATCTTGTTCTTAATGGACTTCAAGAGGTAGTGATCTCCAATAGGGTTATCACAGGGTTTGGGAGGGGAACCAGTGAGGAGCAAGATGCGAGGTTTACCTCTGATGAAATTAGGGTATTCAGGGTTTTGACTGAGCCAATTTTTGCGTTCTTGGTCCCAATTATTGATTTTGGGGCCGAGGGTGAACGTGGCGTTGGGGTTGAAGGGTTGCTGGTCGTCGGGATCGGAGGGGTCGGCGTCGGATCGGATCTCGGCGAGGATGCGGTTGGTCTCCTCGATAAGGTTCTGGTTGACGGCGTCGGCATCGGAGGAGCCGAGATTGACGCCGATGGTGCCGCGGAGGACGAGGATGGTGACGAAGCCGCAGAGGATAGTGATCTTGATGTTGTTGAAGGTCTTCTGGATCTGGCGGCCGCGGGGGAGCGCGGTGGCCCTGCCGCGGGCGTTGGTGGTGGGTAAACCGGCGCTGGTGCTGCGCTTGTGGTGATTGTCTTGCCCCATGTTGGGAGGAGATTTCGGGGATTCACCTGAAAGGAATCAGCGAAAGTTGTTGTTTACGAAATGCTGCATAAATAAAAGGTGGAGTCTAGAGAGCGGACGGTGTTTGTCTCCTCGGATCGAGGTTTAGAAACAAAATCATTGGTTTGTTTTTAAGGACATGAAAGTAAAGGTAGGTTGAAGAAACACAGAAAGTAAGAAAGACGTGTTTTTCCTTATTCTTAGATAGATACAGCTTTAACACTTATAATTAATTAATAATAATAATAATATTATTATTATTTCGACCTTAAATATACTGATATAATATATAATGTCTATTTTAGTATTAGGAATTATTTTGTTTTTAATCACGACTCTTAAATTATTAAATGTATTAGAAGAAATTTAGTGGAGGGTTCAAGAATGAATGTGTAAATTATTTTTGGTACCACTAAAATTATTGGGTATAACAGAACAAATCTTTCAATTAGAACAAATGGATAAATTATCTTTGATCTGGATTCTTGACGTAAAACTATTATATGTATCTGAACAAATTCCAGTTAATAGTTAAGAAAAAAAAATATATTTAAATTGTCTTTAATCTAAATTGTTGTTAAGTGATATAAAAACGTTACACATAAAAAAAAATATAGACAGTAATAATTAAATAATAATATTAATTTTCTTTGTGTGAGTTTATGTTTTTCTTTTCGAACATCGTTGATGGTTGTTTCCGGCACTTGAGTTGAGTTCTGACATCCGACACGGTGAGAGGTAAATAAGTAAAGCAATAGACAAAACTAAGAGCGCTGGAAAAATAAATTAAGCGGTTAGATATTGTAAGAAAAATATTATCTTATCAATCGGACATCATCTATTTCCAATTCGGGAAAACTAAATATTTTTTTATCTTTTGTGGAAATACATTATGTACCGACAATTCAAATTAAAATTTAATTAATATACATTATTAATATAAAGTTTTTATATTATTATTTAATTATATATTATCTTGTACGTTAAATTATTATTTTTTGTAATATTTATTTTAAAAGTTGAATGGGAGTAATTTTTAATTATTATTTTTTCTGCCACTTTATCTATGACTGTAGATGGAAAGTGTATATATGGAATCAAAAATAGATGCAAAATGCATATGAGAAATTACTTAAAAGTTAAATATAGAAAAATAAAATTATTAAATATTTTATTTTTTAAAATTATTAAAAATATTTTTTTGATTGGTATAAAAATATTTCACATAATTTATTTACCAATTTCTACATTCTTTCCAGCTTATTCAAATATATATGAAAAAAAAATACCACTTCTTTTTTACATATTTATCTATCCAGAAGAGGGATGTTTTATATCAGGCGAATTTTGTATATAAGGTAACCATTTTTGCATCAAGTATCTTGTTTTTTTTTATATATATCTATGAAAAAGTTTAGTATTTTCGCTGTTATTCATAAGGAAAATAATAATATTTTTCTATAAATACTTTTATCTACTTTTACTTTATTTAAATATATTTTTAAGAATATTTTAACATTAATTAATGTCTGGTATTATGTTAAATTATTATAATTATATATTTTTATTTTACAAAAATATTAAGATTATTAAAATTTAATATAGTTAAACGATTTTCTAATACGTGAGGTTAATTTTTTCTCATAAATGAGAGAACCGAATAATAACATGTAAATTCTTTTTAATAACTTTAAGACACTAATTTTCACTTACTAACTTATATCATAGTCAAAATTACAAATTAATATGATTAATAACTTGTATTAATTTCTATATGGTCCATATTATAAATAAGTGCATTACTATAAATAGAATAATAAATGTTATTTATTATTTTATGTTTCTGTAGCAGTATATTAATAATATGAAAAATTTTGCTTTGATAATCACAGTTGGCATACTATCAGATGTCAATTGCTGATGTGATATAACTGTACATGTGAATAAGGATAAAACAAGACTTTTATTTTGAAGGATATTTAGGGTATTTTGTTATGAAAGTACATAATTAGGTATTAAGTATTTAAATTTAAAATTTAAAACATGATAGAAATCCAGTGCATCTAAGCGACGGTGGCGAGTGACGGTGGCGACGATAGCAGCAGATACGACAGCAGCGACGGCGAGCGGTGACAACAATGGTAAGATTCAAGAGATTTGAGATTCTAACTCACTACTTCTCAACCCCTGATGGAATATGCTGGACAACATCGCAAATATGTAAACCCTAAAAATGACTATCAGTGCCACACTGGAATGTTTTTTACACGTCATTTATCTTGACAACATCAGCACAACGTAAAATTGTAAAGTGGGTGAGTGTCATGTGTGGTTCTAAAAGTATAACTACTCTAATAATATATATGATAAGTATACTATTTAGGTTGCACCACTAAATGTTTTTTTTTTCTCATTTATATCTATCAAGAAGTCAGCACACCAAACTACACTAAAATCAGGTAATTATAAAACTTTAAGTTTTAAATTCCTTATGAATTTAACAATTTCTAATTTAGTTTCTATTAAATATTTTTATTTCATTAAATATTCAAATCTTTCACATTTTTAATTGAGTCTACGTCATTATATTTTATTGTTAAATTATCTAACTTGATCATTACATTTAGGGTTTAGAATTTATATTACATCTTATATGCTTTTACATTAAAAAATAAAAAATGGTATAATTAAGTTTTAAAGTCCTTCACAATTGAGAATTTTTTATTAAGTCTCAACTAATATTTTTTTGTTCTGTTAAATTTTTAAAACCTTTATATTTTTTTTAATTGAATCAACTCTTGTAACAAGATCATTTAATATTGAAATTTAAAATACAATACCACAGATTTAAATGATAAAAAGAGAAAGTTTTATACTTCACTTAGAGAATAAATCAAACACTAGAAACTTAATAAAATATAAATATTTTGAATATTTAATATCACAATTTTTAATAAAGATTCAACTAAAAACACTTAAATTTATAAACAACTAAAAATTTTAATTATGTTATTTTTTATTTTTTTTATGGAAATACATAAATAATAACGACTTAAGGTAAGATCACTCAGATCAATTGTCAACAAAATAATAAGAAAGAATTCAACTAAAAAACATAAAAATTTTAAATACTAAATAACAAAAAAAAACTTTTATCAGGATTCAACTAAAAGTTTGAATCAAGGTGGAGTATTATTTTTTTTTCTCGCGTTATATCAACAAATCAGCATACCAAACTACACGTAATTATAAAATTTAAAGACTAAAATCATATATATTGAATTAAGGACTGTGAAAACATGTGAAAGTAGAGAGTATGTCAACAAAACTAAATTCTATACTAATATTATGAAATAAATCACATATTATCAGTGAATGTTAATTTATTTAATTTTAGAAAAAAAAATTATAGAGAACAAAATCAAAATTTGCTAATTTTAGATAGACTAACAAAATGTTTAATTCCTTTAAAAATTACGTTAATCATAAAATGCAATTAGTGTTAGAAAACGTATATTAAAAAGCATGAGCAAAGGAGATTGGGCAATCCCTGACCTCGAAGACATCACATTTTTGTAATGTTAAAAGTGTAGTGTAGTCTTATGTATGAATAAGATTTGATTGCACCGAAAAGGGAAGTCAACAAATTCCCCAATCCCACAAGTTAAAAGAGACAAATGGCCAAAAGGAAGAAGTGTGGTTAAAAAGTTAAGCCAAGACAAAGGAGTTGATAATCTTAACTTACTAGAGAATGAAAAAAATAAATTTAAAAAATGACTTATGCGATCCAAACCGAGACCATAAAAAGGAATTTGTAATAATTAAGGATATTTAGAGAGAAGAGGGTAAACCAGTTACAGATGGAGCCGAATCCAGCGTAGGACGTTCTGTCATTGGACCCATGTTGTCTCTTCACTGTTACGCACTGCTTACAACATCAACTTCATACTGTCAACGCGTCCTTTACTTATTCGCATCTTCTGGGAACAACCACATAGGTGAATGGGAGGCGCGTGGATTCCACTTCCATTGTGATGGAACGTTAGATTGAAGAGTGGAAGCTGGCAACGTGGGTGAGGGCAAAAATGGCCCCCACAATATCCCCATATTGACGCCGTCTTCTTGTCCCTTTCCTCTGCTTAATTACATGTGCCATGGCCCCATGTGCGGGGTTTCCAGATCTTGATCTTCTGCTCGCTCGCTCCCTTCCTCCCGAGCTCCATTTTGCAATCTGCCGTTGTCTTACCTGGAGGACATAGTTTCCAAGCATGTGTTCCTCTTTCTCTGCATACATCGTGCGGTATTGATTCAAACACAACGTTCTCAAACTATTACAAGGAGATTCAGAGATTAATTTGATGATCAGACAGTGAAAGAATTTATTTCCAAAATTGGGTCTGAAAAACCAAGGAATTCAATAATAAATAAGATAAGTAATTTGAAAAATATGTGCAAGAGCTCGGAAAACCTCTTGGAAACTTGATGTGGTCGAGACAAAAATCTAGAGGAATACAATGTGTCTGTTTTGGGTAACTGACAAAGAACCTTGTCCTCGGGAGAACCACGCTTCAAAAAACAATAATACTCAAGTCCCTGTCATTGACAATGGTGAAGTATCGGAGAAATGCACTTTATATTAGTTATTCTCTTCAAATTCTCGTGAAAGGTATGAACTGTGTGGGAAGTACACAAACCAGAAAAATGAAGACATGTCCGCATCTAACCAATGATATTGTTGTTCACACTCCAACGTGTCCATATAGTAAGTATTCTTATAAAGTAAAAAGACAATATTTGATAAACGTGTTCATACTCATATATACGTATTTATATTATCATTTTTGGGATAAATATACCTGTAGTGTCTTAGTAATTTAGACTTATGCTTCATAATCTGAAATATAACTAACCTACAATTCCACCGTTGAATGCCAATTGCGCAATTTTAGACTACAGTGGGCATTAGAACCAGTTTCTGATGTTAACTAAATTGCAAATATTAAAATAACATGTTGGCCACCTACAAGCTGCAATTCTAAAAGTAAAGAGTAAGAGCAGAAGGAAAAATAAAAAGCGTTATAGGCATTCAACCTTCCCCTGAAATTTAACCAAGAGGCCAGGTTTATTGTATAAAATATTGTCAATACTCCAAGGAAAAATGAGTCGCTAATGAACTAACAGAATAAGATGCAGCTTAAATGAGATCATAAAGATTTTCATGCAAGATGTTCAGTCCAATAACACAGCATGTAGTTCATAACCACAAACCTGATAATCTATTGTAAGCAGACAGCAATAATAAGTTGTTCATCGGAGAAAAACAGCAGAAAAAGAGCTGGAACTAGAACTGTAAAACTTTAAACTAATTTGCAGTAAACTTTTTAACTTTTTTTTTCTTCTTTGTTGCAGCATATTTTTTTCTCAACTTCATTTTTCCAACAATTTTTTTAACTTTGTGTGGAGACTTGACTGCTGAACTGTCCACAGGACTGATTTTTTCTGGCTTTGTAGGTTTGTAAACTTGTGTTATTGAAGGATCCAAAACATCTTCGGTGCACTGAAGAATGATGCCCATAGATGTAGCTTCATCCCAGAGCTCTCTTCCCTTCTCAAAATTTCCTCCTCTACAAAGCTTTGGAATAAGCACATCATAAACCGGTCCATAACCCCCCAATGAATTTTTCTTCATTTTCTCAAACAGTTCAAGAGCATGATTTACCCTTTCAACCCCACAGAGAATACCGATTAAACTATAGTAAAACTTATGATTTGGCATCAAACCTTTTCCAATCATTTGATCCACTATCTCTTTCCCCTTACCAAACCTGCCGCTCAGAAATAACACCTTTGCCACAAGATAATAGCTCACCCAATCAGGATTACAACCACCATTTCTCATTGTTTCTAGTATTTGACAAGATTCCTTAACTCTTCTGGTCTTCCCTAGACAAGAAAGCAGTATGTTGTAACTGATAGAGGTTGGGAAAACCCTATAAGACCTCATCTCCATCATGACATTTAAAGCTTCAGGCACAAGTCCTGAAGGATTATGTCTAAGATTCCGTTCACAAAGGCACCTGAGGAATGTGTTGTAGCATAGCAAATCTGGGATAACCCCATTCGCTTTCATCTCTTTAATAATTCTCCTAGCTTCCTTCACATTCCTCTGCACAGACCACCCGTACAGTAGACTTCTATATATGCAAGGTTTTGCGCCTGTAATCTTGTCTCCGTGATGCCAAACTACCCCTTCAGCCCTCTTAGCATGCCCTTTGGAGCAGAGGGCATTAATGATAGCAGTGACTGTAAATTCATCTATAGGACACTTATACTTGTCTAAGTTCTTGAAAACACCCAATGCCTCATCTTCTTTTCCCAGTTTAACCAAAGTATCAGCTACAAGACCAAAAGTCTCTGCATCCATGACTCGACCCTCCTTCTTGAGATCTCCCATCAAAATATCCATTGCTGTGTAGTCTTTTTTTTCAGCAAAAACTCGAAGAGCATGATTGTAATCCTTGTCTTCCAAACTATGACTCAGATTCTTACTAGACCATAAAAAGAACCTGAGCAATCTTCTAGTGTGTGCCTCGTGCTTACTAGAATCAATAGCCTGAGCTACAAGAGACGAAGTTAAAGAATCTTTAAACTTATTTAGGCTCAACTCCAGATCATCTAGCCCACCAACAGTGCTCATGACAATGCTGCAGAGCTCTTGCAAATGGGGAGAGACAGGTATTGGCGGCAATGTGGAGTACTGGGAAAATGCAAGTGTTTGCAAATTGTGGGTACTCATAGCCTTAGACCAAGAACGTTTCCATGCAGGTTTGAACAAGACGTGCATCATGAATCTCGTCCTTGAAATTCATCAAACATGTTATGTGCAGTACTGTAACTCTAAATCTTCAGACACATGGCTGTGTGAGGTGATGATCAAACACAACTGTACGTTAAAGCAGGAAGATACGGTGCTCCCATCCGCAAAATCCAAACTCTAGGGACTGCACATAAACCCCTTCTGTCTGAAATTTTGAGTTCGGAGCTGAACCTCCAGGGTCGGGGCCGAATATATCAATTACCAGGGTTGTCGTGTCAATTGTCTGAAAAACGGAACAACACGAGTTTAGAAGAATATTAAAATACTTTCAGTAAAATTTAATTATTATTTTAATTATAATATATCCTAAATTTCTATTTAATTCTATTTATAAATATGAATTTAAGTCTGCCATGCTCACAAGGTACCATAACAACATTTTTTTATTATATTCTTAATAACTCCAAAATACGAAAAGATTAATGTGTCGTTGAATTGTTCCTTTCAAAAGCTATTCATATAGATCCAACTTTTCAAAAATTACATGAGTCTTAATTAATATGTTTGGATTTCTTTGTCTTTAATTAATATACTTTTTTTCTTGACTTTCAATTCTTAAAATAAATGGTGTGTATTTTATCTTAATTATTTTTATTCTGTTAAGTAGCCCCTAAAATGCTGTAAAAAAAATTCAACCCTATTTTTTTTCCTGTTTATCATTGGTTTATTTATATGATAAGTTAACAAAGTCACTATAATAAGGATAACATATAAAATAAAAAATTTAAGAAATTAAAAGTCGAGGAAAAAAATCTCTGAGCTACAAGAAAAAATCAAGCACATTTTGAAGAATAAAAACACATTAAAGTCGTTAAAGGCATAGTAATAGGCGTCAATGTTGTAACAGCTAAGAACATAATTGTAGTGAAATTGTCCAGAGGTTTTGTTTGATCTCCAATTCTCCACTTAGGAGTTGGTAAATAGCTACAACTATACAAGTATTTACATTACTACAACTAACCAGCATCAGATATACTTTCAAACTCGGATTTTCCTCCATAAACCAGTTTAACAGTACATAGTAATATCACGAAGAGGAATATGCTTGAGCTGCTTGTAAAATTTGTTTGACAGTAAATCAATGATAATAGTTCCAAAAGTTTTGATTAAACAAAAGTGTAACACTTTCAGCCACTTGGACAAGACCTGCAGCATATGTCTTTCATTTGAGAAAGTGAAATTTATGAGACCCCAGCAAGATTTTGTTTGAACTCCAAATGATGAGGAGGGTGCAGAAGGGGAATTGTTAGATGAACTTTCCATCAAGATCAAGAACAGTATCAAGTCCTCAACAGACTAATTTCACTGCAGAAAAAAATTCATTGGTCCTTCATCCTTGTGGTAAAAGGTTACAATTTGAGATTCTCAAGCATCCTCAAGAGAAAAATCTCTTGCTACATGGCTGTCTTCCTCCTCTTCATCATCTTCTTCATCATAATCAATGGAAGTAGGTTGTCCGTTAGGATCCACATTAATACCATTCCACTTTCTGACAAACTGTCCCCTCACACGAGGCCGCCTTTCTGCAAGCCGTTTTCTGTTGACATACCTAATTTTCTTATCAAAACAGCGTTCTTTCCTTTTCTGTCTAAACTTCATCAATGCTGCTTCTCTCCTATCAACCTTACTTAATTTTACTTCACATGAACTTGAACTTCCCAATGACGGCCAAGAATGAGTTGTAGAAATCTGACCAGGTTGTAAGCAAATGCTCATTGGATAATATGGGAAGGATGTCATCCCACTTGCATGAGGAGGAGGACATTGGGGAAGATGATTGTACTGTGCAATCACAGAAGAACCAGAATGACTTTGCAGGTCCTGGATATTCTTTTGATACATTTGTGCTGATGATGGCATCATAACATGATTAACAACTCCTGAAATATAATATGGATAAACATGTTGAGCAGGATCGGAACCATGCCTTCCATTTCTTGGATGCACTACTCCCCCAGAATGTTCTTCCCTGTAATGCTTTTGCTGAGAAACTTCCATCGAAGCAGGTGGAGTAGAAGATCTCTCAATAGAGAAAGAATCTTGTGAATGATTTTCAAACATTTCTCCATTTTCATGTGTTCTAAGGTCATTACCCTCCTGTTCACCACATGCTTGATTCACATCTTCCACCCTAACTTCTGTAGTATTATTGTCAACATGAGCACTCTCCTCAATATTGCTCTTCAGTGCTGTTGCTTTGACATAGGTGAAAAAGGCTGATGACTCTCCAATCTTCAATTCACTCTTCTTCGGACCAGATGAAAAATGTCCTGCAAAATTTTGGAAAATCAGAGAGACACCAGTAAAAATAACAAGGGTACGCACTTCAGCCAAACTTTATTCAACTTTATGATCCATTTTAAACCGTGGCCATTTTTGAAATTATAAATGTAGAAGGCAAAATATGATGTGCAAGTGAATACTACCAATATTAGTTATGTTGCGTGATGGATGCTGCATTGCAGTACCTATGTGAGTAATCATAAATAACAGTGAAGCATGAACAAATGTATTTATTTGATTTTCTTGAGAAATCGAATAGTAGATATACGGACCAAAATTGGCTATAAGAAGGGGCACAGGAAAATCTGAAGTTTTACAATAATGTGTCACTTTATGGCATTCAAAATATTGTCCTATACATTGTATTCAATGAACATAATGTGCAAAATTATTATATAATTTTGTATTTTGAAAAATAGTGGTTCAAGGAAAAGGATAAGTGACCTGTTCGGCGATCACTTATTCCAGGCACATCAGGTTGATATTCTGATACAAGAGCACTGGCAAGCTCCACCACAACATTGGTGGTTGCTGCAATACTAACCTGAAAAGATAAATACTTTACATATATTATTATCATGTAACTACATCTCTGATCTACAGTTATTAGCAGTAAATCAGATAGATCATACCTAAACGTCAGTAGCTGGCATAAAAAGATTTGCGCAATGCTATTTATACACCCATTTACAAATGCAAGGGCATATAAACACTTTTCTACATGCATCAATACATAATCAAATAGCTCTATACATAGTTGTGAATTATCTAGTCTTTAGTATATAAAAAAAGTGTTTTCCAAACTGTTATTAGTAACTTCCTTATAGTTCTATTTTGGGTTTTCAGCAATGCTATTTATTTAGGATACTAGTTAAGACTTACATCTAAACTGGTGTTTAAGATTTCAGTTAAAAATGCACTATGATTCATTTACATTAATCAATTTTCACCATACCAAAGACTTCTGTGGATTTAATTACAATTCAACTTTTATACTAACATCAGAATTAAATCCCTTCTCAGCGGGAAGGCAGTGAGAAACATAGATGTGGACCACCAATTAGGATTATCATAAATTTTTATTTAAATCTTGATTTATTTCAGTTTATCTTGTTTCTTTCTTCTTTCCTATCTTAATAAGACATTGGTCTTAGAATCCTTGTTTTATTTATTAGGATAACTTTTATATAAGATCCTATTAATGACGGATATCTTTATTTTTAGTTTATTGAATAGGATAACTGTTAGTTATGATACTATCGAGTAGGAAATTCTTTATATTAATTTTATCCATCAGGATAATGTTAGGATCATCTGTCTAGTTTCTTAAAGGGTAGACTTGATTGAAATTTCATCATTGAGAAACAGTTTTTAGAAAAAAACTTGTGTTAATTATGGAGGGTTTCTGTCAAGGACGAGTCTGCTTCTCACATTCATTAAGTCTGTGAATGTATCCTATGCAAAGGACCATAATAGATAGAAGCACACCAATATTAAAAAAAAAGAAATACTCTTGTAGGGTTGAAAAATTTGCAAAGTGAACTCAAAGTTGATTAGAGAAAAACACCATTTCTTATATAATCGATTCAATTTCAAGGTGACACAGAAGCTAATCAATTTCTAATTCTGTAAAACCCGTTACATTCTTTCTTTTATTGCTTAAATATTGTTTTCTAACATTTACCTCTTGTTCTTGTTGGATTGATACTACTGTCTCTGGATTAGTGCTTCTTTTGGACTTGTCATCTGTGTCATCAGAGAACAAGGTGGTACTGTTTGTATTGGCATCACTTGGATCTGATGGTATCAGTTCAAACTCACAATTTAAGATGTTGTTCTCCACAAGTCCAAGCTGTCAGAATAGAAATATCCATTTCAATTTCCAGTTGAGAAGATCTAAGTTGAACATTGGAAATTTAGTAAAAAAATCCTATGCAGTAGAGAAACGCAAAGTGTTTATTTATGACTAAAATCAAGTACTAAAGAAATAAAACTACATTTAAATTGTCTTTGAACTCTAATTCTAAGTGATGTGAGACTATTAGGTAACAAAAGAAATCGCTTAGTCTCTAAGCGATGTGGGACTATTGGATAACAGAAGATATCTTTTAATCTCTAAGCGATGTGGGACTATTTGGTAACAGAAGAAATCCCTTAGTCTCTAAACGATATGGAACTATTGGATATAGGAGAAAAACCCTTAGCCTAAGGGAACGAAAGTTTATTTGAATTGTTTTTGGTCTCTAATTTTAAGCTAAGTGGAATTATTGAATATAGGAAGAAAATGAATACAAGTTGAGATAATTAAATTTATTATTAATAGAAAAAAAAGCGGAAAATAAGAAAAAAAAATCCATAATCGTTTACTGCTCTCAAATTATATGCACAAATAACACTTCAGAACACCTATTTTTTTACCAACATAATCGATTATGTTGCATCTTCATCTATAAACCACTTGGGACTTTCTCTTGTTTTCTCACCCTCTCGGCAAAGACATCTAACGCACCATCCATCCGTGCTTTTATTTCCTCACTACTAATGCCAACGCAGCTCCATCCCGAAAATGGCTCCTCGTCTGTCCGTGCCAACGGTTGATCATTGGAAGCAAACGGAGGCTAAGAGCATGTTTGTGAGAATTTATTGCCATTATAGTCAGTTGAATGTAAATCCTTTGTGAATGTAGCATTCAGTTAAACATAAATTTGAAAATTGCACTATAGTAACAAAGATCCCGATTAAAGGTTATTACAATGAAAGTTAACAGCATGGAATAGAGATGTTTAAGGACAGGTGGAAAACCAATAATAATATGAATAAACACAAAATAAATAAGTTGGGAAATACATACCATGCGTCTCCTTCTCCACATGTGTGTCCACAAATTTAGTAGTTCATTTGTGCGTAAAGGCTTCACTAGGTAATCTGCTGCTCCAAGCCTCAAGCACTTTACGACAATGGATACCTCATCTTGTGCAGACATCACTTAATCCCCCCACCCAAAAAATTAAAATAAAAAACATTGATGAGAAACAGGATATAATTTGCCTAACATAAAGAGTGATAAAATTTACTTAAGGCTTTACTTATAACAGGGATTCGGCATAATTCTTTATCCCTTGCTATGTACTTCAACAACTTCATGCCTTTCTTTACCGGAAGGTCAACTTCAACTAGTATCATGTCTATATATTGCCCCTCCGCATTCAGTGCATCAATTACTTGCCTAGCTGATCTTACTGAAGTAACTGTTAAGCATAAAATATCCACACTAGTCATATTTTCAAAAGTTGCGGCAAGCAATTCTCTTGAACATGTTCAATTAAGACAAGCTTAAGAGAAGTAAATATTCCTCTAAGAATCATCTTGAACAAATGGATAAGGTTCACAAACGTTGAAGAGCAAAATAATTTGGATCGACCAGCGAACACAAATATTTGGACTAATTACACAAATTGATTTTCAAAATGAAAGCAAGTAACTCAATAATACATATAATATAACAATTCAAAATCACCCCCTTCATATTTCTGACATCACTAACCATTCTAGAAATGAAAATTTCAATTCATTTTTTTTTTTTTGACAAAACACTAGCAAACCGAGACATCTTTCCTATTGTGACTATATATCACCCTTAGTCAGAACAATAATTAGCACCAAAAGAAGAAAGTAAAAGGGGTTTAATTCATCATACCCTGATAAGAACACCTCAAAAGAAGAGTAAAAACCTCATCAGAACTCTTGGAATCGTTGTCACACAACAAAATCCTCACTTTGCTTCTGTCAATAAAGCCATCGCCACTCTTACTATTATTCCCACCACAGTTACTTGCTTTATTGTTCAAATTAATAAGTTCCTCGGTCTCAGTTTCAGCATCCATCGTAACCCCTCTTCCCTGTACTAGCAAAAACAACAACCCAACACTAAACCTCTACTCAAAATCAAATATTGCAACCACAACCCCAATCAAGACACATGATATTCAAAACCCATTTGTTCATATCTGCTGATCGTTGTAGCAGCAGCAAAATCCAAAGTCTAGGAGAGGAGGCGGCGCACGTTAGCAGTTCAGACCAAAAAAAGCTCAATTTTTTTCTGACCAAGTATATAGAAGAGATGAACCATGATAGTATTTTGTGCTTGGGAATGGGATTTTCAATCCGAGGAAGAAAAAAATATAGTAGATGGTGGTGTGAGCTAACGTGCGCGTGGTGAAGGGGGCGTAGGGTAGCAAAAAGGGTAGGGGTGACGTGGAAAGAATGGAGAGAAGAGAGCTGAAAAAGTGAAAAGGAAATAGATATGAGTGTGGATAGTTAGTTTGAGACAGAGAGAAAGCCACGTCACTCCCAAATCTCCCATATTTTATGCAGCCACAATCTCACCAAAATATCCCAAATCTTCGTATCTTTATTTTTCTTCTCTTTTTTCATACATAACCAGTTTCCATATTCACGCATTCCAACAAATGGTGTTTTGTTAAATGAGCCACAAATATACTTGCTTTATCAAGAATAAAATATGGAAAATATAGATGAACACCTCAGATACTAAATGATAATTAATGAGAAAAATAATGTAGGTATTAAAAGCGATATGATCTGGTAGAAAACAAGAAATTATATGTTGTTTAAATGTTTAATATAGAACATGTTCATGTATCATTCATCTTAGTAAAACTATTTTTAACTTTCAAGTTTATTTAAATGATTTATTTTATTTTACTTATTGCAACAGGTGCACACAAGGAGACATGATGAGTGAAGGCTTATTAAAAAAATACATTAAATAATAGTTAATTCAACTAACTATAAAAAATTGAATTAGTCTTATTATAAACTAAACTATTTTTAGTCCAATTGGTAAAGGCTAAACTATTAAAAGAATAATTCAGTACATTACTAGTGCGCTACTTGAACTATTAAAAGAGTTAAAACAAATTATTTATATGATCATTCATTATCCATGTTTGAAGTCACTTATCTTTGTAGTGAAATTTTCATATAACTTTTTTATTAACAAAGTTGAATATAAGTTGTAAAATTTGCTTGTTAGAAGTTGTTTCAATATTAAGAATGCATGTGAATATATTGATTTACATTAATTGTACTTTAAAAAAAGTAACAACACTTTTTATGAAGTTATGGTTAGACATTTATCTTTTATTCCGAGCGCTTGTTTCCTTCTATATTAAAAATTTGATATGTAGCTTAATTTATTAAATATAATTTGTCTATAAAAGATTGATGTTGTATATTGTTAATAAATGAATTCATATGTGTACTTGAGTCGAAAGAAATAAATGATAGATTCTTTTTGTCTCCTATTTTAGTGTGTAATGACAAGTTCATATAGTTATATTTATTTTAATTTCTGAAGAAAAAATAGTTCAATTAAAAAATGTATAGTGTAGTTAGTCAAACTAAAAAAAATTTCAAGTAGTCCAGTTCAACTTAATTGAACAATTTTTGTAACAGTTTATTTTGCACACAATTTTTCTAGTTCACTTCAATTTTTATATAAATTATTTTAGTTCAATTTATTAGCTTCTTAATTATTTTAGTTCAGAATGTGGTGTTGTGTTTGATTGAGCAACAAAGAATGATGTTTTCATAGACGATTGCAGTTTACCAGTGCATAGCCTGTATGGGCCAAACTACAGTGTGGCAATTTTGGGAGTTCATATGCCTAGATGTCATTCAGCTTTCCTACAAAAATATTTGTTCTCGTGTAATCAAATTGTTAGATTACAGTGTTTGGAGAGCCGATTGTGCATAGAATTACAATGTCAAACAACCTCAAATAGACAAAAAAAGAAAAAGAAATATGTTAGAAAAGATTTGGAGCAAAACTAATTCATTTTGAATTGTTTTACAACTTAGGCGGGTTTTTTTAAGAGTTATGATATTTTAGCCATAGCTTATTTTAGCCATATTGATGGAACACTACTCAAATGGACCAAAATAATACTCCAAATGTTTGAGTACAAAATCAAGTCATGTTAAGTTAGTTAGTAATTTAGACAAGTGTTCACGCCAAGAGTCATAGAATTACGACCGGAATATTCGTTCAGTTCTAGTTAATGTCAAACAACCATAAATGGACCCAAAAATTATGTTAGAAAGGTTTGACGGCAAAACCAGGTTATCTTAGGTTGATTTGTAACTTAGATGAGTTTTTATGTCAAGAGTGATAATTTTTTTCCGACGTATCTTAGCTATATTGATAAAAAATAATCACAAATTGACTGAAAATGATATTGGGAAGATTTGAGTGCAAAATCAAGTCATGTTGGTTAGTTTACAACTTAGATGAATTTCGTGCCAAAAGTCATAAAATTTTGACTATAACATTTTCCAGTCTTATTGATGGGAAACAACCACAAATGGACTTGGGAAGGTTTAGGAGCTAAACGAAGTCATCTTGAATTGATTTTCAATTTAGCTAGTTGTGAGGGTTTATGTGCCTAAAAGAGTAATGATAATTTGACCTCAAGGTTTCTTAGCTCTCTTTGATGTGAAACAACCACGAATGAACAAAAAAAATGATGTTGGAAAGGTTTGAGACAAAGGCAAAACCAAATTATCTTGTGTTTGTTTGTAACTTAAACAAATTTTCATGCCAAGAGCTATGAAATTGTAACCGGAATATTTTTAAGCTATATTAAATGGAAATAACCACAAGTAGTTCGAAAATGATGTTAGAAAAGTTTGGATACAAAATCATGTTATGTTTGGTTGGTTTGCAACTCAAGTGGGTTTTCCTGTTAAGAGTAATGAAATATTGACTAAGACATTTTTCAACAGTATTAATGAGAAACAACTAAAAATAGATTAAATTTTGTGTTAAGATGGTTTAAGTACAAAACCAAATCATCTTAGGTTAGTTTACAACTTGTTAATTTTGGTATGAAACAACCACAAATAAATACAAAAATGATATTGACAAGGTTTAGAGGCAAAATCAAAACATCTTATGTTGGTTTGGAACTTAGGCAGATTTATCCGAGAGTTGTAAAATTTTTACTGAAATATTTTTTAATCAAATTGATAGAAAACCACTACAACTAGACCGAAAATATATTGAGAAGGTTTAAGTGAAAAATCTAAGTTTATTTATAACTTAGACAAATTTTCATATAACATGATAAAATTTTGATCAAAATATTTTTCAATCATGTAATTAAAAAATAATCACAAATGAACTGCAAAATGATATTGAGATAGTTTGAGTACGAAACTAACTCATCTTATATTAGTGTGCAACTTAATTAGTTTTGGTGATTTCCATACCTAATATAATTATAAAATTTCAAACTTAAGGTTTCTTGGTTCTCTTTAATTTCAAAGACCGCAAATAAAACCAAAAATGTTGTTGAAAAGGTCTCATGGCAAAATAAATCATCTTAAATAAAAATAATTTCATAATTTCATAAATGTATTATTTGTTATCTTTTTTAAATTTATTGATTTTATCTGTTTTCTTTTACTCTATCATTTATTTTCCTTAATCCAACAATCTTGTTTTTCAGGTATACCCTTTAACCCACACGTGAACCACAAGATTTTAAATATAAATAAAAGATCATTTAAAGATGTAATATGTTTTACTTATATAATAATTACTCAATTTTAATAATAAATCCAAGGCCTGCACCTGTAAACCATTGAGTATGCTTCCTCACCCTAAAATTCACCCAGAAAAGGGGAAAAGGTCTACACCTATTAATAATAAATATTTTTTGGAAAATTGAAATAATATTAATCATTACTTTTTGGAAAAGGTACCTCTGGAAAGAAATTAATACTCATCTATTTTAAAAAAAGTTCATTTTTTGAATCAATAATCCCATATTTTTTTCTTAGTTATTTCTATTTTTTGCCACAGGAGAGGATATTCATCCAGTAACTTTAGAAAATTCAAAGGTGTGAACATCAGTGGAACTACAAACATGGAATGGAACCAACTTTACAGCATAACCAAATCTATCAACCTTGGCGTGTAATAATTAACCTGTACTTAAGTTTAAACTTCGTTCTATTTGCAATGAATGATCAATTTTTTTGCAACTAATTTAATCCCTGCATTCTGCTGATAGTCATACGGATCTAAGGAGAAGAAGGCATCAACAAATGTCCCAGGCATGAACAACGAACCAAGTTCTGCAGCATCAAATTTACTGAAGAGAAGTCTTTGCACTGCTCCAGAAGGTTCTTTCTGATATATTTCTGTGGCATAAATGGCAACGTCTGCGACTACTGCTGTAGGTATGCTGTAAAATAAATGTTACAGAAATCAGAGAAATTCTAATTGAGAGAAATTTTAATTGAGAGAAATCCTAATTGTTTTCCAATTAGGATCATCATACCAAAAGCTTTGATATTCTCCAAGTTATCCCTACTTCTTGATGTTAACAACTTAACGTTATCACTTCATTATCGATAAAAAGCATAAAAAACAAAAAGGGCTCCCCATTACCCCAGGCGCTAGGTCACAACGCTGTAACCTTACATTACAGCTACGCCAAGGTTCACTCTCAGAGCACAAAAACAATAAAAGCATAATCTAATGAGTTAACCAGGAAAAGGGACACAATATTGGAGAAATCTTTCTAGGATGCTTCAAACTGCATCTGACACGGTGGTCACATTAAACTGAATGCATGGTTTTGATAATAGTGTTATCCACCATTATACATGTGAAGTGGGGTATTCATTTATTTTGATAAAATAAAGTAACAAGGTCAAGAACTTACTGCAATCTGACAGTAGGATAGTTGAAGAAACCTTCTTTCCTAACGACAGCAGACCTCCAATCAGAGATGCTACCAGAATCCACTGTTAACTTCTGAGCAACGCGGTCACATGCATCAAGAACATTACATAGACTGGGTGATGGATCAACCACAAAACTCAATCGCGGCCGGCCAGCATTATCAGAAAACCTTGTGCTTATTCCAAACCGCACTTTCAAATCAGTACAGTGAAGTTGAAATGGGAAACCCTCATGCAGTAATTCTATCCTTTGACTGTTAAAAGATGGAACAAGAGATGCATCAATAGAAGGGACACATATTCCATCAGGTTCTAAAACAAGAATAGAGCTGCTGCAAGGCTGAAACATAGAAGACGAGGAAGCCAAATCAGGTGACTCTTGCATGGGTTTTTCCACCGTGGAAACATCTGACTTAATGGGTTCTCTATTTATTTCTTCCTCCAGAACACTCAAATTAAAAGGATCCGACTGAACTATATTAGGATCTGCAATATTAAGGGCATCCCCTGTTGGGCCGCTCATTGCAAAAGAAATTATAGGATGATTTTTGTCTTTGGATTCAACATCAGGAGATTGTAATACAGAACCCTTATTAATATTTAATAAGCCCCCCTGTGATGGAGATTTCCCATTACTTCGGCTTCTTGTTGTAGCATTTGGTGAAACCCAACTGTTTGCAGTGAATACATCCGGGAGACTTGACTCCTGTAAGGACAGAGATTATCATTATTTTTATGAAAGGTTCTCAACTAATGATGCAAAATACATCACAATATCAGGCACAAAAGCTTCAAAATTCATATATACAAAAGATTATATAGAATAAGAAAAACATTTCTTAAAACGCCTTCTTGATTCATAAGGCAGTGCAAGTAGTAAGGTCCCACAATCAAACATTTTCTAAGGATATATCCATTCCAAGAGTTATACTCAGGTTATATGTCTAAAACTTGTGTCTAATAAGAACTTTTTATTGAAGTATGCTGACATGGTATAAAATTTAAAATGTTGTGTTTTAAATAAAACTTTGGATCATAAGAATAAAAAAACATAATTTTGTCTTAAAAAACGTTTATTTTTTGCCAATAAATAATCAAATAAAAAATTAATTAAAGTGAGTCTTATAAGACCCTTGCACTAGAGTAAAAGTTGTAAGGAGGTAGTAAGAGCAATATAGCATAGTGAGACCCGTAAAAGGTAAATTAAAACCTCATATAATGTCTCTCAGAATAGAAATGGCTTAAGTATCTAGGGAAGCTGCACAGTAAAACCTGATTCCATCCATATGAAGGGCACGTGGTAGGGTAATCTTGCCTATGTAAATTGTAGATTAACGATAGATTCTATACCCCTGTCCCCAAATTTTAACGAATGTGACCATTTGATGTATATGAATATTTTGTGGATACTGTACAGTGATTAAACTATGTTAAAAGAAGCCACAAAATGCATCCAGGTATTTAAAGAATTATAATTTAAGAAGTAGATAAGAAAAAAACCAAGGCAAAGAATCATCACTGATAAACCAAGGAAAAAAAAAATAACATGATCAAAGTGTGCAAAACCGTGCTAGCCAAGTTCTATTAGCATCTATAACCTACTACAAAAGAAATGTCATAATACCAAAATGAGAAAAACCGCTACTAAATTCTAACGACATGCTTTACGTCAAGAAACTCAAGTAACCACGACCTTTTACTTGATGACATGAATCAAAGACCTGATGAACTGAACTGATATAAAGTTAAGAAATAATTTGGTTCTCCCTTCTTAGGTACGCTCTGAAAAACCTTAACTATAACAAAAATTGTTGTTCCATCAACAACTGAACTGTGTTGCCAAACAAAAACAAGACTTTGAAGTGCAAATTACCAAGAATAGAACAGTTGCACAGTATTTGAGGACTTCAAGATTCATCCGAACATCATCTAAGCTCCTGCACTCCAGAAACAGCAGATATCAGAAAAGATAAAGTCAATACATTGAGAAGTTGGCATACGAAAACATTTCACTAGCAAGTTACCTATGTGTCTGGCGTCCGAGTCCAAAATAAGTAGCAAGAGTAGCCATCTGCGTGAACGTTTAGTTACATAAAATCATATCATAAAACTTAAACAACCAGCTGAAAGGAGTAAGTTTAAAAGGTAGAACGCAAAGAAAGAAATACATGAAAGGAACGATGACATGTTAACATTATTATATTTATAAATTATATAATACCTTCATGTCACCGGCTCTTCTTCCAAACTTTTGAGTCAACAAAACCAGAGAGTCAACAGTCCCCTTAGGTTCAGGTGGCGGCTGATTAATCGCAGCAAAAGCATCTCTAACCCGAACACAGTCGAACCTTATGATATTATGACCCGCCCAAATCCTCCCTACACAAAATTCACCACTTACAAACATCAAAACGCAACCATAGCAACAATTTCAGCAGAGAGGCGAAGAGACAAAACAAAACATACCGTGAAGAAGGTCGTAGACCTGGTGAGCAATGTCGGCGAAAGTGGGCGAGGTGGCGACGGCGTTGGCGGTGATGCCATTGCAGCGCTCGGACAAGGGGGAGATGACGGAGAGGTCGACGGGTCGGACGAGAGTGGAATAGTTGCGGAGCTCCGTGAGCGTCCTGGGGCAAACCAAAATGGCTCCGAATTCGAGAATGGCAAAACCCTGGCCTGTTCGAGTGGGAACGCTGGTCTCCACATCGAAGAACACTATCTCCGATCGGTCTTCAACGGGAGGACCCATTCACAAAGAATTCAACCGACCGAACAGTGTTGTAATTTGAAACGATAATTCAGGATTGTTTGTTAGATTATAGTTAAAATGAGGTTATATAGTGAAGGGGTGGTGATTGGGCTGGCATAGGCCCATCGGTTGAGGTTATTACTAACCCACCCATGAGGTTGAATGGCGGTGCAGTCTTGGAATATCTTTTCCAGCACTGTAACCCAAAACACCAAGCAATGAATAGTTTTGTGCCTGTGGAATCCACCTCATGGAGAGTTAGTTACTTATTAGTTATGCTTTTCTTCTTCCAATAATTTTATGGATGTAGAATTGGGTATCAACACAACCAACCATATCACCTTGCCTTCCAACATCATTGGAATTTCTCACATAATAATGACATCCTTAAATGATCCCACAAACCTTCAGTGAATAGTGTTTCATTGTTAAGTGCAATCTTCTCCTTCATCACATCTATTGCCAATAGATCTACCAATTTTCAAGTAACTATAACACTATGGTCTCTTAGTTTCCTATACAGTTCTGCACTTTCTAAAGATTTTTAGACTGCTTCTTCCTTCCTGCACCTCCGTAATAATATCTTCCTCTTCCTGCACCTCCATAATTTTTAATATTCCAAAATTTAGACATAAGTGAAAAACATAAATATTATTAGTATTAGAACATAAATTATGAATGGTAAAACTTAGAACATGAATTATGGATCGTAAAATCATTAAGTAATATATACTTATAGATTATACAATAAATAAGATTTGAAATAAAGAATTCATAAGTTACGAATGATATAATAGGTAAATAATTTAAAAATCATAAAAATTTATGAATTATACAATCTGTAATAATAATGATGATATAATATGTAAATAATTTAAAAATCGTAGAAACTTATAGATTATTCAATCCGTAATAATAATGATATATGAAAAAATATTATGAATTATAAAAATCTTGAATGACTTAAGAATTATATAATCCGAATGACTTATGGTTTTTACAATCGATAAATGAATACGAATGAAGGATGTAATTGATTTAAAATATATTTTTAAAGGATAAAATTATATTTTAAAATTACTTTTGTCCTGTCGTGAGAACAGGTGAATTTTTTGTCATCCCAGCAAGAATTCAGCATCATTTTCAAAGACACAGCACGAGAGAAGGAAACTTGTAGCGAAGTCATAAGCATTCCTCCTCAGATTGTTTGTTTAATCAGAGTGATGGCATAGTATCACCATGGGTAGCTAGCACCGGCACTAGCACCAGCCTTCTGAAAAGAAGCTAACAGATATAATTGTAGAGCTAGAATGCACAAAGCAAAAAATCATGTTCTTCTTACACGTCCTACACTTCAATGTCCAAGAAAACATTTATCTCTGATCTATAGCCTTCCTGATTGGCTTGCTTCGTGACATCATACAGGATTTCATAGACAAAATGTGAATGCTTATGAGTCATGTCGCCCGAGACAAAATTATGGACAACTCCATTAATTTGGATCCAACTTCTGCCTGGAGGCTTTTTCACACCCATCTCAATCATTTTCTGCCTCACTGTAATGACATCCTGCCACCTTTGACCAAAAGCATATATGTTTGACAAAAGCACAAGATAGCCTGCAGCTTGATCAACGCTGAGCTCGGGTACTAACTTGTTTTCCACTTCTGATGCTAGATCTGAATTCCTGTGAATATGACAACCACCAAGAAGGGCACCCCAAAGGGCATCATTAGGCTTGAAAGGCATAGTTTCAATTAGTCCACGTGCTTCATCTAAGAATCCAGCACGGCTTAACAGATCAACCATGCATCCATAGTGTTCAATCCTGGGGTTGATTCCCCAAGTATGCTTCATGGATGCAAAAATTTGGCGTCCTTCGTCCACAAACCCTGCATGGCTACAAGCACAAAGAACTCCGATGAAGGTTATTTCATCAGGACTTGCTCCATTTACTCCCACACCGTCACTAAGCATAGTTTTAAACAGATCAAGGGCTTCCTTCCCCAGTCCCTGTTTCGCAAAAGCCATGATCATGCTAGTCCAAGACACGGTGCTTTTCCAAGGCATCTTGACAAACACTTGATAAGCTTCATGAATGATTCCGCAACTGGCATACATATGTATGAGAGCATTTCTCAAGCGCACTGAGGGTTGCTGGTTCCTGGCAACAAACCGCTGTTGAACATACCAATGGATCCATCTTCCCAACTTCAGATCCCCTAATTCAGCACACG
>Ga0099825_1000140_pt1 | contig 56250 bp, 22 predicted proteins | sample SiratroredBW_FD_76838 | JGI IMG/M metagenome (GOLD analysis project Ga0099825, IMG submission 76838) | Root nodule microbial communities of legume samples collected from California, USA - Siratro red BW | ecosystem: Host-associated > Plants > Roots > Nodule | place: USA: California | collected...
AAAAAAATAAAAAAAAAAAAAAAAAAAAATATATATATATATATATATATATATATATATATATATATATATATATATATATATATATATCCTTTGAAAATTAATTTAGGTTGCATTTTACATTGTAAATTAAAAAAAAAAAAAATAGATGCTTTGATTTTGAAATGGCATTGAATATCAATCAAAATAGGGATAGTTTGTTGATCAATCCGACTACATTGATGTGATTCAACACTCCTTGAAGACTTTGAAGTAAATGAAGACTATAATGATGAAGCTTTGAGAAAGAATCATGAAGAAATGTTGTGTGTAGTGTTATTAGGGTGATTAGTTTCATGATTGTAAGTTCTCATCACCATGATTTAATCAAAGGTTGTAATGGAAACCTTCTTGGTGCTTGGTGTGATAGTTTGCTATTTTTTATGGAAGACAACTTTTAATCAATTTAAGTGTGTTTTTAATTAAAAAAAGTTGCTCTTGGTTTAAAATATTAAAAGAAACATTTAATCGACTAATTCATTTGAAACCAAGAATAATTCATGTCACCTTTTTTAATCAATCAAAAAGAGTTTTTAATTAATTAAAATCACCAAAGATTCAGTCATATTATGAATATTTATGTTTCAATCAATTAAAACAATAAATTAATAGATTAAAATCACCTTTAATCTACTAAAACTTTGAGTGTTTCTTTTAGAGTTTTATTTTAATTAATTAAAATTGTCGTATTTAACTTCTATATATCTATCTAATTTTTATACCGAAGACAAAAAAAAATCAATTGTAATTTTTTAGAAATCATTTCATCCATTGAAAGAAAATTAAAATTAAGACCATTACATTCTTGAACCTTTCTTGTGTGCAATTCAAGATTAATATTTTTGTTTAAAAAGAAAACATAGGATCTCACCTAATTTATCTTTATATTGTGCTTACTCTTGGACCAAGTGATTTTGTTCATATAACTAATATGCTTTTGTGTAAGTTTGGTAACTTGAATAAAGTTCCCAAGTCTTTCTGATAATAGGTGCTGCAAGAAGGTGAATTGAGTCTTGTAAAGAGTTTAAGACTTTGTTTCTTATTTCTTTTATCTTTCATCATTTTATTGTGTGATTGTAGAACTTCAAAGTTATAATGGTATAGCTTAACTGGTGTAGCTGGACAATTAGATGTAACTTTAGTTATAGAGTGAACTAGTAGCATTCCTTGTGTTTAGAATACGTCTTTCTAGCCTACTCATGCTTCTAAAAAAATATTGTTTTTGAATGACATTATTGGAAAAACCCTAACAAGGTTGTATCTTTATAGTTTTGAGAGTAACTTCAAACGCATAATTACATTTTTCTTTGTCAAATCTAATTCTCTTCCTTGATAATCAAGATACGTGATACATTTTGATATGACAACTTGTTCATGTCAATCTTGTACATGTTACTTGTCTATTAGAAGTAAATAATTGAGTCCTAACATAATTTATGACTACAAAACAACATCACACTCACTGTCACATATTTGCCTTATGCTAAGTAAGTAGGTCGTGTTTAAACTATCTACTAAAAGAACTAAATCACTTAGGGTCTTATGAACTTTTATCTAAGAGTTAGAGTCTAAAAAAAACTTATAAGGATTATAACAGACCATTTTTATATTGGTTTATTTATAACTCTTAGGTTATGTCCAATTCTTCTTTAAGTCACAATTAAGAGGTTTTCTTAAGCTAGCTCTTCTTGTTGGTGGGCACAAGCATAGATTGACTTGCTCAATGGTTGCATGTGCTAGTTGCATAGGTAATGTTATTGAAATCGGTGCAAACAAGGGTCGAGAGTTTGTTGAGTCAAAATTGCTAAAGCTTCTTGAAGAGTCTTGCAGTTGGCAATTTCAAGTACTTTACACAAGCTTCAATATCCATTTTAGACTTTGCTTTAAACACTACTTTAGCCTTAGTCATAGCTTTAGTGTCTGTTAGAGCTTTGGCATTTGCTTCAGTAAAACTCTCATCCTTAAGACAAGCTTCAAACTCAATCCTCTTTCATGCTTCTTCTTTCTACTTAGCATAAGCAGTAGTTCATTCTAGTGCATTTAATGTTTCCCTTAAAAAGAAGGAAGCATCTATAAATTCAAAGAGGTGTTAAAATGTCAGAACTCCATTATTGGACCACGTAAGCTTGTGACATTTCACAAAACAAGACAATATGCAAATTGGAAAACTAAAAACAAAATAAGGAAGAGATGATTTAGAACACCTTACTTTGGAGAGAATTACAAGGATAAGTATAATGGAGATTTGTCACTTGAAAAAAAAGAACCAATAATAATTCATACTCTCAAAACACTCAATGATTCTTACAAATATAGTTTTATTCAATATTCAATTATATTTTTACAAGAAAAAAATGTCTTATTTATAGGCAATGTGGTTTGGCCAAATGTTACAAATAAATGGGTAAAAAGTAATGTGTATACATTTTTAATTATTGTCTAAGTGTGAACACAAAACTAATGAATACATGAGTTTGAACACAAACCTAATGATTACACCGAGTTAATAACTGCAATAACGCATTAATTCTATGATTACACAAATTTAATCAACTAATCTTATGCTAACTATGCTTTCCGTATCCCATTAGTTAGGATGACATGTGAAGTTGTTACAACCTTCACATGTGCTTGAAAGAAACAAGTGAAAGAAGTTATAACCTTTAATGGAACTTCTTAACATTTGGTCATCCAACTCTTAGATTTCTACAACATTTAAAACATTCTTGAATCTTCTATAATATTCTAGAATCTCCTAAAATTTACAAGTTCTTTTTAGGATCTTTTGATGTTCTCCACCTTGTATTTCTCTTTACTCTTCTTAACTTTTATTCTTCATTTTTTCTTATTTTCCATTATGCTTAGTGTGGACTTAAATTCATATTAGCATTGGTGATGCTTATACATCTTTTGTTAAGCTCGACAATAATGGCATAAGGTTTTAAGTTAATTTGGATACACACTTGCTTTGAGTACTTCAAGATGTTTAATATTATAAGTTATTTGATGTTTGTTGTGTAAAAAATGCTTTCTTAGAACAAAAGGTGGAAGTTTTAGTAGTAGTAGAAAATTATTTGTATTGTCAATTTTACTTGTTGTTAAGAACTATGATGAGTTATTTTTTAATCTATTTCTTTATATGTTGGAGAGAAAATTGTTATGTTTATAGGCTTTGATGGAAAAAGATTGTAAAACATTTTAGGCTAAGTTTAAGAAGAAGTAAATTGAACTATAGTAGATTTTCACAAAAGACAATTTGAGAATGAAATTTTTCACTAAAATAATAGATTGCGATTCTTGGTTAACAAATAAAAGAAAAACAATCAATCAAAACAAGCAAATAATTTGTTCAATTTTTTGTGTTATCAAATTGACAAAAATTCAATCGATTAAATGTCTCACTTTATTGAACTACAATATTCGTGATTATCAGACCCTAAGAAAATCAATCAATTATTCTTTAAATTCAGTTTAACAAAATTTTCATTCATTCTCAAATTATGCAAAAAAGAAAAAAAATAGCAAAAGACAAAGGTTCAAAAAGATTATACATGCAAATGTCATACTAGTTCACTATTTCAGAAAAGCTACTTCTAGTTTTTTTTTTCAAACAAGCAAAGATTTCACTAAACACACAATCCAATACAATTCGAATACAAGACAACAACAATAAACACTCTTACACCCTATAAGAATTAAAATTACATAGTGCAATACCCTACCACATAACTATAATTAGAAATTCTATCTAACTAAAAGAACCTAAACAAACACTTAGAAATTGAAAACACAAAACTAAATTTGCAATTGCGATAAAACAACAGGTTCAAAGTTTAAAAAAAGAGTCCCAAAATCCTGAGAGCAACTGCAAATTTGCCCAAAATAGTCACAGGTCTACACAAGTTACTCCAAGAATTATTTTTACACATTCTTAATGAAAAAATTAAATGAGTTCTCTAAAAAAATGATTTCACACAAAAAAATGATTTCTTTACGTTTCAAACATCTTAACTCAAATATTTATAAAAAAATAAAAATAAACTTTTACAAATTCAATCAATTAAACCTTCATTTGAATTGGTTTATTTCATTTAAAATTATTTCAATTAATTAAGTTTCAAAAACAACTCATTTTAAAAATCATTATTAAAGTTTTTCTAACATCCTATTTTGAAAACAAATTTTAATCAATTACTCTTCTTAGAACAATTGCATAAACTAAGACTTACTCTAATAGAAAACACACCTAAACACTAATTCAAGTCTTCAAGAATCTCCATTAGTTATTGAATTCACCAAATATTCTTAAGCAGTAGCTTTACCAACAGATGTATGTTAGGAACCAAGGTGTTTAGAATTGTAAGTCAATAAACAAAACTTATCATTTATTTTATACTAGATGCTTGTGCAATGCATGTAGTGTGTTAGATCCCTATTGGCTATATAGCCTTTAAACACTCCATGTAAAGATGATGCATTAGAATTCTATAACAAAAGACATCGTTATTAATAATTTTTTAAAAAAATTATGCCTCACAAAGTTTGCGAACGTTTTAATATTTCTTTTGAGAAGTTTTGTAAAAACATCAACTAACGCAAGTTCAAAATGTAAGTTCGCATTTCTTCTTTGAATATGACATCTGATACAATCATGTTTAATTTTAATATAGTTAAAATGTAATATGAAATTTTTAGATAAGTTAGTGACAATATTATTATTGTAAAAAATAATAGCTTCTTAGATGTTCTTCTCAAATCCGTTCTACATAAGCTTAGAAAAATTAATTCATAAAAAATTTTATTAGTAGTAAAAAATATAATATATTATACATAAATCTGAATTAGCCTTTGCAGACAATCTACTTTTCTTTTTCTAAACCATTTTTAGTGAGAAATGAATTTAAACGCATGTATCATATTCAACGAGTTTGCTCTGCACAAAAGATTTTATTTGGATTGAAAATATCATTTAAAAAGGTAATACTCTCAAATTCAGGAAGTTATTCTATGTCAACTTCTTTTATTAGATCATTTAAGAATGTATTGTTTTACGTTCACTTAATGTGTTTTTTCATCCATTTGATATAAACAAATGAAAATAAAATCTGTATTCCTTATAGAACATGAAAACTTTTCATATATTCTATATATGTCCTAAGTGACATTTAATATCTAATCTTACAACATAAACATAAATCTCGAATAGTCGTAGTTCACCGACATTAGGGGAATTTAGATTGTGTATCCCTCATTCTCTATATATCTTACTGGATCTAGTCTTATTAGGATTTAGTCACTTATTATATCAAGAACTAACCACGAAATTTTCATCTTAGTAACAAAAAATATTATCACTTTTATCTGTTAGTGTAATAAAATCATTAATTTATTGAAATGCATTCTTAACAATTTTTAATATGAAAACAAGTCTAATAATATCTATAGTAATGTACTAAATTATTCTTTTAATAATGGTTCAACTTTTAAAACTGAACTAAAAAAATAGTTTAGCACATACCTTCTAACAAAAATAGTTCGATTTTTATAGTTTATTTCAGATCAATTATACTTAGGTCAGTTTAATGTTTCTCAACTCCCGCGGTTGAAAATCAGGGGAGGCAAGTATTTTAATTTTGGAATTTGCAAATTGTAAAACAAACCCTTGAAATAAGCGTACGTTTGCCTATAACTTACATAACATGATTAGTACATTATATAAAATGTACTAGTATAGATCATTTGCAGAACAAAACGAATAGTAACCACAAGCACCCTATATTCCATATAAAAAACAGAAAACATTCTAGCAAGTTTAATTGTATTTTCGATAATACATCAGAAAAAGAATAAATGAGAAGGCATGTCACAAAGTAAACATAAAAATTGCCCATAAACAAAAACAATAAATCTCATGCATTGAAGTACAACATTGCTGACGTCAAAACTGCACCCTCGGGAAGCTTAACGAGGGCATGTCTCTTGAACATTCTGAGTGAAGCGCTATGAAAAACCCTGCAATATAAAAGCTAGACATCAAGACTTTGAAAAACATGCAATAACACAAGCTACAAAATAAATATGATAGAGCATGAAAGCCAAGCACAACGTATATTGAAGGCTAGATAATTCAAAGTGACGACCAATAATCTAACGTAAGGCAGTCTTAGAAGGCATCATTCCACACTCTCCCAAGCTTTTTAGAAACCTGAACACATTCATGTAACTCATTTAAATCATTAAGAGATATGCTCCATTAGATCTATCTAGTATTTAAAAACCAACTTAAACTCCTCCCCAAACTTAGAAGGAGCTTAAACTAACAAAACAGCTTTAAAAACATTTTTAGGAGGCCAACCAAACCTAAGAGGTTATTTGAACCAAATCATCATGTCAATTATATAAGATATTACAACATTATCTCCAACTTAAAACCCTAAGAATATGGGTTTGTAGATCTTTCTCCTTTTATGTTGGTCAGCTGTCTTAATTCTATTAAATCAAAACTCACTTACATTTCTAACATCAATTATGTGTCAGGAACACACGAGTAGTCTTATTATAATGAAGAGATATAACAGTAAGAAACAAAATCAATATCTAATGATGGAAAATAATATATTAGATATTTCTCTATCAATTTATATCATAACTCCTTATTTAACGTAACAAAATCATATCTCTAACAAAATATATATATATATATATATATATATATGTATATATATATATATATATATGTATATACATATATATATATGTATATACATATATATATATGTATATACATATATATACACATATATATATATATATATATATATATATATATATGTATAAAATAAAAAAATAAGATTACCTAAATTTAAAGACATTAATAATTGAAAGTCGTAACTCAGGTGGCTGATGGTTTGCAACAGAAATACACCTAAGAACAGGGTATCAATTAGCCTGTCCAAAAGGGTTCTATACTATACCCAACAAAAAAGGGAGAAATTAAGAAACAATCCCCAAAAATTTGGATGAACAACCATCATTTAGGGACAAAGAAGGGTTTTTTACTCCCCCAATGGAACCAGATTTGACTACTATTGCTTCAAGCAGAAAACACTCAGCGGAGCGAACCAAAAGGCCCAGGGTGGCACCACATTGCTACAGAACTATAGCAAAGTAATCCATAAATGAAAGTGTAGCATGAAATGCATAAAAAGGATTGCTAATAAAAAGATAAAATCTAATGGCAAGATCAGAACCATACCACATCAAATTAATCCTCCTCCATTGGTACATCTGGAATGTCAAATCTATCCTCTTCAATAGTCTTGTTTATCACAAATACTGGACTGGGTATTGCTTGTCAAGGAAAGAGTATGGAACAGCAATATTTATCACAATCATAACTGAGCTAGTTCCAAGTTAGAATTAGACATGCTACAAGATGAATGCCAGTTTCCGTAACAAATCAACAATTTCGTGCTCTTAAATTAGTGTCTTAGAAATTTAAATGAAAAACAAGACATGATCTTTTGTCAGTTAGGTATTTTGGGCCGTCATGTTATGTCAATTACTGCAGTATGAGCCTGTTTCTTCCTGAATTTCTGCTGAAAGAAATGTCCCAAATGTTACGGGAGCTGAATAGTTAACACAAAAAAAGTAAGATATTAAAATTCAGAAGGGGGTCCTGAATTTATTATGGCAAAATTGCATCAAAAGCTTCTTCGTATTAATTAGTTATATTATAAAATTTGTTTGTTTCTTGCCATGTCAATACGCTGAAGCTTACCTGCAACTCAGACTTTATACTTCAGCCCACCTATAGAACATACAACATGAGGTAGACTATAGATACCATGTCATGCATTAGAAAGATAAGTGCCGTAAGGTAGAAAATGTAAAGGATATAAATTGACATAAGGTCTCCCTCCTTTTCACCTCGGTTGCGGCTGTATTCTAGCTCTCTAAGAATTTCAGGTGTAACCTGCAGTACGAGGAAACAATATTAATCACGGCCAGAAATTTGAAACATAAGACAAGCAACCCATTAGATTTGATGCTCTCACCAATTTATGCTTCTGCTTTTCCAGTAGATCCCTTAATCTATCCTTATCTTCCTTTTGCAGCTCGTTCTTATACCTGAAATATCATACAAAAGCAACTTAAATTAAACGGGGGACAGGAAAATTAACCATTACTGTATTTCATGCTATGCTCACTATAAAAATATTATTCATTGATTTAGGGAAAATAATGGATATGTCTTGTATTTGTAAGAAATTAAGTATTTCAACTGAACACGTGTAGGACCCACTATATTTCGTTTCCTTGCCACAACCATGATTTAGAACAGAAACAGGAGTTAAAAGGGTGCTTTTCCGTTTGAGAGGAGTTGAGGTGTTCTATGCTTCTCCACTTCTTTTCATAACCCTTTATTTATCATTATTCTGTCACGTATACGTGCAGAATGCTAGGGAGCAATAATTTCACATTAAAAATAGTTTGTATCATAGGGCATGTATCAATAGTGTTTTTTTTTTTTAATTAATTGTGAAAATAATTAGAGCATTATGAAAATAATTGTTTAAAATAACTAATTTTTTAAATAGTTACTTTAAGAGAGTTGTAGCTAAAATCTTAATCAAATATGTAATAATTATAATGCATATCCCATCATATTATTGAATTAAAACTATTGTTTTAAATTTTCAAATTGATTTAAAATTGAATTTAGTTATATGTGTAAAATAATCTTTTCATAATATTTTTCATTTTACTTCACTCTTCCATATAACCAAACAAACAAATAAATAAACACATTCCATTTCTTTCTAATTTCATCAATCTAACATACACAAAAATCTTCCACAAAATCAGTTCAACTAAAATAATCCTTCTAGTTTTTTTCCTCTCTCATCCTTTCCTCTAGATTTTAATTCCTGTCGAATCCAATCACATAAGGTGTTCGATGAAAACCTCAGAAGAACCACACCAGAAACACCACCTGCAGTAGATGAAGAGCCCTAGGCCTTCATATAAACCCCACACTAAAATAGTAGAATCCCCGTACTTCCTATATATGGGACTCAAGTTTCACGCCTTGGAATGGGATCCCCTATTATCCTAACATCCAACCGCACTCCAGAGCCCAGTGCCAACACGGGCTGGCTGGTTGTGCAGTATCCCTTCCCAAGTGAATACTGTAATGCCAGCATCACCACTTATGCCACTTGTTTGTACCCAGATATATGGTGGAAGGCTCTAAATACCAATTATATATGCCAGTACTTCTATTAATATTGGAAGGTACAAATCAGAGCAATAACCGATCCTGGAATTATACATCAACAAATTGCACAAAGCAGAGTCAGTTCTATACACATAAGATTGAAAATATAATAAAAAGAGCTTAAGAGATTGATTATCTCTCAGCTAATCTTTGTTATTTATAGAAGAAAATTACATAAGGAACACCAAAAGGTACAACAAATTAATGCTAATAAGTAAACTGCTCATATGGCAATTTTCCACTTACTACCTATATTTGATACTTATTCTAACGCTCCCCTTAAGCTAAAGCATACAAATTGTATCTACCAAGCTTGGAACAAATAAATTTAATATGAAGTCTCCAAAAGGATTTTGTTAACACATCTGCAAGTTGATCATTGGATCCAACAAACTCAGTACAAATTTCCTTGGACAGCAACTTTTTCCGAATAAAATGAAAATCAAATTCTGTGTTTAGTCCTCTCATGGAACATTGGATTGGAAGCAATGCGGAGAGCAGCCTGGTTATCACAATACATTTTCATTTGTTGGATTTCATACAATTTTAATTCTTGAAGAAAATGTTTCACCCATACAAGTTCACAAGAGAGGTCATTCCCTATATTCAGCTACAATACTAGATCAAGCAACCACATTTTGTTTCTTGCTTTTCCAAGAAATAATGTCTCCTCACATGAGAACACAATACCTTGTAGTGGAATGTCTATCATAGGAGATCCTACCCAATCACCATCACAATATCCAGAAATTTGTGTATTCCCTTTATCTTCGTACAATAGACCTTCTCTTGGAGCCTTTGATATTTTAAGATGCAGATGATTGCATTCCAATGATCAATACAATGATTTTTCATAAATTGACTCATAACACTCATTGAAAAGATAGATCAAGTCTAGGAATAGTGAGATAAATAAGTTTCCCAGCAAGTCTTCAATAGCTCTTTGGGTTAGAGAAAGGTTCACCTTGATCTCCATTACTTTTTCTTTTTTTTTTTGGATTCATAGGGCTATATACTAGTCTACAGTAATCATGCCTATTGCTTCCAAGATATCTAAAGCATATTCCTTTGAGAAACTACAATGTTTTCCTTTGATTGAGCCACTTCAATGCCTAGAAAGTACGAGACTTCTAAGGACTTTGGTGAGAATGTGATTACATGAGATTCTAATAGCATCATTTCCTATAATTACTATGTCATCAACAAACACACAATCATAGTGGGTGTGGCCTTGCTCCGCACTAGTACTATTGCATGCTAGAGTACTTTGCTAGGGAAGAGGACCCTTATTTATTAATCCGTTTTTCTTTTATTCTTTTTTAATTCAAAGCATACAACTTCATCACTAAGTTTTTATTTATTGGTTACTGTTCAATCAAGATTGTTGTTAAAGATTTCACATTGACTAGAAATATAATCAAATTATACTATGTGAATAGATACAAACATCCCCTTACAAACCAGTTTTGTAGGATTGAGATACTCCAAAACCACTTTCTAAGAACTGTACTAGACAAGCATTAAAAAATCAAAATCAAAATCAAAAGGTTAATCACTGACCTCTGCACAAAAGTAAGAAGTGACTGGTGCCATATGACAGGCATTATCCTGGTTTCATTCAAAAATCTCATAAAATGAGCAACAACTGCATCAACCACACGATATGGCAAAGCATATTTTTTCTCCAGTAGAAGCTTTATGAAATAGCTGCAATTGTTGTAACGGTGAGTTTCCATCAAATATTGAAGGGAAAAAAATAAAGGAAGTTTCATCAAAATGACTTATGGTTCTCTATTGCTGTAAAATATAAACTCAACTCATGAAATTTCATGAACTGTATTTTCATAATTATACTTTATTAAGAAACTAAGGCAATATTAAATACCTTGTAGTGCCACAATATTCCATTCCAGAAAGCTTCAATAGAGCAACACTGCGTACACATCCAGATATTTGGATATATCAGACATTGAATGACTCAAATAATTCAAACTTCTTCCGTCTCAACATGAGATAGCACACATATTCGTTTCATTATGACAAAATGCCTCATACACTAGGTAGATTGCCAGCTCAGCAGAGCTACTTACTGCCAGAGGTTTTCTTTAACAGTTGTAACATAACTGTAACAGCTCTCAATATAAATCCTGATCTCGTAGTTTAGAGATTCAGAAAATCAATAACACAATTTTCCAGTTTCTCTAAAATTCCCTAAATCTATAAATATTTAACATGAACCATAGTTTTAAATCCTAGATTACTGCCACCAGTCGAAAAAAACACTATAGTTTTTATTGGGTAATGGTACCAAGGAGATATGTTTACAATCCTTCTGCTATACGTTAGGAGTGCTTGAGACAGAAAGACCTGGAAAACCAAGCAAACACCTAAGCTATTTTATTGGGTAGTCATAATAAGGAGAAATGTTTAAATCTTTGCACAGCAAGGGAAATCCATCCCTAAATCATTTATCCAAAATACTAAACGGTATGTCCCCTAAACTAAGGTCCAAGAAACCAACTCTCAACGACTATGACACACATCTCAGTGAACTTTGGATAATAGTTGTTATACACCCAAGTTTCAATATTTCAATTAGAAGAAGTTAACATACCTTGAATGAAGTGGAGGAATAGAAACCTTTTCTATAATGCTTCCAACGATGACTGCTTCTCTGAGAGTGCATGTGCGTGACTGTACATGAAGAAACTTGTCAAACATTGCAACAAAACTTACCAAACAATTGAATTATAAGTTTTTCATTTTAGACTACATATGGTTGGAGTAAACTGGAATTAAAAAGATCCCATTTTATTTCAATGATTAAATTCAAATCATGAAAACTGCCAAAGAAAGCATAAATAAATAAAAGAACTTGTCTTTTGTTTATCACTCTACAAAACAAGAGAAGGTGGATGGCATTTACTTAAATAATACCAGAGCTAATAATTTCACTAATTTTCATATAACTTCTAGGTAATTTTTCCAAACAACTACACAAAAATGGAAATGAGTAAATTCTCAACATATGTGAAAACTATAATATAAAGATTCTGTGTTTCTCACAATCGAAGATAAATTTTCTATCTGTCAAGTTACTGTGATACAACAAATATGTCAATCACAATACACCATAAACCAGCATAGACACAAGCAAATACCTCACATAGCGGAAACAGTATTCCCTTAAAGAATGCAGCAGGTTTATACAATGCCTTTTTCAGAGTTTGGTATAATGCAAAATGCAACCGTTTATTCTTCCTTATATCTTCTCTCACTCTTGGAAGCAACACAAGCTTGTAGAAGCGTTCTGCCTTCTTTGCACCAAAATTCGAAGCAAAAATCCTAGTAGCTTGATAAAGAGCATTTGGAGACCAATTCTCTGGTTCAGTTATATACAGGACCTCCTCCCAGAGTTGCATAGAGGGGATGTGTTTAAATGCCGTGGGTATTTTGCCTATTGTATATTTGCTGAGATGGGTCCCAACCCTGCCAGTAGAGAAGAAGGCAACAGCAGTAAAGTTGAGGACAACAAATAGAAACCACATTTAACCCGCTAAATAACCTAACATAAAAGAATTTATTAATCTAATTTACAAATTGATAATAGAATTGAATAGGAAGCTATACATACCCCTTGTATATGTCAATAATGGATTTATCCAATTTTGGGACAGGTCGCATTTCTGCACACAAAGATATCAAAAGTTCAAGGTGAGAATAATACCTCCAAAAAGGCAGAAAAAACATGCTAAAAACACTAAACACCAAGCATGAGCAAAATAAACTGCAGTCAAGTATTGCCTGAAGCAACAGAAGCATCCTTCTCTTTTATTCTTTGGACAATGAGGTCTGCCAGTGTTTTCTGCTGACCAGGATCTTTCGATAAGAAAGCTTCCATTAGTCTCTCATCCTCCTCATTAATTTCCTCCTGAATTTAAAAAAAAAAAATGATCACATATTAACAAAAATCACTCACACCAGCAATGGGAAAAAATATTAAAACAAAAAAAGTTCACTCAATCCAAACCTGTTCACTGATAGAACACAATGATTGCTAACATTGCTAACAGTTTATACTTTCTACATCTCAAAATCTCACTATAATTCATACATTTAGTCCAACCAAACATCTCTTAACCTCCTCTTCAATTATAAAATTACAAAATTGCTACCTTACTTCTTTTCTTCTATAAATATCAGATTTACAAACAAACTCTAAAGGTACCGAGTTCACATCTTTCAAGAACCAAAAAAATAAACTCCATATTAGCCTACTTGAGAAATCTTCCATAATCTACTCAGTTAAAATCAACTCAAGTCCATAGTAAAATTTACTTTTACATACACGTTTTCATCTTCCTACTTGAAAGTACTGTTTTCAACCGCTCCTTAATAAGAACTTTTTCTTCTAGAAAAAGAAATATAAACCCTAAACAATAATACTGGCTTCTATACAAATTAAAATTAGTTTGTGTACAAGTTATATATGACAGAGCTTGTACAGAATAATTCATAGAGAAGATAGAATTAAGAGGTGAAGAGGTCAATTCCATCCTCGTTTCATATGAGAGCGCAAAGGTGAAAGATTCAACTCACTTCATATCCCGCGAATTGGCTCTGCGTTTCAGAGAAGCCGCCAAAGACATCGATGTCGTCGTCACCGCCTTCCTCCGCGTTGGGAATCTCTTCGAATAAAGTGGCGGCGTTGTCGCGCGTGGCCTCATCTTCCTCCTTTTGCTGCAGCAGAGCCTCCTTCATGATCTTTGAGCTGAGTTTGGTAGCGATGAGTTTCTCTTCCTGCTGGTACTGCTTCGGCGCTTTCGAACGCTTCTTCGTCTTCGCAGGGTCGGCGCCATACGGATCGAACGGTTCCGGATTCTGAATCCGCTCCTTCCTCTTCGCCATTCTTCGTTGCAATTACTGAATTGATAAGGAAAATTCACGGAGTATCACCGTATTCTGCTGCCTCTCACAGTGAATCTCCGCCACCAGAGTGAGAGAGGTTTAAGAGAAGAGGGTTTTCTTTTCTATCCTACCTGAATAAATTGGTAAACCCTAATTATAATTACAATATATTTTCATATTTAATATAGAAATATAGTTTTATTGTATATCATATTTTTTTTAAAAAAGGGTATTATGTAAATTACATTGCAAATTAAATTGTAATAAATTGATTATTTCTAAATTCTGGCCTCTTTACAAAATATTAAATATATACAGTTTGATTTTAAACACAATAATAGAAAAACTATACAGAAAAAGAGAGATTACTATATATTCCTTGTATAAAGAGAAATTCTATGCTGAAGGGATGTTAAACTTATTATTTTAAATATTATTATAATTTTAATAATATCGTCTATAGAGTTTATATACTTCATTTTATTTTACTATATAATTTTTTTTATTATAAAAGTTTCTTTTATGTTTTTTATTCACTATAATAAGTGTAAAATTTATAAAACAGTGCTATCACTAAATATTACATTTCAAATTATAAATATAATGCGAGTATATTACATTCTTTCAAATAACAAGTATTTTATTTTAAAAATTCAAAGAAAAAGAAAAGTTTAACTAAAAATTTCCATTTTTATCTATTATGATAAAGAAATTATATATACAAGAAATTAAAAAGTAAAGATGTTTGAGTTAAGGAAATCAGAATATAAAATATAGAGAGTAGAGAAATGAAAGGAAAATTTTATAAAGTTTATAAATAATTGTACTGAATAAGGTTATATTGGATATATAAGATTTTATTGATTATACTTATAGAAAATTATTTTCAATAACCTGGTGTTTAAATTAAATTTTAATAAATGTAAAGAGTAAAGTGTATTGTTTCAGTATAATAAACATGTAGAGGTTAAAAAAATAAACAAAATTATAAACTTAAAATAAATAATTTTCCTCTGTTTTAGAAAGGAGAACCAAAATTAGTAAAAGATGAATAAATGGTAAAGAAAATACAATTTCATAATTAATTTTGATTTTCTTTTTTTAATTAAACAACTTTATTCTTTAACAAATTAAAAAAAAATTTATTTGATAAAATATATAATTACACAACTTCTTTATAAAAGAATAGATATGTAAAAGAAAACATCACATACAGATTTTTATAAATTATTCTTGTAATATCTTTTAAAATATTTATTGTTTGAGTGTAATAAAATTTCAAAGACAAGTAAAAAATAAACAAAATCATAAACTTTAAACAAACACAGTTCTTCCATTTTATAAAAAGAAGATTAGTGTAGCATTTGTATGTACATATGTATCGTGTGGAAATTTAAAATTTCAATTATTTAGTAAAGAAAAGAAGTTTACTATAATTTTAAAAGTCTACTATACATTATAAATATATGTACAAAGGCATAAACGAAACTTCATGAAATTTTCAAAACATAAATTTGGAAATAAAACTTCTATAACATAATTTCTGTAAGAAAAAATTTAAAATTAAATTTTAAAACAAACTTTCTAAAATACATGAAATATATTTTGGAACAAGTTTTTTTCAAATATAACTTTTAGAACATATAATATCTTTCAAAATTATTTTTAAAATAAATTTTTCAAAATGTATAGATTATATACCAAAACCAACTTTTTAAAACAAACTTTCTAAAATGAACTTTCTTTATTTCAATCTTTTTTTCTATTAGTATGATGGTGTAGTTAGTAATAATGGGGTGCAAAGTAAAAGCCTATAGGTTTTCTACATCCCACAATATACAAATGTAGGTCCATCGATTTCAAATATAATAATAAAGTTAGAGAAATTAAGTAGTTCTTTAAAAAGATTATTTATGTCACTAACAAACTAGATTTATAATAGTCTCATATTTTCGTGTATGGTGGCCATTATCTTCTCCTGAAGAAAGACTTAAGTGGGAGTCTCATTCTCACAGCTAATTTTTCATACACTATATTCAACACAAACAAAAATAAAAAATAAAGTAAAAAAAATTCATGCATTCAAATTTAATTATTTTTATATAATAAAATATTCAACGTCCTTCCGAGTTAAATTACATTATAAATATTAATAAAATAATGTTAAAATCAAACATCAAACAGAATAAAATATATTATAAGTGTTATAATAAAATAAACTCAAACAATATCATTCAATTTAAATAAATTATTTCGCAACTTTATATATTTCTCATAAACTTTAAAATAATTTTTTCTGACAATTCCAATTTAAACTTTTATCACATAAAAATTATAGAAGAACCACTTAAGTTATTTTAATAGAAGATAAAATATCCATGGTAATCACTTAGATTATTTTATTAATAGAAGATAAAATATGTATAGCATCATACTCTTACTATATCAAGATTATGTTCAGTATATTTGAAACATGACAAGAAAACATTCTTAGGTTGTTTTATCTAAGATAGAATATCCATAATAATCACTTAAGTTATTTTGTTAATAGATGATAAAATACCTATAATATCATACTCTTACTATATCGAAAAATTATATTCAGTATGTTGAAAACATGAAAAGAAAACATTACCTTTCATGGCTTGTGAATGTGAATTGACTCATCATTTTACTTACAAATTTTTTAAACTATTTATTGATGAAAGTAACTATATTCATTATGTTAAAATTAGCATTTCAAATCACATATTTAATCATAAATTTCGCATAAACTTTAGCTAACAAAATAAAATCATATAAGATCTGTAATTAGATATACAATCTAAATTACCAATTTCAGTCAAATATTGTAATTAAAAATTCTTATTCCTCACTATGTAGTATGAACATGCAGAAAGAAACTTCTTTATCGAAAAAATAAAATAAATTCAATTTACCTATAAACTAAAATTAACTTGGGCATAAATTTATGTATAACTCTCCTCCAAAGCTTACACCCAACTCCAACTAACTCTGTTCAAATTATTCTGGTAAGTGTATAATTAATTAAATAAAAAAAGTACAATATGCTTTTTATTGAGTAAATTACTCTAACTTCTTCGTTCAGACCCATTTATTTAAAAAATCTACAGAAAACTGAATTTTTAATTTAAGTGTATATAAACTTTATTTTAAAAAAAATACATAAAACTAAACTAAACTGATTCTTTTAAATGTATATAATTTTTTTTATCTTCCAAAATTAAGAAAGGATGCTTGATATTTGATTTTTTTCATATGATACCATTGCCACTTGCCTTGCATCTTTCTTTCATGCTAAATATATATTTGGCAAAACATTGAATGATTAAGCTATTATTTCTGTAATGAAGGTATTTTCGATAATTTTACATGAAAGATACCAGCTGAAAATTGACAAACTGCTAAACAAATCATGTAAAATTGGACTCAAGAACACAAATTGCTATCAAGCACAGCATTGCAGATGCACTCACTTTTGGACTACTATATATAAATACACATAATTATACATTATAATCTAAAACTTACCCTCCAAATCATTTCAGTCAACTCTATATTTGAGGACAATCAGAAACCAAATCCGTTATCACAAACACTGTCTTGTACTTCATATGCAGAATTTGTATGAAAAACCATACATGTTTAAACTTGATGACAGACAAGAATGATGAAAGCATTGTACAATGCTTTGCTTCTAGCCTATATTGTCTTCAGAAATTTTTAATCCTAAACTTCTTCGGCAATGATAAATATGAGCCAATTAGAAAATGACAACCAAAGGTCTTGTACATCCACTTACACAACCAAAATTTGCTTCAGCACAGACAACTAACTGGTGTCTAGGGAGAGAAAGAGTAGATGAACAAAAAGAGAGTACAAGACCAACTAAATCCAGCATACCAAAAGCATTGAATGCAAAATCAGGTACTTTAAGCAAAGAAGACAATCTGTACAGTGGCTAACAAAAACCACCTAATGACTTTGATATTCTCAAAAAGTGATTTAAAATTACATGGCTATGGGAAACTGTATGGAAAGAAGAGAGCATAAACAAATAATCTCTTGTTTGCTTTATAGGTAGGGATAAGGAGCTTATTACCAAAGTGCATTCTAGAAGAAATAGGAAGATAACAAACCCAACTGACTCACTATTCAATTAGTCACACAGTTACATGGGCCAGGAATTATAGTAGTATAGATAATGCAGAGGAATTATAGTATAGACATATTAGTATTGTGTGGTAGTGATAAGAACAACGGTGGAAGTAGAAAAAGTTATCATGACAATAAAGATGATACTGACAATCGACATAAGTGTGTGACATGGTGGTGGTAGTTGTCATGGCAACTGTTGTCGTTGCTATGATAGAGATGATGTGGTAATGACAGATATGATAATGACAATGACATTGGTGGAAATGGTGGAAAGTTATGGCAACAAAGGTGATGCTAACATTGGCATAAATAATCACAAAAGTTATGGCAACAATAGTGACACTAATAATAGTGGTTGCTGCAACAACGACGATGACGGTAGTGATGTGACGACAACAACAATGGTAGGAGCTGTGACGACAACAATGGCAGGAGAGGTGGTGACGATAACAATGGCAATAGTAGTGATGCGTGCTGGAGTGGTTGCAAAACACTACAGAAGAATGGAGTGATAGTTGTATAACTGGAAATGGGGTTGTGAGAGAACATGAGGGAGGTCAATTTTCTATCCTAATATCTTTTAAACCAGCTCCCCCTTCAGGATAAGAAATACATTGCACTAACAGGATATGAACATCATATCATATTGTTGCAACAACGAATTGATTAGAGCAAGATATGTTGTCCTATCCTATCCTATCATATCTTACAACCAAATGCGCCCTAAAAGGAGGGGAGTAGAGACCTACAGAGAAGTCACTACAATCTTTGTGTTAGAATCAAGATTCTAACCATGAAAGATTGCAAGAAATGGTACCTAGTCTTTGGCTGTCTGGCGGAATTGGCTTAAATATCATGCTTCAATTGGTTGAACATAAATGGAACTTCATTTCAGCAACCACAAGTTGCCTTGAGGACAACGTGAAACTTTTGGCTTTAGAGGGGAGTATAGTTACCCCCATTAGTAGTAAGTTAATTATGTCAGTTGGGTGACTAATATAGTATAAAAAATGAGGTGTATTTCCTGTAAATAAAGTGGGGAGATTAAGAGGAAAAATTATCCTGTCATTTGAGAAAGGATCAGATTCCTTGCTTGGGGAAAATCCTAATCTCTCAGATATCTAGGGAAATCATTCATTTTGTATCTTCTAAGCCAACTGGGACTTAGTGCTCATTGATAAAAAATTCACTCTTTCCCTTGATTCTGATGCATTTTTATCATCACTTTTCCACAGGGAGAAGGGAAAAGGCAGCAAAAGTCAATAGTGAGGAACTCTAATGGCTGCTCGTATCTACAATATAACTAAACAAAATTAGGTAAGCAGCATATTTTAACGAAAGTCAATAAGTCAATTATTGGTTTCTAACAATTTTTTCAAGGTATACTGACCAAAAACCCTTTCACATTAAGAAATTTTCATTTCAGTAATCATGGGTGAAAAAAGAATCAGAAAAGGCATCTAGGTGAAAATTAAAAATAAATAAAAAAAAAAAAGAAAAACACAATAGATGAACCATATAAAACACTACAAAGCAAATCTTGAATACCAAGTTGAAGCTCAACGCTTCACACAAACATAAATTTCAAAACATACTTGATTCTTTAACTTGGATTTCCCAGAATACAGATAGAAACTAAAACTCATTGTACTAAAACAGTTCTTCAAGGAATTTTTTAACTATAAGTGAAATACTACAATATTTTATAATGGAAATAAAGATAAAAATATCAGTACGCTGTGAAAACAGAACTTCATTTGGTGATTAAAATATTCTGATCTTTGAAATGAGTAATATTTCATTATAAAGACGCCAATTGCATTTGCATCAGCTCCCTAAACTTCAGAAGAATCACCAGGCCAGTAATAAAAGATTGATGCTTAAGTAGAATCTGCAAAATGAATAAAAAAGCATGAAAATAATTTCAAATGGGAAAAAAAATGAAAGGTCACCCCAGCAAATTAATTTTTGGCAAACTTGATTGGAACTATAAAAAAGTTGAAGATTAAGCCACAAAAATGATTTGACATTTGAACAAAAAGTTATTAAATTGCAAGACAAATTATGAATTTCAAGTAATTTTAAATAGTGAATTATAAATTGTATCATACTGAATCTTAAGCTTTATAAACACAATGAAAATAGCTTGAAATACATCATCCAGACGATGTACAATGCTCAATATACTAATTTTTAGGTAGAAAACGATTATTGTAAGTCTTGCAAAACAAAGTCATAAGCTATGATGACTGCTTGAAACATATATTTCAAAAAACTTAAATGGATTAGTCATATAAAGGCCATAATGAGTCAGTAACAGTGAGGAACTCATTTCAAAAGAATGAAAATTGAATATTTGAATAATTAAATTGAGTTCATTTAGTATGTTTATCTAACTTTCCAATAAGATATGGTGAAGGAAAAGTGAAAAGAAAGAAGAGTGAGCCAAATTGTATGATTACTACCGGTGGTATTGAATTACATTGATTCATCCAAGATTCAAGTAATTTTTGATTCGTCATATGATTCTAATTGTTGGCTAGCCAAATCAAATAGTGGGATTTGAAAGCACGGAAAATCAAGCGCTTATATCATAAATGGTTTGTTCAAGTAAAACAACGGATTTGGACTTCACAAGAACTTTAGAAAATCAATTTGGTCCATGAAAAATCGGTGACATAACACTTTAAAATAAATTAGATGTGGACCAGAACTTGCCTAAGTGAACATCCCATTACACTAAAAAGATGTCAAATTTCACACCTCTACCTTGTTGTGTTTAATGAGATGATGGAAGTGCATCCAGTACAACTAAAAAGAAGCGAGATTTTCTTGCACAGGTGTGACACATCAGCTGCCCCACTGGCCTAGGTCCATACGACCACAAAGCAAACTAGGTCATTCCTAGAATTTCTCCCACTTTGGTCCATTGTGCTTCATACAACTATAACCTAAGCCTGGTTTGTGTGCCTAAAAATTAGTATGCTTTTCTATGCAACAGTAAATCACCCTTAACAATGGAGGGGAGAAAAGATGAGAAAGGGCCAAAGAAGTAATTAAGAATATGAAAAGGATAAGACAATTTTTTGCCAGTGTCACATCCACCGTAATGATTCAAACGCATGAGACTCTCAATCCTAGTTGTTTGACATTATTATATTATCCTCTCTATATATCCTGTGAGAGCAACTACGAATAGGCAGGAAACATCATGTTCCTGTAAACATGCACATCTTAAATAGGGTATAGGATCAACTACAATATGTTTTGTCCTTTATTACACTGCACAGAATCAGAAAACCAACACAAAGAAGGTCATACTACTCTTCAAGCTTAAACTCTAAACACACCATAAGTTTTAAGAACAGTATCAACTCAAACAATGGTCCTCACCAAACATCAACAAAATAAATTTTAAGTTACAGAAATTTAAATCCACATTCCAGCAACCTCTGCAGTTAATGTACACATTCCATATTATCACCATCATATTTGCAGTACAATTTCTATCATATTATCCAAACTTGAACAGTTAGACCACAACAAATCAAAATGTAAGAGAATTTCTTTCAAATGCAAGAAGAGAAAAATAACGAGTTTAATGTCCAATTTAACAATTAACAACCCAAAAAATTGTCACTAAAATCTCCAAGACGAGATCAGAAAATTACAGCCCAAAAACCCCTACAACAACTTTGTGTAAGTGAACTAAACAGTGCTAAGAACAGAAAAACAAGCCAGTGCAAAAGAAAAATTATCAAGGAAAATATGAATACCCCACACATCAGTCAATAAAATTAACATACTTACACTGACTTCACAAATCTTCCAATGAGCATAATAGTAAAGTAACCAAGCAAACGCATAATAATAATCACAGCAAGAATGATGACAGTAATAAAATAACAACAATAATCTAATTCCTTTTTATTGACATGATTTTGACCTCCCTCAATCTACAAAACGAGAGGTTTGTATCAATGGTTAGAATACAGTATTACCTATTATACAGATTAGCAACAGAAAAAACCTCAGACAGCAATTCAAATCCTTGCTATGTAATCACTTACATAACTTGAGGGGGGATGTATAGGGTTAAAGGGAGGTGACAAGTGAATACAAAAATTTCGTTAAACCTGAGTGCAGTTCTTATAATGATTATGGCGACAAGTATGATCAAAAAAATACCTGAAAGAACACCTAGTGGCCCATGTAAGGCACAACGCCACCATACTGTCCCACACCATAATGCTGCTGCACTCTTCCAGATCCACCTACTTGATTCCCATATGAACTTGGCAACCCTACTTGATTCCCATACCCCCCAACACCAACACCAACACCAACACCCCCAGGATTCACACTACCTTGTCCAACATAACTGCCAGTGTTCGTCCCCGGTGACCCAATCCCCAACAACCCATTCAATTGCAACCCGCCACCACCCCGAGATGCCAGCAATGCCGTCAGTGCCTGCCCAACTGCCGGATTAACTGGCTGCACTGCCGCTGGCCCTGCCGGAGCCATCAAGTGCCCCTGCATTGGCACTGCCCCCACACCAACAAAGCCACCACTTTGAGAACTACCCTGCACCCCCACTCGCTGTTGCTGTTGCTTCGAACCATCAATTGCCTTCTGGCAATGCAAAATATGCCCCTCAAAGTTCTTGTGCGGCCCCTCCAACGCCCGCTTTGCACCCTCCACGCTCTTATAAACAAACAAACAGAACCCCTTCGGTTTCCCAGTTACCTTATCAAGCCCCAAAGGCCCTTCCTCAAGCTCCCCAAACCGCGCAAAAAAAGACAGAAGCCTCTGGGGGTCCAATTCCGCACTCACATTGCTCACGTAGATTTTCCTCTGCGAGAAATCCGAAGCCCCAGACGCCATCGAAACCGCCGCCGTCGTCGGCTGAACCGGGCCCACGGACGCCAGCTGGCATGCGGCCGTGCGGTTGCCGATCCTTTTCTGCGGCTCGCGGAGCGCGTTGCGCGCGGCGCGGCGGGTCTTGAAGAGCACGAAGCCATAGCCCTTGGACTTGCCGGTGGCCTTGTCCGTGACGGCCTTGCAGTCCTCGATTTCGCCGTAGGAGGAGAACGCGGCGGCGAGGGTGTCGCCGGTGGTGTCCCAGCCGAGGCCATGTACGAAGATCTTGCGGTGGGCGGGGTCGGCGTCGGCGGTGTGGCGTATCCGGTCCGCCACGTCGCGGTGCTTGGAGGCTGCCTCGATGAGGAATCTCGCGATCTCATGCTTTCCGAGGGGTTCTAGAAGGTTCCGGATTGGCTCCTCGTCGTCGCTTGGAGAGGACGAAGACGTGGAGGGAGCCTTCGAGATTTCGTTGTTCGGTGCTAATTCTTCTTCAATTTCTTCTCTTTCTTCTTCTTCTTCTTCTTCGTATTGTTCCTCTTCTTTGTACTCTGCTTCTACATTCAATTGGGGTTGTTGTTGTTGCTGTTTGAGAGGGGGCTCTGCAGATTTGGCGGGACGAGGTGGCTGTTTTCGCTTCCTCGCCATTGTGGTGGTCCAATTACCGTATTTCGAGTGCTGCAACTTCAGGTTAGGGTTTGATGATTACTTTGATTTTGGTTTCGATCTTCCAAATACGAGGTTTCGGTTCTGCGTGTGTTTGTCTGTTGTTCTGCGTGTGTTTGTCTGTTCGGTTTTATCTAGGAAAAACTTTACCAAATAAGATTTTTTTTTTTCCAATTAAAAAATTAAATTTTCAAGTACACACTCGGGCTACAATTTCTTTGCAGGTTTTTTTAATACCTTTTTAATATTTAAAACATTTTTTAAATTCTTTTTCATTTTATTTTATTATAATAAATACTAGTTAATCTATTTAAGATAATCAATAAAAATCATACTTATAATTAATATCTAAAAGTTTATTTTCTATATTTTTTGAAACACCTATAAAGTTTTAAAATGTTGTAATTAATTTATTTGAAAATTTGTACATTTATGAGTAATATTAAAAAATGTTATAAATATAATTAATAATAATAATAATTTATAAATATTTAAAAATTATATTAATAAAAATTTAGTTAAAATATTTACAATATTAAAGGTTATAATTAATGGTTACTAAAATTTAATTAAATTTCTTTTAGTATTATTAAAAGTGTTGTAATCTATAATTATTATGAGTAATAATAATAATTAGTAGTTATTTTAACATTTTGTTGGCATAAAAAAATAATAAAACTAATATTTGTATGTTTTGTAAATGTAAAATTAATTTTAATATAAAGTATTAATATTAAATTAATATTTAATAAATTAAATTATTAATAAGGAATTAATAGTTTTATTTTTTTTATATTACAAATAATTAGATAATAATTCTAATATTATTAATTGAAAAAATTTGTAGTTGACTATTACTATTAATTTTAAATTTATTATCATTAATATAATTATAATTTTACTGTTAACTAGAAATAAACTATTTTAGAAAATATTAAAAGTATATTACACTAATAATTATGTATGTTATAAAAAATTAAAAGATTTCAAATAATTATTCATAAAAAAATAAATTTATGAAATAATATTTGATATAGAGTTTTTTAAATATAGAGCTTTCTAAAATATTTAAAAAAATACATTTTAGAAATTTATAAATTAATAATATTTAATTAATAATATTTAAAAATTTATAAAATAATATTTAATGATAAAACATTTAAATTTAAAATGATTTAATTATTTACATAAATGTATTTAAAACTTAATTTATTTGAAAGTTAAAAGCCGCCTCATAGGAAATAGATAAAATTAAAAGAAAAAGAAAAATCAAATTTAAATTTTTTTATATCGTGGTATGCTCCTTAAATCATGAATCATTTATTAGGTGTCAGACATGCGTAAATCTCTATTTAAATAAATAAACAAAAAAAAATACTAGAATTATGTATATAAATAATTCGTTGATAGTAAACTTATTTGACAGAGACTCAACTTTACGACTTAACAAATTTACTTATTTAGACGTTTTAATTACACTTGTTTAATCAAGAACTCTCTTTTGAAAACATGCAGTATAGAGAAGTAGAGAAAAGAAAAAGCATGTCTAGTTCTTAATAATAGCTTGAGTTCTTAAGTGCTCTTCTATGTAAACAATTAGTCTTTGTTTAATTCTTACTATTAATTGATACATGGGTGTTAAGATATGATTAAGACATTGTTTCTAACTAAAAGGTCATCATCACAGGAATTATTTACACTTAACACCCCCTTACCCAAACAGAAAAAATACATACACTTTTTTAAAAAACCTCCTTAGAACCCAAATGCATAAAAAAAATTATTACAACTTATACCTCAGACTGAAAGATCAACTAATCACAGAATCTCAGAACCCTTGAAACTGTAATCGAAAACCCTAAAACAAGTTGCCTTCAGAAACTAAAAAGAATCAAAGCACTTTCCCCATTTTTCCTTTTTTTTTCTCTAAGTTATGAGAAAATAAAAAACTTCCTCCTAGAAATATATATTAGAAGTGTCACACAAAAATTTCAAAAATCCATTTGCACAAAAAAACTATTCAAAGACTTATAAGTCAAAAATCTAAATCTTTTAGAGATCAAAACAAATATTTACTCATTATATTCTTAACATCTTTCTTAACCTTACAACACTAGCTGGCATGTGGTGCTTCCACCATCCTTCATATTGAATACTAACATTTTCTTTTGTTTAAACTCACCCCATATGGTGTGTAGCTGAGATGAGTACCACATCGGTTAGGACTGTGATCTCTATTAACTAAATTAAACATCACTACAACATTGATTGATGCCACTAATGTTAAAGGGGCAAGTCACACCATCAACAATCACAACTTAGAAAATGAATTTGGCCTGCATTCACCACAAGAGTTTAGTTTAAACACATGCAACACTGGTAATGTAACTTAATCACATGTCACTTCAAGTACACCATATGTTGCAATTTATTAGTTGTCTTAAATCATCACTGAAAGATAGCACAACCACATTATTATTACTACTCTCATCTCTCCCTGCAAATCCTTTCCAACATCTTAGCCTGGAGGCCAGTTCATCTGTCTTCCCCCAATGAGGTGCACATGAATGTGGTAAACTGATTGGCCTGTCAAAAGTAAAATCACAACTCAACAACATACTATTGAAGAATCACTCAAGAATCAAAAACCCAGATACAATATGATTTATCAAGCTCAGGAGTAGGCCTGGAGAACAAAACTTACAGCCCTTTGGCCCGTCATTTATTACAATCCTGAAGCCGTCATCCAGACCTTCTTGCTTTGCAACCAGCTTCGCAGTGTAAAGAAGGCGGCCGAGAATATCGATGTGCCTTTCCTCAGCCTGCAGAAAAATCAACAAGAACATGAATACCAAAGTTTCAGTCACTTGGTTTGATTGGTCAAAAAGAAGAAAATAATTGACACCTCTCTATGGTGAAAAAATGAATGGTGTATCACAATGTTCATTATATACTTCTTTTTCTTCTGCTCTTGTCTAGAGATATATTTGCAAGAGTGTAAAGAGTTATAACAACGAATGAATAAACAGTGCATGATTTCAAACTAATGTCTCAACTTGGCAGCAACTGGACACACTAGAAAAATGGTAAATTGATTTACAAAAATTTAGTGATATAACTGATGAGTTATGACTGAATGTAATTGGTGATAAATTAATGGAAGAGATTTCATGATCTTCCATTTCCATGGATGTAAATAAATTAAAACTGTTTGCATAGTTTCTTCTTTCCCAAAAGAAAAGAATTGAAAAGTAAAACTTCTTTCCATGACTTCAATCTATTATTTTCCAACCATGCTTTTAGGTTCCCTCTAACCATTTAATCAAACTATCTTCTAATGGATCTAATTTTCTCTTTGGAGACTCCATCAATTGTTTAAGGTAACCAAACCACTTTAGACAACCTTCACGGCACAGTATTTGCAAACATAAGCCATCACTTAGAAAAAGTGACAATAGAAAAATGAACAAACAAATAGGAGTACGTAGCGTGCAAATTGTCAAAGCAATTAAAAGTAGAAACACACTAAACTTTAAAGAAGCGGCATTAGCCACAAATAGATTCAGTATCAGCATAAACATTCAAAAGAATAATTACAAAATAGTCATAACTATAATTACTTGTTAGCTAAGTTTTGGTACATCCATAGTTCCACACGGAAAGGTTCAAAAACAAGTACATGTAGTGATTACATATAACAAAAAGAAAACACTTTATAGTTCAAAATTGTATCAGTGTTACCACAGGGCAATACAAGCTAAGCTTCTGAAGGAATATATAATTTATCATTTGCTTTCAAATACTAGTAAATAACGAGATAAGTTACATTATTACTTTCTAAAGTGAATTTAAAGAGGAAAATAGTTTATGTTCTTTTTAAAGTAAATAATATATAAATATGACTATGTAAACAGAAAGTAACACTAATAAGTACCTTGGATATACCACTTAACCCATCTTTGACTTTAGGAATGAGAAGAATATGTGTAGGAGCTTGAGGAGTTATGTCCCTGAAGGCAAGCACCTGTCAAAAAAGGGGAAGATAATAGGATCATTAACAGTTATTGTAAAAAAATACATTAGAAATCTGGCAAGCAAGATTTCACTGTTATTTGAAATGTCATAAAAGATGAAACTAAAAAAATTCTGGAAGTCTATTTTCGCGAGTAAGTACTACTTGTTTCTCTTTTCAGCAACTTTGATGGCAATTATAGCACAGAGGTTATGGGCAAAAGCTGGCCATGTTTTCTTAACAATAAGAAAAGAAATGGCCAAAGAGAGACATAATTAACAAATAAACATTTCACTGGTGTCCACACAATGACCTCAGAAACAATATTCTGACCATGTGATTGAATCTTTTTCAAGGGTGAAGAAATTAAGGAGGGCAAAGTGTAGAGAGGGAAAAAAATCAAACAGAACATATTACAAATAAATTATGTTTTAGAAAAGGCTATCAATAGAGTGAATGTTGTCATGTGTAGCTCCTTAAAAGGGTAGCAATGTTAGTAGAATAAATTACTTAATGTGGTAATCCTAACATTATCACAATATCCAATTTCTTTGAACATTAGAACCAGTTTATGCGTTTAAGATCAATATCTCTAGGCACTAGACAACAAATATATTAAAAATAAAAAACAATAAAATTTAAATTTTCAACATCAATGTAGATTGTACTGTTTTCACAATGGACAGCAGATTCATTAATTTCTTCTTCCAGGCTCACCAAGAAACACCAACACAGCGTTCACCACTCATAAATATTAGCATAAAACAAAGCACATCAGGCATCATTATATTACCTTATCATCCTCATAAACCACAGTAGAAGGAATCTCCTTATTGATGATCTTGTCAAATCTGGCACCAGATAACACAACATTAATGATAGGTATTCACAAAATTCTCAAGAAACTGAGTTGCATTCTCAGATCCTTTCCCAACTTCCAGCACAAAGAGGTAGAACTCTTTTGGCTCTTGCAAATAAGCATAGGTAAGTGCACCAAATCCACCATACCCATATAAAAACACTGATCAAAATTTATCAAAAGCCAACCAGCAACACTAAGGAGACAACCAGTTTCAAATGGAAATGGGCCACCCCATTAATCAAGCATGCATCTTTACTTCAAAGCAGCACCAATAAGGACATAACCAACACATTTCTTTCCAAAATAAATTGTTGAGAGCATAAAAATGCAACCTTTTTAGGGTTTTTGCAATACAATCAAAACATCAAACAGATAAATGGGAAGGAATCATGTGAAACAGAGAGATACCCATGAAAGAGGGAAAATTGAAATACTATTGAGACCAAAAACCAAGTAAGGAGAAAAGGAGTGGAGTAGTAAAGGACGAAGCTTTAAAACATACATGGTTGGAGCATCAGCATCAGATGGAGTGGCTGCAAGAGCAGCTTCCTTCTCTGAAGCCATGGCGCTGGAACCACTGAAATGTGAACCCAAGACACTGATTCTGTCCCTTATATTGTTGTTTTTGCCACTCATTAATGGAAGAATGGTGTACTTAGGGAAACCCCAAATCCAATGAGTTTTGGGCTGAATCCAAAAGGGTTCCTTTTTGGTGCAAAAGGGTAAATCCAAACAGGTCCTAATCCTTATGAAAGGTTCTAATGTTATGCCCCTTTGTTTTGTCTATTATCCTTCTTCTACCAATGATAATTCACCATTATGACATGGCTGTAACTTGTTTTTTGACTTTAGCTTTGGATAAATAAATTACATATTTTATTAATTCAGCTTATAATAGTACTAGAAGCTCTAATCAGAATTATGTTTATCTATCGTAATCATTTGAGTAAAAACTAATATGTCTAATTATATAATAATTATTTTTACTTTTAATGATTATTTTAAAAAAATTTATATCAAATATTACTTTTAATATTGCAACAATACTATGTTGATTAAACTAAAAACTTAATAAAATGTATAGATAATGTAAAAGGTTAGAAGTGCATAGTATGTAGATTCAAGATACGCAATATATTTTTAATATTTATTTTTAGTATTATTTTTAAAATGTGTGGATGCAAATAATAATACTTTCTAACGTATTTAGAATAGATATAATTACGTTTGAACTAAGGAAGATTGTTATTTTCTATTTAGCTCTAAATTAAAATTAATTATTTAACTCCGACTTTAATCGGATTCAAAAAAGACATTTATGAATTTTCAAAAAATTTATCAATTTTTTATTTTATTCAACACACAAAACATTTATATTTTCAATTTTTTAAAATTTAAAAGAATATAATAATTTTAACAATAAAAGTTAGTAAATCAGAGTTTAGTTAATTTTTATCTAATCATTGTTTCAATAAAAAAAACTTATATTATTTTTAAAAATTTAAAATGTACAAAAAAATTACGAAAACTTTTAAACAATCAAAGTTATTAAATTTTAATTTAACTATATAATTTAAAAGACAAAAGTAACTATTCTCTTTAAAATTTATCTCCTTTGTAAACAGATATTTAAATTTTAAATTTGTCATTATTTATCCTTAAATTTGATCTCTCCTATAAATGAATACATATTAGATTAAAAGAAATCACTATTACAAATAACATGATAACATAATGTTCTTTTATAAATGGTTATTTAAAACTAGTGTAAAATTAAAGAATGTGACCTTTTTAAATAATGTTAATATGATTTTATATTAACTCTTGTTTGATAAATGGATAAATGTAGAATTATTCTTTATATCAACGTTTAATCAATGTTCGAAAAGTGAGAGTACAAACTAGTAGTAAAATAGGTTAGCTTGACTGGTCAAAGACAGCGTGAGATGGATTGGTCTGTCATTGTAAATTTTGACCCGCGGGTCAGCTTGCCAACTTTCATTTAATTTTTATTTTTTAAAATTTTATATTTTTAAAATTTATTATATATATATATTACAAGTGCGTTTAATTAAATAAATATCTTCTAAAATTTTAATTAATAAATAAATATCTTTAATAGAATAAATTAAAATAATCGTAATCTGTACGTGATAAATTATTTTATTATGATTAATAATTAAAACCTAATTTATAAGTATTAATAATTTATGCTACATTAATATTGGATATTTACATTCTTTAAATAATGCAATATAAATTAATTAATCTTTTAAATTATTTTTATTTTTATTTTTAATTATAAAAAAAACAGGTTCACATAACAACCTTTTTCATCCTGTCTTTGATTTGGCAGTTTAGCGAATTAGGCAAAATGGGTTAAAGCAGACTAATGAATTTTGCCACCCTAAATATATATTAGTTAAAATATACTTAAGCCAATTTGATTCAAATTTAGAATATTGATAAATTAATGTCACACACACACACACACACACATATATATATATATATATATATATATATATATATATATATATATATATATATATATATATATATATATATAATTTGAAATTTTAAGTTCTTTTTTTCTGTGTCAAAATAAATTATGGAAAATAAGTCACCACCTACCCAATTAACCATTTTGCAAACGTAATAACATTAAGCTATATATAGACTTAAATTTTTAAAGTTACGTGTTTTTTCACTCTTTGTACAGTGACATATTACATATCAAAAACCTAAAGATATAAACATCATATGTTATATTACGAGTTCAATTTCTATAAACAATAAAAGCTTCCCAAATGAAGATATAAAATATAGAGCAACATTAACCTACTTTTGGATTGAGGAGCACCAAAAAGTTATTACTATGAAAACAGTTAACTGTTCTACAAGATAAGAGGTGCAGAGGATGAAAAGCACATAAGAAGTGTGAGACTGGACGAAAATTACAAGATTGGTGGGGGCTGAACAGAAAGCACACAACTACAGCAGTGGATGCAGCATCAGGAGAGACAACGAAAGTAAGAAGGGAAATTTGAGTTGGGAAAAAAAGTAACTACGAAAAGAAAATCTCACATTTTTTATCCTCCATAGCACTTACTATGTCGGTTGAATTTAGAGCTTACATAGTAAATACTTACTATATGGTTAAATCTTCGTCCGTCACAATATTTTTTATCATTATTACGTGCATGACTTACTATTCCTGATAGGAATATTCTTAAAAGTTGATTATTGTGGATTTCAAATATTCAAAATATCTGGAAATGAATTGAGAGATATTTACACAAAATCTGACAATCAAGTTAATAAATATATAAACGATCAATTTAATAAATGTATAAGTAAAGGGTAAAGAGACAATAATTTTATTTATGGGAAGTATTTCTCTATTTATAAAAAATGTTAGTGGGTTTTCGAAATATTAAATCAGTGTAGAGCACTGTTTATTGAGGTTCATATTTATTAGCTCTTTCAATCATAATAGGTGATGTTGGTTACCTTAATTAACATTTTTACTAATTAATCATAGTCTGATAGATGTTTTTGCAAACTTAGATCATCAATTCGATTTAACCAAAGAGAAGAAGTCAATTTTGGATTATGTGATCATATAATGGACTAGAAGGATTTAGGCCTATAATACAAAGGCCCTCTAAGGTTTGAATGAGTTGGATCATTAAGAGTCACGAAAAGCCTTTAATGATGATCTAAAGCTCTAAATAGGTGCAAGTATCTTATATGGCATCTTGAATAATGTGTACATTTATTATGCGTTAAAATGACCATATTTTGAAATGAAAGGTAGTAATTGTTGGATTGGATGATAATCAACAATGAGGATTAGAGACATTTATTGGAGACAATACCTTAGATGTGGTGATTGACCCTAAGGATGTTAGGACTTGAGGTTGAAAGATTGACGCCATCTGTGAGAGTGAAAAAGTGGTTCCAAAGATGAACTCTCGTTCTCTTAACCTTCGACTGGGGCTTAATCCGGTACGCCCGCTAGTCTCACATTGCTTAGGAGTCAAATACAAGGGCAATTTAAATACACCTTCATCCCTTAACCCTCATATGCGCCTTTTAAGGACAAAACTATGATGGAACTCTAAACTTCAAAGTGGACAATCCCTTAGATATGGTGATTGATCTTAACAATGTTATCTCAATGGACTTGAGATTGAAACACTTACAATGAAGGAAATATTATAATTATCATAAAATGTGGTTTTTTGACTAGTGGTTCTTTGTTAGGGTTTGCTAGGGATTGATTGGGGAAAGAATGAAGCTTGGTTTGGTGAATTTAGAATGACAATTTGGGGTTGAGAAGATGGTTGACTAAATGGTATTGATGAGGAGTTGGACAAATTTCTAGATTGAATTTGATGAACTTTGCTTAGGTTATCAACAACTTTTGAGTTTATTAAGATCCTAACATCCTTCTATGAATTACAACATTCAAGAACCACAATTCCCCTAGAAATCAATTTAAACTACATATATGTTGCTAAAGGGCTGAATTTGTTGCAAATCTGGTTGCTAATTTTCTCTCAAAAAGGTTAGTTGAGAAATTGTCCATTGCTAATTTGGTTGTCTATCCTTGCTAGTGCTTTTTGTTCATTACAACTAAATTTTTTTTGAGAAAATTCTAAAAAAATATTTGTTCTTGTTTACTCATTTTTATACCATATCAAGTGGGCAAAACTTTGGAGTCTTTTTGTTGGGTTTAGTTGTCTAAAAAAGGTGTAATTTTTTAAATCATCTAACAAGTTTCGGGAGTCACTTTCTTTAAACAATTAGATACCATTTTAAGTTTCTGTATCATTCTTGTTTTTAAGTCATGTATTCTTATTTTCCTACAATAATAGTTATAACTTAAAATTATAAGGTACATTTGTATTCAACAACACTTCATTTGATATCAATTAATCAATAATTTTTGCAAGGATTCTAGTTTTGAAATGGAAAACTAATGAAAGAATGATTTTTTATTCAGGTATTATGTTTCTCTAAGAGGAAGTGTACTCATAACATTTGAGGATAAGTGTCCTTAAAGAAGGAGGAAATGATATCATCTAAAGGGGTCAATGTAATTTTGGATTTTCTTATAAATTTTATTATATTTTTAATTAAGATTATCAAAGGTTGCAAATTGAAGATATATGAGAAATAAAAAAAATGACCTGATTTGAATGATAGACCCACTAAAAAATACCATCTAATTATGTTATTTTTTATAAACTGATAAAGACTTTAGCTCTAATTGAAAAATAACATATGACAAGTCCAAATTCACATGATTTAGAAGTAAGATTGATGTGTTCGAGTTTAAATTATTGGAGTAAATAATTTTTAAACCCATTTTCTTCATTATTAATGTACTTTTTGTATTTTTTTTTGTTAAATTTTAAGATGACCTAGGTCAATTTTTTAATGATCTTAAGCTCCCTAAACCATAATGATAAGTAGGGGAGAGTTAATTATAATAAAAAGTAAGTATTAATATAAATTTACTAGACTTAAGGTACTTATAATGTAATCAGAAAGATATCTCAATCTTAATTTGAAAGAAAATTAAATTTTTTTTTTGTAAGAACATCATAAAATTTTGAGTTACAAAAACTTAAGTTTGATTTTATGAAGATAACATGTGACAATTAATAGTGTGACTTATCATTCACTTTTTTATTCTTTCTCAAATTTGATTTTCCTAGTATATTTTATCACTTTTTTATTCTTTCTCAAATTTGATTTCCCTTGTATATTTTACCACCTTTACTAAGAAAGAAAAAAAAAAGAAGAAGCTAACTAACCAATAATAAGAAGAAGGAAGAAAAGAGAATTATTAGAGAGATAAATATGGACCTATAGTATTTATTATGTTGTCTTATCTTATAAGGTTCCTATATATGCTTGCAAGTAGGCATCTTAGAGACTCTTGCACAACATATTCTAAGATAAATAAAAGTATTAAAAAAATAACTCTAAAACTATGTTTTATCAAAGGATTAATTCTTGCAAAGTTTGTATAATCAAATTTTTTTTCTTTTTATTGTAGATTGTGAAAATAGATGATTGAAAAACATTTACACACAAAACTCTGTCTTCAAAACAATATCAATGGTCAAAGAAGATTTCTCATGCAAAAGGAAGGAAAAATGTCATCTGAGAGTTCCAAGACATTCAAAGAGTAAAAGCTTACCTTGCATGTACTTTCATATTTGTTACAAAATAAATATTTTAAATTTTTATACTAATAACAATAATATTGAAGTGGTGGCCATGGTAGGAGCAACGAGAGCAATTATTAGAGTAGTAGTATCAAGGATAAAAATAATAATAAGAGTTTATACTAACAATAATAGAAAAAAAAACAATATTCATAAAAAATTGACAATAATAATTATATTGGAGATTAATAATGAAAAAAGTTAAAATAATTAATTAAAATTTAAAAATAAAACATATAAAAATAAACTTTGAAAAGAAACCATAAACCCTAAATTCAAATTACGTAACTTTTAAAATATAAAATCTAAAATGACAAAAAAAGTGGGATAGTCAATCAAACTCACGGCTGAAAAAAATTAAAGAAAAAAATATTGTAATTTATCCTAATCTTTTTGGTTGGTTGCGCAAAACTTATGTTAAATCAACTTATCATTATTAAATAAAATTATTATTATTAAGTTTAAATATGTTTAAGTCTTTAAATTTGTATTAAGTTTATTTTTTTCCCTTTTTAAGTTTAAAAGTAATATTTAGATCATGTAATTTGAAATTAGTTCTTTCACTCAAACGCGTTGTACTTAAAAGTTGATAAAAGAAAATTCTTCGAAAAAAATTTAATATGGTTGAATATTTCATGTACCAAATAAAAATAGATAGTCACATAAATAGCTTGTAACTGTTACGTCAAATTTTTAATTGTAATTAAAGCAAAATAACTATATTACATACTTTTACAATTACAATAACTGAAACTATCAATTTTACATTTTAAAGAAGCAAATTCAATTATCCATTTGAGAAAACATACTCAAGCTTTCCCTCTTGAACATATATAAATAATTGATGGTACACTTCATAATTAGCACATGTCAAGTGAAACGAAGAACAAAGTTTATTTTCTTTTCCGAATAATTTAGTTTATATTAAAGAAAGATGATTTTGAAAACCGAATCGATTACAATTAATTTAATTTAAATTCGAAATAAATGAATCAATTAACTAATTAATCTAAACTGATTTTAATAATTTGATTTATGTGATAACAATATGCCCTATTACAATAGATGTAGGCTCAATTATTTATGTTGATATTATTTCTTTCCTCATTTATGAAATCATGTTGCTCCCAACAACCCTAACTACTTTTGGTGGCTCCATGGCCAAAATTTCTCTAATATTAATGAAAAGTACACAGAAAAGCATGTACAAAAGAGTTGTGCCCCTACATTTTCATCAATTTGTGGCTGGCAACACCATTTTCTTTCACTTATACATCACAATGGTTACACTCTGATCTCTTATCTGCTGTGTTGGGTTTCCTTTTCCTTCCTATGGCTTCTCTTGTACTTATTTTGTCTTTTCTACGAACCAAAATTGGAAACCAAGCTCCTACTATAACTGCTGCCTCCTTTGACACTTTGGAAGATGATTCGAGTTTGCTTGCAGGAGGCACACAACTAACAAAGTATGACAAAATGTTGGAGATGATGGGTGAGAGGTTTCTAGAGGAGCCAAAAGTTTCTGTCTATCTAGTTTAGTGACAGAATATTAGATATCTTAGTAGTTTAGAAATAAGATCATTTTATAATTTATATTTATAAGTCAATTCTTGTTTTATTTTATAATTTGATTTTGTAAGATTAAATTATATTTAATGTTTACTTCTTTAGAAAAAGATGCATGTAATTTAGTTATTGGTTCTTCAAATTTTAACTTAATTTATCTTGTTTAACGTATAAGCTTTAACTAATTCATGGTTTTACCTTTTTATTACCTGTTTCTTCTTTTTACTGTTTTCATTTGTAAATTATGTACCTTTTAATGCAACTATTTTATTAGTATTATTGTGATAATGGTTTAGTATATAATATATTATTATTTTGAACTTCAAATTAGAATATATATCAAAGTTATTGGAATATATGATTTTTTAAGTATAGTGTTAACTCTTAATAGTTAAATTAGAACTTCAAACAAAAGGAAATTGACCGAAAGCTATTTAAGACAAGAATAATTGGATTATAAATTATTCAAAGAAATGTAAGTAAGAATGTGGTATAATTAAACACAATATAGTATATTCTAATGTTACCAAATTGAAAAGCTAATTTGAATAGAAGTTCAACAATATAGTTATCTAAGTACATTTATAAGTTATTTTCTAAATCTGACGAAAGACAAAAGTCTTCATGATTACTAATGGAACAAAATTTGACACATCCAATTGGTATTACATCAACGTGTAATAAAAAAATATTTACACGAGAAATAATAGTTACCATAGTTTGAACATGTAAGACAAATCTTTTATAGAAAACACAACTAATAGAACATACAACTCACATTATCACCTAGAGGCTACTATGAGCAACAATTTATCAATACATGTATACATAAGTACAAGTACTCTAGGACTTCACATAAATTCTATGTAAATAGGATAAATTGTAGGACTTCCAACATTTTAAAAACTTTTGAACACCATTTATGCCTACAATGAACACAATGACTATTAAATTTTATGAAAATAGGATGTTTTTATCCATTTGGATTCTTATATTTCTTATTTATATAACTTGTTATAACTTCTTTTGTTTTTTTTTTTTTTTTTTTATTTTTTTTTTTTTCCTTTTATTTTTTTTTTTTTAAATTTTTTTATTTCTTATTTTTATAACTTATTATAACTTTTTTTTTTTTTTTTTTTTTTTCTGAATTCTTGCTTGTTACCTTTAAATTTTGAGTTTTAAAATATGTCCAATGTGTTTAATTCATAATTATGTTGAATAATATTTTTTTTTTCTTTTTAGTTTTTAAAGAAACTCTAAGTTATATATAAAGTTGATCTATTTGAATGTTTCACTTTGAATTAAATTTATATGTAGTTACATTTATTCAAAATATTAAACTTGGAACTATAATTAATGATTTTATATGACTGGATATTTAAGATGAAAATGTTGAGAATGTTTTATGTCATCTTGCTCTCATTGGTCCCTCAATGACATTTGTTTAATTGGAGCGTTGACTTTGCAATACCATACTTACAATCAAAGATACTTAGTTTATCTAAATTTTATAATATAGAGTTCAATTAAGTTTGATTATCCTATGACACATGTTTATTGTATTTAAGCTTTGTTATTCTTGTTCTTGTATAAGTTAATTTGGGGGTCTAGAGATGTAAAATGTAAATGCAAAACATAATAGAGATGAGAAACCTAAATTAAGAAGATTAAAACAAATCAATCCACGTATTCAAGAACAAAATAATCATCTTATCTTAGCTATCTAAAGATTTAGTTCCAAGTTTGAACAATTAAGCGATTCAATTAAATCTCAATATTATTCAATTCAATGTGTATTCAATTATCAAATCAAAATTTAATTGATTCCTAATTTGAATTCTGGAATCAGTAACTAAAATTGTAATAACAAAATATAAAATTGAAATTAGAGAATAAACTTGAAACAATAGAAATTGATGCAAAACTCAATTTGGCTTATTTGATATTGATTCCATGATTTGATCATCAAGATTTAGTTTTCCATGACTTAAGGACAACAAACAAATTCTAGAGATAAAGAGAGGAGAAGAGGAAAATTCAAAAATGGAAATTGATTGAAAAGAATATTAGAGAAGTTGAATGGAGTTTAAACTCAAATTGTTACAAAACAGAACAAACAAGCACACTGACGAATATGAAAAAATGAGCATAACACACGATTTTTATATTGGATCATTCCAACTTTTGAGTTACGTCCAGTTCTCTCTCAAGTAAATTACTTAAGAGATTCCACTAATCAACAAGCAATTACATAAACATCTTCAAGTTTTCATGAGTACACAAACCTCTATAGGTTACAAGAGTACACAAACTTCTATAGGTTACAGGAGTACACAAACATCACCAGGTTACACCAATTTTAATCTTTTCCTAAGACTACGACCACTCAAGATAAGAAAGAAAACCCTTAAAAAGATCACAACTAAAGCTCTAAAGGTTCACTTCACAATAGTGAAGGATTACAAAGTGTTTTGCATAAAGACCCAAGTATTAGACGCTCTAAAACAGTAGATCTATAATACTCTGTTCGACTTTGTTTTACTGTCACAAATGTAAATCACTTATTTTCTTGTTTATTTGATATATTTTCAGCTTTGACTTAATGCTCTTTATAGCTTTATGAGAGATGGTTGTTTGAAAGTTGGAACAACAAGAGCTAATGTTTTGTAGAAAACGAGTCTCAATATAAGTTCGTCTTCTTCGTTGTAGACATTATATATGGAAGCTTTTAACACTTTCTTTATTAATGTTTCTTTTGAAAGTTAGGTTTCAAAATATTTCAAAAGTTGTATAAATTTAGAACGTTTATCAACACAAATAAAATCTCTGATTTTGAAAGTATTTAATAAATATTAAACAAGGTATATGTAAGGAAATATTTTTCAGAGCAATTTTAAAATCTTTATAGTTTCGTAAAACTTCTAAACATTGCATTCAAAAGCATTTAATTTTGAAAACATGAGATTTAACGAAGTTTTAATAAATGAAAACAAGAGAATAAGAATCACGATGAAAGAAATACATTGCATGTTACGCATTGCTTTAGGGACCATTTAATGAGTAGAAAAAGGTTAAACTGTCTAAGGCTTGAGCTAAGACTAGATCGTCTAACACTTTGACAGGGACTAGACCGTCTAATGCTTTAATGAAGATTAGACTATCTAATGCTTTGATGAGTACTAGACCGTTTAACGCTTTGACAAGTACTAAACCATCTAAGACTTTGAGCAATTTATCTTTGCACATGAAAGAATTTCGTTATAAAACACTTTACAACTTATGGTGTTTGTTATCATTAAAACCACATAGATTGCTTATATACATAAGATCTTCTAATAGGGTCTTAGACCGTCTAATGGTTATTAGAGCATCTAATGTGTTCATAGATTATCTGGAAGAGACTAGAGTATTTAGTGTTTCAACAAAGAGGAACCTAAGAATTATGTTGTGAGGCAAGTAGACTTGAAGGAATAAGAGAAAACTCCTACTCTACCTTTTTTTGCCTTTGTATCCCTAAAACTGCTTCTAAATCACACACGATTCCATCAAACAAAACCACTAACACTTTTCCTTTAAGGTTCACAACGAAAAATCTACTAGTAATAAAAATAAAAATTGATTTTACATTGAGAAAGAATAGATAGAATGACATGTTAAAGTTCAACAATATACCATTCGGGTTTGAGTTCCAAGATCTAAGGTTTCACACCTTTTCAATTTAGGAGCCTATAGGCTTTTTCTGTTTCACTAGAGGCTTTAGAGCATTGCATAAACACGATGATATCACGATGAGAAAATCATATATTGTGTAAACTTAAACCTTTGAGTATTTAGGGTTTGTGCTGCCACAAAAGTTGTTAAATTCTTGAGGAATCGAGACTCTGGAACAACCTCTGTGGAAGATAAGGTGAGGTGTGACAAATACAAGTTCAACTATTTGGAAGACATTAGAAGTTCGAGATGATGGAGACAAAGGCAAGGTTAATGTGGCAAAGCTCGGGAAAAGGAGACTAAAATGCAAAACTCCCAAGACATGCAAGAGAGGGAATGTGAAATTAAGTTAATGTTTGTTGTATTTTCGTTAAGCTTACATATTGATCCTATTCTCCATATATATGGATTATTTTATTAACTTTGTTTAATAAATTATTTTTCTAAATCCGCATGTAATATTCATACATAAAATCACTTACCTTACTTGCAGAAATAATTACAAATACTTCTAGAAAAGATCCTTCCCGCTTCATGGCACCAACATTTTGTATGAATTTAATCCTCAAGTAACAAATTTAGATTTACATACGAAAAAAATCCTTATGTAATGTGCTTTGATATATGAATTTAAATTGTTATACCTATGTTCGTGAATCCGTATGTAATAATTGATAGGTAAATCAGTAATTTATTGTAGTTACGTAGACATTTCAAAGATGATTTACATCTATATGAAAATTATCACATTAAATAAAATCACTATAATATTTTATTTCTTTAATTATATAATTTCTTGACTATTGGTCAAATAACACCTTTCTAAACTTAAATAAATAAATAATATTGTTTCAATTATGTTTCAAGATATTTGTTTTATCTCTAGAAATCATTTGATCCACTTATTACTATTTTAATTTATATTATGAGCACATAAGAATTAATAGACCTTCTTTCATGGAGCTGGATGGTCTTTAGATCCATTACTCGGATCTTTTTAGTGAGGTTTAGTGCATCTTCTACACATTAGACAACTTTGCGTCTATTAGACTTTAGTGAATGACCAATTTTATCTGTATTTACTGAGCATCTTCATCACATTTTGCTTTCACTTTCTAAAATCATATCCAATGAGTTTTTCTATAAGCAAAAGTGATAACAAATAATATTTAAAGTTCTTAATCTTAAGAAAAAAATTAAAAAAGAAAAATTAAAAGTGACTTGTATAATCATGTTTCCAAAAACTATCTATGTACTTAATTATAATCAATGTTAGTTTATAATGTAACCTTTTAAAAGTTTTATAAAAAATAACTAGTTAGAATGAGTTAGTATAAACAACTTTTATTCTTTTTATTTAATTTATTCTTAGATGGTCTAGTATTCATAAAAGGAAAATTCTTATATTCTATTTAATCTTATTCTAGGATCTATTTGCTACTTCAATTTATATATAATACATACAAATAATGTATTACACAAAATATTAACCACTTAAAGAATTATTAAAATATTATTTTTGTTTTATAAAAATATTATAAAGAATTTATTGATCATATTTTCTATAGAACCTTTTTATGCGGGATCAAATCCTACGTTACCAAAATGCAATTTTGTATTTAATTCTTTATCAAATAAAAAGTATCCTATAGTTGTATATCAATTGCTATTTGACTATCTTAAATTAAAGAAAAAGAAGGACTGGTGCAACAAAAATACCATTTTATCATGAACATCATGAAGATCTACTGCAGAGTCCACTTACGTACCACTAATGTGGCAAAAGAAAATATTTGAAAAAAAAAATTACATTTGCTAAAATTATTATTTGTTGAAATTCACATACCCTTTTTTCAATTCTTTATTTAATGCAAAAAAATGTAACTAATGGTTAGTTATTTTTTACTATTTATAAAACTAATATATTTTAACTTTGTTCCATATAAAAAGTTTCTTTGATTTTTACTCCTTCGAATTTTAAACTATTGATTTTGGTCCGATAAAATAAACAAACTTAGTTTCCATGAATGTTTTTTTTTTAAACCTGTAAATTATAAAATTAATAGTTTTAATCCTAAAGCTTATTTCAAAATAGATTTAATTTGGAGATATCAATATTAAATATAACACAAACATTATTAAAGTTATCTAAAATGATCTAATAATGTTACATGAACCGAATAAGTTGTTAACGAGGTATTACATGGAGTAGGAAGTACAAGGTAAACCTTTTATTTTTCGAGAATTTTAAACTAAAGAATATTTTTTTTATCAATATTAAAATCAAAATTTGTTAATTTTAAATAAAGAAATTATGCCTAATAATAATAAACATTAAAAACATCGTGTGAAGGAATAGATTGAGTCATCACCTTTTACCCACTCATCTTTGTCGTTTAATTATTATATTTTCTACGAGTAAAAGGAAAGACAAAGACTGGTGAGAGAGAAAAGGCAGTGGTTCTTCCATTTAAGAATGATACTAATTACGATTTTTTTTTAAATATTTTTTCTACCTTGCTTCGGGTGCACTGCTGTTCCCACTCCCAATGAAAATTTTGAAATGTCTATTTTTGTAGATTTTGGAGATTTCAAATTTAGTCCTCCCATATGTAAAACAGTCCAAGTTGGTGAAGTATAATAAAGTGACCCTCCTGAGATTTTGGTTTTGTTCTTAGCTCACTAGTCAGAACTGGAATAGTCTATTCTTCAATTCCATTTTTTTTTTATTTGAAGGAAGCCAAAAAAGTTCAATCGCCCTTTTCTCTAGGGAGTGTAATGAGCAATGTTGTTTAAGCAGGGGTTGTTCAGGTGATCAATTTTTTTTTTAATCACAAAAAGGGGTTTGATTTGTGCTGAGATTTTGCAGGATCAAGTTTGTTCCTTTTATTTCTCTATTGCACAGTGGTGATGATGATGGAAATAACATGCATGATGATTAGTTGATGGCTTTTATCTTTTGCTCTCAAGTGCCATCCTATGTTGGTGTGCGGAGCATCTATAACATTGATTCCCTTGAAATCTGATCTGGCTTATTTTTTTATTCTTTTTTGGGACCAATTTTCACCCCCCATTTCACATTTTCTTGCTTTGTCTATGTGGGTGCTGGTTATCAAATCTCCATAGCTCAAAGAAACCTCCTTTTGTTAGAGTTAGAGTGTGTATCTTTTTGGGGACTAACTTGAGATTGAGGTGCTTTTCTGGGGGGCTTTGGAGATGCATGATATAGAATTGTAGGTTTGTGTTGTGGTTAAGAAAAATGGGATCTCAAGGTGGGGCAGTTCAAGAGCCAAATACTACTACTACTACTACCCCTTTGGTTAGGCAAGGATCCTTGTATAATCTGACCCTAGATGAGGTGCATAACCAGCTTGGGAATTTGGGGAAGCCACTTGGCAGCATGAATCTTGATGAGCTGCTGAAGGGTGTGTGGAGTGCTGAAGTTGGTGGTGAGGTCCGGGGCTTGGACTTTGGTGGTGGTGATTCTGACATGCAAGATGGTCAAACTGCTTCTGGTTCCTCTCTGAATCCTCAGGGCAGTCTAACTTTGTCAAGGGATCTTAGCAGGAAAACTGTTGATGAGGTGTGGAGAGACATGCAACTGAAGAAGGGTATCAAGAAATCCCAGGAAAGACAGCCTACACTGGGTGAGATGACTCTGGAGGACTTCCTGGTGAAGGCTGGAGTGGTTGCTGATTCAAATGTGGCTTCTTCACAACATGGCCATTGGATTCAGTACCAGCACCCTTCATTGCAGCATCAGAATATGGTGGGGGGTTATGTGGCTGGCCATGCCATTCAGCAGCCTTTTCAGGGTGCAGTGAATCTAGTTCTTGATGCAGCATACTCTGAACCAGCTTCTTTGATAGGAGCCTTGTCGGATACACAAACTCCTAATCGAAAAAGGCTTGCCTCTGGTGATGTGGTGGAGAAAACTGTGGAGAGGAGGCACAAGAGAATGATTAAAAATAGAGAATCTGCTGCTCGATCTCGGGCAAGAAGACAGGTTACATTACATTTGTGTGTCTGTGTGTGATGTTATTCTTTGAAATGTATTTGTTTTTCTAGTTTGATACAAGGTATCATCTATGCCTGTGGACAGGCGTACACACAAGAACTGGAGATTAAAGTTAAGCAATTAGAAGAGGAGAATGAAAGGCTTAGAAGACTGAATGTATGTTTGTAATTCTTACCTTTGCTTTGGCATTTTTAGCCTTTTCTTGTTTAATGAAATATTTGTTTGTCACATCTCTTCATGGCCTGCCATCTTAGCATGAAATTGTATAGCTTAAATGCTTGTTATAACAGATTTCATGTGGCTAAAGCTTGTAGTTGTGTATATCTTGGATTAGGTGGAGAATTCACATCAACTGAAGATGAAATTAATTTATAAATATATAAGTAGGATAATCCGTGCCATGATGAATTAGATTTAAACTCAATTCTTTATGTGATATTTTAAGAAAAAGATAACAAATGAACTATTGTTTTATACAGAAAAGTAAAAATAATAATGGGATTTGGCTCAAAATACTATGAATGTTCAAATTAGTTGAACTTCTAAGATAGGCTGGCCTTTATCGCTATTATGATTCTGCAGTATTTTAATTGCATTTGGATCTGCATTTTCGGTGTGTTTTTTATATAGAGAGAATGTTGACAAAAAATAAAATAGAAAATTTTGTCAGGTTAACGTGAAATGTTCTCTTTCCTTACAACCATAATGTATCCTAATAGTAGTTGGTTGACAATGCATAAGTTGCAGAAGACTCCATTGATTGGCCCAGTGAATATTTCATTTACTGTGTCTGTCTTTTGTAATCGAGGGTCGTTGTGGGAAGATTGAAACAAAACTACTTCGTGTTTATATGTGTACGTGCTTGTTTCTGGGGCATGTTAATTGCAAATGTGTGATAGCACCTTTGTTAAATGTTTAGTTATAATTAAACATTGTACTGATTACAAAATTTTCATGTTTCCCATTTTTTTGAGACACAGTGATTGGATTTTGGATTTTTATGATTATTAGAATCTTACTGGTAGCACAGACTTTAAAAGCTTTAATATGTGGAATGCATCAGGCTTTGTGGTTTATATCTGGTAATGAATAATCACAAGGTACAGTTAAATATTACATGAAGCAGATTGATGATTTCAAATGCTGAAGTTGACAATGAAAAGTGTTCTGCAGATTTAAACAGTGCACATATTATGGTTATATACATCTATAAGAGGATTACCTTATTGAAAACTGAAAGCAGTGCAGGATAAATATCTATAAACATTTATAATCTAGAACCTTCTTCTGGATCTTAGAACTTGAACATTTGGAATGGTTTTGTCATTACAATATAATGATTAGATAAATTTTTCAACTAACACTTGAATAGAAAAAGAAGTTGATTTGTGAATTTATGGAAGAAGTTTGGTTCATCTCATCTTATTTTCTTCTTGAATAAGTACTCGTGAAGAGTTTGTAACTCCATTAAAGATTGTTTTGTTTTAGACTGTTCTTGTTTGTTTAGGATTGACTTGATTGAGAAGATTATTCAAACCTAATGATTTTCGTTGTTGCAGGAGATCGAGAAGGAATTGCCATCTGAGCCACCACCTGAGCCTAAGAAACAGCTTCGCAGAACTAGTTCAGCCATCTTTTGATATCCTCATTGCAATGAATGAATTCTCAATTCTTTTTCATGCTATCACATCACATAGTTTTCATCTGCATTATACTGTTGACTCTTGACTCTTTTGAGTTGGATAAAGTTGGGTGGCTATTTTTCTCCGGGTAGTTGGTTGTGATGCAATCAGTTCTCCCAGCTTGCTCTATTCTACTAATGTTTTACTCTTGTTAAGTATCTTTTGACATGTTTGTCTTAAAATTTAAGCTGCACTATAAATATACTTTAATTTGGGATCCATTTGTACTCAGTTATCACTTATGTGACATGGATACCGACGTAAACACGGATACGATATGAATACCGATATATAGACACGTATAATCTTCAAAATATAAGATATGAAAATACGAATTTATATATTATATTACTATAAATTATAAATTATATAAATTGACAATTAAGATTTATATATTCAAAAATTATCTATAGATAAGATTAGTTAGATATAACAAAATTTGAATATAATTTATTTATCTAAAATCTAAAAAGTGAAAATAAATATATATAATTTAAATATTTTTAATTATATATAAAATTTGTTTTTTATTTTAATATTAAAAGTTTACAAGTTTTTGAAAAATTATTAAATTAGACCTACTTAAGATTAAAATTGTGTTAAAATCATATTAGAATTGTCATATATTTAAATAAATATTTTTTGAATTAAACACTTTATTAATACGTGTCCTGTTATGTAAGTGTCTGATGTGTGCTTAAAAAGGTATGTTCGAGCTTCGTAGGTTATGACTAAATACCTCTTTGATAAAGTTTATTAACTAAAATAATATTTTATTAAGATTTTCATAAAACTTAGAAATACAAGCCATTACTTTCTCAAATTAAGCTAAACCAAACCAACAATTTGGTTTTCAATGGTGTAAAGTATCTTCATGATCCTAGCTTTATGCCTGAATCAATCTTGTACAGATATATTCTGCAATAGCCATGCTTGATGTTAGACCAGGTGACTCTATTCCGAAAAGATTAATAAGACCAGGTACTCCATGGATGTCCTCTCCCTGCACAAGTGAAAATAGACCAAAGATGGCATTATATAATTAAAAACTACTGAACCTTCAAAGAATGAGTAATTTGGATTGAAATCACAAAGAATTATGACGGCATGTGTCAATTATTCATTCATAAAAGCACTAAATGATCAGGTATATCCCAAAAGATGAGTATGATTTTCAAATAACAAAATTTTAACTGCTTCCTTCCACCTTATTTGAGACATGAAGTAAAGTGACATTATCTAGACAGAATCTATTGAGGATGATATCTGAGTGACCTGAAATATTTTCATGAAAGAAACATGTGACATCCTTAATTAGCTTGCTCATTACAGTAAAAAATGTCACATTTTTTCATTCTCCTAATAGAAACTCATCATTAAACCATGTAATCAGAACCTTGTAGTTTCCAAAACAAGAATCATTAAGAGAAAAGTGTATGGTGTGAATGCAATAATCATGGAACCTGATGATTATACGCACGGTTTTATCGTGAAGTTAAAAAGTGATACTAGTATCCCATGACAAAAAAAAAATACACAAAATCTATGGCATGTGTAATAACCCATGACATAAAAAGAAAACAGATTATATGATCTGTAAAGCATAGTTGTAGGACACCAATGCCAATCTTTTTCATTTATGATAAAAATGTAGCAAATGAGGTTTAGCATATAGATATGTAATATAATCTGGATTTTGGAGTTTACAAATTCATTCAATCAAATTGAGAGAACTGCTACATAAATATTATGGATGAAATGCAGCATTGAATCTAACATCATGGACAATAAGGCCTCTAATCAAGTAATGGGAAATTGTCAACATGAAGGTTGACTAACAATAAGAGAGTGAGAAAAAACCTGTATAACAAAATCAGCAGGCAGCTGTGAGGGTCCTGAAAGTTTAGGTCGGATCCCTGAATATCCAGGTTCCAGTGAACCGTCCTTCAGATTTGGGTAGTACTTTCTTATCTCTGGATAAAATCTTTCAGCACTATTTGGATTTACCGAATAATCAAACCTAGGATTCGATGTTACTCAAGTCAAATTCACATTTCCTTTTTATCAAATGGCATACATGGAAAACACGCCATGAAAGAAAAGGGAGAATATGAACGTTTTACAACAAGCTTAAGATCATATGCAGCTATAAAATAGCTCCAGTGAGGGAAAAATTTATGTATATCTACTTAAAATTTATGGAAAAAAGTATAAAGAAACAAATGAAAGGAGACAATAGCTATAATTAATACAATGGGGCGTCCAAAAAGTAGAGTAATGGAGTGGCATGATCTAGATACACTAGCAGACAAAACACGTAAATGGTTTCATCAATAGGATAAGAATTAATAGATAATGCCTATTCTGAGTAGAGTGCAGAATCTAGCTTCCCCATGCTAAGAAACTTATACGTGCCTAGTCAGGTAAAATATAACACCAACGCAAAAATACAAATCTGTACACTAACATCCACTTACAAAGGAAGATAATTCTTTTCACACAGGGTATTCCCTGTTTACAACAACCAAATGAAACTCGAGTTGCTAGAGGGTTTCATCTCTCTTCGTTAAATCCTGTGCTACAGCTTCCACAACTATCTCTCTCTATAAATATCTGGCCAAAGAGGGTGGTGATCTTCCATACACCATTTCAAACAGTGTGCATTTAGCTACCCCTTAAAAACTAGTCTTATATCAATATTCAACCCATGGAATGAAATTGGTCCAAGTTTTAGGCTGTTCTTAGTTAAAACATCATAGATATATGTTTCCAAAGTTCTATTTAAGACCTCATTTTTCCATCACATGATATGCTGTACTCATCTTAATACCTTGTATTCTCAACATTTCCTTCCAAAAGATGCTAAAAAAGGTAGGTCCCTGGCACTAACAATACAAGACGTATTCCATGTAACTTGACCATCCCTTTAACAAAAATTTCTGCTATAGTTCTTGTAGAGTAGGGATGTTTGATGGGAATAAAATGGCCGTACTTGCTAAGTTTGTCCACACCACAAGAATCGCAACATAACCGTTTGATTTAGGGAGACTTAATATAAAATCCATGCTTATATCTTCCCATATAGCCATAGGAATAGGCAAAGGTTGGAGAAGACCCTATGGTGAGCGAGCTTGATATTTACTCTGCTGACAGTCAAGACAGGATGCCACAAATTCTGCTATAGTTTTCTTTATGCCAATCCAATATAACGATTGTGCTAAAATTAAAACAAAACTTCTATTCAAAATCACTAAAAAATTGTTCCAAAAAGGAAATCTTGGACTTTTGGTGCCAAAATTTAAACTAATGGTTTGAGTTGCACTCCATAATAATGAGTGCCAGGCATAATTTTTCCTTTGAAGAAACATTCAGGACATCAAAAAAGTTTTCCACTCTTGCCATCCATCCTAACGGATCATTCCCTTCGAAAGTGGGTAATTCCACCCTCTTAGTCCAAGGCCTCACCAATTATTTCATGTCTCTGTCATAATGGTCACATATGCTTTCAAATCAGCAACCACCTTCCCCTGTTCACTGGCCCATCTTTCCAATGTGCTTTATCGATTATCCACTCTGTCCCTTCATGGAAAAGATAACATCAACCCAAGAACGTACAGTCAAGTCTCTGTGTAGTATTATTCTAACCCAAATACAAATTTGTACACTAAGATCCACTTACAAAGGAAGACAATTCCTTTCATACAAGGTATTCCCTGTTCATAACAACCAAAGACTCTCGTAAACCCCACCCGTCATGGGTGAACTACATATAGGCTTTCTCAAAAAGTCTCTCGCCCGTACCACTAACATCCTAACTACTTATTTTAAATTTCCTTCTATAATACACCTTCCATTCTCTTTCATTATTTCCTTGTCTAACATAAAATGTTAGAAATTATAATATAATTTTTCTGAGAAAATAGACTTTAAGTCTAATTCAATCTTACAAAACCGACTTGTAAGGTAAGGTTTGCACCCACTTATATATTATTGAAATACCTTAGATGTGGGATCTCCAACACACCCCCTCACACCGACATGGGATCTCTAACACATCCCCTTATACCGAGACTCCCCAACTCGTGTATGAGACTACATATTTAAGAGTGGTCCAATAATACCCACATAGTAGGTGGCCTGATAGGCCCAACAACTTTGCTAGGATAGGCTCTGATACTATGTTAAGAACTGGACTTTAAGTCTAACTCAACCTTACAAAACCGACTTGTAAGGTAAGGTTTGCATCCACTTATATTCTATTGAAAGGCCTTATCTCTAATCGATATGAGATCTCAAACAATTTCATTATGCTTGCAACTAGCTAACAGAAAAAAAAATAACAACAAAGAAACAGATCTAATGACCATGACTTGTTGTTAGTTACTTAAAGCATGAAGTAGAGTTTTTCAAGAACTTGGTACAATGCTATTGCAATAGTGGTAGGGTGAAAAATGCTCCAGGCGAGCATGTTTAATAATTATAGATCATGTAATTGAACCATTTAAGACACAAGCAGGTGTTGCTATGGATCATATTAAGTAAGAAGTAGGACATGCAATAGAACCATATACTAAAATATATCAAAAGCATGCAAATGACAGGAAGTACTTATTCTGAAAGCTTGAGATATCATCAACACGGTCAATCCATTCGACATTTGGGCCAAACTTGACCTGACCATTCAAGTCTATAGTAACATGCACTCCAATGCCACCATCCTCTGGTATAGGATATATCAAATGTCTAAAAGGAGAGGCTTTAGTATTAGATAATGTGAAGTAGCAACCCCGTGCAAAGTAAGAAGGGGGAACAACTCCACTTTTTAGGCCACTAAATCTTTTTGCAAGGCCAGGGGCGCTTAGGCCAGTAGAGTTCACAACAAGTTTAGAACTTAGAAGTAGTTCTGGATGCAAAATTGATGTCCCTTTCCATTCTTTAAGATGGTCAGTTTCAGTCACATGGACACAAATATCATTTCCTTCGACATGGCCACCGATGACTGTTGAATTGTAAGTGAAGGTTGCTCCATGATTTTCCGCTTCCCCCTGGACGACCATGAGGGTTCATATTCCTGTGATATATCTTTCTAACTCAAAATAAAGGCAATACGTAATTACCAAAAACTGATTGCAAAAAATAGATAGATTCACAATGAATTTGGATGTCTTAATCCATCTTTAGAACATGGTAAAAGAAGATAGAAATGCATACCAATAAAGAAAGCATTAATGAATGAGAATCAACAATCCCAGTGACAGGTGATAGTATTGCTTTCATGCATTGCAATTCAGGCTCCATTTTCATGGCATCAACACCATCCACCATCTTCAAACCATCAACCCCATTTTGAATCCCACAATTTAAAATATCACGTAGCTTTGGAATCTCAGAAGATCGAGTAGCCACTATAAGCTTACCAATTTGTTTATGTGGAATATCATGCTTCGAGCAATACTCATATAGCATTTCTCTTCCCCTTACACAAAAAACTGCCTGCAAAAAACAGACTGAATTATGGTACTCGAAAGGGAGAAAAGCTGTAGTCTTATTTTGGTTGGTTTCCAGGAAAATGAGTCAGCAAACAAAAAATCAATAGTTATTATATGAATGTAATGATATGTTTTAGCACTATAAACATTATTTTCACTTAGTATGGCATAAAGAATAGCTATAAAGGCCTAAACCAAGGTAACCAACACACTGCAAACGGTTCACTTTTGATAATTAAAGTGAGGTTAGAATATAAATCGTGTTTACTGCTACTACCATATAACATCAACTTTATTCAGCAAAACTAGAGCATAATGATTCATCATATGTTTTTACTTTTACCCAAATGTGGGAATGTTTAACTAATGCATTCAATAGAAGTTCAAATGCAAAAAATGCCATCTCTTCATCCATTTGCCTCCCAATTGATCAACTCAAACGATGAAGCCTTGTAGGTCAATGAATGACTCAACCATTTGGGTCTCCAATAATACCCTTTATTTTCTTTTCACCTACTAACACATAACACCAATATTTCAGCCCCTCCGTCAAGATTTCTGGCCATAATTCTGGCTATATCGACTGCATTTGTCAGCAATTTTAACAAAATCGAACCACAGTATAAAAATGGCGACTTTATTTTGTGGTACATAAAAATGACAACTTTGATTACAAGGGAGATACCCACCTTGAAAGAATTGGCAGGGTAATAAATTCCAGCATGAATAACTTCACTGTTTCGGGAACTGGTCCCTGTTCCAAAGGTGGGGGCTGATTCTACGACCAACACTTCCCTGCCCTTAAGTGCTAGGGCTCTTGCCACTGCTATGCCAACCACACCAGCCCCTATCACTACGCACTCCACTGTCTCCTTTGGAACACTGTACCAGGTTGGCCTATTGCTGCTCATGCTTCTCACCCAATTGCCAAATAAGTGTTTCTTCCATTTCATATGAACATCACCATTTCTTCTTGATGCTGATATGCATCCTTCCAACTTTTGAAATGCTTGTTTCAGCATTGTTCCAGCTTAGGATGTTTCAACTCTCACGTTGTTTTGTTTGTTGATGTTTATTTGGTGGCAAAGAGAAGATGACAAGTACAGATGAAATCATGGATCAATTCACCACTAACAGAGGAGGTTTTGGAGAGAGTATCATCGAGACAGGATCGGTGTTTACCAATAATATACACACGAATTGATAATGTAAGATAAATTATCATTTATTTGCCTCCAAGTTTTAAGATAAATAAATAATATTATTTTATTAATTTATATTGTTTTAGAGGTTTTACTGGCTAATGTTATAAGGAGTCTTTGAGACCTAAAAAATCAAATTATTAGACGAATAGTATTAAATTTTATTTATTAAAATATTTTTTTAAGTGTGTCATGAGAGAAAATGACAGCAACATCAAATGTAAATAGCTCAATTTTGCTAAGTAATTAACAATTTTTTCTTGTTAGACTTCTAATTATGTTTATAAGAAAATTATCTAAATAAAACTTATTATAATATGCAAATTTAATTTGAATTTGTTTCTTCATCAACATGTTGATCTACACATTATAACTTTAATAATTTAAAATCTTATAGACAATTTACACACTCTTCTAAATAATTTGATCTACACATTATAACTTAAACAATTTAAAATCTTACACACAATTTACACACTTTTCTAAATCACTTAATCTACACATTACAACTTAAATTATTTAAAATCTTATAAATAATCTATACATTCTTCTAAATCACTTGATAATATAAATATTTCTATGTGAATTTTTTTATGATAAAAAAAAAATACTAAAAGTACTATACAGGAGTTATATGTAACTTACAAATATGTGAACATTGTAACAAGCGTTTTATAAAGTATGTGGTACTTTCTTTTAATAGACAATTTAAACACTTTCTTTATGTGGATTGCCTTAGAGATATGAAATGATCTTTGTGATTTTATGTAAGAAAATAACTTTTTAGTTAGTTGGAAATGAAGTGTTTAAATAATTTTTTAAATTATGTACATGATAAAAATACGTTTTAATACTAATGACTATATTATTTGTTTCAATTCATTTCAAAGAATGAATGTTAATGATCAAAGATTTGAAAATAAATAGTTTAATTGATTTTGATATATCTAAAATTTATTATTAAATATTAAAACTATGTTTGAATTGTTTCCTTAACAGATCCATAGCAAATGCAGTTTGAAGAACATATTAGTTATTCAGATTGGTGTTTGAATCCTATTCAATACATAAAGTCTATGTACTTATGAGAGATGGAATGAGTTAGGTAGGTACTATAGTACTCACACTTGATCGTAATATTTTTTTAGTATTCAAATCTGAATATGACAAATGGATAGCTCTATTTATAGATAATTTAGGATAACAAGAACTAGAATAATGAATGCTAGATGATATGATTAGAATTGTAATAGGCTACGAACTATTTAGGATAACAAGGACTAGAATAATGATGCTAGATGATATGATTAGAATTGTAATAGGCTACGAACTATATGTATAAACCTGCATATGAGCATATTGGGAACAAGAGAGTTCCTGTAAGAACATATGTGATGGATCAACTTGAGTCCTCAACATGCACAATAACAATTCATGAACATTGATGCAAGAACATTTACATACCACTTGATGGAGAGAATTATGAGTCTGACAACATTGGAGAACATAAAAGAGCAATATGCATAAATAAGATTGTAGATGCAAAACAACAACGACATCAACATAGGAAATTTTTATCCAGGATATAGAAGCTGAACATATGTAGGGAATAGTTTGGACAATCAAAACAGTTAGGACCTAAGTTGATTTCAATTAAATTATATTTGTTTTGGGCCTAATATTGTTATGATCTTTTATAAATAAATTTGGATACGCCTTTCTGTCCTTAATTTATTATATTCTTTTTATTGATAAAAAAATAAATTTTTTATACAAAATATCTCATCAAACTTATTTTCTCTCGTCTATTTAAGGGTATATAAAATGTATGATTACATTAACTTTATCGCTCTTCAATTAATTTAAATAGAAAAATTTCTTTTAAGGTACTTTATCAATAAAAGAACTTGAGAGTGATAGTTAAAATACCAAACATAAATACAAAAATTACTCATAATTAAATATATTTTTTATCTTTTAGCTATATTTTAAATATTGTTAAAGATTAAAAATATTCTTATATGAAAATTTAACAACATAATATTGAAATAAGTGTAAAGATATTCATCTTTATTTATGAAATTTCTAATACTTTTGTGTAAACTTTTATCATAAGTTCATGAGTAGATGAGATGACAACTAAGACCATAATTAGACACAACACTCTAACTATGTATAGAATTGTTGTGAAGATATAAAATTGAAGTTCTATCACTTCCCTTACAGTTATTAGTAAAGTGAAAGTAATTATAATGAAAATGTAAAAAAAAAATAACTTTTTCCAGTAGAGCGAGCACGTAATGTCATCAGTTAATTAATTGATCCATGAGAATGGAAAAAGCAAGACCACCATAAATTGGAAGTGTACCTAAAACATGGTCAATGGCAAAGAAGTTCCAATGGAGTGACAAAATGGGGCCCATAACAAATCAATCATTCAATAAGGTTCAGTTGATTCATTCAAAGATAACAGCCAAGTCAAGCTACTAGGGCTTTGCTTGAAATGTCAAAGTACAACACAAAAAAACACAGTCCTGCTTCTGTCCTATGATCAGTCCAAATTTAAAGACTTTCAAAATTATTATATTTTTCATATTCATAATAACTATGCATAGGTGACATAAACTCAGTAACTCAAAACTCTCTCCCTCTTATCTTTTTTCTTCCTCAATTTTTGTTTTGGTTTTTCATATTTCTTTAGCTATGCTCATTTCACATTTTATGCAATTTTTGGCCATCAATGGTTGAGTGAAGAAAGACTCATTCCTCTTCATCATCACAACCATACCCCTCTCACTAGTGATTTCTCCCTAACTCCTTTTCCCTTTTCCTCTCTGGCTCTATGCTTTTTTGAACCATTCATTCTAATCAAACATTTTTTCTTCATGTAGCTCCTACTCCAAGAAAGTCAATGAATAACATGTTGGCCCAATTATGACTTTCCCTATAGATTGAGAGATTGGTAATCCTGTTGGTGGCAACTGACTCAGATACTGAAACTTCTGAAGAGTTTGAATCTGAGCAATGGGATTGGTCCACACCAATGAGCCCCCCCATGTGTCCAGCCTCACATGAAGCTTTCCAAGCACCAAAATGCTTGTTAAAACTCCCATCCCTAGCTGGTGTTCTGCTTTCTCCAGATAAACCTGCAACCCCACAGAAATAAATGTTAAACATGTAGGAACAGTAAAGAAGAAGAAGATGAAAATGACAGGCATTTAAATGCATAGGGAGACTTGAATTATACAATGGTCCCAATATTTACTAGTTACTGTGAATGAATGACCCTTCAATTAGAGTCATACAATTTATCTACATCATGTAATAGAGCAAACATTTGGTGATACAAATAAATTGTTGTAATTTAAAAGTTAAAATCTTGAATGGTAGCAAATCATACCCATCAGAGCACCAAAGAGTTGGAGATTCTGAACAGGACAATGGTTGTGGAAAGGCACAGGAGATGGTTTGGCTGAAGAGGGAGTGAAGGAGAGGTTGGTTCCTGTTGAGGCAGATTCATCAATGATG
>Ga0099825_1000142_pt1 | contig 56213 bp, 23 predicted proteins | sample SiratroredBW_FD_76838 | JGI IMG/M metagenome (GOLD analysis project Ga0099825, IMG submission 76838) | Root nodule microbial communities of legume samples collected from California, USA - Siratro red BW | ecosystem: Host-associated > Plants > Roots > Nodule | place: USA: California | collected...
AAGGGGGGGGGGAAAAAAGAAATTAAAAGGAAAGAAAAGAAATTAGAGAAAAAAGGGGATTGGAATAAAAACTTAAAGGTTATAAAAAAAAAACAAAAAAGAAAAAAAAACCAATTTTTTTTTAAAAAAAAAAAAAAAAAAAAAAGAAAGATTGGGCGGCACTTGACATTGAAACGTACCAGAAAGTGTTTTTTGGTGATTGAAATCACGAAAGTGACCTAATCGGTCACGTGTAATTACGTGTTTCACAGATGACTGGGGATTTTTCCGGAATCGAATCTAGACCGTCAATCTGGAATCAGGAAGCGCTCTATCTGACACGTGGCGTGGTGAAAATTACAGGTGGGGCTAAATTATATTTCTTCTTTATTTCGTCCTTTGATTTGTGTACAGCGTTTAGATTTGGGTCCCTTTATAAAGTCATTAATCTTATGGTTATATGCTTTTCTCTATATTAATATTAAATTTTTATAAATTAATTTATTTAAAATACAAGATTTGAACAGTGAGGGAATAAAGGGAGTAGGGTAGGGTAGGAATAGGATTCACCCGTCCAACCTTGAAAATTCGAAAGGAACTATGATGACTTTTGTAAAGAATAATAATGGCACGCTTTTGATGTTGTTGTGTTTCACATTATATAAGTAGTTTGTTTTAAAATAAGTTAAAATAGATTATGCAGTGTGCAGGGACGAGTGTTATCGTCTTTCTTAATAATATTTATGTCACTTTATGCTGGATTAAAATTCATAAATAAATTTATGTTTACATTATAAGATATCTTTTAATAAAATATTTCGTCATAATTTATGCAATTAACTGTAGTTTTGAGTATATTTTAAAAAGAAATAATATAAAATAAGAATAGTTTATTTTGGGTGGTTGATGGAGTAATAATGAGAGGTTTGTAGTATTTTGTAAATTTATTGATGGCTTGTTGAGGGCAGTTTGACTTTGACGATCAAACAAGTGGGCATGGAATTTCATTCTGTGAAAATGGCAAAGGAGAAATGTTATGTTATGCACAACTTGCACCTACTCTTGTCTAAAACAGGGAGTAGAAAGGGAAATGCATACACATCCAATATTCTTTATAATACAGAAAATAAAATATGTGGTAAACCAACTTTTCTAATAATCTAAATTATTATCAAATAATAATAATTTTCTATACATTATGATCAAACAATAAAGTCAATACGAAACTTTGATATATTTATATAATATCAATGAAATCACAATCTGCAAAAGCACGCGCATCATAGCTTTTGTTCTTTGTGTGTTTCATGAACGTGAATATAATTTATAAAGCAAGTCTATTCAGGAAGCACTTAATAATGAAGTAGTTGGTGTGAGCTATTACGGAATGAGAACATCTAAACAATATTTACCACAGTTGGCAGTCACAATCTTAATCCCACAAAAGTTCACCTTCTCAACCGCTAAAGCACAAATCAAACCAAACTAAAATGTATTATTCTTTATTAAATTATCTGTAAAATTATATAAACAATAGAATAATAGTATTTTTTTTTTTCAAAATGAAACTGTTATTGTATAATAAGTATCTTAAAAATGGTTTTGTGTTGATGAGCCAATAAAATGGCAGTCCAAAACGGAGAAAAGGAAGTGCGACTTTACTTTTGGAAAAGCATTAAAGGCAGTTGCGTTGTGTGGCTTGACGTGACTTTTGCACTAAGTAGTAAGGAAATGAGCGTTGGGAAATAGAAAGTGAAAAAAGTGAGGAAGGGGGGTGTGTTAAGCAATTTAAAAAAGTGGGTTTCTTAAGGAGGAAGGTGCTGTTAAAGTAATGGAGTTTGAATGGGACAAGCACCGACCCAAAGCAAAAAAGTTAGGAACATAGTAACATACATGCTTTATGGGTGGTGTTAGAAAAGCAGCTTAACCCTCACTTTCTTAAGTTCAAAGGAAAGGTTACTTACTGCTACCTATTTGTTTATTTGGAACTTACCTTTTTCTTGCCATCAACATGCATTACTTAATTATCTAAAAATGGATCATCCAGTGACCTTGTTCACATGTTCAAACCAAACAATCTCTGAATGGTTTCTTTGTGCAATGCAAGTGTGTGTGTGTCTTGTTGTATCTGATGGGGACAAATCAGAGAGTAATAAGATTGCATTTTGCACTTGCTCCTTTTCACTTGTCACATTCATATTCATACATATATAACAATTATTCTTAGCATCATCCACCATGCTTCTTTGCTCTGTCTGTTCCTCAGATATGCCACCTCACAACTTGTGTTGTGTAAGCGTGTGTGTTTCATTGGCCCAACAACTTTAATCAGAGCACCATTGCATGATTTTACTTTATGTTCATATTAGTTAAATGTGTGTTGTTCTAACCACTGCCACAAAATACTGACTTTATTTCTTGTTATTCATTTTTAAAAATCTAAGTGCGAATCTAAGTTCTATATTGAATAAAAATAAGAAAGTTAAATAATATATAAGAAAAAAATTCATAAATTTTCTGTTTTAAGATTTTAGGTTAAAGATGGTATTATTTTCTTATATATGTTTGACCTATATCTTCTTTTTGTGAAATCTTTTCCGTTATGTTTCTTTAGATTCTCTCAACAATTACAACAAGTGATATCAAAGTCAAACGTTCATAATGACTTGATTGTGACTAGCTCATTAAATGGAGAGTGTAGAAAAAAGATTAAAAATTGATGATTCGCTGGTTCACCTAAACCCATAAATCCATAATTCTCCCAAAAATCACAAAAGTGTGATGATAAATACAACATTCATTATTCTTATATGGTAAAAAAATTGACTAACTACTGTTCAAAGTTCAAATATATATATATATATATAAACAGCTGAAGACTTTAATGGTTATAACTTATAGATGATGATAGAAAAACGTGCAAAATCATTATTTAACAATTGTTGAATCAGTAATGGGAAAAAGTACCACAATGAAATTGATTAAAAATTGGTTAGAAATGCTTAAAAAGGATTAATTACTTTTAGTTTTTATTTTCTTTGAGTGAGTTGGTGAGAGAAAAATGAATGGGATCACTGATAAAGCTGAAAAAATATCTTAGAAGCTTCTGGGCCTTCGTATGTGCACGTTATGGTTTGGTGGAACACATACTTGTTCCACTTACAAAGATTTAAAGCCCGATTATTTTATTTTATTTTTTTCATAAACAGTCGTCTTTTTATAAAATTATTTTTTAACTTTCTGAGATTTTTCAACTTTTAAGGACATATCAATATTTCGAAATTATTATTTTAAATTTTCTTAATAAAATAAGGTACTAGTAAAATTATATGTATCTTTTTAAATGCGATCTATATTTTTATAATTATAATAATTGCCTCTTCCTAAGGACTTAAGCTAACTGCTTGCTTATTAATGGTGCTGGTTCAATGTGTTAATTCATGAAATGATTATTCAAATATCTTCAATTTTAGTTTTGAGACCAATTCTTTTTACTACTAAAATTAATGAAATGTATCAATTACAAATTATGTAATAACAGCACACGGAGCTCATTCCTAAAAATTAGTTGAAAATTAAAAAAAATATCAATGTCAAAACATATAAAAAACGATTTAAGATGAATTATAAATTATAATAAGTTAAATAGTACTTAAAAGTAAAAGTTATTATTTATTAGTTTTATAATGTTTTTCATTTACTGTAGGTTCAAATCTCAACATTAAATGTTATTTTTTTTTTCAATTTTTAAATTTATTTTCGAATGTCACGTTCACAAAATTTTCGGTCAATAAAATTCGTCAGTTAAAAACCAATAGAAATTTAACAATAAATTAAATATTAGTCTAGGTTTAATTAATTTTAAAAAAAAATGAGAATTTGATTGACAGTTGACATGAAAAAAATAAAAAATAAAATAACTCATCGATAAACTATGAAAACATAAAGATTTGTGATAAACACTGTAGTGTGATAGTGTCATCAATTCAAATATGGTTATCAATATTGTGAGTAGTAATCCTATAGCAATGTAAACATAATAACAATGTGTTTTGCAATAGTAAAAATATCATGTCAAGCAAATCAAACTTTCTTTGGAAGTAATAATCATGATGGCTTAAAGCATCTACAATTCAAAAAATTTGAGTGTATGTTGTATTTTCATTAAAGTAATTAACAAACAATTTGTTTAAGATCTTCTTCAGAACCTTGTTTCATTACCATTCTTATGTCTTAATTTATTAAACTTGATAGCTTCTTGTTATTTTCTATTAATAAATCATTTCTTGCATTTCTTCTCATTATTATCTATCAATTCTCTTATAAATTTAGTTATTCTATCTTTTTCATTCATTTGAATTGTTCAGACCCATTTAATGATTGAGTAGTTAAAAAAATTGGATAAATAAATTAAATAGAGTTCTCAGAATATATTTAATACATCTAATAACATCTAATTTAAATATTATATATATATATTTTAAATAATTGTTACAACCATTTTGAAAAACACAACATTTGTAAAATTTTAGAACTCACTTTCACGTTTCAAACTTCTAACTTAGAGTGAGTCTGGTTCGAGCTATGAATATGCGGAGATTGTTACTTAGTAAAGAAAAGTAAAGAAAGTTTAAAAATCAAAACATAAAACAATATTGAAGTAAAATAAGACGGTCATCTCTCTTCGTAACTTTGCGAAAGATTTGTTAAAGTTCATTGAAATAATTATATTTTTTAAATCAATTCTTATTAATTTATATATTGCTTTTATTATCATAAAATAAATATAATTAATTATATAATATAATATACTGAAAGTAATGAATATAAATTATTATTATAAAATAATAATAAAGTGTTAATAAAAATAAAAATTATAAAAATAAATTTAGGAAATTATAATTTATTATTTAATTGAAATTAATTTATATTATTATTTTATAATTTTATCGATTGAATATTTTTATCATCACATCATCTATAAACTTTTATAAATTTTCTTTTTATTTCTCAATATCTTTCTCTTAATCTAAATAACTTAATTTTTTATACATTTTTATCTTAAATTCATTTAAATCTACTTTCTCAAATCATTATAAGATCTGGATGATTCATTTTCCTGATGATGTTACATTTTTATCTTGTCTATCATTTATGTATCTATCACATAAAATCACCTCTCTCATTTTACTAACTTTATTTTTAGTATTCATCAACTTGTTTATTTTAACATTTTTTTAGTGTTCTTGTTATAATATAATTAATTTGAAATTATTTAATAAGCTTCGACATTTTTTATTTAATTTTTTCTGCAACTTTTTTCTAAATTCACCACTTTAATAATATCGTGGAATTATTCAAAACTTATTGACATGCCAAAACTGGAAGAAACTTGTTGGTTCATATCTTTTTATTTAGGTTGATCTTTCAAAGTTAGTCACGAGGGAGTTTGTAATCAACATCTCAAAATAAAATAATTTATATTTCATTCATGACATTATCATCCAAGTTTCCATTTTCTTTTTCCTCTTTACAAAACCCGCATTTATCGCCTATTGAACTTAGACACAAAGCATAAAGTCTTCTCCATCCACCTTTCAAATGCCTTCACGATGTATTCTAACCATAGTTCCACATAATAATTGTAATATTTTTCAACTCCTTTCCAAAATTCTTCTTTTAGATTACTCAATATCTATAATCTCGTCAATAAATTTGTTGAACCATGCTCCTCCAAACACAATTTGATTTGTTATTTTTGTTACCACTACCTTTTTTATCGGGATATTGTTTTCTATATTATCGTGGATTGAAAATTTGACTAGATATACATTCATATGATTTTGTAGGATGATAATATGATATCAAATATCTAGAAATTGAAGGTTTTGAAATTGTTTTGTGAATATGAAGTTCGTTGGTTGTTATAAAAAAAATAAATCAATAATTTTGGAAGGTAAAAAAGATTAATGTAACAGATAGTTGAATTAAACAGTATACTTATTAAAAACTCGACAAAATAAAATATAATACATATGAAGAAAAAGTCCCAAAAAATATTGATACCCATTTTATATAATAGCTTTCGAAGTTGAAGAAATATAGATATTAAAAGTTTTATAGCAATCGATAATTTTATAATTTTATAGGAGAATACAAATACTGGTAATTTTATAGCTAACGGTAATTTCGTTTTTCAGAATCTTTCCCAATTCCAACCCACAAAACCATTTGCCATCCCAAACACATTTCATTTCCCAATTTCTCTCACTCGCCCTTCGTCTCTTGTTCTCCCTTCAAACCACCCACGGTGGTGATTAGAGCCTCTGTCATCCCTCTCTCTCCCCCCATTGACCCATAGTTTTTTTTCCTCTTTTCATTCATGTGTATGGAAAAACAGTTGAATTTTTATTTACACGAAAAGATGCTTATGAAAGTACTGTTCGACGGGTAAAAAACTCTAGAACTGTGACTGTGACCCACAAAAAAGGTGGTTCCATCTGCTGTCGAAAAAATGCTCTTATTTTAGTCGTACGAAACTAACACAAATCACACAAGCATCGCATACCTACGCACTACCAAAAGATTCAAACAATCATCCCACAGCTGAAGCTGGTAAAAGACTCGATAATCTAGCAGCACACATGTATTTTTATGATAACGAGGTTAGGCAAGTGGCAATGACCACCAAAACCCTTTAAACGTTCAAAGCGACCGGGAAAGGTTTCGCACAATTGAGTTTAACAAAATAAAACGAAACAAATGATAAGTTAGTCACCACTAAGAAGAAAACAGCAACAATAAATGTGACAAGGAAGTAAAATAAACGGAGAGCTCATGACATTATCTTGGCAGACCTAACATAAAGACTGTCGACAACTTTCCCAATGTTGGAAATGGTCTCTAAAGTTGCAGGGTATATAGCATCCGTCTTGGGATCGTCAAATATGACCAGGCATCCAGCACCTTGATCCAATGTTCCAGCAAACTTCTTGTCCAAAATCATCTGAGACAACTTTCGCTCCACATGATCAACGGGAAGTTCAATAAGTTCAGCAATATGTGCAATCTCAACCCTCGAGAAAGGCTCAATCAATCTGCAGAGATTCTGCTCCAGTAAGGTATCGTACAAGGATGAAAGGTGCCTGTGGACAATTGGGTCTTCCTCCAACTGTGCCTTGTAGTCCCGCAAAGCAATTTCAAACAACCTAAGGGACCGCTTAGAATGTGCATCAGCAACAGCTTTCATAGCATCCAAGTCAGGCCCAAGATATTGCAGTCCTGCTTTTGAGGAAATAATTCCCCCTACGTCATCAGCTTGATTCACCATAATCTTACACAACAACATATATTTCAGGCTAAATACAGCTTTGGGGTCATCAAGAGCATTGAATGATTCAAAAGCTTCAAAGAAATAACTATAAGCAGTTTTATAATCCTTCTCCTCCGCATGAAGTATTCCACTCTGCAAATCTATGGCACCTTGTTGAGCAGGAGGCACATAAATCGCATTTGCAGCTGTTCTTGCAGCCGTGAGAGCAGCTTTTGCCTTAGGAAGGTTTCTCAAGGAGAAATGTAGCTTGCTCTCCAGCAAATCTATGTCTACAAGAAGAAGTTTGTCATCTAATCTCCTAACCTCTTTGACCAAGCCAGAAAGAAGAGTCAAAGCTTCAGAATACTCCTTATTTTCCATCAGAAGTGCTGCAAGTCTTGCCTCAACTCGTTGCCTCAGAAAAGTACGCTTTTCAGCACGAGTCCATTGCACCATTTCTTTACAGAGTGCAATTTGTAGATCAGACGTTCCTGGTATTTTAGCAACAGAGTCAATTATTCCCCTAACAATCTTTGCAGTTTTTGCCTTGGGTATCAAGGAGAAAAATGGCCTCAACTGAGTGAGAAGGCTGCGCAGATCCTCTCCCCTATTCTCTTCCGTGAGATGCTTAGTGAGGAGTGTGATTGCTTGCTCTTTCATTCGCAGAGCATCTGGTGAAGAAGAAGGATCATCAAGTACCCGATAAAGAATGGAGATGGCCTCAGTTGGGTTTGCGGCCTCATTTGCCAGAGCAATTGATTCAGTGGTGGCAGGAAGATGAGAGGAAGACATTGCTCCTGCTTCGAGAAACCCCTACATGAAAACATTAGTAAATGCAGAGGACCATTTAAAACTAGACACTTTGCATCACTATCAATTAATTGGTGAGTGGAAATTATTATCTCATTCTGTTGCTTCTTTTCCCTCATTAAAAATTGGACAACAGTCAAATAAAAAGGAGACTACTTTCTAAAAGAAAGGGAAAAAATTAATCACATGAAAGAACTAGGGATGGCAAACTGAACAGGTTTTTAATAATTTTACATTATTATATACTCATGAGTTTGGATTGATTGAATGTATAGGTTTCATGCACCTAGACTTGTTGAGTTGTGTAAAAAAATTACCACCACTCACTGTTGCTAAAATTGGTCACGGTAATTAAATAGATGTTTATTAGTCTTTATTTTGTATAGGATTAACTCCTCCCAAAAGAGAGATTATGCACAGAATCAAAATTAGGAGAAGAGATTGAATTAGCATTGAGCAAAATAGGAGGATGCAATAACAGTATGTAATGAAATAGCAAGAGTAACACTTGCTTCTACTCAAGGAAGGAAGAATTTTCCTAAGCTTTAAGCAAATAAGTTAAAAGCATACAGATAGGCCCCTCCTGACTCTTCAATTAAAATGTTAACAAAATACACAGACCTGTTCCCTTTCACCTCAAAAACTAACTACTCATTGGCAACCACTACGCATGCCCCAAAAGAGCCATGAATGCACCACAAATAAAATTTGCAGCAATCAAAATGAGTAACACCAACACAATATAGTAACTTATTGAAATACAACAACCAACTACAAAATCCTTTTCCTGCTAGGTAGGGTTGGCCAATGGCAGTTTTCAAGATAATGAAGTTTAGGCTTAAATATGTCTTAGCCCCCGTAAAATGAATGAGCTATGATTTTAAGAAAAAATAAGAATCAAGAAAAATGTCTGTCTTGCCCCAAAAAGGTAGTGTAGTAGGAGGTTCATCATAACACAACCACAAGCTCATTGACCATATGCGATAAAAAGAAGTGGTAAAAACATGCAAAATCATGCCCATTTCAGCCTAAAAGACACCGACACCATGACATCATTATCAACATCAACAAAAACCTTAGTGCTTCCAGATTGAAGCTCTAACCCCTTGTTCCATGGAGAAAAACAAACAACCATAATCATTAAACTCTTAACTGAGACTTAAAACAACACTCTCTACAGCGAGGTGTCTGACAAAGACGATTTACCATTCCTTTGTAATAAAAATTATGAAGTCAATAATCTACTCAATCACAAGAGCTCATCTCCCCTCACTTTAACACTGCTAAGATTGATTCTCATATCCCACCCAAGTCTCCAACCAACTCTCCTGATCCCCCAAAAAGACTACGAAGACATTGATTATCCGAAGGGGGCCTTCGTAACCTGCATGCAATAACTGATACACAGAGTTCATGGCTACAACGACAACACTATCAATTCCAACCAACATTCTCTCTTTTCTATTTTGTTTTATTTTTTCACAACTTAGAAGTAACAAAATATCCTAGGAACGAAAGATCCAAAACCTATCTATTGGAACATACACGACTTATTGGGGACTTAACGATTTGACGCGACCACAGACGAATTGGGGACCTAACGATAATCAAAATTTTCAGCTTACATAAAATCGTGTTCAGAAATCGGCATACAGAACACAAAGGAGCAATAATTGAAAAAACAATCAGATTCGGAAATCAAATCTGGAAAGAAAAAAGAGGGCATCAAGGAAGGAAACACCGTTACCTTATCGGACCGCACTGTAGAATTCCTCCGTTGCAGAGGCGATGTGTGAGAGAATCAGTTTGGAATGGAACCCTAAGAGAGAGTAGAGGAAGAAAAAACGACGACCAGGGAAATAGCAAGGTCGGTTACTGTACCCACTTTAAACTTTAAACGCACCGTTGCGTGAGTGAGCTGAGCTACCAAACTAATCAATTGGGCTTTCCTAAGCCCGAATCTTAAAAGAAAAATAAAACAAAATAAACTAGTCTAGTTACATTTTTTACTGTTTGGATTTATTTAAAGTTTCAATTTGATTTTTGTTTTTAAATTTAAATTTAATGAAAAATATATAAATTCATTTAATGGTGAGTTATTATATATGATAAAGTTATTAACTTTGATTAATAATGACTTTTTATTATATCACAACTCTGATTTTGTCTTTCCATGCAAAATATCTGTTCATAACAATACACCTTAATAATTCACATCTTTATTAATTTTGCTTACCAGATTTGCAAATTGTATGACTTGGTCTAACCTTCTTGATGAATTATTGAGATAGAATTGTAAGGGATTTTTAAACTTTCTTGACTGGGCTTATTCTGTTGGCCCCTTATTTTAGGTGGTTTCTTAGAGAAATAATAACATTTTCCTTTTCCAAATTACTTATGTTAGTGTTTGGATTAGTGTGAAAGTGAAAAAAAAAAATAGAAAGTTTGATTATTTAATAGAAATAAGCTGAAAATTTGTAAAAAAAAATTGATCAATGTAAGGAATTATTTTTTTATAATTGAATAATATTGTAAATGACCAAAATATCCTTTAATTAATTTGAATAAAAATGAATGAGTATAAGGTAATAATTAATGATGATTAATTACGATGTTTTATTTTATAGAATTTCAAATAATATTAAAAATTATCAAAATTTATAATTTAATAAATTCAAATAATTAATTGGAAATGTTGTAAAGAAATTCACTAAATTCAATAGATAATTTTCAAAAACAAACTTGAATTTTGTTATCTTTTATAGGTATAATAACTAATAGTTGTTAAAGAAGATTTTTTAAAACTATCTAAAAACAGAAGAAAGAAATTTTATCCAGGAAAATCACAAAATTTAAGAAAAACAGTAATAAAAATAAAGGAATATTTATTGACATGTCTTAAATTTCAACATGTTAATTTCTTAAGTAGTTTTTATAATATTTTTCAACTAAAAATAATAATAAATATTTTTATTTTTAAATTAAATTATATTAAAATAAAAATAACCAAAATTGATCACGCCTGCTTTACTAAACCACAAAATTTAATTTTGGTGTTTATAATTAAATGGATAAAGTATTATTAATTTTATTTGTGTTTGTAGTTGTAAGCATCCATTTGTATGAAAAAATTATTTATTACTATTTTCTAGAATCTTTTTAACTTTGACATGGAGTTATTTGATTCCAAACTTATTATTTATTTATCCTAAAACTTTATATTATCATGTTATCAGTGACATTTTATTGTCACTAGATCAATTTTTATAATTTAAGATAAACATGTATTCAATTTTTATTACTAAACTAATTTTGAAAATTAACTCCTAATACTCTTTTAATAAAAAATTTACTACTTTTTTTCAAATTATTAATATATATATATATATATATATATATATATAATTTAAATACAAATCTACATGTTCAATTCAATTATTTCAAAATTCATATTGATAAAATAAATTAAGTAATATTATAGTAAATCATTAAATTAAATTTTTAATTTTTAATTTTTAATACTTACATCAATCACATCATTTATAAACTTTCAACTCTTTTACCCTCACTTTTTCTACATTCAAATAACTAAATTTTTCACTCTCTTTTCTCTTATTTTTACCTCTCTACTCCCATCTCATAAAAAAAAAAAAAATATTAAGAGTTTGATTTCTCATATTTATATTTTTTTCAGTAATTCCTTATTTTTCAAAGTATTCACCCTATCTTTTTTTCTACAATAATAATAGTGAGTTTGCATTGTTGTTCTTGGTGGTGATGATACTTTTGATAATTAAAAGTTTTTAGGTTATTTAATAAATGTTTGTAAATTTTGTAAAGTATTTAATATGGGGTTTCTTATACAAGTTTTTTTATTCACTTTTACATTACACTATATATAAATAATTTGAGTTGGATAATTTAAAATATTAATTTGAAATTCAAATTAATCAATAATTACCATGGGAAGTTTCAAATTATATGTGAATAACATCTTATTCATTGTATTTAAGATTATCCAATCTCTTCTTTTTTTCAATTTTTTATATGTTAACCCTAAAAGATAATTTGGAAAGGTAATTCATAACTTTTGAAAAATGATATATTTTGGATAAGTATTTTTGAATCACCTAATCAGGAAGTGTATTTATGACTTTTAAATTTGAACAGTCCATAATATATATTTTGACACTTCTTAATCGACATTTTGATATGTACATTGACAATTTAAAAGTGTACAAGTTTATTTTTACACTTCCAAATGACTTGTTTCGGAATGTCATTGTTTTAAAATGTATATTTCGATATTTTTTCTTAAAATCAAGTAACAAAAAGTTATACAAGAGATAAACATCAAAACTTAAAATTTTGTGGTACAATTTATTTAAACTTTGTTTAAAAATACTAAATTTATTTATACTAATATTATATTATGTAATTTTATTTAGACTATTTTTTAAGATCAAAGTCTTATTTGAATTTATATTTTAAAGAATTTTTTTAAGTAATATTATTCAAAATTAAAAAAAAAAAAGTATTTGCGAGTATCCATAGATATCGCATAACCAAAGATACCCGCTTGCACATGAATACTGGTGGATATATAATGCAAATAATTTTTATTCATAGCATATGTTTTTAGACAAAGATGATGATGAAGGCTATAAGTATGTTTATTATATAATGAGTGACAACTTATGTAAGTTAAAATTGAAAGAGGTTAAGATTATATCATTCATATTTTTTAATTAATTCATCATTAAATTATTTATTTTTGATTTATAGACTTATGAAATTAATATATATTGTAGTTTTTTTTATGAACAACTGTTAAACTATTATGTACTCCACGTGTGAAGAATATTTTGGGCTATTTGACACATCATAATAACTTTTAAAGTTCATAATTGGTTAATTTAGAGACCAATATTTAACTATTAAATGAAATAGTTATTAATTTTGATTAAAATAGGATTTTAATTTTTAAATAACTATAAAATAGAAGTAATGATTGAATCAAATAATTGGTATCTAACATTAGATACCAAGGTTTTAGTGACCTATGTCATTAGATTTTAAATTAGTCTCTAATTTAATTAAATACCAATTTAGAATCTAATGGCATAGGTCACTAAAACCTTGTTAGCTAATATTAGATACTTTGACTTAATTAGTCACTAAATTCAATCATTACTTTTATTTTGTAGTTATTTAGCAACAAAAATCTAATTTGGTGACTATTTTGATCACAATAATTTGTAGTTATGTAGCTAAAAATAGTCTCTAAACAACATTTTTCTTCTTGTAGTATATATTGACTTTGAGTTACAAATGTCTTTTGGGTGATAAACATAGACAAACTTTTTATGTATTTTTATAATAACTTTAAGTTATAAATGTCTTTGAGTGATAAATGACTTTAATTATTCTTAATCCATTATGTTATAAATTGTTCACGATAACCATTGTTATATAAATTGCAGTATATAAATTAAGGTATAAAAAATATAATTTGATATAGATTTAAGATAATTATAAAATTAAACCAATATTAAAAAGAATATAAAGATAATTATTAGTATAATCCTCATTATATGTGATCATTATGTGATATGTGATTAGAACAATAAGTTATTGAGATGTTTCAATGATGCTCCAATTGTTGTTGTTTTTTATATCAATTATATTTAAAACTACTATTAAAATTCTCATATAATAATCATTACAAGTCTTTATCGAAAATATCTTGTTTTGTAGAGATGATACCAAAGTTGTTACTAAAAGAGATCTTTAACTTTCGTTAAAATTCTCTTTTACATTATATGACAATTCACGACCAATTAAGCATTAAACTTTTACAAACTTTTACCGATCTCTTAAACATCAACGTGAGTTATTGAGAAAGTAAAACATAATTAAAAAAATACAAGATGTAACACAAAATTAAATAAGCCACTTGCGTATAGTCGAACCACTAATTAACATAAATATATATTGAAAATGAGTTTAGATATACTTATTCCTATAAATTGACATAATATAAGATTTATACTTATTTTTATACTGTAATTAATTTTAATAATTGTGAAATCTTTATAATAATTCATCACATTGTAAATTCAATAATAAATAATTATGGATGATTTAATTTCAAAAACATATATAACATAAATTCTAATATTATTTTAAAAATGATATTTGAACATAATATAATACAATCTTCAGAGAGATTTTTGTCATTCAATTTCTCTACACAGAGAGGGGGGGAAACAGATACGTGGATATAAATAAATATGAAAAACATTATATTAACACCTCTTTCGTTTTTCCTACAATACATAATGCCGTATGAATTTTTTTGGCTGTATACCATTTTCATACTAATAAGTATTAGTTAGAATAATGAATTAGTGAACCATTATAAGAGAAAATGATGTAATACTATATGGTTTTGGAAAAGCGCAAAGGTTTTTTTTTAACAGCGAAAAATATAATTAATAAAAATATTTAAAAAGTACTCTAATTCTATTAGAAACAAAATAAATCTAGAAAAACTATTATCAAGACAAACTATTATCAAGATAGCCAGAACAATAGTTTCACAAATAACACTTAACACTAAAAGTACTAGGCGTAAATCGAAATCATGTACATTAGTTAATTACATATGATTTGCATTCCCAAGGGACATTATTGAACACAATCAAAATCCCTTCTGATACCATCTTACAAGGGAACTAGAACGTGCAACATGTTTTTAATCATTTTATTATAAAGACCAACTTCAATTCTTACTAAACTCAGTCAACATTTATATTTCATGAGTTCATACAAAATTGCTATTTTCATTTACTTCCATCTTTCCCTTGGCACTAACCACAAAGTCGAGATTGTAAAGCACAGGAACCATAGTGAGAGAGCACAAGAACACCAACACAGGGCCAAATATCCATAGCAGAAGAGGAAGTGCAGCATAGAAGAGTCTGTTTCCAACAGTGTTCAGAAGAAACCCTTTCTCCAATATCTCATTCACATATTCAACAGTGACCAAGGAGATGGGGTCCTGTGGGGTGTTGATGAGGATGTTCACTTGGTTTATGAACCTTATGGACAAGGAGTGACAGAAGAATGAGAAGAGGAAAATGGAGAGCAAAGTGACATATTTGAGTGATATCATGAACTCCCCATGTCCCCCATAAACTGTGTCTTCAAGTGGCTTTTTCACACTGTAGGTGCTACTTACGATTGCTGCTAAGCCTGAGCATAGGAGAATAGAGGTTGTGGCCATTAGGGTCGCACCCATGATTGTGTTCCTAAGTGATTGAACAGCTAGGATGTTTTTTTTGTCGTTGTCCTGCCAAAAGTTCATCATTCTTGAATTATTGTCATGCGTGTGCTCATTCTTTTACCAATATGAATTGGGTCACAATTCAGTGTCCCATAAAACTAGTGGAAGAAAATTTTTTTGACCCTTAATTTTTAGGTGAAACAGTATTCAGTAATGAAAAGTGCAACGCTAGACATGCACTTGTTCATGCAGTAAAATGAGTTGTCTACATGTATAGCCATTTGCAGATGCGATTAATCGTAGGATGCTTGACAAAACTACTTTGATGGGGATATAAGACACGACAATTTTGGAGAAAAGTCAAAAAGTATCACAAATTATATTTCCTTATTATCTTTCTGGGATGAACACTCACACCTTGTTATTATCTTGTTTACTTGGTACACTTATTAGGGACATAACCCTATAGGTGATAACCATTGAAGTTGGCACAACACGTTAAAACTAGAATATATGGAGATCGGAGAATATACACAAAGCATTCCTACAAAGTTTTAATTACATGAACCATTTTTAAATAGAGGTCTCTGAAATCTTTTGGGTAGGTTGATAGAAATAGTTTATGATTAAAACAAACAAACAAAAAAAAGATAGTAAAAATATTTATTTACTAAGTGAGAAAATATAATAAAATAACTTATAAAATTCGAAATAAGGATAAATTTGCTAAAAGCTAAAATTAAAAAGTGTGCAGATTTGAAATGTCATAAGTCAAGCTTTCTTTTTTAATATATTATTAACATGTTGATTTGCATGCACATTATCTATAAGTCTCGTTCCAACGCATTTTGCATTGCATGAATCTAAGAAAAATATTGTTTTGTTTATTTAGTAAGAACTTCAATAAGTTAAGAAAAATCTAAGTGGGAAAGGAAAATGGTGTTTGGGAAAACAAAATACTTTCACCTTTAACACTCCATTATTCTCTTTTTACTCTCCCTTCGAAGTGAAAATCCTATTACCAATTTGCTAACCTACAAAATGATTCTTGATCCATATTGATTCTGATTTGAAACAAATTTAGATAATTTTTATTTTGCATAAAATTATAGTGAGTTTTTCTTAACATAATCACTTGGTATAAGTTATGATTTTCCAAAGTGTTGGAGGTTATATTTGAGAGATAGAACTAAATGAAGATACCTTCATAATACTAGCAACCCAATTGCGTCGGCCACTAGCATTGATGCCAATGATAGTTGTGTGTGGATGAGTTCGAACAGTGTACCACAGCCAGAAATGGTAGCCAACGCTGAGAAGAAATCCTAAGGGCACCAATATCACATCCAAATAACACTTCTTCCATTCCATCCCTTAGCTTCTACCAACTATTACCTATCGTTTTCTTCAAATCTCTTGTGCTCGAAAAGAAACTGAACTTTCACATATCAATTCCCCTCTTCTCTGACAACGGCAACCATGGTTTATATACACAAAGAAAGGATGAATGTGGACTTATTTGACAACTCAATTCAATCTGTTTCTGAGTTAAGAAAAAATAAACCTACTTTTGCCATTAATTTACAAACATTAGCCTTATTTATATTACATGTGGGGTTCTTTTGAACAGCTTTTAGCACCCATTACATGTGTTTTCCTTTTCTTTTCTTTTTTCCTTCCAATTAGCTATACCCATGTTCTACTTGCCTACTTGCCATATGTGTGTGTGTCTATATATATATATATATAGAGAGAGAGAGAGAGAGAGAGAGAGAGAGGTTGATTTAAAGTAAGTGACGTATGAATAATTGGCTAAATATCTGAAGAAATGTCTAAAAAACTTCTTTTAACGCTGTTTGATTTTGATGTATCAATGAACTTTCAAATTGCACATGCAATTATAGCTTGAAGGATTAGTGATATAAACTTGAGTGATAAACTATAAGTGTGAGTTTAAAATCGAAACAATAAAAACATAATTTGAAAATGGATTTAAAAGATTGTAAACAGTCAAAATTTATTTTCAGAATTTTTAGATTTTTTTTTCGATCAAGTGATTTGGTTTGAAAATAAAAAATCTGGACAAACTAAAATCTATTTTATTTAAATATAATATTATATATTTTAAGTTAATTAATAATTAATAAATATATAGATGTAAGGTTTTTCATGATTAATAATATTACATTTACAATATATTTAAATTTATAATGATAACAAATTTATATTATAGTTTTAGGTATGCGATTATGTAATTTATTTATTAATATAAGGAAAAAATGATCAATATACCAATAATTATATAAAAAATATAATAGATATTTAAAACAAAATTTCATTATAAATATATTTAAAAAATTTTTAATAATTACTATAGAAGTAATTTTAAATAAAAAACTTACAAAATCAATTATAAAACTGTAAAACATTAATTTTGTTTTATTTGAATTTTATATTAAATAAAAAGTTGAACAAATCAAAACTGTATTTCATTTTATATTAGCTTTAAGAAATTTTTTAATAAAATATTTAACTAAATTGAGATTCAAATACCTATGAAAAATTTAAAAATATAATATCAAAATACACCATAAAATGTTAAACAATGATAGAGTATAAATCTAAATTTAAAGGTGCATGCTGCAAAAGTAACATTTGCTCAAATTACACAATATTTTCTCATTGCCACCTGTAAATTGACACGTAATTCTCCAAATATTTTCAAGCTAGAGCTTGCAAATAATGACAAGGTATTTTGAGGATAATGCATGGATTAACAATAGACACACTACTTGAAATAAGTAGGGTATAGGAAGGATTAACAATAGACGCACTACTTTGTATCTTCATCAATGTGTTGTATTGCAGAGTGTGCACACATGTTACATTCAAATATAAATGTCATGTTGATTTATTTAAAATGTTTATGTGCACCATTCTTTTTTTTCTTGTGTGTTTGTTTTCATAAGTGATGAACATTATTTAGCCTAATGTTGATACATATCATAATTTGGTTCATTGTTAGAAAGTAATCACTATAAAAAAAATTAAATTTGACATAATTTTATTAATAGAATTCTATTTGTCAGAAAAATATCATCGACAGATTTACGAACAAATTTAGAAATTCGTTAAAAATCTGTGAATAATTATTGAGAGATTCAAAAATCTGTCGATAAATTTATCTATAATTAATTTATTGACAAATTTTGAATGTTTCTTATAGATTTGACTCGTCGGTAATTTTTATTTTTATATAATGGACAAGTAAGTAATTTTAGTTCATATATGACTAATATTGAACCATTAAAATGAGATCTAATACATTAATTGTGAAATAATTGTGAAAAGAAGTAGGAGGATGAACCCTTTCCACACCTTCCTTTTTAGTAACTTAGTAATTAAATCAATGGTATGAGTTTTAAAATAATTATTATAAGTGTGAAAATTGTGAAATTTGATATTAAGCAATGTGAAGGATAAGGTTGTGTTGGAAGAAGGGAAGTGAAATTGTGACAAAGCGCATTTGATGATTGAGAGAGATAAGGGAAGTGAAGTGGGCCCATTCTTCACTCATCTCATGAGACACTGGCTAACCATAAGTGCGTTCTCTATAATCTACACAATCCCGTTTTCACCCACTAAACGCCTTTTTTTACTCACAAACCCACGCTCTTTGCGGTTAAGTTCGGAACAACCAACCTCAAAGCTCCAAACGTCTTTTAACACAACTCAACTAAAGCTCAATCTACTTAAAAGTTAAACCTAACATTTCAATTCAGTTTCAGAAATAATTCGGATCAAATTAAGATACTCATTTATAAAAATATTGAAGTTTAAGATCCGATTCTAACCAAATTAAACTTTAACACGTGTATGTACAAAGAATAAAACTTAATAGGGTTTGAATATTTTTTTCCAATATTAAATATTTGTTCCATAAAATATCGAATATATATTTATTACAATTACAGGTGTTTGAAAATTACTTTTATAAATTATAATAAAAAATAATAATAATAATAATGAGATCATCTTGAGCAACTACATATAGAAATAAAAAACGTCCGCAACTTAATTACCTGCCGTGTACAAATTGTTGTATTTTGCTTTTACCAGTCACGTCGGTGTATGATAATTATTATTATTAGTGGTATTAAATAATAAATACTACCTACTAACTTTTTCTTGTTGATGTTACTTTAGAAAAAATGCTTATTTTTTACTTTTAAATTCTGAGATAATATATTATTATCTTTCAATCATACTCATGTCGGGAAAAGTTAACTTTAACTACTATGATTAACTAGTTAAAGTGGATGGTTATGTATAGAATAATTTAAACAAAATCCAGGTACTGTTGAAATATATTCTATTGTTAATACCATGTATTAGAATACATAAGAATATTTTTTTCAAATTTTAACATTTTATGAGTAAATAGTGTTAGAAATAGAGTAAATAAATGTGGTTCAGCAGGCAAAGAGAGTGCTATATACATTAAATAAAAAAAAACAAGTGAAGAAAAATACGAGAGAGTTGTCACGCACACACAAACCCAAATCCTAAACAACTAATAATATCTCATAATATATATATATATATATATATATATATATATATATATATATTTCTCACCAACTATATATTCACTAACTTTTAACAAATAATATGTGAGATACTTATAAAAAAATAATTTAATTTTAATTTTTCTATGAATGCTTGTGGAAAAAATTGTTGAAATATAATATCCACTATAATTAACATGGATGAAATGATGTGCTATAGTATGATACGTGTAATCCTCAATAATTTATATAGGTTTTCTTAGCTACTTAGCTCGACTTTGAAAAAGGTAGTCAAAGAGAAACAAAAGCAAGTTAAAGAGTAAAGACATAAAAAAAAAAAAAAAAAAAAAAAAAAAAAAAAAAAGGAAGTACGGATACATTACATTATAAACTTGCATCCATTTCCATGAAGGCCCAGTTTCCGAGACATTCTATGACCAAATCAAATTTAGTTTTCCTGTTATTCATAAATCAAACTAATTAATCATTTCCAACATTTTTTTAAGTTATATTATATTGAAGAAACAATGACAAGGTTTTCTTATTCTTAAATGAAGTACTGAGTTATAATGTTGTGAACAGAGCGAAACTATATTTGAACAGAGTTTTACTATTTTTAAATTAGTCTATATGAAGAATCCTTCTTTTTCTTTTTTGATAGGCAAAAAATGAAAGTTTGTACGGAGAATCTGGACAGAAAAAAGCAAAATTTGACAAGGGGACAGTGGGATGTGCATGATTTTCAAGGACATTGTTGCCTATGGGGGTTGTAAAAATTTCCTATGAGAGTTAGGGGAAAATTAAACCCTTGTGAGAAAACAAAGTTTCCTTATTTGCATCACGGGAAAAAAGATATTTATAAAAGAGAGGAATAAAAATAAGAAAATATTAATTTAAAATGAAAAAAAAATTAACTTCTTCATAATTTAATATTGATTTTTATATAAATTAGAAAAAAATAGAAAAAAAGTAATTTTAATTTTTTATTTTTTATATATTAGTCATCAATTTTAAAAAAAGGGATAATTTGTCTAATCAATCAAACAGTATATACCTAATGGATGGCATGGGCATGAGAAGTGGGTGGACAACAAACCTTTGCAATTAGTAGTGGAGACTTGATGTCCACTTTTTGGCACCCTGTGCCCAGTGCTCCAAGACCAAGAGACAAAACAAACCCACCCAAAATCCTTCTGTTACTTCTTCCAACTTCAATCACAATTTCTACTATGCAACAGTTAAGAAACAACTCATTTTAATTTCAAACACAATACTGTTTTATCAATCCCTTTTTATATTTAATAATAAAAAAATTCAAGATTTTCTAGTACTAAAATAGTTTGTATTTAACAATCAGAAGTTATTAAAATATATTATACTCTCTTTTGAAACAAAATCTGCATTAATTAGAGTATGGTTCTCCAACATGGTAACAGTTGGAGCCAATTAGCCAAAAACTCCATTAATTAGAATATACCTTGGAAGATGCGTGCGCATAATTAGTTTGTGTACACTCAGCAATTAACAAGGGTGACCTAAGGAGGATTCAAGGAACACGTGTGTTCGTTAGTGGTCCAATGTTCTCCAAAGCCAAGATTCATTGTAATGTCAAGAACAGTGGCTAAAGTCACAAACAGTTGAGAAGATATATTAATCAGATTCAAAATCATTTTAGAAAATAATCCACTTTTAAAAAAGAAAATATGTTGCCAAGTTTTTATATTTTATTATGTTAACGAATTTATTTATGAAGGCAAAACCTAATATTGTCGTCAAATAAGAATGAAATTCGTCTTATTTTGTTATATATTGAAATTCTGATTAATTGCATCTTAAATTTTGCTTATGATTATATGAAACTACAAAAAAGATTATTACTACTACCAATATAACCTATATCACTCTAATATCTGGCATGCTTATATGTGGATTTCATTGTCATTTTAATAACATTTTTATTCTTACCAACAAATTAATCACATCAATCAATTTATTATATTTATATTTTATTAATAATAATTAGGTATAATCTGTTTTGAGATCGTCCTTGAGGAGATATTATGCTTACTCAAGTAATTTAACTATCTGTAAACATAATAGTTTGAGGTAGTATAAATAAGGGTATGCATTAGAAAAAATATAATAAAATATTTAAGAATTCACTAATTTATTGTAGTCGGTAACTAACTAAGTGTCTATAATTGCAAGTATCTCCATCACTTAAGACTAGGACAGAAAATCTAAGAGTAGAAAAAGATAAAGAGAGAGAAACCATAGTGGTGATAATCAAATAGGTTATTTCGGTTTTGTAAGAACAATTACCATTTAAAGTTAAAAGAGAAATAATATGAATATTTTAATTTTATTATTAACAATTGTAATTCTTTTATAATAAATAATACGATAACAATATTATAGATATGTAAAAATAAAAACACATAATTTTAAAAAATAACTAAAACACATAACAATAGAATATGTTATTATATACTTATAAATGTAGATTGTTAGTTATTTTTTATATTTTAGACTTACATTTATCTTTATTTTTTTATAAAATGAATGTAAATAGTAATTTTAATCTAAGTTATATTTAGACCTATCGTCCAAAAAGAGCCGCAAGATGCAAATAAAGAATTACAATAAAGTGAAGAGTATGAGCTTTAAGTCCAACGAAGCTCATGCTAGTTCATTCCAATGCAAAACAAGACAAGATTAATATGATTGAAACATTAAAAGCGTGACATTGCCATGAAAAACATGAAGATGGTCTTGAATATTGATCTACATCTTACACATTTTAATTTCGAATTTCCTTTCTTTTATCCTTTATCACACTCATTTAGCTTACAATGTTAATTACATTTTATTGGAATGGATAACTTGTCATATAAATAGTCATGCCTAACCTTATATTAGACACTTTTGATATATTAAATTTGAAAAGCATTTTTTGTATTTGTACATGTGAAGAAACATTCTCAGTGTTTTATTATGCTTTTAGAAGTCAAATGTTGATTAAAATATTTGGAGTTTATCTTCGAGAAATATGAAGTTTTCTTCTTCTTTTATAATTATACTATTATTTATTAATTCCCAAATCTTCTCATCCTTTTCTTTCTTTCTTTTAATTTATTCATCCTAACTAGTTTAATTAGTGTGTTTATTCAATTTTTCATATTCTTGTGTTATTCTTATTCTACTTACATGCAATAAAGTTTTTGAAAGTAATGTCAATAGTGGTGCTTATGTTCAGATCCACAATAAAGAAGGATGATGAAAAAAAAAAAAAAAAACTATCATTTGCATAACATCATTTAGAATTACTACTAAACACTAACTTCAGCTTCAATATTTTCTACTTACTTATCATGTAATAAGAATTGACATAATAAATTTTTTACTAAGTCAGGTATTTCATAATTAATATAAAAAATTCATATTTTCATATTTTTTATATAGTTTTTAAATTTTTGTTAAGTGTTGAATCAACATAATAAATCTTATTTACCTAACTTTAGTACATGATAATGATAAGAAAATATATCTATATATAACTTAATTGATGTTATAAATAAAACATTATTGTACAACTTAGAATAAAGTTTAAATGATATTATAAATAATATCTAAGATCAATATATCTAAGTATGAATCAAATATCTCATTAAATAGAAATACGAAAGTTGAGCAACTTAGAAAAAAAATTCACAATCTTAATGTCTTAAGATTTTTGAGTTGAGGGTAATGTCATTTCCTTATGCGGGTCTGACTCTTGTCTCATTTTTGTTTGATCTCCCTGATGTTTTTTCCTCAATTTTTTACAAGTGATGGTCAGTGACTTGAGAGGGAGATTTTAGGTATCAAAGTGTGAATCTAGTCTCACATTGAGTACAAATGATAAAGTTAATAAATAAGACGCACAAACATAATGTCGTAAGATTTTTAGTTTAAAAATAGTGAAATTTTTTGATGTAAGTCCAACTCTTGTCCCATTTTTGTTTGATCTATCATATGTTTTCTTTGGATTTTCCAAACAAGAAGAAGTTGATTATTTTGTTAATAGTTAAATTGTTTTTTTTTTAAGATATATTAGAGGTTGGGAAAATGTGTTTCAGAGTTTTGGTGAGGTAGATAAACCTGACATAAATGCAAAGCATCTAGAAAAGCATATTTCTAAATCCTAACATAGTTTTTAAACAGTACATTGTCATATAATATGAAAATGAAAATTCATCCACTTTGATACATAACTATGGCTAAGATTTAAATTTTAATAAATTCAACAGGTTTTTAATTTTTATAAGTTTTGGACAAGTTACCTCAATAGTCATAGTTTACCATAACTGACTATTTTAAGTTAGCTTTATGGTAAATAAAACGTCGCTCCAGTATAATATACTTTCCAGGAAATAAAGTAAAAAGGTTAAAATATTAAACTTTTTTAACTCTTCTCAACAGTAAAAATAATACATCCCTTACCAATATTGTTGTCGCCCACCACGAAACACTTTTACTCTGTATCAGAACTTCCACAATGAAGCATATGTATCCTCCTGCTAAAAAAATGGTGGAAAAAAAGTTCGAACAAAAAAATATTTATTTGTTTGTTTTCTGATTAATTTTGAAAGCACTAAAAATATATTGAAATTAGCTTAATTGGGCCTAACACTTATTGAAATTTGTTTTCAGTCAACAAATTTGGCAGACTGGATAAGTGATAAGTATCAGTCAATAAAGCTGATAATCAATGAAGGATGAAAGTAATTGTAGAATGAATAATCAAAATGCTTAATGAAACTGTGAGAATTCAAAACTACATTAATGTCAAAAGAATCTCTTTCACATTTCGTCAGTCAAAATGATTTAAAAGATAACGTTTAAGTAAGAGTAACTAAAATAGTTATTTTTGGTGGTGAATAATGTCAACATGGGTGCATGCCAGAATGAGCTTTTTGTCTTAATGAGCATCCACGTGCATGGAGGTCCTTCTAGTAAAACTTAATTGTCAAATAAACCCTCACGTGATGTTACAGAGGTTAGTTAACTCGTTAATTATTTTAGTATATGTTTCTGAATTATGGAATAATCTCGGGATTGATGTAATTTTCATGACTACTATTTCATTGATGAACCTACAATGTATTTTCCCAAACAATGTATAACATGTAAATCATATATATATATTCTTCATTCAGATTAATAATACTTTTAGTGTTAAGAACTAAAGTATAATTAGTATCACACTAGATATTGTTCCCAGGTGATTCAGTGATACGTATTTGATCTTCTCTTCAACATCACCATGCAAATGCAACGTATTCTTAGGTTATCTCAAATGGCGCAACAGAATGCGGATCAAGGTTGCAGATAACTGTCCAATGACAATTTAAAGTCAAATGGCCTTTAGATTTTTCCAGCAGCATAATAATATTTTATCAATTTTGTTCAGAAATACAAATTGTTCACCTCCATTTATGTAACTGTTCAAGCACGTCACGTAAGCAAGCTTGTTCTCTTTTACAAATGGTTTTCTCCTGTTTTAATTCCAAAGGTTAAAAGCAGTCAAATTAAGTGTCTGTTACAGGGCAAAGTTTTCCATTAGGGATAGTGATATATATATATATTTTTGTTTAATTTTTATATAAGTAAAAGTATTTTGTTTTTCAAATTGAATTTAATTTAAAGTTTTTAATTATAATTATAATTTTCTTATTATTTTAAGTAAGCTTGTTCCAAATTCTTTCACCCCTAACTTTTTCTCCTTTGAAGTTTATTAATATTTACTGGCCATTATTGAACATAGTTAAATGGTAATTTCGTTGTTATAGCCACGTACAAGGAATCTATAAAATCAGCAAGAAACCTAGCTATAACTTTCAGTCTTCGTGGTTCTAGACAGAGATGGTTTTTTTATTATTTTACTCTTTCTTCTAAAAAACAAAGAGTAGTTACCTTTCTTTTTCCTCTATTTCACCACCAGCTATTTCCTAGTGCATTGAACCTGTAATATGATGAAATTAACCAAAGTTGAACATGGCCCTAGAATTAAATTCAGAAAAACTGACTCAGCTTTCGTCTATGTCTTTTAATAATGCCGTATATCATGGGCACTTCGATTTTTTTAAAACATTATATTATCTTCTTATAATCTTCAATTATAACAGAAAAAAATAACTGTAAGAAAATTATATGCCAAAAACATTTTTTCCTCTAAATTTAAATTTGTTAAAAATGTATTTAAAATATAATTTTTCCAGAGACTTCTCTAATTTTAATCCCCAATAAAGAAATTCCTATCATAAATAGATTTTTCTAGAGACTTTTCCGTATATCTTCTGGAGACTTTTCTGTTGAAAGTTGAACGAAATTTCGGCTGAAATAATTAACAAGAAAATCCCAACTTGTAGTAGTATACTATCACTAATATTTAGAGATGCTGACAAGAAAATAACAAATATTTAATGATGAAGAAAATAAAATAAAAAATTGAGATAATGCTCATAACATAATTTAGCAAGTACCAAAAGAGATTGTAAATAAATAACTCAAGTACTCATTTTTAGAATATTATAACACATAATTTTTTTGCCTGGAAATAAATAGTTTTAATTTTTTAAAAATCAAATAAAAATATAAGTAGTATATTACCTTTTGCATTGACTTCCAATTTGGTCTTATCTAATCAATTGACGTTAGCCCATCTCAAAATCACTCTTAATAAAAACAAAAGAAAAAAGAAAAAGGTGAAGAACTTGTTTCAGGTTTTGGTTGCATGTTCAAAGCGAGCATGCGCAGCAGATAAGACAGACATCAAAGAAAGAAACAAATGCATTTTCAAATTTGACAACACAGGAAATAAAAAATATTTTGAAATAAACATGGTAGTAAAAAGTTAACCCTATTCCGTTGAAGTGAAAAAAATCCATAAAAATCTTAAACTAAATATTGAAGAGATACTAAAACACATGCTAATAATAACAATAATTGGAATAAGCATTTCATAGTTTCTCTGCAAGATCTTGAACAGTAGGTACACATGTACTATTGCGTTGTACGAGGCAACCTTTGACTGTTTACATATCAGTTTGCCTAGGAAACCATATCAGAAATCAACTACCTTTAATAATTGGTAACTAATATTATAGTAAATCTCTGAGACCTAGTCATGGCTGGTTTAAATTAATGAAAAGCATGGTGGATTTAGCTTTGAAAACAAAGAATGGTGAGGTAGAAGGAAAGCTCTGACTTGCACTAATCACTCACATGTGAAGCATGGGAAACGCAACTTGACGTTTAACTCATCCTAACCTGGACAAAAACTTTTTGTTGGTTTTCTCATGCATGCATGTGACATAGAAAAGCCAAACACTCATTATCAATATAATATTCCTTGTTGCCAGAATTTAACCTTTTTATATTTAGGGTTATGAAAGCAGCAGTCTTCTATAAATTGGAGCCATATTATGAGCCACACTCAACCAAAGAGAAAACCAGGTTCAATTCTGTTGTCCCATGTTGTAGCCCTAACCCTTCTCATGATTATAGCCAACTGAAATAATAACCCAAAACCCGTGACTAGGGTTTCAACATGTCCATGGATCCTCCTAAGAAACCTAACAAGATCAGAGACATAGTGAGGCTTCAACAGATTCTTAAGAAATGGAGAAGGGTGGCAAATTCTTCAAAAACAAGAGGAAGTAACAACAACAACAGTAACACCAACACCAGCAGAAGCATCAAGTTTCTGAAAAGAACACTTTCTCTGTCTGAACGTGAGGGAGGAGGATCGAGCAGTGTGGTTCCCAAGGGCTACGTTGCTGTTTGTGTTGGCGTGGACCTTAGCAGGTTCGTTATACCAACCGAGTATTTGGGTCACCAAGCCTTTCACATGTTGCTCAGAGAAGCTGAGGAAGAGTTTGGGTTTGAGCAAACTGGGGTTCTCAGAATTCCCTGTGAAGTGCCCGTGTTCGAGAGTATCTTGAAGATAGTGGAGAGAAAGGACAAGTTTTTCACTCAGAAATGCAGATTTAGCATTGAGAAAATGATGGGATACTGTTCCTCCAACCACCTTGCTTATTCTCATCAACCTCAGAGTCCAATGTGCAGATAGTTTAGGATTTTAACAATTTTATACATTTTTTTGTTTCCTTCTTCTTTTGCTCTTTGTGGAAGCCAATCCATGTATGAGGGTAAGAGTGAGTTCATCAGTTACATGTGAGATAACCCTTTAAGCAAAGAACACAACTTTCATTGTCCAAATATTGTATTTTAAGCAATTTTGGAGATGATGATAAGACAAAAGCTTCCATATAGATGACAAATCCGAGTACTACTTACTAATTTTGTATTCTGGAATAGAAAGTTTTGTTATTTTATATTTCAATTCATAAATTTACTTTAACTTTTTGTTTTCTTCTTTTATAAATAATATAATATGATAAAACTTGGGCCTTATATATTTCTACACCTGTTAGGAATTAGAAAACTTGTGATCACGCACGCTCAAACATCAGTATAAATCGGAAGGTTCATTTAAAACACCTTCCAGTTAATACCTTCAGTTTACGAAGGATACAATTAGCCAATCAAGAACTATTATTTAATTGGAAAGAATTAATTCAAAATGTTTCACCTAATGTTGAATGTATAGTTAATTATTTTTATTCAGGAAGACTCAGGTTTAGATAAGATATCGTATCAGAAAGTAAATTTAAGTTTAATTTTTTCAATTTGTTAATAGAAAATACTAAGAGTACCCAATTATTATGAATAGTTTCTGATCTAATTCTCTTGCTAAGGGACTACATAGTTTGATAAGTTTTAAGATAATGGAAGTCAAATATGAAAGCTTTCAATAAATCGTTTCCCACAACATAAAATGTATAATTAATAAGCCAATCCATAATTATTCATTTAAAAATGGTTTTCATAATGTGTGTAAACATGGAGTGTCAAACCAATACCTTAAATATGTGTATACAAATGATACTTTAGAATATAAGTATTATCTTTTTGAAGTAAAATCTTTGATATCTGAGAGTAGGCCCATATGTGAGATCTCCACGTGATAACCGAAGTGGAAATTAACATACGGATAATCTACGGAACTTTCCCATCTTAGAAGCCATGTTGACTTGAATTCCCCTCCCATGTGCCTTTGGTAAAATCATTGAGATTACAAGTTGTAATGCCACTGTATCCCATGCACCAACACATGTTTCAATTGTTCATTTACTCTCAATAATACTAAATTATTGCTCATTTAGAATTTAGAAATGGCATGCTTAGTTTAACTTTGATGTTCTACATTTAGTTTTTTTTAATCAGAAAAAGAATATATAAATGATAGAGTATTAGAAACTGCATAATTCAAAAAATTGTTCTGCATTCACCAACAACCACCCTTTGTACAGATGTTACAGATATTGCATATTTATTCCCTGTATCATAATGGAGTTTAAGACCAGTTATGACAATGGAATTTCTACATTTAGTGTAATATTCACTACAATGAGAAATTAACCCCGTTATCTGTGGTATATCACAAGACTAGACTTAACTTACAAGCTTCTTCTGCATATGGAATCTTGTATTAAGATCGTGAAGACTTGTGCTAAATACTATAATGTAGCACATGGCCAAATAATTAGTGGCATGTTGATATATGTGCTGCCTTCATCAATCTAACAGCAAAACATATGTTGTTAAGAATAGTTTTAAATCTACCTGTAACATTCCCTTAATAATACTAAAGAAAAAATAGCATCAAATGTTTTTTTTTTTTTTTTTTATGTTTATGTGTTTAACTTTTATTTATTGCTTTCTCTGAAAACTGTTATAAGAGAGGATGTGGAGGTGGTAAGAAAATATGAAATTTCTGATCATTTAGAGGTTCATAATTGTAGTTTTACAGCATGAAAATCAAACATATTGGCCCTTAAATCTAATGGATTCCATTCAAACAAGGTACGATAGTAGAAAAGTCAAGGTAGGTATTTTTAGATCCAAAGTCAAGAATGTGATATCGGTACATGGTGTCATGTGTAACTGTCATGATCATTAGAATATGTCTGAGTATTTGCAACTTGAGAGATTCATATACGAGCCACTTTTATCCTTGTTCACTCACCTTGTTATGATAAAATGTTTCAAAATGCAAGTTGTTTCGTTATCCAATTAACGGAAGAGAACATGTACTCAGAGAAAAGTGCTGATAGTACTATCTCTGGCACTTCATTTCAATTCTTCCATTTAGTGATTGAAATATATGTGATTTTCACCGGTTTGGAATCTGAACCTCTCACATTTATTAAAATTTAGGTGAATTTCACTACAAACAAATATAAAATGATAAATTATACGGATCTAGACTGGCGTAATCTTAACCAAATCTAGTATAACTATTATCTTCTGTTGACTGAAAATGTCGATTACGAGTTATGTAGATATTGACTGATAGCTTAAACTTGATTAGGTTTTCCCTAACATGCAATTTATTCGGTTTCTTTTGAAAATGTTGTGATGGTGAATTAAAATAGTATACTATTTGCTTTTCCTGCTTACAGATTTTTCCCATACTTCAAAGAATCATCAGATTTTGAACATTTCTATGCATACAAACAGTTTCCATCAACCCCAGATACATCTTTTTGCTTCATAATGTATAATATAGATGATGAAAAAAAAAGTTAGAAAGAATAAACAAACGTATACAATTAGAACTTTAGACTGTTAAACGTATTTTGCAACTAAATGTGAATGGAACGAAACTAAACGTAGCTTAAAGCAGTGAAATTATTTCACTGTCAAAATGCAACATATATAAACCTGAAAAATATGTTCAGATGCTGAAGAATAAGGAGGGAGAATGGAAAGGTTGAAAGATTTGTGCAGTAACGTAAAGCTCAGATAGCAATTAGAAGTCATAACAATTATAAAATAAAAAGGATTGAACTTAAAAGGACAAATCAGCTGCAAAAAGTAAAATCAATCAGCGGACGTTGTTCGTGCAACATTAATTAACTTTGATATAAATAAAAGTTATGGCTTTCCATCATTTGCTAAAACTGCACTTCGTTTCAAATTTGGTTTCCACTTGTTACTGAATAATGGTATCGAAAACGAGTCAATTAAACAAGAGAAAGTATACTCCTTGAAAAATTTCTCTCAACTTTTCAATTATGATTAGTATCTTTTTTCTAAATTTGTGAAACTGTGGAAAGAATATTAGCCACATACTAGAAGTTTGCCTGTTAGAAAACTGCAAAGTGCTGAGAATTTTCATCAAACACCACATGTAGAAGAAGTTACATTGTTTTCTTGCAAACATTGAATTAAATTTTGAAAACATAATTTGCTAAATATAAATTATTTTATGTATTCAGACATGACATTTTCCGCCCTCCCTTTGATGTTAATCATTTATCATATGACTGACTTAGCTGCATTAAAAAGAATGAAAGACAATCATCATAACAGAGGCTGGGGTTAGTTTCTAACAGTGCAGGATCTTATGTATAATTAATAAGTTTTCAAAACAGTTACCTTTCTTAAAAAATAAATGGGGTGACTTTATAACAATTATTCCTGGCCTCCACTTGTAATACAAAACTTAAATTAAGAAAAAAAAAACAAAAATAGAAGCTGAAGTTAAATTGAACACTACAATATGCATCGAGATGCATGAAAAGCTGTAAGATTACAACTTTTTTTAATAGCATCAAGCATCAGTTGCAGTATCTCCATAATAAGAAACACAAAAAGGATGACAGTAAAACATTGAATCATACAAAAAAGATGACAGGGAAACAGTTTTCGTCACTTAATCTCTTAAACTTTTTGAGAACTATAATGGAATTGATTCCTCTCAGAGTAGCAAAAATTGTACACGTAGATGTGAAAAGCAAGTGTGAATAAGTGAGAACAGGCAAGACAAATGCAATGGTGTTGGTCACTCATAGTTATTAGACAAAAACAGGACACAACAACAACAACGTGAATGAGAGAGCAAATATTATCAAAAGAAAAACTCTAATTACTTCCATTTTTTCCAAATCATTAGCCTCTAACAATGCAGTATCTCTTAATTGATTATATCATGCTTAAAAATGAATAGGGTAACTCTGTAACACAACTACTCCTGGCCCCTACTTACAATATAAAAATCTAAATTTGCAATGTGCATCAAGAATGCATAACGTTATCAAGCTTCAAGATTTACAGTTCTTTGAATCACATCACTCACAGTAATCCATAAGATACAAAAAAGAGATGACAGTGAAACACTGTATCATCTCTTTCTTAAACTTTCTGACCAGTAAATAAAACTGATTTCTCTGAAAAATGTAAAATTGTACACTTAGGAGATCTACAAGAGCAGTATGAAGAATGCAAATGAACAAGAGAATGGATCCTTGTTGCTGACTAGGGGTATCATTATGGCATGAAATTGTAAAAAAGAAAGTTGTTGGTCAATTCAGTTCTGAGAATCATTGAAATTAGGAAAAGTGACGCATTTGAAGACCTTGCAGTTAGAACACAAGACATACCCAACCTGAAGTTTTTTTCATAAAAACAAAAGATAATATAGAGTATTAGTATCTATAATGAAAGGTGAATTGTATTGCAGAAAAGTGTATGACTCACGGCTTTGCAAGAGGGACATCGTCGATAGATACGTTTGTTTTCGGCTTTGATGTTAGTCTTTTGGCCTTTACAAAAGTCACAAACTAACCACCCTCTTCCATTGCAAGGCTCACACATGATACCTGCATCTGCATCAACCTTGATCAACAATAAACATATGAGGTGGATGAAGTGTTTGAGTTGAATAAATTGAATAATAGAGAAGAAAAGAAGAAGGTACATTTTGGTGAATGGGAGTGCAGTGGAGGGGCTTGACGTGAAGGACATGGTTATGGAGTTTGGTGAGAGAAGGAGTTGAAGGAAGGGAAAGAGAGGGTGCTGCAACTGCAAATGTGAGGGACATGGTTGCCATTTCCTTGTCCTGTCTGAGGAGTGGACATGGTTCCACATCCACTATTCTTGATAACCCATCTTTCAACTTTCCATTTCTAACCTTGGTTTGCCCCAAAAATAACATGTCTGTTAGATTCCATTAGCTACTGGCATCAAAGTAAAAGAATTATGACAAATTCACTATTAACTTATTTCACTTATAAGTCATCTAATAAAAAGTACTTAATCAATGCTTTTATAATATATTTTTTTTTAACCCAAAAATCACTATCCAAAAATAATTATAGTCAAAATCAAATGAAAATTTTCCCACTCAACATTACAAAAAGTCATAATTTACTGTCTACAAAAAATAACACTAGGTATTTTGAGAATAAATAACTCCATTATATGTCAAAAAAAAAAAAAAACCTAATTTACACCAGTCAAGTATCTTCTCCAACATTGGTGAAAAAATCTCACTAATTTGGATTAAAAAATAATATGAGCAAAAATCAATAAAAAAATTGTTATTAATGATATCAATTAAAAAATATTGTTTTAACAACAAAAAGAAAAATCTTAATTTACATCAATTAAAAATAGTTTTACACATTATTTTGAAACCTAATTTACATTAAAAAAAACTATGTCAACCTTAGTAAGAAAAAAAATAAAAAAGAAAAATCATTGATAACAAATAATTATAATCAATAACAAAATAACAATTTTAACTAAAAAAACCTATTAACTTAAACAAAAAGAAAAAAAAGAAAAACACTTTCAACTCCAGTTAATTTGTTTTTCTCTTATCACCAAATGTGTATTAAGGCATGGGAATATCTAATTTTGCACTGCAAACAAACAGCTTTGTTACAAAAGATTTCTGTATAAAGAAAAACAGAATTCTAATCATACTTAAAATTGTATAGCATAGAAGTATATACACTGTAATATCTTGTAATCCTAATAATTTCAAATTTTAAATTATTTTTTATTGTTAATATAAATGGTTCTGTCTATGGAGAAACAGACTCAGGAAGGGACATAATTTACCACCATCCAACAGAATAAAACAGTACACATGAGAAAACTAGAACCAAGCTGCTTTTGTGTGTCTTATCTAAAAAATAATGAAAAGCATTATTATTCAGGAAGGGATGAACAACAAGAAATTCAAAAGAATACATGAAGAGTTTTTTCTACCTCATCAGAGTTTAAAAGAAAAAAGTTATCTTAGTTAAAACAATTAATAATGAAATTGAATTTTGTAATTGTTTTATTAGTGTAACTTTTTCACTTCTTTTATTATGTTATTTTTATATGGATTAACTAAATTTAGTTTTTATTATCTACAAAAAGTATTCATATAAATTCAAAATGGATTTATTACATAACTGTAATTATGATATTTAAATAAAAATTAAAATATTTTGTGATTATTTTATATATTTCATTATATTTTTTATTCTAATAAAATATATTAATGTATCTATTAAATAATTATATTATTATAAAAATTAGTAAAAATATTTTTTAAATAATTTGTGCATATAATATTTTATAATTTTAATATTTTTTTTATTATAATTTATTTCCTGGCTAAATAATATTTTTAATTAAGTCCAATGGCGTTGTGTTATCCTTGATTTAAAAATATTGCACATCGCTTTGTATTCTGAGAAAAAACCTAGGAATTAAAGGAAGAACAATCCTCCAATTTCAACAGATTTTATATAATATGTCATTAGCTTGCATTATACAGTGAAATTTTGCATGTTTGACGTAAGTAGGAATGACACGATCTCTCTGTGTTATAATCTTTCTTTTTACATATTTTAGTAGATATCTCTTTTAAACAATGCAAATTGCAAATCACTAATATCTTTTTTTTGAATATTAATAAACACTATATTGAAAGAGAATGTCAGAGAGTGTCTCTGGTATGATCAAGTATTAAAAGGTTGTGCAGAAGCTCAGAAGATTCCCATGGTTTGGTAATAACTTAATTAGTGAAGAGGGACAGGTGTTACCTCATTTTCATGCAAAGCCGCCACGACATGCAATGCACCCTCCTCTCTTGCCGCGTACCCTCCCACCGACTCCTCCTTCACTGTTATATACCACTTCCCTTCTCTCATACTCTACTCTCATCAGCACACACCACTATTCTATCTGAACTCACTTCAGTCTTGAAAACACCAAACCATGGCTGACCAACCAAGAACTGCAAGTCCCTACTATGGTTCCTCCCATGGAACCTCCTATGATTCCAACACCATCTACAACAACCCTACTACTCGACAAACAGTCAAGTTCATAACTGCTGCTACTATTGGCATCTCACTCTTGCTCTTGTCTGGATTGATCTTCACAGGCACTGTCATAAGCTTGATCATTGCAACTCCTCTTCTTGTGATCTTCAGCCCCATCCTTGTCCCAGCAGCGTTTGTGCTGTTCCTAGTTGCTTCTGGCTTTTTGTTCTCTGGAGGCTGTGGTGTGGCTGCCATTGGTGTTTTGTCTTGGATTTACAACTACGTCTCTGGGAACAAGCCTCCAGGTTCTGACACCCTTGACTATGCAAAAGGTTACCTTGCTGATAAGGCGAGGGATGTGAAGGAGAGGACAATGGATTATGGAAACTATGCTCAGGGTAAAATTCATGAGGCCACACAGGGAGCTTATTAATCATGCAATGTTTATGAATGTATAAGGTGAATTGAAGGAAGTGGTGGTGCCCTTGTGGATGTGCATGTTCAATTTCTGCTGTTAATTTGAATCTTGTTTGCAGTGTTAAGTGTTGTTTTGCTTTTGTATCTCGTTTGTTTTATGGAGTTAAATGTTTCACCTTATTTTAGTTATATTTGTGTAATCATCTTAAAAAATCTCTTCTGCAACTCGAATAATTCTCCTTTTCCATTTTTTGCTCTTTTTATAATTCTCCTTTTCCATTTTTTGCTCTTTTTATAATTCAACTTTTCCATTTTTTGCTCTTTTTATTGTGGGGTAGAGTGTTGTAGCAGATTGTGTCCAATAGGAAAAAACACTAACAATAAGAGGAATAAGGAGAGGAGGGTCACCGAAATTAAAAATTAAAGTGTAAATTAGTACTGTCCCGATGCTATTTTGAATTCATGATTTAGTGAATGACACAAGAATGGGATACAGTACTGTGTCTGAGCCTGTGTCCACTTCATTTTGGAATCTAAAGTATAAACTATAATACTAAAAGTTTATTCATCCAGAACTACAGAGTAATATTTATGTATGACACAGATATCTGACTGTAACGTTCTAAGCCGTTTCATACTAAATAAGCCTACTTGTTTTGGTTTTTATTTATGACTGCAACATCCTAAAAGGATTCATACTAAATGGACTTTGAGCCTACTAGAAAGGTAGTATCTTAATACAATTATAATAAAAGACCATCAGTAAATTAGTAAAAGACCATTAGTGACAAATCATCTTAATACAATTATAATAAAAGACCATTAGTGACAGATGCAACCGATTCAAAGAGAGAAGGTTCAATTAAACATTTTTATTTTATAAGCGCTGCAACCCATTCAAAGAGAGAAGGTTTTTATAAGCACTTAAAAATGCAACCGATTCAAAGAGAGAAGGTTCAATTAAACTTTTTTTATTTTATAAGCACTTAAAAATTTAGTTTCTTACTAACATCCTAATTCACTACAATACAGTTCTTAGGAAAGAAAGGCCCCAGCTAATACTCTACCATGAAAGTTCTCAATTATAATATGAATCTATTAGTTTATGTTTTCTGTCAGAATATTTTCAGTTGCACGTGTACTTTTCTTTCCTCATCGTGTGTGTGTGTATATTCCTCCTTTCATAAACAGCATCTTGTTGATCATTTCTAGCTTTTCTTGCTTTCCCGATTGCAATTCTGTGTTGAAAATACTAAGGATTAAAGAATCATTATTTAACTTGTTGATCATTTCTAGCTTTTAGCTTTTCTTGCTTTCCCGATTGCAATTCTATGTTGAAAATACTAAGGATTAAAGAATCATTATTTAACTTGAAATTGCAACATCCGTTCTATTTATGTATGTATGGATCTAATTTGGAGAAGGGGTGATCAAATATTTGTATTGAAATTCTAGAAGATAATACAACAATGTAACATAAATATATTAATGAAAACTTGCTATTGTTAGCATTAAGATGCTTATTTTATCAAAAATTCAAAAATAATAATTAGGAAAGGAACTTTTAATCATTAACAGTGAATAGTATGACTCTTAATTAAACCAACAACTCTGCTCGGTGCACATAATGCAGGATTTTACAAATGGTAAACATCAAGGTTCAAGTGGCTTATCAGTTTCTTGCTTGTAGAAGGCTTCGTAAGTCTGCACTCTTGGCTTTGATTCTGGCAATTCCAATTCTTCCATGAAGCCGTTAGTCATCTTGACGAAATCATCCTTGTGAACTTGTTTCCATTCCTTCCAAATCCAAACATCAGAATTATCAGAGGAAAATATATAAAAATAAAAACGAGTTCCATGACAGGGGATGCATAGAAAGGGACTCAATTTGAAGTAGAACTTAACACCAAGAAATTTAAAGTACCCACATGTAAAATCTAACCACATTGACACGAACTATGCATATCAGACAAAATGAGAATCTATTCACTATTCAATGAATATTAAAATATGATACGGTAGGTGAAGCCTTCAAGATTTAAACCTTAAAGAGAATGTTTTAACATTAATATAAAGAAATGGTCTCCCAACAAATTAATTCCCTTCTTGACCACAAGTACACAAGATCAAACTTATGCTGCAAACTGCTGATGAGCCAAAAGGCTTGAAGAACTGGACTAACTCCTATTATCAATCCTTTAAAACCAATTATAAAGTTAACCTTGAATAAAACCTCAAGAAGTTCCAATAACTTATATGCATATTCATAACTCTTTGATTAAGAGGTTTAAAAATTTACAACACAGTCAAACTATCTCGCAGTTACCAAACTATCACTACTATAATGCTATCGGCCTTTAAATTGTATGCACAAAAAACAAGTAGCCATAACTTGATCATCAAGGAAATTGAAATATGTCTTGCCAATTACTCATGTTACACAAGGTTTTAGGCATAACGTTCTCGTATGATCTGGAAACCCTGGCTTCCCCCAACTACACAGCGACAGAAAATCCTTTATTTAGTCTTAGAGTGTAATCAAGGTTTTTAAAAATGTTGCAACTGCAATTGTGGCCACATCGTCAAGATATTTAGGGCCTTCGTGACCATGAAATTGAGGCTACATTGGCTGCATTTGTTTGCAGACTCTTACAATATCATTGAGACAAAATTGCAAACATGAATACAACTGCAGTTTAAAACTTTGAATGCAACCACAAGCAGTCTTAGCCAACAAAGGCCTCGGTCACAAATAGCTGGCCTCATGAACTAATTTTTCCATCATATAAAGAAGAAAACAGAAGAATAAATTTGTTTCAAATTTAAATATATTTCATGCTTTTCTTTTCACCCCAAAACATTGGAGAGTAATATTGATTCTGGGTGGAGGAAATAAAAATAAGAAAGATGGCATGCTCACCTCAAAATCCCACTCTGAATATAAGTTGGGATCATTTGTATTGGCCCAAACATATGCGTAAACTTGTAACTTTTCAGCCTTGTCCTGTTACAATATACACTATCATTCTTCTGAGAGTAGAGAGTAATCTGTAAGATCATGGTATATATTTGGGAAACGTAACGTTTGCCTCATTTGTTATATAATAATTACCAATAGGTTAATGGATGAATAGAAAGTGGAATAAACCAGACTTACCGCCAAGAAAACCTCAACATCACTTCTAGCATATTCAACATCCTCAAACTCATCTAAAATATCTAGTTCTACTCCCGATAAACCAAGAAGCACCTGATCAAATAAAACAAGAGTAAATTACACTGATACTAAAGTTCCATCAAATTTGACCCGATACTTCTTAATTTTTAAATTTTACACTGATTCCTCTTAATTGTTTGAAAAAGACAGAAACTGTACCGAAATCCTTTAATTATTTGAAAAATATAACAACGTATACCTTATAAGGGAGATAGTAAACATTTAAATTACGTGCAACCTCAAAAATTTATTTACATGAAATCATTTTGTGTTAGAACATGACATGTGTTGGGTTTAGCAGAATATAAGACGTATCAGAAAAGAGCTATGAACCTAAACTAAAACTTATGAGACTAATCACTAAGTTCAAATATATGAAGTTACAGACTCAGCTGAAACAGACTGAACAGATGAAAGATGAAGAAGTAAAAGCAATATAAAGAAAATCCAGAATTAAAAAAAGTAGTGAATTAAAAACAATCAAACATAATTATATATAAAAAAAAAAGGAGTGGCAAAATTCATCTCTTAAATATTCTAACTTTGCATTCAGTTTTCGCACACATCGTTAACCTACAACAAGAACTTATTTTTTATAAAGCATAAAAACATTAAACCAAAAAAGTAAAATAAAAAATTGCAGAGACATGAAATAGAGTTAGGAAAAATGTGAATGTTAGGGAAGAGAAAGGAAGAGAGAGAAACAGAAGGATGAATAATGAGGAAGAAAGAGAGAGATACCCTGCCATTAACTTTGTTATTGAGGACAGGGAGAATAGCGGGATAAACGCGACCTTTGATCTTAAACCTGTGACTGCAATTAAACAGAAAAGTCCGTTACGAAAGGTCTAAAAATGATTTTGGAAGGATTTACACAGAGAGAGAGAAAGTAACTAACTAGTCGTGAAGAACGGCGGGGGTGGTCGGAGGGAGGCGCTTCAAGAGGGTACGGACAACCTCGTCGGCGAGCAGACTACCGTAAACGAAGACGTTGTGAGTATCGCCACCCACGCAATTCACGTTTATGCTCATTTTTTTCTCTTCACTCTCTTCTCTTCTCTACTACCCTCCCTCTCTTTTTATTTCACAAAACTATCATCTCATCTTTAACACCATAAATACCAAGAATACCAAGGAGTGAGACGTTAAATAAATCAATTTTTGGGTAAATTTAAGAAAATGGTGAAAATATGTTTGAATTTATGCAAATGGACACAACCTTTGAAAAAAAAAATAATTTGTTTTTATAAATCAAACACATTTTATCTACTGTGCCATTATTTTTAATTTTCAACATTGTTTAGTAACTTCAAACTAAAATTTCTGTCATTTTCCTAGTTCCTTATGATTCTCCAATAGTATCCATAATAAAATCAATATCTTGTGAAAATTTATTTTCTCAACACTTGTCACTAGTCTAAAGAGTCACGTGATACACTAATTTGATTGGGTGGTGAAGTGAGTTAGCATCTCTGTCGTCATAGATTATTATTATAATTTATATAAAAATGATACTTTAACCCTCTCCCAAATTAAAAATACTCCCTCAACATACAACCTACTTTGGTAATAATATAATAATATACAGTTGTATTTTAAGTTAAAAAGAAAAAATAAATTATAATAAGTAGAATAAATTAAAACAATTCTTATCTTTATATAGTATATTACTTTCCTATAATTAATAATTAAAATTATTTCATTGTAATTAATAATTTAAATTATAATATTATTATATTTACATCTTTTAAATAGTATATTAAAAAAGTTAATCATTTTATTTTTATTTTAAATCTAAAGAAAACAAACCAACAAGGGGACTAGGCTGAAAAGTCCAACTCACTTTATCTCGACTAATGGAAAGATTAAACCATTATCAGAAGGGATGGCATTCGGCTTCCTCATTGTTTGGAGTTGCACTTAATGAATGAATGTGGTGAAATGTTAAAAATATCTCTAATTCAGATTTATAACAACAATCTTATTTTGGATTGGATAGAAGAATCCAAAACTTAATTTTGAGTTTTGTATATGTTCTAGAATCCAGAAATACATTCTGAAATATACATTTTAAAATGTATTTTTAAAAAATTAAAATGTACTTTGAAATGTATGTTTTAGAAATATATTGTAAAATATACACTCTGAATTACATTAATACACGTTTTAGAATATATTGTTGGATTTAAAAATACATTTTACAATACACAATCTGTAAAATATATATTTTTAAAAGATAAAATAAAAAATCCAATACGTCAATATATGAAAATACAGAATATAATTGCAACGTCAATATATGGAGATACAGAATGTAATGATCTGTAGAAGCCATTTAATAGCTTACTGAAACTTTGAACAGTTATTCAATCTTGTTATTCATGAAATAAATCCATCTAAATTTTTAAATAAGTCTCTTTTGATATAAAATAAAAAATCAACAATACTTTAATAATTAAGGAACAACAACTTAACTAAAGATTTTCAAAATATATGAACAAAATTCATCAGATGCTTCAAAAACATGGTAAAACTTTCGTTAAATTAACAAAATTAAGAACAATTGAACCTTTTTTACAACTTAAATAACGCAAGCTTTTACTTATTTTAATTATACATATACATGTTAATCAGCAAAACTATCAAAATCATCAAATCAACCTTTCACATGTTTTGACACGACAATTACAACATTTTAAGGTTTTGGCTGTTAAAAAAATGTCGTCCCACCACTTTCACAGAAAAAACAAATAAATCCAGTCTTAAGTTAGCCTAATAAAAAACAGAGTCAAATTTTAATTTAATGGTAGATCGTTGCATCTTGAAACCTCTCAAAGATTCTATGATAATTGCTTTGTTTGCAATATCAATTTAACAAAGGATGCATGTAACTTGGGACTTATATCATGAAACAAAGGTTAATGATGGTACATAACTCAAGGATAAAGGCCGACTAAAATCGTTAAACAGTTCGTAAAAGAGAGATGGCAAGATATAATCTATCCGAGATCCATTCAGAAACACAAACTTGTTCACATGCTCATCGGCTCTGGGGCACCACCAAGAATGTCAAGCAAAGAGTTATGAGGCTCCAGTTCCTCATGCCATAATGGAAGTTGGTCGCCAGGGTAGTAATTCCTCGTCACTCCCTCTGAGTTTATCTACAAGGATTTCAAAAACTACAATCAGGTGGTTTCAAATCATTGTGCATGTATATAATATGAACCTTACTTTTAAAATACCAATTATCCTTTCGAGCCAATTCAGTACATAACTATCAAGACAAATTATGAGTGTGGATTCAATTTCCCGAAATGAATTATGCCTCTTCCTCGTTCCCCTGGCCCACCCCCCAACCCCCAACATAAAACCTACTATGATTCAAGAAACAGAAATCACTGGTCAGATATCTTACAATGACTGTTCGAACCACCCCACCACTTGCACCATCACGAGCAATAGCGAGTGAAACTGCCTTTCTAACTAAATCCTGCCATACAACATCAAGTAGATAGTCAGCAAACATCAATAGGTATTAAAACAAAAATTTCATCCAAAAAATATCATCCTCACAATTCCTAGTTATTTGCCATTGTTCATATCCCAAGAATGTTGCAATAACGGGAAAATCAGATTAGATCTCCAAAAACTAACATCTACAATAGTTTTTGGAACGGAGTTCACTGTTTTTTAACTTAGAGCAGCAGTAAGAATCAAATGCATACCTCAGCTTCATCCTTGGTCATTCCCTCTTTCCAGGCTTGGTCAAAAAAACCATACAAGTAACTGGAGCCAGATCCTGCAAAAAGACGCACCGAGTAAACCATAAGCTTAACAAACAAAAGTCAGCATCCCAAGGAAAAATCTGACTGGCCAGCAATGAAAAAAGTAGAAATAAAAATAAACACAACACAAAACCCATAAACACATCTGCAGCAAAGTGACATCTAAAATCATGGCTTATTCCAAAGTAACATCTAAAATCAGTATACATCACAGACAAAATAACTAGACAAGAAAATAGGAATACGAAAAAAATTTATAATTAAAGGACATGATAGGGTTAAGTGCAATCTATCAATTGTGTGTAAATTAACATAAAATAAACATCTTGATTAAAAAGAAACAATCCATGTTTTAAAAGTGAGCATGAGTCATTACAGACAACAAAACGCAAGGGTGTCCAAATTGGCTCTGAAGTGCCTGACACAAACGGGTATTTGACCCAAGGCTACTATTTTGGAGTGTTTATGCATTCTTGACTGACATGATATGACAAGACAATATTAGTAAAGGGAACATGGGATACAATCAAATTATCATAGACTAAACCAATTCAATATCAACCATCTCCAATGAAAAGATCCACCATTCTACAAGCTTCGGCAACACAATAAAAGATACATGATAAAAAGAGAAGAAATTTGTCCAGTTCCTTTTTACTTTTCTTCTTTCCCTCCACATCAGACCAAAAAAGCAAAGGGATATAGTGCACTTGGGTCTATTGTCTTCCGACTTTGATTTCCACAAGCATCTATCTCTATAGTCTAAAACAATGAAGAATAGCTTTTACAGAAAGGTCCATGCATCAGCGATTCTTATTAACTAAAATAGATCTACCCTGATATCCGATTCATATTATGGGCAATTGATACAAGCAATATAGTATATAGGATATTCACATGAATAGTCGGAGATGAATACAGAAATAATAATAATAATAATAAGATTGTTCATACACATTTTAAAAGTAAAATACCTCCAATAGCAAAAGGTTGTTGTACTAATGTTCCACCCAGAGGGACTCCAAAAATTTGTCCACCTTCATATTTATCCCAACCTCCAACAATTAACCCAGTCTCTAAGAAATTCTGCCACCGAAAGTTAATTTACAATAAAGCCAAATATCAGTTATACCCCACTCTCCAACAATAAATAAATGGAATAGAGAGAGAATACTAGGAGTATCCATCAGGCTAACACAATAATGGAACAGTTGATAATCTTTGGAATTAGAATACTAAATTTCCTTTATCATTTGAATGTCTAATTCTAATTTAGAATTGAAAAGGGTGAGCAATAATGACAGTTATGTAAAAAGATTGCAGTAACAACGTTCCCAATTGTATCTCCTTCTCCCACTCAATCAATATAACAGGTCTTTGCAACTTAAAAACTGTCGCCTAAAACCCCTTCCAAATTTATACTTACTGAAACTTTTCCACAATCAGGGTTATCTACACTTTAAAATATTTCACTATTCTAATCCTAACCGTCTAAAGTGATGTTGAGTTGCTCGGTGAGATCTATGATTAAATATTAGAGATAATTCGTGAAATTGGCAGTGTGATCTATCATTATATAATGAGAAAATTCTAACATTTCAACTTGGCTTATATCCACTTCACTGATCAATTAATCCAGATCAAAAGTGATGACAAAAATTTAAATGGGTCATCTACCGCAATTGGCAGAGCAAGGAGTAAAAAGGTGTTGAGTTGGGCCAGTTTTGAAAACTCTTCTTTCAAAGTAATCACTTTGATTTTGGTCTATACATTTCTCACAACTCTCATTTTGTAGCATCTCTTGGTCTCTTCCTGATTGAAACAGTTAGTTTTAATAAACAATGTGAAATGAATTTAATAAACATGAAAACATAGGATAATTCAAGCTTTAGCTGAACAAGCCTTAAAGCCAAATCTTGTGGGAAGAGTAATGCATATAGCTCAGAATTGATACTATCACTAATGGTGAAACTCAACCATGCAAATTGAATTACAAAGAACAGGCCTTAAGGTCAAACCTTGTTGTTATACGAGAGAAGCCGGACAAGGTTTGCAGCAACTTTAACTGTTGCAGGTTGTCCAAGTTGTATCCTACACAAATAGAAAACTCTCAATGAGGTAAAATCACTGTAAATACACACTACATCATAGTCCAAAACTTCACCCTACAACGGAGAATATCCAATTAGTATATGATGAGGGAAATAAAGTCACTTACGTGTGTTGATGGAGGAAGTAACGCACATAGTCAGATACAATCTGAGAATCTGCAGCCTGAAAAATAATGCAGATTATCGTTTGTGCATAAAACTATAACAGTGGATGAGATATCCCGTAATCATCTTCTTCAAGATTAAACACAAGCATGCTCGGTATCACATGTGGCCAGCACAGACCAAAATAATATATTATGTTATTAATTTCAAAAGCCCAAACAGAACTTTCACCGCAACTCAACTCCATCCACTCACATTGACAAGATTTTAGTGACAGGCGACAATTGAAAGCAATCAGCATATATAATGTAAGAAATCGAGGGGACCTTTGATAACAACACACTAAACAACTAAAAGCCTCATTCTCTGCCAATGCATTCAACTAACAAACTGTGTTCGAAATCGCATACTTTTAAACCTCAACAAAAATGTTCAACACAATACATTACGAGGAGTGAAAAGGCATAATTATTTAAGACAAAGCAAGCAAGTAACAGAAGCACGAATCAAATCCAGGGTGATTACAGGCCTCAATCTCCATGAGTAACACAACAATTTGACATCTACAAAGGAATCATAGGATAGAAAGCTAAATACCGATCCAGAACGACAGACATAGACATTATCAGTGAGCTGTGTAATTTTGTCTGATGCCCGGTTGGCAACATACACTCCTGAAAGTGGAAAAGGGACCAAACATTAATCCCCAAATGAACAACAAGAATCTCGATTCTCAAAAATGAAGCAAGGAATTAACTACCCAGAGGAAAAAAGAAGCTATTTGAAACACTAAAGACGAAAAACCCTAAATTAATTTGGGCTTGGATTTGAGCTGGAGAAAGAGAGTGTACCGGTGCTGGTTCGAGAATCGGCTCCTAGAACGACACCACCGTTGTAAGTGACGCCGATGATAGTGGTTCCCATGGAATGGGGAGCGCTGAGATCGAATTTCTGATCCATGATTCAACAGCGAGGCAGTAAGAAGAAGAAGAAGAAAATGTTGAGAATGCCCTAATAAAGCAGAAGAAGAAATGAAGAAAACGGGTCTTGCTTTACTTATTCTTCTTTAGACTTGTTGCATAAGTTTTTATTTTCTTTTAAAAAACGGTAAAAACCATTCATTAATTTATCATATTATTATATTATTATATAATATAACTAGATATGATATTCAGCAAAAGGAAAATACATAAACAATTTTATACCCGTATATTGTAATTTACATGTATATTCATACCTAAAAATGACCTTTTATAGTTTTTATATATTGTCTTTGATAAGATTAAAGCAGTGAAGTCTCTGACAGACATAGGATTTGATGAAAACAATATATATAGAATATAAATAATTTATTAAATTGAAATGGGATAAAAATTAAAAGAAAAGTAAATTAATTTATATCCTTATAATTTTGATAAATTTCTCTTAACCTTGCTTCCTTTTTCTCGTCTACATTAACTTTTTAATCACTTAAAAATATAAACACATGCACTTTTTCTGCATATTATTTACCTTGTTTTTCTTAATTATTTGGAAAAAATACATTGTATAATATTATAATGACCGTTGTTATAAGTTTTAAATTAATTAAGCAGAAGGTTTGCAGTTTCAAAACACCAAGCAAATGTATCCATATAATTTGTTGAAAATATTAATTTCGTGTATTTTATTTCTTCTTCTTTTTTGTCGCAATTTAGAACAGTGATGAAAACTGTTCGGACATCCTAAGGAATTTTTAAGCAAATCTAATAAATTATTTTATTTATTAAATGTATTTGGATGCAAGAAAAACCAAATGGTCTTTAAATATGTAGTTCAGAGTATTAACTCCAAAAGATTTGTTATTACAAGGACAAATTATTGAGGACTTGGAATGAAGACTTTGAAGAGTTGGAGTTTATGAAGAATTAAGAGGGATCAAATTTTTGAGAAAATCATCAAACAAATTTAGTTTGCTCATCCAGTATGAAGTTTAAATTTGGAAACTTTTCAATCTAAAATTTGAAAATATGATCAATGAATTTAATCCAGCAAGTAAATTTGCTCAAAGTAACTTTTCCTATTTCCAAAAGTGAGCCTTATGAATAGATTTTAGGGTACTTCTTGATGGAGGAAGGGTATTGCATTCAACACCCCCATACTTTTCAAAATACACCCCTTATGGGGTGAAATGATATAACTGTCTCAGAAAAAAATACACTATGCATTACACATTTTGAAATATAGATTTTATCCAAAAATACCTTTTCGAATATGCAATCCACAATACAATTTTTTTCTTTCTATTACATAGCATACATTTCAAAATACAAAATAAAAAATATATTCTAAATATACATTTCAAATTTCCAAATACAAATTATGAATTCTAAAATACAAAATATAAAAAAATATTTGAAAAACATTTCAAATTTCAAAATGCAAATTATGAATTATAAAATACAAAATAAAAAAATATTTTAAAGGTATATTATAAAATACAAATTTTATAATTTATAATATACATTTTAAATATAAATTTTGTATTTTAAAAAATATACTTTAAATAAAATAAAATATATTTTTTGAATTATATATTTTAAAATATAAAATTTATATTCCGAAATATAAAATTGTAACACAAAAACATTACTTGACATTACTTTAATGTTTAGGAATATAGCATCTGCAAGGTAAAAAGTTAAAACTGCAAACTAATTTATTGAATAAACATATTTTGATATTCTTACGTGTAAAAATATATTCATTCATTTGATATTCCTACGTCTAAATATAATATAATATTTTATTGTAAAGTGTCAGTAAATCAACATATTTTTTAAAAAATAATTATATGTTAACACTTTATGTGTTAATACATTCATTTGGCATTCCTATGTATCAAATAAATAATCTTTTATTGTGAGGTGTTAGCATGTCATTTGTTTTTACTAATTCTTATCTCTTGCTTTATTTCTTCTTTCATCTTTCTCTTTTCTCTCTCTTCTTTTTCCATTTAATAGAGAATATTTCTTCAATTTCCTCTATGTCATTTATCTCTAATATTCACTTTTTATCATATTTCAATATTAACATCAAATAAATAAAAATCATAAACATGGTTGTGGTAGTAAGTTATATTTTTTGTATCAATTCTATTATTTACCTCACAACAAAATATTATTTTTTTAACAAGTATGAGTGTCAAATGAATGTATTAACACATAAAAGTGTCAAAATATTATTACTCATTTTTATTTGAGTTTTCATTTCTCTTTCCCTCTTTTTCTTTTTATCTCTCTTACTCTTTCTCCTCTTTCCTCTTTTTCTTTTCATTTAATAAAAAATATTTTATTCTTATCTTATTTATTTTTATTTTTATTCTATTTTATTTTTAAAAAAGTAATGTTTACATTACACTAAATATAATATTATCTTCTTATCTTTTTTTATCAATTAGAAATTTACTTTTAACAATATATATATATATATAATAATTAGTTAATTAATTTTTATTTTTATTAATATTATTATTTTCCTTTTAAATAATCATATATAATCTTTTATATTCATAAATATGTTTTATTCATAATATCAATATATTACTATTATTATTTTAGTTATCGTAATTATTATTGTTTTTATTTTATTTAGTCACAATGTTTTTCTTTTAAAACTACTTGATTTGGTTTCTATCATTCAAATCTGATCTAAAATACAAAATACTTTGAAAATGTGAATTTAATAACATGAATTAAAACTTGAGATTTTCTAATTCTTATTTTAAGATAAAAATAAAATAATTAATATATTTATTTCAAAACATGACAACATAATGATAAACAACACATGTGAAAGTCAAAGACAAATAATGGAGGTGAACCACAAAGAAGAAGAAAAAAGGTAAGAATGTTATGGTTGATGCAAGAAGAAGAAACATTATAATAATGTTTAAATTTATTTGTCTAGAGTTAGAGTTGAGATTTGATAAATAGTAAAATTGATAGAAAAAGATAACTTACCACCACGATCATATTTATAATGTTTATTTATTTGATGTTAATATTGAGATACACTAGAATTGAATGTTAGAAACAAGTAACAAAAACCACACTGAAATGAAAAGAAAAAAAAAAGAGAGAGATAACGAAGAGAGAAAAAAGAGAAAAAGTAAGAAAGAAAATAAATAAAAACAAGAAGAGAGAAAGAAGAAAAAAAGTAAGAAAGACAATAAATAAAAACAAATGACACTCTTAGATCTCGTAATAAAATATTATTTTTTTTCACACATAAGATTAACAAATGAAACATAAAAAGGTCAGAATATTATTACTCAATTTATTTTATAAGAGTGTCACAATATCATTAGGCAATTTATTTTATAAGAATGTCACAATATCATTACTCAATTTATTTTAATAAGAATAAATTTAAAATATAAAATTTTAGGGAGATGTTGGTTAAAAAGTATGGGTGGGGTTGCAGAATGAAAGGAAGTTGGAGAATAGCCAAAAGAAAAGGGAAAATCCCAGCAAGAAGTTTGGAAAAGTTTTGATCCACTTGCCCATCTGGTACAAAGCCTCACATGTTGCTTTGGAGTTGATAATCTTTCGATTTTTTTTATATTTTAAAGATTGAGGTGAGTGCCTTAACATCCTAGTTCAGCAAGGTTCGGTTGCCTCCTTATGGATATTGATTGTAATTTAATTGTAGATTGCATGGTTTCATTAACTACTAGCCAACTTACCTGATAAAGATTTAAGAATTTTACACGGGCTAGATTATATTGCACACATTCCATATATATCATGACCCTAGTCTCGGCTTTACCATGATGCCGTGGAAACAAATTAAATCCTCAGCCCACTCGATCAAGAAATAGACGAAACACAAACAGGTAAAAACTTTCTGAAAGTAGCCATTAACTCGATAGGATTGCAGTGAACGAAATAAATAGAAAGATTAGCATTTCTCAAAATTATAACAGTGTAGATGTCAAAAGACTCCGAACATTCCAATTCAAAATATTGCCCTCACTGAAGTTGAGCAATATCTCCAGGGAATGGCTGAAAAAGTGGGGATTAACTATATGAAGTTATTTGGAAATTGAATGAGGGTTAGCAGGTCCACAGTAAATCAGTGTAGTTGCCGAACTCAGCGTCAGTTTTCTTCTGTTATCTCCAATCCCCTCAAAACTCAACCATCCAAAGCAATAGGTTCTGGCAGTGGCTGCAGTTGACGGTTAGGTATGGATACATGAGGAGGGTGTGGAAGTTGAGCTGCTCCAACATTTGGTAGTACATTTCCCACTCCAAGTGCTTTCCTCACTTCATTGGCAAGCTCTATCACCAAGTCATCCTCATGGCCTGTACATCGGAACGACAATAAATAAGAGTGCTGGTATATTTAAATTTGAAGCTAGTGACAATTAGATAGAGGATAGTGTTTACTAACGGCATGTGTATGTATTAGGAAATAACTTACCAATATCATGCATGGCCTTTTCTAGAAGGAAAAGATAGTCCCTGTTGTTTCCGCAAGGACCATAAGCAGTTGCTATTTGCCTGAATGGATTACCAGAAAGATTAGTGAAACCAAAGGATAGGTAACCACTTCCACAAATAAAAATGAGAAAAATTATACTATGTATATACCTAGCCATGTCTTCCAGTGGGGCAGGTCCCAGGTAGTATTTGTTGTTCACTTTGTCTGGAGTTGATGTGAATCTGTATATTGACAAGATATCCATTAGCAAACTTGTCCTATCCTCGTGAGCATGAGCAAATCAATTGAAACTCAGTGCATTTTTTTACTAATTTTGAAAAAATGATAGCTTATTGTTTGCTCCTTCCTATTGAAACAACGGGTTATTATTTCCCAAAAAGGCACTTGTATACTGGTGACTGTAAGCTAAAGAATATCATAAAGAATGTCAAAAGAGACATACACTATTACGTCAGTCAAAGCAGGGTGCTGTGAATCTCCTTCCTGAAAAGAAAAAAGATATCAAGTTAGTGGTAGTGGTAACCAAATACTAAATATAAAATGACAAGACCTCCAGGTAACTGGGGCGGAAAAATATTACAAGATTGCGTCACTCACCTTGAAGAAGGTTACAAGAGTTTTTCTGTCATATTCACATTCCCGTCGCTCCAAATACTACAGAACAAGAAATGAACAATTGAAGCCCGAAAGTACATAAATTTGATAAGAAGGTTTAAAGAGTGTTGGATGGTTATTGCCACATTCAATATAAAATCACCACTAAAGTACCACAGCCTAGAAGTCCATTTACTTGGAACTTGCACAAAAGTGGAATTATAATCTAGGAAAATTTGAACAATGGCAGGCCAGATTGAAGAGGACAAATTAAAACCTCAAAAGGGAAACTAATCTTCATAGGACATAAAATAGTATTTTATAGAGTTCACTAACAAATACACCCAGGTCAAACCAAAAAAGAAAAAGCTTTTATCGTGAAATGATGAAAACAGAGTAATAATTATTTTAAAAGGGACTCGCTATAAGGACCCTTCAATATTTTACAAGTTACACTAAGGTTAAAAAGCTAGTTTGGAAACTGCTTTTACCTGCATAGCCAATTTTTCCTTTTCAGGGCCTCCTCGAACACAATAAGCAGTTCCCCACTGCAGAAAGAAGGAAGAATTACACGAAAATAAATCGAAAGATAACAATGAAGCACTGCAACGACATAACAAGACACTTACGCAAATGGCTCCTTCTTTCTCCTCCAAAGTGCAAGTTCTTGCTGGGCTTTCCGGTGTTCCCCTGTGGTCAATGCACGCTGCAAATACATAACGCATTGTCTAAGCAACTGCAGGAGCTGTTTAAATTGAACAAAGTAGACACAAAACAAAATCAACGGAGCGCGAGGAAGAGCCTTACCTAAATCGAACACGCGTCTGTAATCCTTAATGAAACCAACCATCTTCTCATCGTAATCGAACCCTGGGTTCCACACCAGTGAACCGTAGCCAAAAACCCAGAAAACCATGATTTCTGAGGAAAGAAAAACCAGCATCAGTGGATAGTCACAAAAGGAAGTCGAACATGAAAAAATCACGAAAGCTAAAGTGATTTAACATCAACATATACATATATATTTTTTTCTCCACATTGGTGGGCATAAACTACAGCAACAAAAATATGAGATTGGAGCGTTTTGTTGTGTAATTGAAACATTGCAGACACAAATTATATGGTTAATAAGCAGTGAACGACAGTTGTAATGATAAAGTAGGGCGTTAAATAGGTTTATGAGAGAGAAAAAGAAAATGGGGAAAAAATAGAAAGGGGAAAGGTGCTTACATTTGGATCTGGAAGGTTTGGCAAGGGAAATGAGAGAAGATGAAGGATGGATAAGGGAGAAGGAAGAAGAGAGGGAAAAAGAGAGGAAAAGGTAAACGATTAGGGTTTAACGAAGATATTAGGGTTGCAATGGTTCCTCTCTTTCTCTCTGCTCTTTCTTCTTCTCTTTTCTTCTTTCTTGGATGGAGAAGGCGTGAGATTTGCCACTCACGATAGATTCGTATTTATGGCGTGGGGGTGGCACGCCACGCGGATTCAACGCCTTCGCTGGCCTCACAACAACCTCTCTGTCACGTGCCTTTTATTCCTACAATGCACCCTGTTTTTATTTTACTGCTTACGCAAATTTACAAATCATGAGACTAATTTTGTGTAGATAAATTACGTAAATAAAAAATTAATACACATATTTTTTTTAAAATATATAAGCTATTTTTTTACTTAGATGGTAATCGTATACCTGGAGCTAATACCTAATTTTGTTCCAACGTTAAAGAGGAGGAAGATACATTGAACCTAGACGGTGTTGGGTGAAGAGTGTGATTGAAAAAGGAGAATATGGAAAAGTGAAAAACAGAATTTATGGAGGGAATGAACCTAGACGGTTTTTTGTGTTAAGGGGGGAAATTAATGGTTGGGAAGTTGTGGTTGTAAGTTAGGTTAGGTAATTTGAGATGATTCCTAATCAACAATAAATATTGAACTAAGTCATAAATGTTTATTACTGTTATAACTGCTTTCTTTCCCTAATGTAGCCTTCTAAAAAATTGAAATTTGAAATTGATTGTATGAAAACTAACTTTGTATAAGGTTGTAAGAGTAACAGCAAGAATCAATGGAGTGTTTATCTTTTGATACCATAAAATTGGGACATGAAGAGCCACTAGTCCATACACCTCATAGTGATAAAGAAAGGAGAGAAGGATAAGAAAGAAACAAGAAAAATTAAGGAGGACAAATGCAAGAAAGGACGAGGAGCATCCGCTATCTTAGTAGCCCCCTTGCTTCGACACATTGTTCAGGACGCGTTTGAATGACCTTACAAGTTGATGAAACACATTTTTAGTTTTTTAAGGTTTTGTAGCGAGAAATCTCTTTCTCTTCATTATTAAAATCCCATGATTTTGTTCTGGCATGTGATGGAATTGGTTTTTAGTGTTATTTGACTGACATGTTATTACATGTGGCTTTCCTGCGGATCGTTAACCAAGTCGTGTTCTTGGACTTATAAACCCATCACCTCAAAGAAAGAAGAGGCGAATCAGGGAGAAACTAGCGTTGCCTAAAATACTTGACTTGACCACCATTTGTTTTAATTTTGGTGCCTGTTGTTGATATAGTCAAAGAACCAAAAGTGAATAGATTATACTTACCAAAATGAGATGATGACCTTTATTTATTCTATTTATTTAACTGTAGTATAATGTTTCTTTATTTATGTTCAAAGGAGTATATTTAAATATATACTAATTAATTATGATATGATTTTGATATACCTAATTAGTCTTTAAACAATAAGAGTACATTAGATATGTTGGAAATACACTTATTTCTACATGTATGTAACGTTTTCTTTACTTCATTAATGTTTAATCTTTTTTCAAGGTCTCGAATCCATGGCCATTCTATATTGTTAAATTTTGACTGATCAACAAATAATAAACGTTTTTCAAACTATAATAAAATAATCCATTAATCACATGTTCATTAACTCCTACAAAATTTTACCAGGATGCAACTTTTTTTTTTTTTTCTATTTTATGGCTCCCGCACCACCTTTGTTCTTTCGTTTCTTGTAACCTTAATATACCAATTGAAGTTGGAGAAAAACTATGATTCAAGGATGGAACTTAATTAGGCCAAAAGTTTCAGGTACAGCTGTGTTCTTCTCCCGGTGAATTTTGACTTGCATCGTGGTGTGCAGCTAAGTGTCCAACGATCAAAGTAAAGCAAATTTTATAATGTTGTGTTGTTTAAAATAACTTTAAGGAATCTTATTGATTAAATGAAAAACGAATCTTTGGATTATAGTTTTAAGAGAGTTTATTAGGAATAGAGTTCTAGTATTTTGAAATTATAATATTCCTCTATTACTATGAATATTATTATTTTATTTTTAATTTGTATTTATATTTATTATTAATGTCTGAATAAAGCATTTTATTATTAAAAAAATTCAAACAGTTGTTTAAAAAAAAGTGTCAAAAAAAATAATTTTCTTATGAATATAACTGCCCATATTTTAATATTGTAAAGTGAAAGCAACGTAAAAGAAAATAATGCACTGAATAAGGAGTAAACTGTAACTTTCACCGATGAATCATTATAAGTTTGGTTTTATTCGGTTTTTTCCCTTGCATCTCTTGAGTTTTTGTTTTAAAAATATATATTGTGATTTTTGTTGTATAATATTTCAATTTAGGTGTTATATTTTAACTGTAATAGAAAGTTATGTTGTTTGTTTTCATTCCTGTATAAATACTTATCTCTGTATTCATTCGGTGTAATAAAAATATTCTCACATAAATTAATTGAATTACTTAAAAAAATATTTTCAACTAAAATTATAAATAATTGTTTTTATATTTGTACTCAAGACACACATAATTCCTATACATCAAGGGACTAATATTGAATGTAATTATGGTAATATGAGTTCTTAACAAATGTCTAACTATTAGATAAACATTTGAAAACTCTTCCACGATTTTAACACATTTATTTTTCTCTGAAAAAACAAAATATAGGTTTCGTTTATTTAAATATGTATCAAGTTGTGTCGTTTATCACAAACTTAAAATTACATAATTCCAATTCATAGTTAGCAACGTACATAATAAATATATTATATAAAGCCAATACGTGCTTTTATATACGGTATTATCAAATATTAACAAAAATCTTAATATAATGTGCAAGGTGAAATGTATTAGATCAAAATCAAATCCAGATCAATCTATTCAAACAAGATCATGTATAAGTTGAGATGATACTTAAGATTGTGCCAACTACTTGTTGTTGGGTATTGAAAACAACTAATAAGTCTAATCATTATTAATTATCTTTCAAATTTATCATTAATGTCAAAATTAACTTTGAAAATCCTAATAATACATACCTATTATGAAACATGCATGCAATTGTTCATAAATACTAAGGCATCATATCATGAAAGGTGTGTTTGCAAATCATAAACTCTTTGAATATCGAGTACTAACTTGAATGTCAAATGACATTTTGCATGTACCTCTCATGTGGATCAAGATATCGGTAGAAGATCGACCTTCCTTAGCAAGAGTTAAAATCCAGTTAAAGACCGATCTCCCATCCTGTTTGAGAACATAAACCTCAATGGTAAGTCGATGTCCTAATCGAATTGAAATATAAAGACATGATTCATCCTGACCGAGAACCGATAGCTTATCAGATTGAAACTCCTTGCCTCACAACCAATCACCAAAGACTAATACATAAGATTTTCAATAAGACTCCTTCCTGATCTATAAAAACAAAACAATATACAAGTGAAAAAATGAAATAATCATTAAAATAAGCAACTTACACGAAAAATAAAAAGAAAAAAGACTTAACATGAAAGTAAACGACAATAAATATTCTCTATACTTATCTTTTTTTGAACATTTTATGACGTAATAAAAACTATAATAGAATCACTACAAAAATCTTATTCTACAAGGCTTTTTTACACTATTTTGTATAATTTTTACTATTAGAGGTCCAAAATCCTATTCTGCTTGGCCTAAAATACAAGTTCCTTTTACACTACCTTAGATGAAAAATGTTTTAGTCAACTTATTAACAAATTTAGTCTGTCGATATTTATCGCTAAAAATTTATCGCCAAAATTATCTATCAATAAATCTGTTGCTAAATTGACAAATAATTTACCATCAATAATATAAATCAAATTTTAGTAAATTATTCACAAACTTAACGAGGAGTTTATTCCATCAATAATACATAATATATTATTAATAATAATAATATAAATAAAATAATATTTATAATAATTATATTAATAATACAAATAATAATAATAATAATAATAATAATAATAATAATAATAATAATAATAAT
>Ga0099825_1000144_pt1 | contig 56181 bp, 28 predicted proteins | sample SiratroredBW_FD_76838 | JGI IMG/M metagenome (GOLD analysis project Ga0099825, IMG submission 76838) | Root nodule microbial communities of legume samples collected from California, USA - Siratro red BW | ecosystem: Host-associated > Plants > Roots > Nodule | place: USA: California | collected...
AAAAAAAAAAAAAAAAAAAAAAAAAAAACAATATCTCTCCAAACTTTTGTCATAATAAACAAAGAAACAAAAAAAAAATCAAGGATGATTTGATAAAGTTAGGCAGAGATATCTGAACGACAGGAAAAGAAAAGAGTATGAAGAAGATGAACAAATGATAAAAGATAAAAATACTTTTTGAATTTCAAGACACGAAACACTTTTATGTTTCCATTATAATAAGAAAAATGCTAAAAAAAAAAATGCACATTTTGAAATGAGAAAAAGAGATACACTCTTGCTATTACGTATGAGGGTTTCACATAAATAAAACGTATCAAATTTGGTTTGTTTACTCGGCTATATAAGCTTTTTAATATGGAAGATAACAAAAGCATACAAAGGGTATTCAATAGGTTCTAATAATATTTAATGAATTATATTCTCTAAATACGGTCATTTATATGATCACATTGACAAAATATTGCATAAGTTATCCAAGATCACTCTAAAAACATTTAAAGGACTAGATAACATGTATTTAGAAAAACTCATACGGATTTCTAAATTACATAAGTTGGAGTTACAATAAGATATGACCATCAAGAAAGATGTACAAAGCACAGCTCTTAAGCAAGAAGTACACGCCTCAAAAGCTCTTAAGCTTGAAGAATCTATAAACAAAGCCACTGAAAATGAAGAATTTGAGGTAAAAGATGCATTTACTTTGTAATTTCTTTGAAAGTGTTCTTTATTTCTCCTATAAACCCAAATGCTTATTTTAGATTAAATAACTTACTTCATGTCTCTTTATTATTGAAAACTTATGTGTTAGTACCTTTTCTTAATACAATTTTGTATTCTTTAGTTTCATCCTCATTATTTTCTTGTCACTATTCAAGTACCAATGAAATTTTACTTGAAAGAGATGGTGGTGTTAATGGTCTCTTCCCTGAACCTCTAGCTTCAAGGGTCATCTTTCTTGGCATAGTTTGCAAGTAAATCACTTTTAGACCTTATTGTTTTGCTCTCCGATCCTAGACTTATAAAAATAAATTTTATGATTTATTTGTTAATCTTAGTTATCACACTACATGGCATGCAGGACTGGCTCAAGACCTAAACAAGTAAAGCAGTGATTTTAGACTTCAAAAAAATTTAATACTAATAGATTATTATAAAATTAAAAAATATTTAATTTTAAAGTTACACTTAAAAATAATCTTTAATTAAAAATTTAAAATATCTTAATGGACTCTAAGTCTACATTAGTACTATAAATATTTTTTAATGATTTTAAATTTATATTACTACTATAAATATTATTTAATGAATAATATTTTTGAAACTTTTTTCTAATAAATTAATAATATTTTTGAAACTTTTTCCTAATAAATTAATAATATTTTTTAAAAGATATTGAACAGTTAAGGAATTCTAAATATTAAAACTTTCTAATTTTCTATCTCTTTCTACTATTCCATCAGATTTACATCATTTTATTCATATGTCATTTTTTTCTCTGACTCTTCCACTTATCTCCTTCATTTTCGTCTGACTTTTTCACTTATCTCTTTCATTTCTCTGGTCTGGCCTTTTTATTGGTTCTTTCATATTATTGCTTTAATTTGAGTATTTAATTGTCATTAAATCATTATCCAATTCCAAATTTGTTTTATCACTCTGTACATTCATGTGTATCTCTATTTGGAGATTTGTTAGAGTGGTGTATGGAGGGAATTAGAGTCTGTGTTGGCATTTTTTCCTTTTGAGAACATCAAAATCAGGTAAAAATCAATATGATGAATTGATCTTAAGATCATTTTATTTTTTATTGTTGTTTAATTAATTTCAAAATATTTTGTGCAGATTTAAAGAAAAGTATTAGAAATTTATAATTTATAAGTTAAATTTAAACGTCTACCAAAAACAGGATCGAAAGAGATATAAAAAAACTCGAAACATCAAGATACTACGATCAAATTCATTGTTTTGACAATCAGATGTTATTTTTTTAACTTAGTTTCACTTTATATATTTATAAATTATATATATTAATTTTTAATTTTATACAAAAATATATAAATATGTCAACTAGAAAATATGAATCTAAGTTATTCAAAACTTTTAAAAAAATAGAAAAATTGAATTTTTTTGTTGAATCAAATGCTTTAGGAACCCTAAAACCTTAAGCTACCATTGATGACATGTTAGACTTGATCATCCTAGTTCTCATGTTTTTAAAACACTTAATCATTACTTAATTATTTTAGTATTCCTTTAGTCAATAAAAATGTGTCTAACTTTTTTTCTTCTTGTTGTTTTGGGAAGTCCCACATACTTCTTTTTTTTTTTTTTTCTTCTAAAACTATTTCCATAACTCCTTTGGAATTAATTTTCAATGACTTAGAGGAACCTTCTCATATTACCTCACACTTTGGTTACACTTACTATGTTTTTGTTATTGATGCATAGTATAAGTTCACATGGATTTATCTTTTAAAATCCAAATTTAAAACTCTTTTTGTTTTTCAAAAATTTAAAGGCATGATTGACCTTTAGTTAAACACCAAAATCAAAAGTGTTCAATTTGATTCGGGTGGAACGTTTTGACCTTTACTAATGTTTTATTCAGTCATGTATCACTTAATGATTAATATGTTCACACACACCATCAAAATGGAGTATGGAAAGAACACACAAACATATTGCCAACACTATTCTTCTTCACCTTATTTCTTTTTGCCTCTGGTTTTTGGGACTTTGCTTTCTCTATTGTAATTTATCTAAGTAATAGACTACTGACTACTTTGTTGAATTTTAAAATTCCCTTCATGATGTTGTTTAACAAGACTCCTACTTAAAAAGTTTTGGGTGTGCTTGTTTTCATTTATTGCTAAGTTATTCATACTCTCATAAGGACTATGTTTGTCTTTCTGATTTTTACACGATTCACGTTTTCAAAGATGTGATTTTCAATTAACAAAGATTTCCTTATTTGTGATCTTTTCCAACAAAGTCCCGCCAAGGATATTTCTTTGTCTAAATATTCTTACTTAATTCAGGTTTATCTTCTCATATTTCTTTTGTTGCGTCTTCAGAGCAACCTATTTTGTCCTAGAGTCCCAATATTTCATGTTCATCTTATACAAATCATCTCTAAATTAAGACTACAAAATCCTCGCCTTCATCTCTGGTTGCTTATTTCTCATACTGAACCAAAAGAATTAGACAAGTTCTAGCTGGTCTAAATTGCTGCTACACAACGAGAATATCTACTCTTCTAAAGAATCACAATTGGGATTTTATTCTCGTGCCCTCTACTAGAAAAGTAGTTGGCTTATAAATGGATGTTAAAGATAAAACAACGTTTTACCATTTTTTTCACCATTCTTTTTATTATAATTGTTTACTACTTTTAATTATATAAATTGACATTTTAATCTTTTTTAAAATGAAATGTTGTTCAATTATATTTAAATGATTAATGCTTAATTTATTTATTTAATTACATAGATTAATACTTTAATTTTTATTTACTACTTTTATAATATCAGTTTCTAACTGTGACAAGTGAATCAAATAAATTCACTTTTAATTCTAATACAACAAATATATAAAACAAGTTGAACTAAAAAAAAACATTTTAAATAAATTCACTCACTAACTTATAATAACTCAGAGTCCAGCTACAAAATTACTTAATTACTATGAGTGAGTAAAGTCAAGTTAAATCAATTTTAATTCAACTCATCTAGCCTATGTGACACGTTCTAATCATTATGATAACTAGTATGATTGAGAAAGTCTTCTACTAATCTTGGATTTGGTTGGACTGATTTGAGAAGATTTATTGTTCAAGATATGGATTTGAGTGGATGAAGGTTGTTTGGTTGACCTGATTTGGGAGGATGGATCAGGAGAGATTTGCAGGATTGGATCTTCCCTCATCTGAAGAAATTTGAAGGAATGAAATTGGAAAATACTAAATAGCCCTTGTAAATGAAGTGGAAATTACAAAATACCCTTGATTTTAAAAATTACAAAACACTCCTTATTAATTTTATTACACTAAAATAATTAAAAAAGTGTAAAGAAGGTATAAATTATAAACAAGAAACCATTATTAGCATAAATGTATATTTATTATAACAATATATATATATATTATATATGAAAAATAAACTGATTTATACCTAATTCATCAAATAATTGATTCCAATAATTATATATATTTTTTTTTTCATTCATAATACTTTCTTTTCCTTTTTTCCAAGACAGCTATAATATAATTAATCTCCCTTCAATCTACCTATACTCAATACAATCTATCCATTCATAATTATATTATTGACGTAAAATAATTAAATCAATAAAAATTGTTTATATTATAAAAGAAATAATAAAAATATATTATACATGTTATATTGTTTTCTATTTATTCTTTTTTTTATTTTTTATCGATGAAAATATGTTTACTTAATGTTTAATTGAAGTAAATCAGAAAAAAAAAAATATTTTTGTATCCTTGTTTGATTCAATATTTATGATGAAATTGAGGGGAGAAGATGTTATTTAAAATATTTTTTATTCATCATAAAAACAGTTTTATTTTCTTTTAAATATAAAATTATTAAAAAACAAAAGTAAAAATGTTCACGGATTAGATTAGATAAAATCATTATCAACCTACTAAAAAATATCTAGTTAGTTGATTCAATTTCTATATTTTTTATATTAAAATCAATATAATCTAATTAATTTTAATTGTTTACCATCTTATTTCACAAGGCTTAATTATTAATTTCAGAAATATATCAATTAAAAAAATAAAAACAAATCTATAACATCTATCAAATCAATCACAAACTTTCATAATCAATCCCTTCAAATCTTACCATCAATCCATTAATCCAAACAACTCTCTCATCCACACACACAATCCACTTAAATCCCTTCAAATCCACTCCCCCAACCAAACAAATCCTAAATCAAACAGCACTTATTTTCCATTAAACTATGATAATAATATTGAAAACTAAACCTAACTTTTCACATATCCACGGAGTAAATAAAAAATTTTCTTTTTTCTAAAATTAAATTGATAACACCTGTATATCTAAAAAATTAATTGCCCATTTACTCTATTATCATAATAATTTTCATTATTACTATTACCAACATTATTACGGCAATCATAATTAACTTTCACTATCACAATTTTCATGATCATTATCTTCATTTCCCTCACTTGTCACTCACCTCATCATTATAAATCAACCACAAACGACCCCAAACAAAATCATCGTGACTCTCACCCCATCATTATAAATCAACCACCAACGAACACCAAAACAAACTCATCAAATGTACAAGTTATGTATTTAATTTAAAATTTAGTACTAAATTTAAAAAATGAAAATCAGAAAAATTTAAAACTAAGGGCACGAAACTAAAAATTGGTTTTAATTTTTAAAATTTAAAGCTAAGTCATTACAAACAAACTCTTGGAAAAAAAATAATATACTAAGACTTAGAGACAAAATTTACGCTTTGATACTTTTGAGAGACAATTATAAATTGAATAAAAGTCAAGACAGACAAGTTAAAAGCGAAATCTATGTTCTTGTAACATAGGTAGGCTACGTTGGTGAAAAAAAAAAAACACTCAAGACTTGAAACGCATTCTTAATGCTATGCACACAAAGCTCCAATATCTTCCACAGCTAGATAATATTAATCCATTAGTTGATTATTGCCGACATAGATGTGTAAAGTCTTCCGTATACAAGCTTTCTCAACAAAGTAAAACGAACAAGAAACAGTTACAAAATTCACAATGTGTTCTTTGTTCAACATTATGCCACATAGTTGCAACAATTCTTGTTACAAAAACAAGATACAAGAATTCTCTTGTCGTGCCTATCAAGAAAACGCAAGTGCATACACAATCGCAGGTAGCCTCTAGTATTCCATAGAGACACCTATACAAGGCCAACAGCAATTAATGTAAGCTATTTTAGTAGGCAGTTTTAACAACTTTGAATATTCATCACTCAGCCTCTTGGAGTGCTTTTGCTTCACAAAATGATCTCCCGTTTCAGAGTCATCACGGACCTCAAAGTCATGCCTGGCCACACCTGCTTAGGCAAGCAATTCCTTCTTCTAGATAATCTTCCCTGTTAATCCAAAACTCTGGTGCATCCTGAGATTAAAATATGCCAACATCCATCACATCTGCATGGACACATAAGCCTATGAATTCAGAAAAACCATAAAATTAACAGCTAACTCAAACCTTCATTATTCCTGCAAGTACAGCACCGCCAAGGTACACCATGTGCTTCCTACGTGGTGGATCCTCTATTCTTAGTCGTAATTTCTGATCAGCATCACAACATAAAAGATGAGAATATAGGAACAATAAGTCGGCCGAATTTGTGATTATAAACTTTCGCAAATCACGTACTGTTCTCTTTCTTTTTTAAAGCATCCTGTATATTCTTAACTTCCATGGTTGCATGTTACAGCCATTTTTGGAGGAAGTACCGAAAAGGAAAGTGACGGGAATCTCACAATTTAAGGCTTGTACATTATATTGAGGCCTTGTGGCCTGATTTAATTCAAGAGCACACCAATCTTTTCCTTCCATTCAGATCAATGTCTTCAGAATATACTTAACAACCAACAAAATATTGTGTCTTGAGCTATTGATCAATACCCACGCTCTAGGGGAACCCATCCTCAAAAGCTACCAATTAAGGGGGAGAACCAAACATTTAAATACTGCATTGAGCATCGCATACTACTCAATGTGGGACTTGAGGACCCCATAATACTTCCCAATAAGTAACTCTATTGGCTAAAAAGAATTATTGATTGGTTCTAAATTAACAAGCAACGACAAGAAAGCTGGCTAAAAAGAATTATTGATTGGTTCTAAATTAACAAGCAACGACAAGAAAGCTTAAATTACAAATAAATGTATCTTCAATAATACACATGCTACATTCGATACACATGCAGAAGCAAAAAAAAAAAAGAAGAAGCCTAAGTTTACCTTCAATCCATCTCTGTTACCCTTCAGGACAACATCAAGATAACGATCAAGTATTTCCTTTTCCAATCTGAAAAATGCCATGGAGGAAGAATATAGATTTACCAACTTTAACTTCGAAACACAATATTAAGAAAGGGGTGATAGAAATGGGATCAGATTAGAATCTAGAAACAACTAACCAAAGAAACAAAAATGTATTTATTGGTATTAAAGAACTCCTCAAACAGTAACAACTCTCAAAAGAATTAATTTCAGTTATTTCCCACACAAAACTATACAATTGTATTTTCCACCACGACGACTAACAAATTTTCCCTATTAATCTTGCAAAACTAACTGGCAGATGACCTCAATCACTATTACACATTATAATTTTTCTTATTCTTTCTCTGATATGCGTATTTAGTAGGTTATCTTGTTCTATCAATACTTCCCCCCTTTAGGTGAGACCTAGTCCTCAAGGTGGAATTGAGAGAACAACTCATGCTTAACTCCAAACTATTCTCAGATGCTGGAAGTTGTTGCCACTTAAGCAACACCTCTACATCTCCATGAGCATTTTGTCTGCTACTAAGGACAGCTTCTGGAAAGATTTAGAGCTCCTTTTCTTCAGTCAAAGCAGCAAGCAAGTAAAGGTTGTGGAGAAGCCATGGGTTTAACAACTCTTTTCAAAGAGACATGAAAGCCGGATGAATTTTACTATCAGTTGGTAAGTCCAGCCTGTAGACAATTTCACCGATTTTTTGGAGGATCTGATACGGATCATAAATTGAGGGACTAAGCTTTACATTGAGGGATAGGTAAGGTCTGTAAAAGACCAGCGGGTGCCAAGGAACTCGCCTTATTTAGTTGCAAACCTCACAACATGCCACATAGCTCTTAATATCATTTTTCATACACATCCAATATACTGCATTTGCCCCCCTTTTGTGTGTCCCAAAAAAGCCGGAATGACCAAATGGAGAATCATGTAATTCCTGGCGGAGATAGAAATTTAGCTAGATTTCTGAGGAAGCACCAACCTTCCTTTAAAATATATCCACTGTAACGTGATCCTCACTTTTGGCCACCAAATCTTTGGAAATATTATAGAGAGGGTGATCATGAACTAACAAAGAACCCCATCCAGGCCATTTTTCAGCTTGCACAACTGCTATAGCTGCGAAGCAAGGTTGTCAAACTCAATAAACTCGTCGGAGCTTTGTAAACTCCTAAGAGTTTCTTCAGATAGAAAAAAAATATTGAAATACTTATAAATAACATAATAATTCAATATTATATGATGCTCTAGATAACTCTATACTTTTTTTACCATAATGTTATTATTATTATTTTATCATATTACATATGTTTTCAAATATTTTTATATTTTTCTAATATTATCATCCTTTTATTATTACTCTAGTTAATTATATGATATATTATGCTTTACATAAAAAGGTTGTTGGACTTAAATAGAGGCGCAACAGAAACATAGCAAGAGAGGAGTAAAAAATCTAAAACCCTAATATGACCTAACCCTGTACTTTGTAGCTTGTATCGGCCCTATATCTGAAACTGGACAAGAGAAAGGAAATCGGAGTAGTTATATGGCAAGGTGTCGAGGAGAATCAAAAAAATCTAGACGGAGCGGAGCCAAGAAAGACGCCAAGAGAAAATCTACTGGTGCAATAGTAGAACGCAACTTGAACACCCGAAAAAGGCAGGAACTTGCAAGAGAGAACCCAGGAACCATGAAATTGTTCCCTAGGTGCGTTTTGCATAAATTGTGACCTAGAAATAATCAAATCCAGTGTCCATTTTGGGTTTTTCTAATGTCCAATTTAGCTCGCTGAATTGTCTCTAAACTCACCATTTTACACAAGTTTAACCAAGTTTGCTCGACTTTACATGAGCTCACTAAAAAACGATTCTATGTACGAGTTAACTGGCTTCAAGGGTGTGGGAAAGTAAACTCGTTAGGGAACGTAAACTCGTATGAGTTTATGAGTTGACTCGGAATTTTGATAACCATGTGCGAAAGTAAATTGTCTTGAAAGAGCATCAGCGACTATGTTTCCCCGTCCCGATCTATATTGAATATCAAAGCCATAGCCAATTAATTTAGTATTCCATTTAAACCGTTCGTTGCTCAATAATCTCTCCTCGTTGAGCGTTTTAATTTTAAACTATATTGATCCGTGTGTATAATGAACCGTCCTCCCATAAGATAATGTCACTACTGTTGAACCACTAAAATAACTGCCATAAGCTCCCATTCATAATTTGATTTCAATTGCCTCCTCTTTGACAACGCTTTACTCTAAAAAGCAATAAGTCACTCCTCCTATAACACAACACCTAACCCAGTGCTTGAAGCATCTGTCTCAAATACACTGCTTGGAAAAATCTGGATCAGCTAAAATAGGTAGGGAGGTCATGGAAGATTTTAACTTCTCAAATGGCGCTTGAACAACTGCATTCCACCCAAAAGCATCCTTTTTTTTTTTTTTTTCTAATAAAGCAGTCAACGGTTGAGCTATTTTTCCATAGTTCTTAACGAATCGTTTGTAATAACATGCTAACCCCAAAAATCCTCCTAAACTTTTTATATCTCTCAGGGTGGGCTGTAAAGTCACAGCATCTAATTTTCTTGGGTCTGCTGCACCCGTCGTCCTGAAATAATATGCCCCAGACTGACCAAAAATGCACTTTCTGATTCACCTTCAAATCATGCTAATGCAACTTTAAGATCAATTTTAAAGTTGAATATGATCCTCTAAATTCTGACTATAAATCAGAATATCGTCAGAAAAAGTAAATGGGGCATTAGTCAATCCGAAAGACATAAGAAACTCAATGGTCCTCATGTGTCCTGAAAGTTACCTTCTCAATATCCTCATATTTCATACGAATTTGATGGTAAACCCCCTACAAATCAAATTTCGAAAATATGACAGCCCCACTTATTTCATCCAATAGCTCTACTACAAAATTTTTTTCTAGTAATGTTATTTTACTCAAAACTCGATAATCCACACAAAATTTCCACCTACCATCATTTTTCTTAACCAAAATAATAGGGCTTGAGTAAGGATTGACACTAGGCCTGATAAGCCCACCAATTTTTCAATTTCGTCATTTTTGTAACGAGGATATTTATATGGCCACAAATTAAGAATATTGGCGTCAGCTTTAAGCACAATAGCATGATCACTTTGTCTATGAAGTGATAAACCTTGGAACAATGAAAAACGTGTGCATATTCTTCCAACATAGTGTTGATTTCGGCTGAAATTGATTCTGCATTCTCCATTTTGTCCATAGAACTGCACTCCACAATAAATTCCTGACCTTGATTTTGCAAAATTCCTTGAATTACTCGGATGGAAGCGGCTGACTTAATCAATTCTGGATTTGCTTTCAGCAATACTTGTTTCCCTCTAACTTATATTTTTATGGTTAATTCTTCAAAATTAGCCTTAATATCTCCTAACCCAGCCAACCATTCTAATCCCAAAAACCACATTTGCACCTCCCAATCTAAAAAGATAGAAATATTGTTGAACTTCAACACCGTGTAATTTCAGCTGAACTGCTTTACAGACTCCACTACATCGTACCTTTTGTCCATCTCCCACTTCCACAAAATAACTTGACGTTCCTGTCACAGGTACTGCAGTTTATCCACCACTTGGTTGAAATGAAATTATGGGTAACTCCACAATCTATCATTAGAACCACCTACTTACAATTCCTCAACTGAACCCACAACTTAAAAGATTTCTTGGTATGAAACCTACTTTGTTGTGCAAGGACAACTAAGGCTTTACTGCTTCATCGACTACTTCTATTATACTTTCCTCCGACATCCCTGCTTCCTCCTCCTCTTCTCATATCACAAAAAAACGTTTATTCTTGCATACATGATTAGGCCCAAAAAAACATCCCCCCATTCTCACTTTTTGTTGCACTTCTGCATGAGTCAACCACTGATCTGGATTCCTTCCCCTAACAGTATTAGGAAAAATCTTCTTATTAACAAAGGCTTGAGATGCAACAGTACTTGGTCCAGTATTTTTGGGTGCGCCAGATTACCATTCTTTTGTTGCAAATCTAGAACTGGGTACATTCGAAAAGATCCATTGCTTCTTCCATCATGAACACCACCCCTATTCTTTTCTTCAATTCTCCTTGCTTTGCTTATAGCTTCCGATAGTTTCTAAGGTTCATACAACCTCAATTTTGCTCTTACATCTTCTTTCAGCCCATTCATAAAAATTTCCAGCAAATACTACTTTCCCAACTCTTGAACAAAACCAGCATATTTCTCAAACTCAGTAACATATTCTTGTACCAAATTATCTTTGCCTCAATGCTAATAATGACTAGAAGGGATTACTCATGCAGGTTGAAATCTCTCCACTAATGACACCTTAAATTCTTCCCAACCCGGATTTGTTTTTCCTTTGACTACCCATTTATTGTTTCTTTTTGAGATCAAGAAAAGTAACTCCATAATTATTGATTATTGCCTACACAATTATTCACACTAACAAGAGAAGTAATCTGCCTTATTAGTTCTTAAAAGATCAATATAGAATTCTGGAAGGTACTTTCAGCCAAAGAAAAAATGCATTGGGAGGCACTTTAAATATTCAGAAAAATGGACAAAAGGCATAATACGCATCCACACAAAAATGACATTACCTGTCACTTACATCTGATTATCACTACTATGGATCTAACAGAACCACATACTTAAGGGTTGAGATTAGTGTCGTGTAATACATGTGTGGACATATATTTCATGATACTAAACTCTTGAAGCTTTAAAAAGAAAAGCTTTGGTTTTTAACTCAGACGTAACACACACCACACAGACACACGTGTGTAGTGAAACTTAAAAGGGAATACACCATCAGTGCACTATTGCACCTGCCCAAACAGCTAAAGCAGAAAAAGATTAAGAGATACTGATCATTACAAGACACATAATAATATAAAACACAAATACTTATTTAAAAGTAATAATAATAATAATAATAATATTAACTAGAAAATTCAGCAACACAAGATTAAGGACAATTAGAACCAAGGTAAAGAAGAAGACAAATTACCGGCTTGGTAATCCAGGATACATGGTGCTCCCTCCACTTAAAACTATGTGTTGATATAGCTGCAAGACAAAACTTTACAGCATAAATAAATTGCATGACAGTTTCAAAATACAATATCAGAGACAGGAGTGCTGTGAACAGATGGAAAGTGTGCAAGACGCGCTAGAGCTGCAGTGGTTCTATTCATAATTTCTTCACTTAAAGGAATATTTTAATAATAGTTATTTGGAACGTTGGCCATTAACGATGCAATTTAGTCATGACCCATGACCCAATACAAATATGATCATGTAGATAGAGATCTGATTTCAAATAAAATTGTTAATTCGAAGATTGAGGACTTGCTCAGTTCAGAAGGCAGAAAGGTGTAATGGTGAAGAAAGACAGACAGAGAGAGAAAAGATTTTTAACAAAATAATAGCCCCAACTAAAATTGAGTCATACTTTCCACCTCGACATTTATACAATGCAAGGGTACAGTGAATTTCATTCGAGCCCAAGAGTTCCTTAGTGTTGACAACCAAAGAATAAATGAGAGACAAAGGCTCTGGAGACTACTATAGCAGGACATGACGGAGGACATAAAAAATTTCATATAAGGTTGGGTGAGTAACGCGATTGAAGTTATAACAAGGTATAGCTGAAGGTTATGCTAGATCCCCTCCTTTTCATAAAGAGCTAATTTGTTTGGTAGTTTGATTTGACACTACTTCACACCAAAAAAGACAGTGAGTTATGTCTAATGTAAAATTTGGAAATGGAAGTCTTCTTTCACTTTTCAAGAATGAAGATTATACTCGAGCAATTTGCTAATAATCACATGCAAACTCCAGATTCATTAAGTACATGGGATTTTTAAAAGCGTCTACTTTTGAGACACATGCAAAAGAAGATACTGAACACCATGAATCCAACAAAAGCAATAGTTTGTTGAAAGATGAAAACAAGAAAAACATGTCTGATACAAGACACGCTTATACTAGGAGAAAAGAATAGGCTGAACAGGAGGGGACTAAATGGAGGTGATGCATATGCATAATAAGAGGAAAGAGGAATTGGAGAAAATGACCACTTGAGAGAGCTAGGTGTGTGAGCTGCACCTTTTTAGTCCACCATTGACCTCAAAGGCGATGGTGGGGCCACGTGGCAACTCCATTGGCAATGTAATCGCCTAAATGGGGTGCACATATCTGATCCAACACTGACCTCAAAGGCGGCAGTGATGTACAGTGGCAGTGGCAATTGTTTACGTGGCAGCGGAGATTTCCGAAGACCGAGAGCAGTTATACTAACTCAAACTATGTAAGGACAAAAAATTATTTTAATGATAACAATTACAATCAATTACATTCTCACCACTCCTAACCAAACTCTCTAAAATAAGAAAATAAAAATATGTTGAAATGAATAGGAAGATTGTAGAGATATATTCTACCAATCAATATGAAGATAATGAGGATACTTTTTTTCTAATGATTCGCTATTTACAACAATGGATTTCAAAAGGAGTATCGTACCATCATCCGGTTGTCAATATCCATTTCTTGAATGCAGCGAAAAACCATGTCAGCCATTCCATCACCTTCTACATCTATAAGTTCCTACTCAATGAGGAAAAGGCCAAGCAATCATAAGCCAGCAAATTACATGCTAAGTAATTCAGCTAAAATTACAAACATAGTGAAAATAATTTAGTTATGCTCTTGAAGAAGAATTGCCATAACAATTCTGATAGGATTTGCACTTTGAAAATGTCATTTAAAGAGACAAAAAGTAAATCTATATGCCTTTAACAATAGAAAACACAAGTCAATGAGCACCAAATACCTACCGGAGTGAAAAGAGCCTCAGGAGCCTGGAACCTTTCAGTGCCTACTTTAATGACCCTTCCATCTGGAAGCTGATTCAAAGAGGATAAATCAACATGCAGGGAAAAAGGGGAGGATTTTTGTTTGATTGATATTGACTTGATATGATGTGATGTACTACAATGCGTGATGTGATCACAAAACTTAGAGAACGAAACTTTAATTATACTGATTATGTAGATAAGTAATCATGAGATGAGGAAATATGGTAAGCAATTCTAAATATAATGAGCATAGAGGGAAACTAATCCTAAAAGTAATCTAAGACTATGATATAACATCAAAATATTAGATATTTTCATATGTTCTTACAATATTAATGACAATTACCTTGTGCACACATGAAATTTCGAAGAGAGGGGAGGCGATGTTTTAATCTTTCATAGTTTAGCTCAAATTTAGAAGGCAAGGATAAATGAGGCCAAATCTCTCCCATCCAATATTAGGAGGATTCAAAAGAGGTTGTTCACAACTTTGTTTACTATACTGAGTGAATTCTTCTAGGAATTGATTTCACCTCCCATCCCCTTCACTGATGCTCATAGGATTAACAATATATTACTCACTTTCCCTCCTCTACACTTATCTTGGACGAAATCAAACATCAGAACCCTCCCTTTCCATCCTTTAAACCAAATGCACGACATGGACAATAACAATGACATTAATAATAATAATAATAATAATAATAATAATAGCACAAAGTACTTGCATGCATTCAGGAAGAGAAAGAATGAATGTAATTATAGAAAGTTTTGAAAAGCATAGGAATTGAAATTCATTGAAGAACAGATTGAAGTATCTGCAGAACATGAATCTCCTGTCCCTCTATCTTTAGGAAAGCCATTTTAACCAGAATTTCCTACTAAATCTAGAATTATTTGCACAGAACTAGTCATAGAAAGATATCAACAAATGCAGGATGTCAACTTACAGTATAATTTTTAACAAGGATGGTGGTCTCAAGCCCCAACTGGTATTCCCTCTTGTAGTCGTAACTGTGGGAAAATAGATTTACCTACTAAGGAAAGATTACAGAACACAGGAAATCAAAGTGTAGCTTGAGATTTGTGGCCAACCTTATATAGCAAAGCTTCTCTTTGATTTCCCTAACAGTCTCAAAATCAGCAGTCCTATTTAATGCATACCTTGAGGACAGAAAATTGTGTTCCAATAAGAATTTAAGTATATATAAGATATTACAACTGAAATAAAGAAGTTAGTCCCTACCCCCTCCTTGAAAGTAAATCAACAAGATAGGAGGTTATATGTCGACCAGCAACATTCATTCGTTTAGTTAGATGAGGGAAAGAATAGCCATCAACAACAGGAACCTGGATGATAACTTTCATTGTTAACAGTCTTGGAATGTATATAAATAATAATAATAATAGTAATAATAATAATTTAGTATTACGGTAATGGCAAAATACTGAACATGTTAGCCACCTTTTGCACTCTTAAACCATGGGTCGTACAACATAACACTTGTGTACATGATTGGTGATCATAGTGTTTCATTCGTATATTACACTTCATAATCATTCAGAAAATGGAAATAGACAAGAGGAGTCCCAATTCTCAATAAAAAAATAAACAATGAATCACAAGTCACAACATTTTTACCTATTCGGCCTTGCTTCAAGAAAATTCCAAGGGCAGAGTAACAGTTTTTTCTTGAAGAATTGAAATAATTCCTCTACATCAATCTTAAATTAATTCCAGACTGCAAAACCATTAAGGATGTTTTGAGGCATGATATATTGTTACTTGCATAAATCAATGGCTGACACACACATACAACAGGATCAAAGCCAGCGACTTTGTGAGTTGTGATTCTAGCTCTCCTTTCTCAGCTGTAGGACCTTTACATAATAAGATCCTCAATCTATTTACCTTATTTAAACGGCCAAAACAATGTGGGGAATCCATTCAAGTGTATGGCTTAGATGCTTGGTTACATATACTGATAGCTGCTAAACCCATGTATATGAAGAAAAAGGAATCATGATGGGTCCAGACTGGAGGAAGTTGGGTTAATATCAACAATGAAGGTACGAAGGAATTGTAATCAATGAATAGTGAAGAATTCATTTAGTGCAGAGAATAGGATTCCAAAGTAGAAGGGCATGTGCAAATGATAAATGAAGGATGTGTTAGACCTCCCACCAAAGGAGAATATGAGAGGCAAGATAAACGGTAGTGAAAGAATAGTAACAATGACAATTGGCAGTGCACATAACTGTGAAAATTGTAATGCACTACTCGGTCAAGTAGAGAGAAACGGACAGATTAATAGAAGAGAATTTAAAAAGTTAGTTAATAGAGTGCAGGGAGAGAGGGCAGGGTTTTCAGGTTCTGAATAGTCTTGTAGAGGTCGTAGTTCTTTTCTTTCTTCTGAAGATCAAGATCATCTTGTCCATTAGTCTGGGGAGTTGTATCTCGATGAAATTTCTTCTATTTCCTTGCAATCTGATCCAGTTCTATCAGCATGATTATGAAGTCAAAGAGGGAAATGGGAAAAGGCTTACGCTAATGACCATGAGGGGATAGGGGTAAAGAGAATTGGAGAGGTTTCTGGTAGCCTGAAGCTTGGACTAAAACTGAGATCAACAGTATATGATTATACTTACTTTGGGGGTCCCTTAGCACTTACTTTTTATTACAATTTTAATACGATAGATGCCTCTTGGAAGATTGGAATCCATTGTCTGATAAATAAAGTTACTGCTTGTTCCGTTATTATCATATAATAGAAAATGACTACTAATCTAGCAACTGAATTAAAATCACACTAAACTTTAGAAAAAATAATCTACAAGCATGCAACAAAATAGTTGGTTTTTTTTATCTAGAAAGTATAATTCACTATACGTTGACAGAGTACATAAGAGTAATAGTTAATTAAAATGTTATGGCAATGTTACAAATGGTATAAGCTTTGAGTGAGTGGTAGATTTCAAGAAATGAGGTTACACAAAAAGTCATCCATTGGTGTAATACTGATTCTAATTTAGATTTTTTCAACAAATTCATAGTAATAACTATATTCGTATATTTAGGATTCAAATCAACCAACGCTAGTGTAAATGTCCATTCTGTTTTAACATTATTTAAAAATTATTTTAAGTACAAGCTCACAAATCCACCACGGAATTTAAAGCTTTCATCCAATAAGTAATATTTATAAAATTACATTAGATATATAACAAATAAATTAGCAATTTAATCCAAAAATATGAACAATGGTAAACAAACTAATGATCATGTTCATGCACTTTAGAACTGGAAGAAGCCAAATATGATATTCACATAAATGCAACGGTGAAACGCAATCAAAGTTAGAATCCAATAAGCTTATTCAGCACCAAATTTGAAAATATATTGTCAAAAGCAACACAGCATTTCAGTATCAATATTTGGTTACTTGCTAAGAATAATATATAACGTTCTTTAGAGAGAGATAAGGCATTGTCATGTTTGATTTAGTTACTGTACCCAATTCAATTTAAGATTTGTTATAACAATCAACAAGGAAACAAGCTTGTAAGGTTTGGCATCATAACATTTATATTAAACTGGCATTATGTAAATATTGACTATAGCAAAAGCAATGTACAAAGATGAGATTGAAAAAAATAGAGACAAAACCTAGTGTCATTATAGTGATCAGCATAACAATTAAGTAGCATAGATGTTAATTAATTACCACATGAGTGACACCATCACCCGAGTCAATAACTAATCCAGTTAACAAACCTGAGACAAGTAAAGAAATGTTATGGTGCAAGCTGAAGGGCACAAAGTGAGCATATACTGGAGAAGGAAGAGCAAGTTTTTCGGAGAAGACATATTGATGAAAAAAACTCCCTATTTCAGAAAGAAGTTCTTACAAGTTATGATATGTAATTTCATTAAATATGGTGTGTAATTATAACAGAGTATAAAACAACTACAGATTATAAATAATTAAATGTTATAAACAGAGTATTTTTCAAAAATGTGTAAAAAGACTCATGGGAGTAAACTACAATTAGGCTGAGATAACAGAAAAACAAAACATCAACCTTCACTCATCTCTATAAGCACCTTGAGCATATAATGTCAGAACAGCTTGGATTTGGATAAACACTCCAGCAAAATTGTACTTCTCAAACATCATCTCAACCTGCCAGGCCAAATAGCATAAAACAACAATATGATAATTACGAGTTTAATTTTCATTCTCTGCTAATATAAAGATCTTACATTGCCAACTAATTAGAAATTAAATTAAATACGCTTTGTAAAGTAAGTGTTATAAAGGTCAACAATATTACTACATATAGTAATTTATGATTGGATAAGCATACAAAAAAAAATTTCCCTTGACAGAATTCAATAATTAAATATAAGATATACTAGCTCTTCTGTTTTATTTTTTTCAAAGGAAGGCAACGGAATCAGTAAGCAAACCATTTTTTCACGATTCTTGGAAGGATTAAGAGGCGGATCCGTGAGTAGAATCTTACAGTCTGGAGGGTTAATCTGTCAAAATGAACCGATTTACCAACAGACAGAGCAACAATAGTTGAAAGAAAATCCATAAACAAGCCCAAGAGAATCACCTTCAATTCATTGTAAAATGCATGATCCCATACATGACACATATCATCCCAATTTTGCACTATCCCGTTGTTCACAGGATAAGATACATCAAGCTGATGTCGCAAATCTGCACAGCTTTCGCCAACAACAATATCCTAAACACAACACAAACAACCAATCTAATTTCATAAGATCATCAAAATCATTCAAATCATCATCATCGTTATAAATAATAATAATAATAATGATGATGATGATAATAATACCTTGCAACAACAATATCCACAACAACAACAACCTCTTATAATAAGGTTTAACAGTGAGATATTGAGTTTGGATTACCTTAAGCGCTTGCTCGGTAAGTGATTCTTCGTAACGGAGCATTGGCCTTCCCACTACACAAGGAAAGACCGATGTGGGGAAATTCTCCCCAGAAAATCCACACTTCACATACTGCATTCACATATAATAAGAATAAGAGTAATTTCAGAAATATAACACCATTCAGATCGCGGGAGTGTAAATGTTGCACTAATTCGGCGTATTTTTCAAGATCCGTTTGAATGCAAAGGTGCAAGAGAGAAGAGAAGTACCCCGGTTCCGTTGTCGCAAACAACAACGTTTCGGCTGTCCATGGCGCCTTGGTGGAGCTGCTGCACTGCCTTTTGCTTGTTTTCTAACACTTGTTTTGCTTCCTTTTTTTAACACTTTGGCTTCTGACTTTGGCTACTGCCGTGAAAATGCGGCAAGGAGTGGGTGGGGTCTACGTCTTGGTGGATGGGTGATAAGTGAAACGACTCCATTGCTTTGTCGTTTTACTTTTTTTAATCAAACTAATTTGATGGTATAGGTGAAGGCAGGGAAAAACTAATTAAATAAAGTTTAAAATATAAAATAATTAATTATAATAACATAATTAATAATATAACAAAAAAGTTTAAAAATAAAGACTTTAAAATATGATAAATTAAAAATATTTTAATATTATAAATTGTATTTGTTTATCGTAACTAAATTTTATATATCATCTCATCTATTATCGTTATCTTCTTTTCAAGTGTACCATCATGGATAACATCTATACTCTTTAGTTGGATTATTTATGGACTCTTCCCTGGTACCACCTCCTTCGTCCCTTCCAGTCCCATAACCTAAATTTGATCTTCTCATTGCTTTACATAAAGTTATACATCTACTTGTAATCCTTTACCTCATTATTTCCTCTAATTTATCATTGATTGTTTTCATCATTTTATACTTGTCTTTCTTCTAGTCCTTTTGTATCAATTCCTAAAATTGTAGGTGACGTTTTAGCCCACCCTAACTAGAGACAAGCTATGATTGTTGAACTATGTGCTCTTCAAAACAGTGGAACTTAAAATCTCGTTTCTTTACCTTCTGAAAAATTTGTTGTTGGTTGTAGGTGAATCTTTATTGTCAAAGTTAGTCCTAATGACACTATCAATCAACTCAAAGCTCACTTGGTAACCAAAGATTATCTTTAGATATTCAGATTGGACTACGGTAATAACTTCATTTCTGTTGCCAATATGACTTATGTCTAATTATTCTTTGTCACAGCTACTCTTCGTCGTTGGCATTTTTATGAGTTGGATGTCAAGAATGTCTTCCTTCATGGTGACTTGTTGGAGAAAATTTATATGGAGCAACTTCCTAGATTTGTTGCTCAAGGAAGTCTTTCAAATTGGTATGTCACATTTGCAAATCTTTATATGATCTCAAACAAGTCTCCTAGGACATGGTTTGGTAGATGTAGTGAAGTTGTTCTACAATTTGGTATACTTGATGATGGGCTAATCATTTGGTGTTTTATGGTCAGAAACCATTGGATGTATTTACTTAGTGGTATATGTTATTGACATTATTATTACAATAGTGATCATTGTGATATCTTACAAATAAAACAACACATTTGTCATCATTTTCAAACAAAAAACCTTCATAAAATCATATATTTCTTATGGGTGATTGAGATTGTAACGTTCCTAATTAAATAAGTATATTAATTATTTTATAGTATCTTAAAATAAAAAGTTAGAAAATCTTACCTTTTTAATTCATGTGATATAATTTTCATTTTAAAAATATTTTATATTATGTGAATATTATAGAACAGATAATTTGTTTAAAAACATTATGAATAAACAAAAAATATATTAATAAAAATAAATATATATATATATATATATATACATATAATTATATATATATATATATATATAATTTAATATTATAAATAAAATATATTTATGAATATTTATGATTATTTAAAAAGAAAATAATAATATTAATAAAAATTCAAAAAAATAGGTAATTATTAATATATATATATATATATATATATATAAAACACTATTGAAAGTAATTAATTAAAACAACTTTCTAATGGACAAGAAAACAAAATTAAAAAAAAAGAGAAAAGGAAAAAAGATAATATGATATATTACATTTAATGTAATGCTTTAATATATATATATATATATATAAAAGAATAAAAGATTCATTAATTAAATTAATGTAATCATGATTTTGAATAAAAAATTTAAAAATAAAAAAGTTTATGTATATATAAAGGTGTGGAGTGAGATGGGAGGAGATGAAAAAGAAAAACTATGGGAGAAGAAGAGAAAAGAGATAGAGGAGACATAAAAGAGAGAAAAGGAAAAAAGAGAGAAAGAGGGGGAGGGAGAGAAAGGGATTTGAAGTAAGAGAACTCTTGAACCTTCTAGAAGAATTTGTAACTTTATTTTTAATATGTCTCTCTATCTAAAGGTAAAGGTAAAGGGAGTGAGGTTAAACTCTTCTTATGTTAATCTTAATAAACTTAGAGTATTTTATTGATTTTTTATTTATTTTGAACTACATATTATCTTACTCTCTTTGTTTTCCAGTATATTTTATATGTTTTATCTCCAGTTACGCACTAATCCTACTTATTTTATCTCCAATTACACATTAGTCCTACTTGTTTTATTTATTTTATCTCCAACTACGCACTAATCCTATTTATTTTATATCTAGTTATTGGTCTTAATTATTTTATTTATTTAATCTTCAATCACGCACTAATCTTTTTTTAGTTTATTTCTAATTACACATTGATCATATTTATTTTATCTCAAATTTCGTACTAATCTTATTTATTTCACTTCTTTTGTCTTCAGCTTGTCCTATTTATTTTATCTTCAGTTTCACACTGTTCCTATTTATTTTGTCTATAGTTACGCATGCATTGGTCTTATTTATTTTATTTATTTTATCTCTAGTTTCGCACTGGTCCTATTTTATTTATTTATTTAATCTTCACTTACGCACTGGTCGTGTTTATTTTATTTATCTTTAGTTATGCACAACTTCTATTTATTTTATTTAAGATATCTATAGTTTTATCAAAATTATATTTATTTAAAGTTCTTGCTTTAATTCTTACTTTATTCTAATTTGTAATGATTTAAATGCCATATTTTTTATATATAAATACATATAAAGGAAAAGTATGTATTTTTTTATGAATTTGGATAAAAAGAAAGTTACGTGTATGTTATGCTATTATTTCCTATTTACTGGTTGTATTTGTTTGAATGTAGTGTATAATTTATGAATTGAGATACAGATGACATAACCTGATAGTCATTATGTTGTGTGATTGTTGAAAATTTCATAACTATGTTTGTTCCGAAAGAGTCCTAAGTTTAAAAAAAAAAAAAAGATGAAATCAGGTTAATGTTTGAGTGTCTATATTTGGGAAGTGACAATTTGGTACATTGCGTGATGAAAGGCAAGGTCCGGGTGGGGTCTAAGCAAGTATTTCAAGTATGTGAATATTTGATAGTTTAGAATGTTGTGTTGGACTAAGATATTTCACAAGGCAAGCTTGGTACAATCCGATACCTGCTCAACATTGTCAAGGTTAGGTAGTGAGTATATATATATATATATCTCTTTTTGGCTAATGGCCAAAATTCTCGAGAAAATGATTATGATTGTATAAATATTTTGATGAGATATTCTCAACTATCTAATCACTTCCCAAATAAATTTTGATGTTCAAGTTGGGTCATCAAAAGTGGTATATGGATTCATATTTTTGACAAAGTGAGAGTAACTCTTGTGGTTTTAGGTCATGTCATATGCCCTGTTGTTTGTGGTTGTGATTATAGACCCCAATTGTTTGTATTGTTTATAAGGTTTGTTAAGATTAATATTTAAGACTTATAAAGACCTCACTCCTTTCATGTGTTTTTTTTCATATGTACCTGTTATACGAGTAGAAGCAGAATGTGCTCAATAAGAGTTGTTAGGAAAAAATCTTTGAAAGATTTTCTGAATGATTGACTTACGAAGAACCTAGCTCAATTATCGTAAAATATATAAAATATATAAATATTTCTACATTATGATGTATAACTCTTAATGTACAAAACTTATATGTCATTTGTAATATACTATAAATATTTTCGAAAGATGTGAAATATCAACATACATTTATATATGTGAAATGATATTATAAATTATATTATCTCTAAGAAAATTTATTTTACAAAAAAGATTACTCACAAATTGTAATTAAATAACTCATATTTATATAGTAGTCGAGTTGTTACATTTAGTGGTATCAAAGCAGTTCGTCCTTAAGATAACTTGAAAGTAGTGGATTTATTGTGTTTCTTCTATGTTTATATATTTGTTTATAAGATAACTAAAAGATTTTAGTTGGATGTTTGACAATGATTCTTGAAATCATGGTTATATTTTGAGTTAAATAATTATTATGAATGAAGCTGAAAGTATTAAGAAGGAAAAAGTCTTGATAAAGTAGTGAGGGTGCACACTCAATACTAAATCAAGATGATTTTTTATCTTAATTATAGAAGTTTAGCACACATTTTAAAAGAACATTTTGAACAATTATTTTTATATTTCATGTAATTTGATGTTAAACATATGTTTGATTATCATGTAATATGTTTCATTATATTAAGTGTTTATTTGTAGGTTTTGAAGTTGTTTTTACGTTAATAGTTTACACTAACAATTATTTTTGTGTAACATTTTCATGCGTTATAATTGTTTTAATGTTGTTGATAGACACATTTCAAGTGAATTTGAGAAGCTTACTTTTTAAAGGGATCTAGATATTCTTTAGAATTATTTGACTTCTTAGTTTGTGATGAATAAAAGTGACATTTTCAAATTAGAAGAGTATGGAATGAATATTAAAACTTCAAATGTGAAGTGAGTTACAAGTTAGAGTTAATTGCTTCATGATCTAGTTTCAAATAGAGGTCAATTTTGAGAGTTAGATAAGTAGTATATGTGTAGTGTAAAGATTTACATACATGTTTCTATATGATGTGTTAGGGTCACCTTCCAATATGGAAGAAGAGTTTTCTTTGATAAGATGCTTGGAGTTAGGCTAATGCAATGATACCTTATAAGATGACTCCAATTGAATGTAAAACTGAAAAAGGAATTGGAGACTTGAGGGAGAAAATAGTTTAATCAATCAAAGTATGTCACCATAAAGAGTGTCGATGTTGTTTACAAAGAAGTTAACCTATAGATCTAGATATAACCACTATAAGGATGTAATGAATTGTTTGGAGTGATGAATAAATATAGCATTTCATATCATCCTGAATAAGTTTATCGTAGTATATATATAAATGACAGGTTTATCTATCTTGTACTCAGGAGGCACATGAAGAACACCTAAGGGTAATAAAAGTATTCTCGAGAAAAATAGTGTAATTGAGAGCTTTGATTTGTGCATATCAAATTATAGGGCATGTCATTTAACTTAGGAAATTTAGTGGATCCAATCAAGGTAGAGGACATGCTTCAATGGAATGTACCAACAATGTCATGAGTGCCAATAGCTATTTGAATCTAGTTGATCATTATAGGACAATGATGTAAAGGTTTTCCAAGATAGTAATGGTGTTGAACAAATGGACTATAATGATTAATCTTCTTGCTTGGATGAATAAATGAGAGTAAAGTTTTTTTAGAGTTGAAGTATAAATTGACTAGTTACTAAAAATGGAAAATTTTGGACAGACATAAATGTTTTAAGTATAATATATTCCATCATAGATTGATTGTCCTTGGAAGAGGGTTGTAGATTATGACGGAACTAAAAGACCATAAGAAGAATTGCTTTACCCATGACATAAAGATTAGCGAGATCATAAAAGGATTGTGATTTCAAGTTTAGGTATTATTAGAGTAAGGAGAATCTTATTGAAAACGCCTTAAGTAGGAAAACAATCTAAGTTTAAGATATAATGGTCAAGAACTTAAGTTAATTAAGTATCAGGAACTAATCAAGGCTAAGAATTTCATTATAGGAATAAATGAAGTTTTAATATGAAAACAAACTAACTTGGATAAGATATAACTAAGATATATTAGTGCCTAGGGAAGTTCTTTTGGATGGTTCAACATAAAGAGGAAAGTGGTTGAATATGTATGTTAGACTTATTAGGGATCGAAGTGGAGTATAAAAGGTAGAGAATTCTTCTAAATGTTTTGAGCATTATTTATCAAATGATAGAAATTCCTTGAATCAGGAAACAAAGTTGAGAGTGATACGAGATCAAAATTTACAACTATAACTTAATGTGGTTTTCCTTGATTATACACCTGTTGATGTTGCAAATGAAATAAACCTAATATATTCCACTAGCAAGGATTGTCATACATTTATGAATAAGGATTATCATATGTTTGTGAATAAGAAGTCTACTAAGATGAATTAGATTGATTACATCATTGAGACCAATTGGAACCTCTACTGCTTGACTACTAATATTGTGGATTAAAATGTTGTAGCATGTTAATACAGTATGACCATACTTGGAGTAAACCTGAAATTGAATAACATATCTATCGTATGTATATCCTTGATCACGACAAAAAATGACCCCATGATTTCATCAGCCTTACAAATATGAATTAGAATTATGATAGTTAGCATTTGAATCCAAGTTTTGATTATCAACATCAATTTGAAAATCTTGGTTTATTAACTTTGACTACATAAGCTTCACAAAAAGTGAAAGGTTATAGAGGACAAAAGTAGCTTATTGTACTTTTGATTTCTAAGTTCTTGAGCAAGAAGTAAGCCTTCAGTTACTTCAATTGAAATTTCATGTATATGGTTTTTCTAAATGTAGAAAGTTCATCAACAAAGGCCTTGATGTGAAGTAAGTACTCTCTAAATTGTGATATTTTTTAGTAATGAATGATGACGTTTAAATATGAATTATCCTAATCTGACATGAGAGTGTATTTTGTCCTATACTTTATTAAAATAAGTTGATCCAAGAATACAAGCAAGGGCTATTGAAACCATGCTCGAAGCAATAAGTATTACTTTTCCTTGGCTAGATACATTGGATTGATGTGATTACAATTACTTTTAGAAGGAAAAACACGTAGGAATAGAAGAAGAAAAAAAAACAAACGGATGAAGGTTATTGGCTTATTATTTACATATAATAATGTGATTTAGAAGTAAGAATGGGAGATCATATAATGACATAGGTTTCTAATTTTAATTTATAGTTGAAAATGGTGGAGAAATTAATGAGGATGTTATACATAACATACAAGCATGGCAAGAGACATTGATGGTGATTTTTTTTTTTTAGTACTTACTAAAATCTAAGGTTAGGTTTATTATACTATGAGAATCTTGGGGAACCACCAAAGACAATGATTGAAGTTCCTAGTTGGTAAGACATTATAAAAGATTAGTTAAGTGGTTTTCTACAATAATTATGTCCTTAACTCAATATACCAAGAAAGGTCAGACTTATGAATGGACATAAAAATGTGAGAATAGTTTTAAAGAACTTAAGAAAAGATTAACTAAGTTTTATGTGTTAGCATTTCCCAATTCCATTTAACATTTTGTGATGCTTACAAATGAGATTAGGATGTGTTCTTAAGTAAGATAAAAGGGTGGTGGCTTATGTTGTTAGCAAATAAGAACACATGAGAAAAATTACTCAACCCATGATCTAGAATTAGCTACCATTGTTTTTACATTTGCAATATGCAGACATTATGTGAGGATTGGAGATTGAGAACTAAATAACTTTGGGAAAAGGACATACGACTAGAAAAAGTATTGTGGAGTCCACAAGAAGAAAGTGATGCAACTTGGAAATTAGAAAGTAATATGCAAGAAATGTATTTCCATCTCTTTACAACTAAAATGAATTTTAGAGACAAAATTCTTAAAAGGAGGGGAGTAATGTAACATCCCTAATTAAATAACTACATTAATTATTTATCATTATTTTAACCTAAAAGCTAAAAAATCTTACTTTTTACTTCATGTAATATAATTCTTATCTTAAAAATATTTTGCATTCTATAACCTTAGAAAGCAAATCATGTAGTTTTTTTAGAAGCATTATGACCAAATAAAATAAAAATATTAATAAAAATAAATATATATGCATATAACTATATATATAAATTAATATTATGAATAAAATAGATGTATGAATATTAAAAAAATTATACATGATTATTTAATAATAATAATAATAATAAAATTAATAAAAATAAAAATTCAATAAAAAATTAATTAGCTAATTATTAATGTATATATATATATATATATATATTTAATTATTTAAAATAATTAATGAAAATAACTTTCTAATGAATAAGAAAGAAAGAAAAAAAAGAAAAGATAAGAAGATAGGATTGCATTTAATTTAATGTAATCATTACTTTTTAATAAAGATAAGATAAGAATAAAATATTACTTCACTAAATGAAGGTAATCATGATTTTAAAGAGAGAGAGTAGGAGAGAAAAGAGAAATAGAAGAGAGAAGGAAGAGAGAAAGGAGAAAGAGTGAGAACAAAGAGAGAAAGGGGATTTGAAGTATGAGAACTCTTGAACCTTATATAAGCATTTGTAGCTCTATTGAGGTTAAGTTCTTCTATGTTAATCTTAATAAACTTGTGAGTGTTTTCTTAATCTTTTATTTATTTTGAACTATCTTGAATTATATATTATTTTACTCTTTTTGTTTTCCCATTTAGTTTATATACTCTACCTGGAGTTATATATTGATCCTATTTATTTTATCTCAAGTTACACATTGATCCTACTTATTTTATTTACTTTATCTTACCCACTGATCCTATTTATTTTATCCCTAGTTATGCATTAGTCCTACTTATTTTATCTCCTAAGGATTGATTATTTATTTTATCTCCAATTACGCATTGGTCTTATTTATTTTATTTTTAGTTAAATATTAGTTATTTATTTTACCTTCAGTTACATATTGATCTTATTTGTTTTATATTTAGTTTCGTATGTACTTGTCCTATTTGTTTTATTTCTTTTATCTTCAATTTCGCACGAGCTGAGTCCTATTTATCTTATCTTTAGTTATGCATGGATCTGTTTATTTTATTTATTTCATTCATTTTATCTCTAGTTTATAAGTGGTCATATTTATTTTAATTATTTATTTATTTTGTTTTCAGTTACGTATTGATATGTTTATTTTGTTTTATCTCCAGTTACATATTGATCCTATTTATTTTATTTAAGTTATTTCTAATTTTATCAAAATTATATTTATTTAAAGTTTTTTCTTTAATTATTATTTTATTACAATTTGTAATAATTTAAATATTATATTTTATATATAAATACATATAAAGTAAAAGTATGTATTTTTGATGAATTTGGATAAAAGAAAATTACATGTATGCTATGTTATGATTTAGCGTTTGTATTTGTTTGAATGTAGTGTAAAATTTATGTAAATTGTAGAAAAAAATAGAATATGAAATTAAATGAAATTGAGTAAAAGAACTAAATGAAAAATGTAAAAAGGAAATTGAAAACTAGCGTAATTTAAGAAGTATAATTGAAATGGATATAGAATAAAATTGCAATGAAATTAAAATAAAATGTGTAGTAGATGAATTAAAACTAAAATGGAAGACTATACTATTCAAGACGTGTATCAACATAAAGCAAATTAAAACAATATAAACGAATTCACAAACTAAACATAATTTTTTTCTTAATATTAGACCATTTATTAACCATTGTCTAATAGATTGTCTAGTGCTTGCTATTATAACAATTAAAGTATAAGCGTCTAATAAGAAACAAAGACTTAAGAATACAATAACTATTAATGACATAATTATAAATGATAAAGTTAAAAAGGAATAATGGAATTCTTCAAATCAATAAAACAAAAAAACTATAAACAAAAAGTACTTTAATTATAATAGTCTAATAAACCGAAAATTGTAAGAACTGATAATAGAAAATAAAGCATATTTGGGATTAAAATTGCAAATGAGATAAACTGAAATTGAAAGGAATTAAATGCATAAACTGAATCGTAAAAAATAAAAAATTAAAAGGAATACACTAAAGAGAAGACAATTTCATTAGAGAATCGTGAAAGATCAAATAGAAACCATGGTCAAGTTATTTTTAATCTTTTAGGTTATCTTCAATCTTGAATGCAAGAAACTCAAATTTAAATTCCTTGATTAACGAAGAAAACAATAACCAATCGGTTTGTATATTCAAAGAATTTTTAATCAAGAATTGAACAATATAGAAATTCAAAATAAGAAAACAACTTGAACAAGTAAACGTTAATGCTTTTAACATCAAGAAATCAATTCGCTTCATATGCATAAGAACAAAAACTTTAAATTGCAAAATAGAAAATCATAAAAAAAAAAATATAACATAGAAGATAAAAGTAAAAATGCAAAAGAATTGAGAACATCGAAGAACTCCAACAAATAAAAACTAAAAACTTCACAAACTATAGAAATAAAACTCAGAAAACTACATTGACTAAATGAAATCTAACGTGTCGTGTCCATTTATCTTCAACTATTCCCTATTTATAATGTTTTCTTAGATCAACTACAAACGAATGAGCCTAACATAAACCAAAATGGGCCTATCAAGGAAAATATATATTTACCATTAATGTGCAAATCAGGATGATATATGTAAATGAAAATCAGATCCCGTAACATATGGATCACTAGTTTAGTGGCTTGAATTATGGAGATATTCTCTCCTTCTTCAATGTATATATATCCATGTATATGCCAAAAATAAAACAAGACAGTCACTTTTTTATCACCAACTTTTACTTTTACACCCTTTTATTATTTTATATGGTATTAGAGCACCGATTCTGGTGCTCTGCACAAATCTTCCTCTTTCTATCATAAACAGTGCAACCATGTCTAAAGATGCAAAAACCTTTAGAAACCCATTACTCACGAATCCATCACATCCATATCATGTCCATCATTCAGATCAACCTGGACACATGCTCGTTCCAATAAAATTAAATGGATCGAATTATCAGTCTTGGAAGAAATCAATGATACATGCTCGCATCGCGGAGAAGAAGCTTGGCTTCGTTGACGATACACTAGCAATGCCTTCACAAGCCGAGAAGCCCCATGAATTCGACCTATGGAATCAGTGCAATTCTATGATTCTCTCATGGTTTACCCATTCAGTGGAACTAGATATTGTTGCAGGAATGATTCATGCTAAGACAGCCAAGCAAGTTTGGGAAGATCTTCGTGACTAGGTCTCACAAAAGAATGCAGCCGCCATCTATCAAATTCAAAAATCAATTGCAACTATTACACAAGGAACCATGTCGGTTGCGTCGTATTACATCAAAATCAAAGCTTTGTGGGATGAGCTTGACATGCATTGCACACCCATAACCTGTAACAATGACAAAGAACATAAAGAGGAACGAGAAATGAAGAAACTGGTGCAATTTTTAATGGGACTCAATGATTCCTATAAGGTAATTTGATCCAACATACTCATCATGAATCCCTTACCTAACGTCAGGCAAGCGTATTCTTTGATAATTCAGGAAGAGATGCAACAACACATGGCCTCAAAATTTGGAGAAAGTTTTTCTATTACTGCTGCGATAAACAATCGATGGTCTGGTTGGAAGTCATCAAAAGGCAAGAACTGTGATCACTGTAACAAACCTGGACACACTATAGAAGAATGCAGAACTCGAAAATTTCATTGCACATTTTGTGACAAGAGAGGTCACACCGAAGATAAGTGTCGTATCAAGAATGGGACATGGAATAACAATAATCACAATCTGCAGCAGCAATGCAATGGCAAAAGTATTGGTAGAAATCCCTCGGAAAATATGGCAGATTCCTCCCAAAATATCAATGAAGGTAACTAGCCCGACAACAACATCGTACCTGGGTTCTCCAATGAACAAATTCAGCAATTGGCGAAAGCAATCTCCATGATGAACCAGAATTCTGATAACAGTGACATATTTGCAAACGCAGCAGGTCTGTTCTCAACTAACGCTTTCATTAATTCTGTTTCCACAAAACCATGGATCTTGGATAGCGGAGTGACGGATCATATCTCTTCCAAACCAAATTTTCTCACGCATACCACCCTTCCCACAATTTCGCTTGTTAACTTGCCCACGGGTTCCACTGCACCCATTACTGTTGCGGGCAATGTTAATTTTAACAAGAATATCACATTAAAAAATGTTCTTTGTGTACCATCATTCCATTTAAACCTTATGTCGGCCAATCGATTAACTAACACTTTTAATTGTTGTGTTATCTTGCTTCCGAATGGTTGCATAATACAGGATTTGGCTACGGGGAGGACGATTGGCTCGGGTGAACAACACGGTAGTCTTTATTACGTGTCTCCAGTCCAAAATATTCCCATATCATTCCAAGCCTCTAACAGCACCGACCTATGGCATAAGCGATTGGGACACCCTTCCTCTTTGCGTTTCAAACTTGCCTCATCTTTACTACCTTCCGTTGTCATTTTTTATCACAATAATTGTAATGTTTGTCCTAAGGCCAAACAAACAAGGTTGTCTTTTCCCATAAGTGAAATAAAAACTCATTCTTCTTTTGAATTGTTACATTGTGACATTTGGGGTCCACACAAAATACCCACACAAACAGGTCATCGTTTTTTTCTCATTGTTGTAGACAACTTCTCTAGGTGTACTTGGATTTTTCTCATGACTCAAAAATCTCAAACAACACATCTCCTAGAGTCATTTATAACTTTTGCTCAAAATCAATTCCACACAACCATCAAAATTGTTTGCACCGACAATGGGTTAGAATTCCTTTCTGTGCAAACTTTCTTTCATAGAAATGGTATAGAATTTCAAAGTACTTGCACATACACCCCCCAACAAAATGAGGTGGTCGAACGCAAGCACCGTCATATCCTCAACACTGCACGTGCTCTTCTATTTCAATCACATATGCCACTTGAATTTTGGGGGGAATGTGCATTAACTGCAGTCCACATTATCAACCGCCTTCCTTCATCACTTCTCAAAAATAAATCCCCTTTCGAATTGCTCTACCATCGACCTCCCTCACTTTCACATCTTAGAGTCTTCGGCTGCCTTAGTTACGCCACAGTCGTCCATCCCAAACATAAGTTTGACTCCTGAGCTCGTCGATGTGTCTTCGTCGAATATTCGAGCACTCACAAAGAGTACAAACTTTTTGACTTAGATTCCCATGAATTCATCATCAGTGGTGATGTTACTTTCCATGAAACCATTTTTCCATACCAACAGCAACTCCAACCGTCATCTCCATCCTCTGTCTTACCTAACCTAGCAGTCGAAATACCTTCATCATCTCCACCTATCCCAAACACTGACCCACATAGTCCTCCAGACCTTACCACTGAACCTAACCTTGATCCCTCACTTACCAATACTCCAATTCTTCCCATACGCCGTTCCGAACGCACCAAACACCTCCCGACATGGCATAAAGACTACGTGTTTGGATCTCAGGCCAATGCGTCCACCTCAGGCACCAGGTATCCCCTCCAAAGTTTCCTTTCCTACTCACGCTTTTCAGATGCACAGAAAACCTTTTTTGCTAATGTTTCAGGCAATAAAGAACCCACAACGTACAAGCTATCCTCGATCCAAACTGGCAACAGGCTATGCAAACGAGTTAACAGCCTTGCAGAAGACCAATACCTGGACAGTGGTGCCCCTTCCTGCAGGTCACAAACCCATCGGTTGAAAATCGGTATACAAAATCAAAAACCGATCTGATGGGAGTATCGATCGATATAAAGCCCGTCTGGTAGCCAAAGGCTACACTCAAGTCGAAGGGATTGATTATCGCGAGACATTCTCACCTACTGCCAAGCTTACCATGCTCCGATGTTTAATAACTATAGCTGCAACTCGAAATTAGTTTCTTCATCAGTTAGATGTACAAAATGCCTTTTTACACGGCAGTTTACATGAAGAAGTTTATATGGATTTGCCACCCGGACTTCGTTGACAAGGGGATAATAGTGTATGTTGATTCAATAAATCTCTTTATGGGCTAAAGCAGGCTTCCAGAAATTGGTTTTCAACGTTCTCAGATGTCATTCAAAAGGCTGGATACCAATAGTCTAAGGCTGATTACTCCTTATTCACCAAACAACGAGGTTCTTCATTCACCGCACTACTTATTTACGTAGATGATATTCTGTTAACTGGAAATGATCTACAGGAAATAAATCATCTTAAAGCACATCTGCTCAAATGTTTTCGCATCAAAGACCTTGGAGATTTAAGGTACTTTCTCGGCGTTGAGTTTTCAAGATCAAAACAGGGCATATACATGACTCAGAGGAAGTATGCCTTGGACATACTTCAAGATTTGGGGCTTACAAGTGCAAGACAAGCTAGTTTTCCATAGAAGATTTATATTACAAAGAGGTTTTATTTTAGACTAGGCAGTCCTTTTTACCTTGATTGTCTATTAACTATGTACAACGACTCTGGACTCCAATAATCATGTTCCAAGTGCCTAAACGGAAGCTCTGAAAATAAGGAATTTAGTAAAAGAGGAATAAACTAAAAAGGATCTTTACAAAAAAAATATATAAACAAAATAGTAGACTAATGTTAGTCAAAGAAAAATACAGAAAATATAGTCTAAAAGTATAGAAGATGAATGATATGTATAAGAACTCCTCTTCACTACATAAAATACAAATCTATACTAATTATGAGAAATAAGGAAAGAAGAAATACTTAGAAGACACAACAAGACTATAAATGTGAGAACAACATTATAGTTATTAATAGGTTATGAAGAAAGTAGTAATTGTTAATCCATTTATGCACATTGAACAACATCAACTCCTTTTAGATGTATATCCTTTGTCTCATGAGCTATGAGCTTACATATGAAGGATGCATTAAATATACTTCATGTTGTGATACATGATCTTTTATTCTTTACGTGATATTTTAAAGCTGGATGTACTTATCTCTTTTTGGATAGTGTGTTTTTCCTTGAATTTGTCTAAAGTACTATGTTGTTCAAAGTAGATAGTTCTTTCAGAGTTAACAATGTATAACTTGGGGATTTGTTGAATAAATAATAACTTTGACTCTTTATCCAAGACATCTTCTAATCTGACTTTGTCCTTTGTTAATGGATCTCTTTGGCAAACAAAACTAATATACCTTCTATGCAACATAAAATAAGCATTTATATCTTTTCTAAATAATACGAAGTTAACTTATTTTTATGTGCTTATTGTTTAAGCATGTACAAGCTTTTCAGACGAAAGAATAAGATTACATTGTCGCAACCGGGATTACGATGGGGATGGTTGTCCAAGAAAAACATAATAAGTTTTCAAAATAGAGGAGTCGCCACCATAATTTTTATGGAAAACTATGGAAAAACCGAGTAAAAGGATGAGACAGGTTTGCGAAAATCATATTTTGGGTTCGGGAGTCGGTTATGTGTGGAGAAGGTGTTAGCACCCCACAATGATCGCCCTAAAGCGGTACCTTTAATTAAATAAGTAAAACGAGTGTGGTTTTGAAAATGTCTATTTTCCAAGATAGGGGTAAAATGAAAATAAAACAAACAACAATATTTTTTAATTTTTAGAAGGGCCCGACAAGGTTTGACCTTGTTCCTCCGTATTTTCATCAAGAGTGAAAAATCAGGGTTACATAATTCTTCTTGGAAAATCTGTTTGATGAAGTGTTTGATATTTTTTAATTTTTGAAACTTTTATATTTTTTAGTTTTGAAAATTTTATATTAAAAAAAGGACTTGAAAATTGGATGTTTGAAAATTTGATATTTTTAAGATTTGTTGGTTGGAGTACAAGGAGGTGCGAATGACCATGCTCAATACTCCTACGAAACAAATATATTTTCGTTGTTTTTCTAAGAAAAAAAGTTTGTATTAGATATCGTCTGACGCGTGCGGTCATTTGAGTATCTAAATGAAGCAAAATTTTTTCGAATTAAATACTAAATGACACATGCAATCATTTGAATATTTAATCAAAATTTATTTATTATCTTTTATTATATTTTAAAAAAAATTAATGTAAAAAAATTAGAAGTTTACATTAAAAAAATGAAATAAAATAATTGACAAATTATACACCAATTCATTAAAGTCTTCAATTCATGTTGTATCAAAGAAATATATAAAAAAGAAGTGAACCAAAATTCAACCCAATATTCCACTGTATTTTCCATTAATTCGGTGCAAAAAAAAATCAAAATGGTTGGACCATATACACTAAAGGTCAAAGAAAGAAATAAAAGACCAATAAAATAAATAAAGAAAGAAAACAATGACACCACATATCAAATAATGGCAAAATTAAGTGTTGCCACGTTGCTTTAATTCACTTATCCACTCTTTCTTATTATTATGTGTTCAATGCCAAAATTCAAGGAAAAGAAAATGGGTCAACACGCAAACCGATGCCATTATTCACTTATACTTCAATTCCATCCACTCTTTGAACAAATCACATGATAAGTTCAACTTCATCCATGCCATTCATAGTATTTTATTATTATTTTATTTTTACTTTGGGGTTAAAGGTATGAATAAGAGGGTAGCGGCGTCGCTTGCTTCTCTAACCCCTCGCCATCTTCATTCACATATTAAGGGGAGCAAGACACTATGAACATTGGAGAAAATTTATTGACCCAGTGGTGACGTTGTGGTGAGGTGGGAATGGAGAGAAAAGGTTATTAGTGGTATGAAAGTGGTAGGCATCGCGGCTGATGGCGGTGTTTGGAGGTGCGACAACGAATGGCTTTGGTTAGGTGCTACATCGGAGGCCTTGTGGAAGTGCGACAGTGGAAGTATTGCAAGGAGTAATTTGGATAAATGATAGCTGGTTATTGTGGTGAAAACGGTGAGGGTTGGGACAGTGTCATGGTTGCATTAATGGCATTTGAGGGTTTGAAAGAAGCTTTGGGTATCTTGGTATGGTTGGGTAGCATAATAACTTGGGAGTAATGGCCGAGATATGAAAGCTTTGTAATTTTTCATTTTTAAGTACCATTTCTACACTCAATCAATCATGGCATTTGTTTTTTTTTTACTTTGATGAGTGACGATGAATGCATGATGCAGAGAAGTATCACATTGAAAGCATATATATGTTTAATACAGTATTCTGAGAACAAAATGGTGAAACAGAAAAATAAGGTAAGCAAATAATGAACCTTCCTTTTGAACCCTTCCTTTCTTCCGTTGTTTTTTCTTCTTCTGATTCCACCTTTCTTTAAGAGTTTTCTTTTTTCAATTGTGAGAACTGTTGGTGGGAGAGGAGAGCTTGTTTTTTTTTCTGGGAATTGAAGATGATATTTTTGAATGAAGGGGGAAAAACCCATTATTATAGGAGTTGCGTTTTTTTTTTTCAACGTGAACCCACCAAGAGAAGCCAGTATGAGCAGAGGGAATGAGAGTCTTTTTTTGGGATAAAGGGAGTCCAGTCAAAAACAAAATCCCTGCTCCTCCGTATCTCTACATATAAAGAGAAGGAAATCAGCCATGAAAGTTGACTTGGCCAGAGGTTTTGAGGAATCAAAGCAATTTTGTTAAGAATAGGTGATGTTGGCTGTAGCAGGAAGCCTGACAGGGGAAGTTCTTGTTAGAAAGGGTTAGTTTTGGTTGCGGAAGCATAGCAGAGGCCGCAGGGGAAAGCACTGCAGAGAGAAAAGGAGCAGCGTACAGAGAGGATCCTTGAGATTCAAGAGTGTACTCATAGAAATTGATGGTGTGAAAAGTGAGGCGTAGCCTAAAGGGGTGCGGCCTAAGAGAAGAGAGGAACGGCCAAGAGGAAAGAGGGAGGAAAAAAACTGCTCATGTGCACCTAATTTTGTAAAAAAAAAAAACATTCTTATTATTAAAACCAAACGAAATGAAATTTCTTTTTGATATATATTTTTTTAAAAGAAAATGAAAGTAAAGGGTAAAAAAAAAACAATAAAATAAAACCAAAGTATATACTTACTCTTTTTTGTTTTGAAAATAAGATAAAATAACTACAAAATTAAAGTTTACTAAATTATTGTATTTTTTATTTTGAGAAATAATTAGAAACCATTTCTCATATATTTCCCTTTGAAACAAAATTTAACGACCCAGACCAAATTGGGTATTGACATACATAATGCTATAGCATTTGTCATATGAAATACTTGTATTTTTAACATAATCTGTTGTAGAGTTAAACTATCATTTTATAGATGAAGTATGATCATGTTTGTATTTAGTTGCTTACAACACTTAGTCAAAGTAAGAGGGTGTTGTCCTTTTACTTAAAGAAATTATTATAAATATTTAGTTTTATGTTTTTAGTAGTTTATTATTCAATATATTTATCAGATTTTAAGTAACATATTTTTTATTAATATATTTTAATTTAAAAGATAAAAGAAAGGGTAAATCTTCAATAAAAAAATAGAATTCAAAATAAAAAACTGTAAAAATAGATTTAAGCCAAAACACAAAAATTGGTTTGTTTTGGTTTACATTTTTTTAATCCAAACTAAATCAAATTATATATATTTTTATGCTTTGTTTGAATGTATTTTTAACTAAAAACTAGATAGGATCGTACTGTGAACACCTCTATCAAAAGGTTTAATTTTATAAAGTGAAAGTGTAATATCCCATATTTTTCATATAATAGTAATTATCACATATAGGAATTCTATAATATACCTAAATATAAATTTCCATACATTCATCATAGTATTTCAAAATAATTTTTTTCAAAGAGAATTTAATAGAAATATCTCGTCATAAATACAAAATAAAATAAAATTTCTCTATCAGCTCACTGGAAGTCACACAACCTCCAAATCCTCTATTCACGTGTAGTACACGATCATCGTAGATTAAACAAAACAAACAAACACTACACAAAAAGAAGGGTAAGCTAGAGAGTTTTTAAAAAAAATGTATTTTTATAAAATAAATTTCTATCACAACCAATCTACAACAAACCATGCTTTCATAGTTTATCTCATACATCACATTGTCATAATCACATTTTTAGAATAACTCATATCATTCATATACTCACATACAAAGACATTGAACTTTCTTCGGAAGACTCGTGCATTGAGTTAGACTCAGAGGTTTGCATTTGTCATATACCATCCATATGTTCCGATCAGTTCCAATGTATTCTAATTAGTTCCTATTTCAAACCTCAGATACAGTTTCCATATGCACAGGGTTAATCCATATGTCTTATTCCGATCGGCTCATATTTCAAACCTCAGACATGAACCTTCTTCGACTCTTCACTAACTAATAATATTCATCTATGTGAATCTAATTTACTAATAGAGTCAGGATACCTCCTTAAAATCAAATCCCTGAATAATACACATCCTAACAATTTCAACACGGTATCTCCTTTCTTGAAGGTACCATGTCTCTATCACCATTCCATATCATTCACAAACATATCTCACACATCATGCATAACATTCACTATTCATTTTCAACCCGTATAAACTTTACTTTCAAACTCATCTATAACCATAAATCAATCCACGCCACAATCGTGCAAACTCATCATTTTCGATAGGGTTCTATTTCAAACTAACATAAAAAAAATACAATTAACTTTCCTTACCCGAATTCACAAATATATCTGATATATCATGCATAACATTCACTATTTCAAAGTAAACTAACATTTATAAAAACATATAATTAACTTCCCTTACATAATCTTTTATAATAAAAATGCAATTAGCTTCCATTGCCAAATATCATCATTTTAGATAAATTTCTATTTCAAACTAACATAAAAAAATATATAATTAGCTTCCCTTACCTTTATAGAATAGAGATACTAAAAGGAGTTCCAAAAACCTAAAATCATGGGTAAACTAACTCTGTTCAAGAATTTGATCGGACACTCTTGTTCTACTCAACATCAGGAATCCAATAATGACCTCTAATCATCAGTTTGATAAGGAAGGAAGACCGAATTTTAGAGAGAAGGCAAAGAAAATGGCAAGAACAACTTTTGAGAGGGAGAGAGAGAGTTGGTAATTTTTATGAAAATAAAAAAAAAATATATTCTTAGAGAGAGCTGGTGGTTGTTATTATAAAAATAAAAACTGAATAACTTATCTTCCTATTTTGTTTTTAACTTTTTTGTTAAAAAAATCACGTGTTATCTTATTTATCTGTAAAGCTAAATTGTAGGTTGATTTTTATTCTGGAGCTATTCTCTGGGTATTACATTCTACCCAACAACAAAAAAATTCATCCTCAAAGATTGAGGAAAGAAATAAAGATAGGTTTCTCTAATGGTTTCCTCTATCTCCCAAGTTGAACCACTAAACCTGACATCTCACACAATAAATCCTATAATATAGCAAACAACAGTACAATAGTTGTATAATTGAGATCTAATATCCTTCAAAACCAAACATCTCAAATTTACTTAAAAGTTGTGTATATCAATACTACCAAAACACTTACTATAAAGAAACACTTTACACACATTCCAATTTATGTACAACATTCAATTTCATACAAAATCTAATTAATCAATCAAAACACAACTTTTAAAGATACTCTATACATGAAACCTTAAGATAGAAATAAATCTTGATTGAATCATGAGTGTGCACCCTCACCACTTCATTAAGATTCTTTTCTTTTTTAATAATTTCATTCTCATTCATCACAATCAACCCAATTCAAATACAAATAGAGATTTCAAAGAGCATGCTCAAACATCCAACTAGAAACATTTTGCCTATTTCTTAAAACTAAATTTCAAAAATCTACACGTAGAAGTAACACAATAAACCCACTACCCTTAGGTCATCCTAAGGACGATATCCTCTATCAAATCTAACATCCCATATTTTTCATATAATAGTAACTACATCGTACATAAATTCTATAATATACCTAAATATAAATATCCATACATTCATCATAGTATTTCAAAATAAACTTTTCCAAAGAGGATTTAATAGAAATATCTAATTATAACTACAAAATAAAATAAAATTTCTCTATCAGTTCACCGAGAAGTCACACCACCTGCCAAATCCTCTGCTCACGTGTAATAGATGATCATCACATATTTTAAAAAAAAAACAAAACAAACACCTCACAAAAAGAAGATTAAGCTAGATAGTTTTCTTAAAAATATATTTTTATAAAATAAATTTCTATCACAACCAAACTACAACAAATTAGGCTTTCATAGTTCATCTCATACATCACAATGTCATTATCACCTTTTTATAATAACTCATATCATACATATACTGACTCACATACAAAGACATTGGACTCTCTACTTCCGAAAGATTTGTGCATTGAGTTAGACTCAAAGGTTTGCTCCTGTCATATATCATCCATCTATTCCAATCAGTTCTTATTTTTGTTGAATATAATGGGCTTAACCCATATTTTCTATTAGTCTGTTACTATTTTTATCTATAAATAAACAGTCCCTATGTGCGTATTTTACATAAGGGAGATTAATTCATAATTATTTTTTCCTTTGTTTTAACATGGTATCAATGCTTAGGGTTAGGTTAAATTTTTCTAGTGAACCCACTATTCACCCCTGTTTTCCCATAATCGTCTCTGCTACTCTTATACACCTTTGTGCCTCTTTTACTCTTCATTTATTTCACACTCTTATATTTGCTACTTGTTGAGGCAGAGGCTGCAAACGAAAGCTATTTTCTTAACATTTTTCTCCCTTTCTTAAGGTGGATTCTCTCACTGCATCTATGGCCTCTTCCGCTGCCTTTAATGAATTTCTTAAATGGTATGAGGATCTTCAAAAATCTGGTTCCACTGCTTGTGTTGAACATACAACACATACAGGTACATCTTTTGTAGGCATTACTCATTCCAATTCTCTTGGTCCTTGGGTTCTAGACTCAGGTGCCACAAATCACATTACTGGTAATAAAAGTTTTTTCTATTCTACATCTACCGTTGGTTATTTACCTTCCATTACCATGGCTAATAGCTCTAGGGTCTCATCTCATGGTGTCAGTACTATTCATCTCTTTCCTTCGTTACCTATTAACAATGTTCTCTACGTCCCTGGGTCTCCCTTTAACTTATTATTTATTAGTCGTCTCACTTGTTTCCTTGATTGTGTTGTTTCTTTCTCTAAAGATTCTATTTGTTTATAGGACCGGAGTTCGGGACGGATAATGGGCATCGGATGTGAGTCTCGTGATCTTTATTACCTACGAACATCTGCACATGTTGGCATGGTTATGGATTCTCCATCTCTCCTTCATGTGTAGTTGGGTCATCCTAGTCTTGTCAAGATGCAACAATTTGTTCCAAGTTTGTCCAAGTTATCCAATTTGTCTTGTGAATCATGTCATTTAGGAAAACAAAGTCATAATTCTTTTCCTATAAGTGTTTCACAATGTGCTTCATCCCCTTTTGCCTTAGTTCATTTAGAAATTTGGGGACTAAGTTGTGTTAAGTCTAATTTAGGATTTCAATATTTGTTACTTTTATTGATGATTTTTCGAGATGCACTTGGTTATTTTTAATGAAAAATCGTTCCGAGTTATTTTCTATATTTCAATCTTTTTTTAATGAATTTAAAAATCAATTTGGATTTTCAATTTGAATCTTACGCAGTGATAATTCTCGTGAGTATCTTTCTCATTCTTTTAACACTTTTATGAAATCTCATGACATTCTTCACCAAAGTTCATGTGCTTATACACCTCAACAAAATGGGGTGGCTGAGTGGAAGAATAGACATCTTGTTGAAACTACTCGTACTCTTTTAATCCATGGTGGGGTTCCTCAAAGGTTTTGGGGTGATGTTATTCTTAGTACATGTTATTTAATTAATCGTATGCTATCCTCAGTTTTAAATAATAAAATTCCTCATTCTATTTTATTCCCTCATGAACCTCTACATCTCTTACCTCTTAAAGTTTTTGGGTCTGGTTGCTTTGTTCATAATTTTGGTCTTGGTATTGATAAATTATCTACTCAGTCACACAAATGTGTCTTTTTAGGATTTACTAGATCTCAAAAAGGATATAAATGTTTCTCACCCTCTCTTAACCGTCACCTCATTTCTGCATATGTCACATTTATTGAGTCTTCTTTTTATTTTAAGTCTTTATCTTCTCCACCTGTGTCTCCATCTAATCAAGTACATATTACAATTGTCTTTGATACTCTGAATGTGTCTAGTGTATCTAAAGATTCCTCTCATCCACCACCTCTTCAGGTTTACAGTCCATCTAATGACTCTCTTCTTGTGCCAGCTCTTCTGCCCCCTCCGACTCTGATAGTTGAACCTAATCTTCCCATTGCCATTCGTAAAGGTATATGTTATACTTGTAATCCCTCTCCACATTATACTGCATTAAGTTATCAAAGACTATCTTAGCCTTTTTATACTTTTCTTTCGTCTATTTCTTCTGTGTCCATTCCAAAAATTGTAGGTGATGCCTTAGCCCATCCTAGTTGGCATCAAGTAATGCTTGATGAAATAAGTGTTCTTCAGAACAATAGAACTTGAAAATTCGTTCTTTTATCTTCTGGGAAATCTATTGTTGGTTGCAAGTGTGTTTTTGCTATCAAAGTTGGTCCTGACGGTACTATTGATCATCTCAAAGCTCGTCTTGTGGTTAAAGGTTATACACATTTTTTGTTTAGACTATGGTGATAATTTTTCTCCAGTGGCAAAGATGTCTTTTGTTTGTTTATTCATAGCTATGACAACTCTTCAAAGATGGCCTCTTTATCAATTGGATGTTAAAAATGTTTTTCTTAATGGGGATTTGGAGGAAGAAATTTATATGGAGCAACCTCCAGGTTTTGTTGCCCAGGGGGAGTCTTCTGGATTGGTATGTTGTCTCCATAAATCTTTATATGGCCTTACGCAGTCTCCTAGGACTTGGTTTGGAAAATTCAACAGTGTTGTTCAACAATTTGGTAGGACTCATAGTGAGGCAGATCATTCAGTTTTTTATCGTCACTCAAGAGCTGGGTCTATCTATCTAGTGGTATATGTTAATGATAACCATGACATCTCTTAGATAAAACAACATATTTGTCACCACTTTTAGACCAAAGATCTTGGCAAACTCAAGTATTTCTTGGGGATTGAGGTAGCATAATCTAACAATGGTATTGTTATCTCTCAAAGAAAGTATGCATTGGACATTTGAAGGAAACTGGATTGATGCATTCAAAATCTATTGAAACACCAATGGATCCTAATGTCAAACTTCTACCTAGTCAGGGGGAGCCTCTTTCAGATCCTAAGAAATATAGAAGATTAGTTGGAAAAATTGAATTATCTTACTATTACTCGTCCTGATATTTCATTTGTAGTTAGTGTGGTGAGTCAATTTCTTAATTCCCTGTGTGTTGATCATTGGAAAAGAATCATTCATATATTGAAGTATATTCAGATGCTGATTGGGCAGGATCTCCGTCTGATAGAAGATGTACTTCTGGATACTGTGTTCTTATTGGTGATAATTTGATTTCGTGGAAAAGCAAGAAACAACATATTGTGACAAGATCTAGTAGAGTTATGGCCTCGATTACCTGTGAGCTTATTTGGCTTAAACATTTACTTAAAGAATTACAGTTTGGAGAAGTTGCTCAAATGAAACTTATATGTGATAATCAGGTTGATCTTCATATTAGCTCAAATCCTGTCTTTCATGAAAGGACTAAACATATTGAGATTGATTGCCATTTCATTCAAGAGAAAATTATATCTAGAGACATCAAGACTGAATTTGTTAATTCGAATGATCAATTAGCTGATATTTTTACTAAATCTTTACGAGGACCTAGAATTAATTATATTTATAACAAATTTGGTTCATTTATATGGACCAGCTTAAGGGGGAGTGTTGAATATAATGGGCTTAGTCCATATTTTCTATTAGTCTATTACTATTTTTATCTATAAATAAACAGTCCCTATTTGTGTATTTTACACAAGGGAGATTAGTTTATAATTATTTTCTCCTTTATTTTAACACAAACTCGGATATCATCTATTATGTTTAGTTCCTATTTCAAACCTCAGATACAGTTCCCATATGCATAGGGTTAATCCATATATCATATTATGACCAACTCACCTCAGACATGGCAATATGAACTTTCTTCGACTCTTCACTAACTGATAATCTTCATCTATGTGAATCCAATGTACCGGTAGAGTCAAGATACCTCCTTAAGATCAAATCTCCAAATAATGCACATCCTAGCAATCTCAATACGATATCTTCTTTCCTGAATATATTATGTCTCAATCACTATTCTATATCATTCACAAACTTATCTCACACACCATGCATAACTTTCACTATTCACTTTCAACTCGTATAAACTTTACTTTCAAACTCATCTATAACTACCATAAATCAATCCAAACCATAATCGTCCAAATTCATCATTTTCGATAGGGTTCTATTTCACACTAACATAAAAAAGCATACAATTAGTTTCCTTACTCGAATTCACAGATATATCTCACACATCATGCATAACATTCACTATTTCAAAGTCAACTAACATTTATAAAAACATATAATTAGCTTTCCTTACTTAACATTTTAAAAAAAATACAATTAGCTTTCCTTACCTCTATAGAGTAGAGATACTCAAAGGAGTTCTAAAAACCTAAAATTACGGGCAACCTAACTCTGTTCAAGAATCTGATTGGACGCTTTTGCTTTACTCAACACCAGGAATATAAGAATGACCTTTGATCGTCGGCTTGATAAGGAAGGAACACAAAATTTTAGAGAGAAGACAAAGAAAAAGGAAAGAATAACTTTTGAGAGAGAGTTAGTAGTTTTTATAAAATAAAACATAATATCTTTTTAAAGAGATGATTTTCCTATACTTTTTAACTTTTCAATTAAAAAAATATTTATATGTTATCTTATTTATCTCTAAATCTAAATTTTATATTAATTTTTTTTCCTAAAGCTATTTTCTAGAGTATTACAAAAAAATGTACTCTGTTTATTTAAACTATAAAAAAAAAAAAATAAGAATACATAAAATGCAAACCGATAAATTTTGTTATAAATTATAGAATTGTAGTTGCGTTCTATATTTTCTAACAACTTTTTTTTAGTTGCTCGCTAATATAGTCGTTGTAGAGCTTATATTTATCAATAATCTTGATGTTATTCTCCTTCAATTTTGATGTGCTTGTAAAACTTTACTTAAATCTTTGTGGAAGATATAATTTTCTTTTGTATCTGTTACTTAAAATAACAATTAAAGCTAAGTATAAAGTATTATATTATAGAATATATATATATATATGTATTCTCTTATTATAAGCTATTCACCTGATTAAGAAATATTATTTCCTTATATATTCGAAGATATTCATTACAAATATTCATTCAAATGTAATTAGTTTGTTTATAAAATAGGTGTACCTTTTACACTATTTTCAAATATGTTTAAAGATTATTTTATATAAGTAGAAATAAGATTAATTGTATTACAATATTTTCGTTATTAACCACACATAATTGTTAGATTATTTATTTGTATTCATATATTGAAGGTTCATTTTAAACATAATTATAATAACAATTATTAATATAAAAAATAATTTTAATAAGATATAATTAATTCAATATTTATTATCGTATAACAAAAGGTTGTTAAAAGTAGTTGTTAAAGAAGTTTATTATAAAAAAGTTGAATAGACATTTAGACTCTATTACCAAAATGAACTTCGACAATATTATTAGAAAGAAGCATTTTTATTTCTAATCAATACAAATAATAAAAGAAATTTGTACAATAAAAATAAAATTGACTTTTTCATAATCTTAAATGAGCTTTTATACCGCTTAAACAAATTAAAAAGCTATATGAGAAAACTTTTATAAATTAACTTATTTATAAATTTATTATAATTAATGTTCTACTCTTGAATGCCATTGTTTTTTTTTTTTGTCTAATACAATTGTTTACAACAATACTCCTATGAACTAATTATAACATTACAAAAATTAATAAAAATATTTTGTTATTTTTTCTGTATTGAATTTTTATAATTTTTATAGAATTTTTAATAATATTTTTATTTTATTTTAATAACTATCATATTATCTAATCTTTAATTATATTATTATTTTTTATTATAATAAAAAAAGGATACAAATAGGGGCAGACTCCCTTGTTTTCATCAGTGTATTTAATGTTGTTTAAGAAAGTAATGTTTTGAATGAAAGACATTAATGGATAAAGCGTTTTAAGTTTAAAACTTAAATTAAACACTAATCTTAAAATTAGAATAATTTTTTTTATAAGTTAGGGGTTATGAATATTGTGAGATAATTTAAACTTTCCAAATATTTTGACGTACAAACTGAATAAAATTCCCAAATATAGAGACAAAATCACGAAAATACTATAATATCAACACTAACAAACTTACCCAAGTAAAAGAAAAAAGATAGATTAAAACTGTTATGATTTATGTGAGGATTGCGATAAAAAAACTAAATCAGAAAAAAATGCAATAATATATGACAGTCTCGTGGTTGCTCTGATGTTTACCACACCACACCACACCCTGTGAGCCCTCAAACCCTTACCGCATTCGTTCGCTCTCTCTTTTCTTCGCTCTATCTTTCTATCTCTCTCTCTCTCTCTCTCTGTCTCTCTCTCCTTCTCTATCTATCTTATACCCTGCAATTCGCAAACCCTACCCTCCCAATCTTCTAAGCGCACTTCAACGTTCAACCCTATATCTCTCTCGCATTCCTTCACCTATTCGCATTTCCTCTCCTTCTTCTCTTTCCTTTTCGGATCTCTCTGTTTTCCCAATTCTGACAATCACCAACTCCACGGCGATGGGCGACGGCAAGGTCAATCTCCCCGACGATCTCTTCACCTCCAAGACTTCCGATTCCCTCAGAGGTGATTTGATTTGATTCATTCCAATTCCCTTCAACTTTCGATTAGGGCTTTTTCCGAGTTTGTTGAAACACACGTTTTCATTGTCTCGCAATCATTGCTCGATCTCCCTGTCTGGATCCGTTGAATCTCAATCCGGGATTTGTTCTTCGTGTCAATTGCGCGCCCGACAGACGGGCCTGTTCATGCTTGTGTGGCTCTGCAATTTGTTTGTTTTTTATTTTTGTTTTTTTTGTATTTGATTTTGTTAGTGTTTTTTTTTTAATTGTGGGTTGAGTTGACTTTGGATTGAGGATTGATCTATGTTAGCATCGTTTTGATTTAGTGAGTATGTATTGTGATGGATGTACTGCTGTTTGCTGAGAAGTGTGGTTTTGTAAGGCCGGTTTTGGAGGGAGTAGGAGTAGCTCACTTTGCTGCTGTTGTTAATCTGAATCTGGAATTATCGTGATTTTTTTTATTGCATAAGTAACCTGATTTGATTGTGCTGTTGGTGGGTTTGTTTTCTTCGGCGTGTGTGGCTGGGTGATTTGATTTGCCTGTTGACTTTTTCAAAAAGGTTTTGTTGATATGTAATTGTAAGTTTTGATGGATATTGCAGATCCCGTCATTAAGCACTTTTATGATATAGGTTTTATATTGTTTTTTCAGAAGCTACTCTCTGTACCTCACGAGGAATCAATATAACTGCCTTTTGTTTTGATTTGTTTTTGCATTTTGTTTATTCTCAAAATACTTCTATCCAATTTATTTTACTGTATACCGTAGGCATTTAAAAAAATATATATTAGCAAATTGGAATGACATGTATGTTAATTTGCATTTTGGTTTGTTAGATGAAGCATCCGGAGGACATGGCGGGGAGAAAGGGATTGCAGCACTACTTGATGATTCGAAAGGTATTGTGTTTATTCTTTTGTCCAAGTTAAAATCTAGTTGTGTTTCTCTCTTTAATGCATAAATTGTTATGGTTGGTTGATGAAACATTTTACTTTCAGATCAATTGTCATCTGACAACAGCATACCCTTATCCCCACAGTGGCTGTATTCCAAACCTGTTGATGCAAGGACAACTGCCAATCCAGTGGGGGTACGTGTTATTTGATGTTTTGGTTTTTCCTGTGTTGTCAGATACCCTCCCCCTTTCATGAAATCTATCGGCGTCTCTATTGTTATTCTAAATCATTTTGGTCGCTGAAAGTTTGTCATTTCAGAAACGTGTGAGTTTAACATGTCGCTATTGTTTATTCAATTTTTTTCTCTACAATACCGGCACTGAACTTGTTGGAAACAGTGAGAGGGAAGAATTTTGGTCGTGGATATTTTTTTTGCAATTTTAGGAGTTTGTTTGCTATTTGCCTGTTACTATTGTTATTAAACATAAAGTGGAGAGGATAGATCTTCTTGCACTGTGTTTTAGTTGTTTTCTTTCATTTAGAATATTCTTCCAACTAAATCACAAAGTGTTTTTCTTTACCCGTTTGTCTCATGTAATCAAGGGGTGTAGTTTGAACTATTAATGTTGATTTAGGTTCCCAATTAGCACAGTAGGATTTTCTGGGCATTTTTCTAATACAAATATGTAACTGATTAATATCTATTTGGTTGATTAATCAGGTTTTCTTTTAAAAGTTGAATTCTAATGTGTTTAAGGTCCAATCTGAGTGGTTATGTAAACTGTAGAATTTGATATGATCTTGGAAAAATGATAGAATGACGTCCATCTACTTGGCATTTTGCACCAGGTGAACTCAACTGATCCCATACTGAAAGATAGTTGGCGTTTGGAAGGGTCTCAGGACAAGAAAGACTGGAGGCGGACAACTCCTGATGTTGACATCAGCCGCCGCTGGCGTGAAGAGGAGAGGGAAACAAGCTTGCTTGGGAGAAGGGATCGTAGAAAAGAAGATCGTCGTTTGGAGAATACTTCAACATCAGAGAATAGATCCTTGCCCTCTGATCGCTGGCATGAGAGCCGTGGTTCTGGCCATGACTCTAGAAGAGAGAATAAGTGGTCATCAAGATGGGGTCCTGAAGATAAAGAGAAGGATTCTCGAAGTGAAAAAAGAAATGATGTTGAGAAGGAAGATGGTCACACTGAAAAGCAATCTTCTGGTGTTGGCAATCGCATTGGGTCTGACCGTGACACTGATTCTCGTGATAAATGGAGGCCACGACACCGTTTGGAAGCTCAAGCTACTGGTGTGGCTACATACCGTGCTGCACCTGGATTTGGGCTGGAGAAAGGACGTACAGAAGGCTCCAATGTGCGATTTTCACCAGGAAGAGGAAGGGCAAACACTAATGGAAACCTACAAATTGTAAGGTCCCCTATAGGCTCTAGTCTTGGATCTGCACTTGTGGATAGGAATAAAACCATATTGGGAAAGTCTACTCTTGGTGCTGATTCTTATTACTACCCAAGGGGTAAGCTCCTTGATATATATCGCAAGCAAAAGGTTGATCCAAATTTTGATAGCGTGCCTTCTGAGATGGAGCAAACATCGCCCTTAACTCAACATGGTTCTGTTGAGCCATTAGCATTTGTTGCTCCAGCTGCTGAGGAAGAGGTATGTGAAATGCAAAAGATGAAAGACTTCCATCATGCCTTGTTGATGTGTTTCAATTTTTTGTATTTTTGAAGGGTCATTTTCTTTTCAGCATTGACATTGATTCTCTCTTTTGCATTTTTTCAGGTTGTCCTTAAAGAAATATGGAAAGGAAAAATTACTAGCAGTGAAGTCTCTGGCTACTCCTTTAAAGGAAGGGATGGTGGGTCAAATGATGATATTTTAGGTAACATATATGCATGGATTTGTTTGTTCCTGTAAAATAATTCACTTCCTACTTTTTCTTATCGTCTCCAGCCTTGGCTTATTTCAGGTCCTGTTATTGCAAGTGAAGGAAAACAGCAACCTTCCATTGGCAGTGGTGCAAAGGTTATATCAGGAAGTGATGTCTCAGATGATTCTGATCAAATATTAATTAGCTCAGCATCAACTGCTGGTGGTTTATTGAGAAACATTGTTGGGGGTGAGAAATCAATTTGTTTTATATTCTACTGTGCTAATGTGCTGAAAGTAAAGTTTTTTCAGTTTCTTTACATATATTGATTGTATACAAATAATCATCATTTTTAGAAGTTGCAACTGTTCAAGAAGGCAAGCAGAAGCATATGCCAGCAATTGGTGTGCATGGCAGAGATGAGAGTTCTGTTAGCAGCTTTGGAGACGGAAGCATTCCAGGAAACAAATTTGCTGAATCAGCAACTTTTGATCTCCATCAGGGACAAACTTCTGCTTTTCTAGAACATATTAATCGGAATGGTGTTGACTCGATTGGTGCTTCTGAAATGAATAGCAATCTACCTGATGATTGTCGCACACTCTTTGATTTTTCATCTCTGCAGCAAAATCCAAGTATTAATCAACAGGACTTCAAAATTAATGAGAAGGCATATGTGCCTGAAAGTGTTATTGCTCTTGAGGAGTTGAGTTTGTGCTATCTGGATCCTCAAGGGGAAATTCAAGGACCCTTTCTTGGGATTGACATCATTTTGTGGTTCGAACAAGGATTTTTTGGGATGGACTTACCTGTTCGCTTGTCAGATGCTCCTGAAGGATCACCGTTTCATGAACTTGGTGACATTATGCCTCATTTGAAAGTCAAGTCAGGATTAGGCTCTGGTAGTAATAGGGTTATTCAATCAGAACCTTCTGATGCCATTGGAAGGAACCTAAAGGTAGATGTGCATAATTTTGATTATGATGGGTCTTCCGCTAGTGATGATCAACCTTGGTCTTCTTCCCGACCTGATACTAGCTCAAGTATTGGTATTCCTTCTCAAATACCCAATCAAAGTTATCACTCTGAGGTCAAGTTCGCTGATGATCAGAGCTTCAGTAATATTGTTGGACATGATGACGGTAATTTGTTGGCTTTCTCATACTGCTACTGTCATGTCTGTCTACTATTAATTTTGTTATCAATTTATGTGACCTTATTTCTGATATATGCATCTATTTCTTCTTTTTTTCATATATTTGTTTTTGTAGATATCTCTCTGTCAAAATTGGCTGGAAGCATAAATGATAAACCTTTGATGAGGCCCATGGATGTCAACGCTTTGCATTCTCATCCTTCTGGAAAACCTGTTGCCAATGAAGTTGCAGTGAGTGATTCTCACCATGAAGCTGATAAGTTGCACCCATTTGGGTTATTGATGTCTGAACTCAGAGATGGTTCTCATTTAAGGCGTGCACAATCTTCCAATAGTTCTTTGAGATTGGGTGATCAGGGTCATTTTCTAGATCCATTAATGGATAGAGATGCTCCTTTTACTGATCAACTAAGCTCTGTTAGTGGCATGGTTAAACAGCCTTCTTTCAGGGAGAAATGGGCTGATAAATATGGGATGAGTAGACATTTCCAGGAAGATCAGTTCCTTTCCCATATGGGACAAATTCAGAAAGAAAGGCTTCAGCAGCAGAGTAATATATCTAATCATTTCCCTGCTCATCTTAATGGGTCAGAGTTAGAGAGATTTCCAGGTTTTGCTCATTCGCAGAACATGGGCTCCAACCTGCAGCAGATGATGCAGAATACTGGATCAGATTTTGAACGCATTCTGGAACATCAGATTCAACAATTCCAGCTTGAGTTTCAGCAACAGCAGGATATGCATCATCAACAATTACTTCACCAACAAATGAAACTTCAGCCGCAGCAACAGTCTCAAGTTCAACAATTGCTTCATGAGCAGTTTATGCAGCAGCCAATCCCTGATCCCAATTTTGGGCAGTCCAAACATGATATTTCTAGGGATAACCTGTTAGATCAGGTACAAATGAGGAGATATATTAATGACTTGCAGCTGAATTCACATTCTTTAAGGCACCTTGATCCATCAATGGAACATATTATCCAAGCAAATATGGGCCTCAATGCTGCCCAAGGAAGGCAAGCTGATTTGTCAGACCTCTTGTTGCAAGCAAGGCATGGTAATATATTGCCTTCTGAACAACAGCTTCATTTTCAGCAAGATCAGTTGCAGGCACAGCAGTTATCTTTGGCTCTTAGACAACAGTTAGGGTTAGATGGAGAAAGGCATTTTGGTAGGTCATGGCCAATTAATGAAACAGGACAGTTGATTAGAAATCCTGGAACCCATCAACTAGGTCATTCAGCAGGATTTAATGTTTCAGATATCCACAAACAGCAGCAGAGGCTTGTGACACAAGAGGAGCAATTAAATTATTTGGGGAGGAATCTTCCTGAGCAGAACCAAAGAGGGTTCTATGATAATCCTATGATGTTTGAGAGGTCTGCACCTATTTCCCAAGGAAGGGAATTGCACGATCGTCGTCGATATTTACATCGAGGTGATCAAATGGATTCTTTATCCTCTCATCATCTACAACCATCTGATGATCTTTTCGGTCACCACCCTGATGCTTTCAAGAGTTCACTCCATGTTAACAACGGACATGTGGAAAATAGCTGGATTGATCCCCGGGTGCAACTACAGCAACATCTTGAAGCTGTGAGGCAGAGAAGAGAGTTAGGAGATACTGTTTCGTCAACAGATCTGAACATATCTGCATCTGTTGGCTCTCATGAAGACAGTTCAGCTCGAGGTTTTATGGACCTACTTCATAAGAAACTGGGTGTTCAATCTGCACAACCATCATCTGTTGATAAATGGCATCCTCTTTCATCAAGAAGTGACAAATCTTGGCATGTTCCTGAGGCTAGTTCAATATTGCATCCTTTTGAGCTTCAGCCTGATCATCAGCAAGTCCATCTGAATGACCATTTTTTAGAAAGGGCTCAGAGTACTAATTCCAATGCCTTAATCCATGATCATTTATCCAGCATGCATATCACTGACCAATACAACAATCTTGGGAACACTGATAGAATGCCTCTTCGGTCTAGATCTGGTTCATTACTTGAGGAGCAATCACTGTTATCTGCTAACATGGACCCTTTACATCCCAATTACAGAATTCCTTTTCAGATTGGTAAATCGTCTATGGAAAAGGACTTACTTGAGTTAGAAGCAAATAAGGGCCAGAGACATGAATATATGGGCACAGTTAGCAATTTAGTCCCTGGGATGTCGGACATGTCAGAGCAAGTCGAAAGCATCATGAATTCTATGGAACTGCCTGCAATTGCCCATAGTAGACATAGCTCACTGAGCAGTGCAGGTAATAATAATACATAACTGTTGTCCTTTGTTGAAGTTCCTGTTTATGATGGTTGAAAATAATAAACAAGATTCTGCAGGTGGTGATGGTGGCTCATTTGGTCGAGAGATGGGTTTGAATAATTCACGTGGAGATGAGGTTTCTGGTGACAGGTAGCATCTTTTTTGCAAAATGTTCCTTTAGGTCCAAATTGAAAATGGTTAACTGGGTTTCCAGAAATTTCCTCAATGTTTTGATATCTTGCTGGCTGACCGGTTTGCATTACACATTTGTTGAGTTCAAAGTCATTCCTGTATGTGGTGCTTTATTGTTTTTTTAGTTTTTGTCTGTTCCTGTATATCATTTAGCAGTAGGCGTTGCCTTAGGTTGTTGTACTCTGGATAGCCCATAATATTGTTCTGAACCTTTTCCACTACCTGCAAAATTTTCCTCACTTGAAGTAGTTTGCAGATAATTAGTATTCCCTTTTTGAGTGCAACTGTGAAGAAATTCATTGACTAAATTTATCTTAAATTGATACAAGTAATTAATCCTCCAAAATGGTGAAAATGGGCTGGGCCTACATTTTAGATAGTAGTAGCAGAAGAATGAAAATTTGATCTACTTTTGTCTATATACTCGAGTTATTATTGTCTAAAGAATGGAAATTTGGATATATCTATGGTTCATGCATTAGTCTTAATGCATATGCTTGCATACATGGATGAGTTGATATAACTGAATAATTATTATTGGAAAAAATAATTATTAAATAGGTTTGATTATCCTTTATTGACAGGATACCTCCTTCAACAAAAGGTTTTGATAATGCTTTTCATAAGCGCCCCCATGTATCTCGGGTTTTGTCTTCACCCGATGTCCAGTCAGACCAGCCATCCGTACCCAGTGTCAATCAAAATAACTTAATAAATCTGACATCTAGTGAAGGTATGTGATTTTTTCACAGCCCAATTTACCTTTTTCCTTTAAACATTTCAGCTGTCTGAAATATAAGATTCTATGGCAGGGAGACGAGAACCGTCTGCAAATTCGTCAATGAGTAGCATGACAGAGGGTCAGGCTGCTGGGAAAAAGGAGGTTCGGTTTAGATCATCTTCCTTCAGTGAAGGTGCTGTATCAGAGACATCATTTATGGACATGCTGAAAAAGCCCGTTCTTCCTGAGGTGGTGGTGGATTCGCATGCAGGCAGTGGAGTTGGGACTGAGTCATCTGATGCAGCACAAGCAGCTCGAGGCGGGAAAAAGAAAGGGAAGAAAGGAAAACAGATTGATCCTTCTCTTCTTGGTTTCAAGGTCTCCAGTAACCGGATCATGATGGGTGAGATTCATCGCCCTGAAGATTGATAGTTAGTTGGTTGTAGATTAGGTGTAAAATTTTGCGAATTTTTTGTTTTTTGGGGATAACGGATGAAATGGTGTACAGTCCGCTAGAGCATAGCTATAATATCTGAATACATCTGTTTTTTTACGATAGGTGTAATAGATTTGCATTTTTAAAGCGTCGACGAGTGTGTACATAGTCAGTCAGTCACTGATGAGTGTATATAAACGAGAAAGCTATGCTTGTTATATGGTGGATTCTACGATTTTGGTGGGGGATAGACACAATAGAATCAAAGAGAATTAATTGTATCCATTTTGGTTTGTTAATGAGCTAAATTTTTATTCAGTTCATTCAAAACAAGGTCAACTAAATCATTTTATATTTCTTACATTTTTTACAATTGTTGCTTTTTTAATCCAAAATAGAAAATAACGTAATGCAATACAGTGATATTGATCCGTAAGAGTAAATTTTAATTTAATATAGAATTATTAAACCTGTCAATATATATTTTTAGCATAACAACGATTGACCTAGGTGTTAACTTAATTCTGAAGAAATAGTCCTTGAAATCGTCCTTTGTTAGTAGTTAGAGAATTTTTATAGATCAATCTTATTTTGAAGTATGCTTGTGAGAACTGAGAATAATGAATATAAATTATAAATGTATTTTTAAGTTTAGAAGATAAGGAATTCAAGGATAACTTGAACTTTGCTGTTACTAATAAATTTATGGTTGTATTTTATAATTTTATTAATTTTTCAAATATTATTCTATGTCTATTTGGATATTTTCCTTTTGTCTACATTTTGAAAGAAAATGCTTAGAGAATCAAAATTCATCTGTTGTCCACACGAACTCATTTTTTTATCATTTTTTTTCAAAGTTTTAATAGTTAGGATTGGTGGACGTTATATTATTATTTGGCAGTTCCCATCCTGAGACGTTCAGAAGGAATGACAAAATACGAAACTCTAGTTGGTGCATCCATAGCCTATGAGTGATGACCATCATAGCAGTCCCCCGTACCATAGTCCATAATTATTTGACTTTTTCTGGACTTATCCAATAGCTCCGCGTTGCTGAACATCTAAGATGAGCAATGGGCAACGTTGCATTATTTTGGATAGTTGCGATAAGGTTGAACCATTCAACATAAGAATATAAATTATTGGTCGACACAAAATATTTCTTCCATATTTAATTTTAAAAATAAAATTCTATTTTTTTTGGATGAAGCAAGTTTCCTCCTTTTTTTTTTTTAAATTTAGAATTAAAATAAAATAAAAAAAGGGATAAAATGATTTTAAATTAATTTGAAATTTGTCTTAATTCACTTTTGAAAAAAAAAGTGACAGGTCTAAATTGAGTTTGGTACTTGAAAATGAAGTTGAAACATTCTTGAGCTTTGCTATTTACGCTTCCACTCTATTTATGCCACCGCATGTAATTCTGTCTCCACAACTCTTTCACCTCCACTCACCTCAACCACTCTTCATATATTCTCACCCAAACCATTATACAACTCATTTCTTACCAAATCAGATGTCTCTAACATTCAACTTATCATCTACAACCAAAATTATTATACATTTGTAGTTGATGAGCGTCCACTATTATTGTAATATTATTATACCAAAATTATTATTATTATTATTATTATTATTATTATTATTATTAT